>JAAUXT010104318.1_pt1 | contig 13339 bp, 10 predicted proteins | sample 7278171 | NCBI WGS metagenome assembly JAAUXT01 (sample SAMN14350112, study PRJNA611818) | marine sediment metagenome | isolation source: surface marine sediment (1.8m) | place: French Polynesia: Moorea | collected 2018-08
CCACCACCCCACCACCACCCCACACCCCCTCCCCACACACACACACACACCCAGCGCTTACGCGACCATCAGGGTTACCGCCACGGAAAATCGTGTTTTATCCAGTGCCATGAATGTCAGTGAGATCTTGTGAGTGTTTCAAGTTTCATTGGGCTTCAGATGACCCAAAGGAGGGTCCTATTCATTCATGAACGATGTACATGTTGCTGCGATGTTCAGTTTCTTTTGAAAGATGTGTTGGTGCGCTCGTGACACTTTTGTGTTTCCTTTTCAGTTTCTTAGCTGTGTGTTCCCGGAATGGACGTTCGAGTAGTTAGGTTGTGTGTTCAAAACATTTCGTGAGCCCGTTGGAAGTATGTGCATGCAATATGCTGTGTGCGTGTTTTTTATTGAATAAACATGACTTTTTTTGGTCAGTGAAGACAACCTGATTGTTTGTTCATTAAATCGTCTGAATGTCAATCGTTACTCTTGAGCTTTGCACAACTCAGGCTACGAGCGTACTCTTTCACACACAAATCTATAAACTGGGCAAAAGCATTTGACAAATTCGTCAAAAGAAGGAAAGGAATGAATCGGATGAGCTTGCACAGGATCCACACCAAAGTGACTGCGATGGCAAAGACGATATTGTTCTTGGTGAACATGAGTCAAGGCACACAAGCAATTTTTTTCTCAGAAAGAAAGCAGATGTTTATTTCCTACACAAAGCGGAAAATCTGGTCACCAAGCCACGAGCTGGTGTCACTCGAAGTCATGGAGCTACAGCCCAGAGCAGAGCCAGATGTTGTGGAGTCAAGAGCTGGCGGGGTCAGGAACTGCTGGGGCCAGAGGAGCTGGAACGTGAAGCCGGGAACTGGTGGACTTCGGAACTGCCCAGAGAAGTTAAATAGAAACTAACAAACAACAGCAGGATCGGGAGCTGGTGGGACAAGGGACAGGTGTGATCAGGAGCTGATCAGAAAATGAGCTTGTGTCCTGGAGCAGGTCTGGTCAGGCGGTGGTTGAGTCGGTGCAAGAGTGACCATCCATTCTTGAGGTGAAGGCGCTCCCACGTGAAGCGCGTACAATTGAGAACGCGTTCGCGCAAAAGTTCAGGACTCTATTCATAAAGCGCAGGCGGGAAATGATCTACCTGCAGAATGAAAGCCTACCTGTCGCTGAGTGGCGGTAATAGCTTTGATCTTTGCAGCCAGCCGCCCGGTAATCGCTGACCTTTTCACGCACCTGGTCCGTAGTACTCCAGCCCCCGGTGAACCACCTGTGTTGCATACGAGGCCACTTCAAAGCTCGCGTATTGTAACCAGTGCAGACACACGGAGAGACCTCCAGTTCGGTGCCATGCACTCCCGAAAACGCGAACGCAAAACGTCAAAGCACACGTCGTCATCTTTTGGCTACGACATGTTGTGGAGGCGGTGTTCAAGGTTGTTCGCACGAAGCTTGGATCTCGTCTGGTGCAGAATTGTGATCTGGAACGGCGTAAAAACGAGGCTTTCCCTGCATTTAATTGCTCCAGTTGGGCAAGAGGTGAGGAGCTCACACGTGCCGAGGGCAGAGAGGTCATCCGCCCACTCATCGACTCATCCATCCCCAAAACTTTTGGGTCATTTGATCCATCTTTAAAAAGGAAGCTTCTCAACTCCAGGTGCGGCGATGACCTCACGAGTGTGTTTGCCGGCAGGTCACTCTGGAAATACCTGCCCACCCAGCAACACACCTGCCCCAAACAACTTCGAGGTAATTTGAAGTTACTTGAAAGGGACAGTTCTACACTCCAGGTGCCAAAACGACTACAGAAGCATCTTCGACACTGACAAGTTCCCGCTTTTGACTGGAATAACTTCAGCTTCACTGAGAACCAAAAGTATACGTATTACAACCGTGCAGCATGCCCGCTCGATTTGCACAAGGCGTGAGCTGTTGTCCTCACAGAAACAAGCAAAAAAGTGTTTCATGACAAGAATTTTTTCGATTTGCAGAAGTCGTCGTACAAAAACACTCAGAAGGTACAAATCATCTTTGGTGCTGAAACTTGCAAGGTAAACCCCGTCAAAAGTACACCTCGTGTCATTCATAAGATTAGATGCTTGATGAATCACCTTGTTTTCCAGTTTCAGTTGCGAAGATCCAGAAGCATGAAAGTTGTCTCAACCTGTTTTCCGAAGGGTAAAACAATCGTGGACACTGGATGCATTTTAGATCAAGTACATGTATCTCATTGGTGGTTCAGAGTGAATCGCAAGATGCGCACTTCTGCTCAATTTTAGGATTCTTCTTTTTCAGACAACACAAAACACAGGGTGCAATCATTGTGGTACTGCATTTCACTTCTTGACTTTTCACACCTTGAACTTTGCAAGACTTCGGTTTTTACCAGACAGAATTGGATACTGCCAAAGCGCCCGCAGAGATTTTCTTTTGAATTATTGTCAATCAACAGCACTGTCTGAGTCGATATTGCACTGGCACTGTGGTGCGTAGATCTTCCGAATAGATCATAGTTCACAGGCCGAATGCCAGTCCACCTGGGGAGAGCGGAACCCTTTCGAGCCCTGCGGACCGGGTATTGGAGGTGGTTGTGTTTTTTATGTTGTTCACGTGTCTGTTTCTCGTGCATGTGGATTTGATTTTCGTTTTCGAATATCATATCACCGGACGGTGGGTTGTCAATACTAATTTCACGCAAAGTCACTTTTTCTGAACCGGGAAGCCAGGCACAGTGACTTCGTTTGAAATCTAATTCACCACAAACCAATTCGTCCAATTTCACCTTTTGCAGCCGAGATTGTGTGTGACCTGGCACGAATTTCACAAATCCGGTGACACAACAAGGGCAAGGTGTGATGTAAACCAGAGCACACACCAACACGATAGCGCACACACATTTACTGCAGGAAGTAGGGTCATCAGTGCTCGCAGCTGTCATGTCTCTGCACCACAACTTCAAGTTATTCTTTGCGACTGAGACTGTATGCCCGAGTGCTGCAACCATGGAACGCGCATGAACTATCCGGCACCAACCGGTGTACATCTAAACAACTGAGTTTCTCGTGTAGTACAGTCAGAGTGTTCAGTTTGCTGCCACACCAACCCTGGGTTTGTCTGGGACGTGGATCCCACAAACCCAACCCTCAGAGTCTTTGTCTCAATCTTAATCTCAGTCTCACAAATCTCAGTCTCACACCGTCTCAGCGCTTGTGCGCCCTGGGACGAGCCCCGTTCCTCGCGGGGTCACCGTGCAATATGCGAGGCATTACACGCACTCCAGGAAGCGGGCCCCTGACAGTCTGCAGGTCCCGGGGGAAACAAAGGACTCAAAAACAACCACTCAACACAACCGCAGCACAAAGAATGCCTCTCCGATTCCTCGCTGTCTTCCTGGATGGCGTCTCCACAGGGAGCCGGTCTGTGAGACGTAGATTTCTAATCTGTGCGACACATGTTTTGCCTCACAGGAGCAGAAAACATTGACTCGAAATGATGTGGTTTGTGTGCATCGTCCAACTTGACTGGGACAGGACAATGTGGCGGGAAAATCCCTCAATATTCAGGAGGCAGGGAAATTTACAAGTGCACGGGTTACAAGATATTTCAAACAAAAGAATGAACAATCTCTGCAACAGAAGTATTTATTCTTGAGATAAAGTCCATTCACTCTTTCAGCATGACACACGCACGACCGTATCTACCCGAGTACGATGCAACCCTTTTGCCCAAAACTTAACACCAAATGAGGGGTGCATCTTGTACGAGAACCATTGTTTCAACGGACATAATACGAGGTCTGGAATTTTTATTTCCTTCTTTTTGCGATGGTCGCCAACATGTTGGTCCGAATGAAGTGGAACCAACACAGATTTGCACTTCTCCCAAAAGGCTTTAACTCCAGAACAGAAGACAAAATCAAGTATTTCATGAGTACATGAAAATTAAACTTTCATCATGCAATGTCAGAGTCCTATGGCGATGGGTGAGGAAGGAACTTTTCATCTGAGACAGACATTCAGCAACAGTTTCAGTCAACTTTGGGTGGAAACAAAGCCATCCAATCAAGTTCAAGTTCAGCAAGTAGGCATTTCCCTTGGCCTTCAAAGTTGCACAAAGAAACAGCAGAATCTTTTGAGCAAAAGCCACTACCATCGCCATCACTGCTCAGAGGATTGATCTCAAAGCCCTCAAAACCAGACTGTCTGTGACCCAATCATTCCTACATGAAGGTGAGATCACAGTTTGGTGATGTACCTATCTGTTTGACCCATTGGAACCAAATATTGCATCCTTACAACCGCCACATATCCAAAAGAAGAAAATATAAATTCCAAACCTCGTACCAGAAGATTAAGGCAAAAGTTGTGTTGTTGGTGTGCGTCTGATCCTTGGGCACGACTTCTTTTTTTCGAACACCTTCTACATGGGTGAATACGTTGGTGGAATCAATGGCAGCTGCCAGTTCAGAAAATCACCCAAGAATGAAAGAAGTGAAAGAAAGGAACAGACAGACAGACAGACAGACAGACAGACAGACAGACAGACAGACAGACAGACAGACAGACAGACAGACAGGTTGAAAAGCGGAAAACCTGACGCCGAATAATTTTATCTCAACACGAGTGACACTCCAAGAGAAATGAACTCATTACTCCCACGGAGGTTCTGAGGCAGCGGGCGCTTTCAGATCGTTTGCTGGAACAGGCACACTTTTTTTATTTTTTGCAAATTGCGGTGCGATAGTTCAGGTGTGCGGTTGCCTCACTCACGGCACAAATATCCGGGCCGGGATGGGAGGGTGGAGGGATCTGTGGGGCTGCAGGGCGTAAGGGGCACGTGGGATCGTGGGAACAGGTCTTCCCACTTCACAGGTAAGTGGGAGCGAGGATGGGAATGCATTTGTTCAATCTGCGATCATGATGCATGGATCCCAGCGCAGGTGATTAGGAAGCGCGCAATGAGAGAAAAACGGATTCGAGGAGGTATGGCACTAAAAACCAGTCAAAGTGATCTCTGCAGTGTACCGGTTTGGATGTCACAGCTGTGGCTTCCTGTGAACAGCCAAAATATTCACTCCTACCCCAGCTGTCTGCTGGTGAACGTTTCACACGAAATCTTTTGCACAGGTGCGTCTCTCGAACCAATGTTATTCACCGATATCAGGTAAATCCTGCGTGTGTCATGGCAGCACTCGCGGTGCCAACAAAACCATTGTTTCCTGAAGAGACTGACATCAAGAATTAAATATTCTTCTGGTCACTCAGCGCCAAGAGACAACAGACGGATTGTACCACGTCTGTTCGAGTACTTCAGATCTATGCGTTTGAACGTTGAAGAAAACAATTGCGGGTTTAGCCTGCTCGGACAACATGGACGCTCACTGGTGAGGCAGATTCGGGAATCTGTTGTTTCGACACATAAATTTGATTTTGATCCGAAGAAAATCATCACAGTACGTACATATACAAAGTTGTTGCCCCACCCTTAACTTCATGACCAGGAGGTTTTGTCATGACTGCAGGCAAAATGTTGTTCCTGGGCCAAAGAAGCCAGTGCCCCAAGAACCCTCCTGAAGGCTACCAACAGATGGAACTGTGGAGTCAGCGAGTCAAGACTCTCAACCCTGAGAGGACTTGGTTTGGAACCTTCTCTCCAGAAAGTTCATACCACCCAGGAGCCCCGGTTCCACAGTAAATTCTCCGGCAATGATGATTCAGTGGGAGGGTAATGATCGCTGATGGAAGCTTTCTGCAGACGTAGCTTGGCCTGTCTCGCACTGTTGAATCCAATGCTTCCACTTCTGCAGGGCTTTGGCTTTCCACCTTTCCTCTGCCGTGAAAGACTATAGCTTTTTTCACATACCAAGTTGAGAAGCCGAGATATGATTGGTTGGCTACAGGTGTTCCGGTTAAACTACCTGCTTGATTGAGTACAGGGGGAGACTCAGCCAACAATGCTGCGTCTGCACACAGGCCTTTCTCTTCACGCACTCGCCGCACCGCATTGTTGAGAATCCGGGCTCAACAGAACGAAAAACCTGATCAGGACTTTTGAGTTACTTGTGACATTCAACATGTGGTGCAAGTGGTCATTTCAACCAGATGTGCGGGTCTGAGCTGCAAAGGGTTGCGGAGGGAGAGGAGCCAAACAAACTGAATACCAGGAAATCTCGCAGTAATCAGCTTATTTTTCACTAACAAGCTCCAGGCCCGGATCCCGATAGCGGAGTCCGTGGCCTGATTCGCACTGATTCAAGAGTCGAGGTGGTTTATTGAAACCAGGTATCCAAACAAAATACCCCCTCCCGCCCTTCGGGCCCCTCACCTTTGGTATACCTGATTTGGGTTCTGCGAGTGGGTCTCGTTTAGAGTTCGAGGTCTGTGCGAAATACCAGACTACAGGTTGCCCTTGCACAAAACGTGTTACATTTACCTCAGCAACAACGATAATTCGTGTCTTGTGAATTCTTCAGGACAAAGTTTCGCTTCTGCAGACGTTGCGCGTGACTCAAAGAAGGCGTGTCGTTCTTGTTGTCTCGCAGAGTGTTGTTCCCGTACAACCTGCGAGTGGTGAAGGGATTGGAGGGAATCGCTTCTTTGCCACAAGATCTTGGATCCTTTGTCGAGAGAAGATGACCCTTTCACCAAAGTCAACTCCTCAGCGGCTCCACGTCTTGATGATGTGTATTTTCATCCCGGCGTGAAGTTGGATCCACGTGTCACTGTTATCTCGTGTCACGCATCCTTATCAGTTCGAGATGAGGAGTTTGATGTGGATGTCTATCAGTACTTTTGACGTGGTGTGCGAAGGTATGACGGGCGCGCTAACGGGCTGTCCACCTGTCTCCAGGGAATGCAAGTGCAGAAGTGAACAGGAAAGAGAGAAGCAGATGTGAGTTTCATTCAAGTTGAAACGCGCTGTAAGTAAAAGTTGTGTGTGTGTGTGTGTGTGTGTGTGTGTGTGTGTGTGTGTGTGTGTGTGTGTGTATGCGCGTACTTGTGGGTTCCCTTGTATTCCAATGTCCTTGTCTCTTGTTTGTTCTTGCCCAAACCTCAAAATGAGCTTTTGTGGAGACTCAAGCAAGAAAAAGGTGAAAAATATATCAGCAGCAGCAAACCCGATCAAATGAAACGAAAAATTTCACAGGGTTTTGGCACTGCCTGTGCTGGTTCAGGATCAAACTGATCCCTCTGCTTTGGTGACAGATCAGACCAAGGTATCTTCTTTCTCAACTTTCTTCGCGCGTGTCAAAATACTTGCGCCGGTGACTCGACCCCTGCAGCCCACAGATACAGAAATTCTCTTCCTTCACTATCTCTTCACGTTGCACTCGGATTGTTTATGGAAAATGGAAAGATCTGCCCGAGGCAGGTGGGGGCTCGGGTATTGGCACTGAGAAGCATACCTGACATTTACTGATCAGAAGCAGCTATAGAATTGCGGCCTTGTTCTTTTGATACATCGTAAAGCAGGCTGCGGGGCAGGGAGCGGGTTGGCCGGTGTCATGGGAAAGTCTGCGCGGAACAGGTAGGAACTTTCTCCGGGGTAATTACAGCTGACCCGCCGCCCGGCTGCCTGCAGAAGGGCACCGCACCAGCTTCTTGTTTCACACGCACAGATTTCCAGGCTTTGTTCTGATGGAACAATATGCAATGCTGCTTGCTGGTTGTTTTCTGAGAAGAAACCCCATTTTTTGATTGGGAATAAGGCTACCCATCAGACCCAGCTCTGACACCGCATCTCCGCCGACATTGGGGGCAACACATTTTCTTCTCACGCTGCTTTGGTCTTTTGGTCCTTGGGAGAACAAGGCATTCCCAGACTCTCAGAAAGGTCGGCACGGAATCTCACATGTCCGCCCAGATTGGACCCGTGGGTGGTCACTGCCAGGAGCCACACTCTCCCTGCCGCATTTCACAGAATAACCACCTCTGATCTTTAAATATATCTGATTCTTAAAGGTGATGCAAACGTTTATTTGCTGCTCCTATCACCAGAGGAAACGAACCAAAGTTCACTCGTCAGCGAGTCCATCCATCAGTACCAGCAGAACAAAAGTCAGAGGAACAGGCTGCAGAACTGTTCAAGAGTTCAGACTCTGCAAGTGTTCAGATTTGGTGCAGAAGAGCGCAATTGCAAGCCACAAGGTTTTTCCCCAGAGGAGCATCTTAAAACACCAGCTCTTTGCAAAATAGGCTTCGTTGAATGGAATCACGTCACAACCATCGAATCGAGCACCAAGTTTTGTAAACATGAACGATGTGTGAATGTGAGACAGTGCATCTTTCAAACGCTTCGTACAGTTTTCAACCTCGCCCGAAGTTGGGGTCCCGAGCAGCAGGTGTCTGATTGGGACGCCCTCCACAAGTCCCACACAGGCGGATGTTTGTGAAGCTGGTTCCAATACCGCGCGTCGAACAATCAACTCGCCGAACGCGCGCTCAGCATGCCCCCTGCAAGCTCTACCAATCTTGTCCGCAGCTGTGGCAATGGCTTGTAGATGTACCCTGTGTGGTGACGTATGGGTACAGCATTTTCATGCAGGCATTTGGTCAAACGACAGATCAAGAACGTCTTGGAGCCTCTGTTTGATTTTTGTCATTGGTCCACGTACCGTAATGTGAGTGAGTGGTGACGTTTAGCAAAAACGTCCGCTGCTTTTCCGACGTGCCCCAATTGCCAGATCGGTTGACACAGATATCATTTGCTCACTTGTCCTTCGCTCTTGGAGAAAATTCAAGGCAAAATGGATTACGGTATCTGTGCCACCGATCTGGCAATTGGAGCACCGCATGTTATGAAAATTGGTGGTTGCTAAAACTCCCTCGTGAGTGAGTGAGTGAGTGAGTGAGTGAGTGAGTGAGTGAGTGAGTGAGTGAGTGAGTCTGTCTGTCTGTCTGTCTGTCTGTCTGTCTGTCTGTCTGTCTGTCTGTCTGTCTGTCTGTCTGTCTGTTCAAATTTGGAAATATTTCGCTCCATGTTCGTGTGCAAGTGAGTCTTCTCTGGTCTTCTCTGCTGTCTGATTGAAGGGCAGTTCAGGTACATGAAGGAACTCACACGCAACTACGTTGAAAGAAACGAAGATTGGGGGTACAACTTGGTTTTGTTTGCGAACGGACGAATTTTGAAACGTGAGAGGTGGAAAACTACACAGGTGGACCCTGATGTATGAAATAATTATCCAGCCTTACGCACCGATTACTACAGCACATCTGGGATATTTTTCCAAAGCCATTGCACCGCGGTAGAGATAGGGACGGGAATGTGGAAAACACACACAGTGTCTATCCGATTCGTACTCTGCGCGGTATAATTCATCAGGTGGGTTATTTATGGTCACCACCTGTGCTTTGATGAGCCATTCGCTACTGCGGCGGTGGTGGCGATGGTGGTCCAGGCACGGGGCTCCACACATCTGGGGAGACTGCACTGCAGTGAGGTGGAGAGGGACACTGCACGTGGAGGATTCAGACGAAACTGGGGCCGCAAGTCTCAACGTTTGACGAGAAGAGCGTTTAGGCACAACATGGCAATTTCCACCCGCAGATTAGTGTCACCTTCTGGAAAGAGACATTCCCGTCAAACTCTGTCACAATTGGCACGTTTCGGGCAGTGAAGTGTGGGGAAGGACCCGTTGATCCTTTGTTTGTGTCTGATGTCCTCTTCAAAAAATAAACCCACTGGGAATGATTTGGTCCGAACAGAACTCTCTGGATCTGGACACGACGTCCCTGTTAACCAATCCATCAATTCGTTTGCCATTCTCAGTCACCACATTGGCCAGCACAGCTGCAGGGTGGTGGAGCTACAGGTTTCTAGCCGATCGATCCACAGGGCACAAGTCTTTGCACGGTCAGAATGACGCAAGACCTGGGGCCATTTCCGGTCAGATAACCAACATGAATGAAAAGAAAGTCACCTTCCGGAGCAGACTCAGTGGTTGGGAAACTCAGAACTTTGCGCTCACAAACAACACGGACAAAAAAAGTTTGAATGAAATCAGATGATGAAAGTGAGAGTTCACAAAATCTCAGCCTCTTGTCTGGTTCTTGAGGGTCGTCCCAAAATGTTGGTTCTCGGTGACACTTTGGTTCCTGGGAGCTGGTGAGCCGGCGCTGTGTTCACCCTGTGAGGGATACATTTTCGCTTCCTGGCAAGTAGTCTCGAGCAACCTGCAAAAAGAGCTTTCCAGCTTTTCCTCATTGCGGGTTTCCAAATAAAGTTTGTTTGCTTTCCACTAACTACGCCTGGTTATTTGACAGTTTGTGCAATTCCCAAGGCTACCAATTTAGTGATGCCCACACAGTTCCCGTGGGCAGTTGCCAAATAAGTTACCGCATACTTGCGTGAACTCACCTGCAAATCAGACGTGGGGCTCCCTCGTTCCCACGACCCCGCGCCCTCATCACGGATATTTATACGCATCGAGGGGGCAACCTTACACCTGAACTACGATGCGGTAATTTGTTGTAAAGTTCAGCGAGTGGATGGTTTGTGAGGAGCAGGCGCGAGTGGTGGGTGGGAGGGTGGGTGGGGAGGTGGTTTACCTGTGGATCCGTCTGATTTCCCTCTCGCGTGCGCTGGATCGCTGCACCACTCCACTTCATGTGTCTCCAATGACGTTTCAAGTGTGTGGACAAAAGGCTCAGACAAAAGGGAAAGAAATTTCCAACATGTGCTACTTCTGTTGGAAGCGAGGGATTGATGTGGACTGGCCGATTCTGTCTATTCCAGAGCCACGGGCCTGCCACGGGACCAAACAAGTTTCGACCAGACGAAGGGCGGTTCCAACTTCAAATGCAGGCGGCATACACAATGTCAGAGGCCGACACAGGATTTGCTCACCCACTATGTCCACAAAATTCGATTTCTTCCAAGAAAAGAGGCCTTGGCCAGAGAACGTGTCGCAGCTGAGGTGTACGATTGTACGCACACCAAAGGCTTTGTTTTTGACTTCTTTTCATATCAAGAACAACAATCCAATTGTCTAATTCCGGAGAGTAATCCAACCACAACTTTCTTCAACTTGACGCCAAGCTATTTTTACCAAGGCTGACGATACCGTTGCGCTTCTCAGTGTCAGAACGGATCTAATCCAGATGAGACGAAGTCGAAGAAGACTTGGCACCAAACTCAGCCTCGCAGAACTCTGAGCCATCCTTCATCTGGGCCCCTAATTATCCAGATGAACATCAAACATCCAGATTCCGCTCTCATCCAGATTTCTACTCTTGCTCTCGGCCTGCAGACAGGCAGGCTCGGAGGCAGGAAGACAGGCTGGATGGAGAGAGATTTTTCCCATTAATTAAGTAAAAATTGGCAGAAATGCCGCTGCGGCGTCTCAATCATTCCTGGAGCGTTTACCTGAACGCGAGGTCGATCCGTTCCCACGATCCCAGAGTCCCGGACGCACATCAGCCAGATATTTATACTCCGAGTGAGAGAGGCAACCTTAAACCTCAACTATCAGTGGTAATTTGTTGCAAAGTTCATCTGTGTGTTGCCACCACTCGGATACTCGGGCTCCCTCTCCTACGCATCGCACGCTCGCCAAAGTTCTTGAGACCGACCACCTCAACCACTTTGCCGTGTCGAGTTCTGACGTTTCGTTTTTGAGCTCGAGCGCGTTTCCCGAGGAGGGAGGACTCAGTTCGTTATGAGAGACGGAGGATCCAGAGGCCTGGTCTCGTTGAATTTGCCGCGAGTACTCGCATTTTTCATGCCGTACAAAGAAGCAGTTCGGGTTGTCTGCATAGAAGTCGGATTCTGGTCGGCTCCCTTGCTGAGGTGGGTACAATGACCCGGATTGTTCTGTCCTTCAATTGTCATGACACGTGTCTGTCGACAGAAAAGCAACCAGCATTCACTGAACATTTCTGTAGTTTTATTTGATACTTTCAAGCTCAAAATAAATTGTACACTTCGCAATGCAATTTTTAAATCACTCTTCCTTTGATTCACACTCCATTCACACATCTACGCGTTAGTCAGAATTTCTGAACAAAAAGAACATACCCTGACAGCTTCGCTCAGTGCAATCAGTAGTGACAAGGATATTGTAGTGATTTGTTCACGGTGGTACTACTTTGAGGCATCCTCACACCACACACTGCCTTCAACAGTTTTGTTGTGAAAGACCCTCAGGATGAAAAGTTTTGAGATCTGATTCAGCTGCCTTCGTCTCACTGCGCTACTGCTGGTAGACTTGGTTCGAATTCCTCTCATATAGATCTACACTTCAGTTCACACACTCTACTTCAACATATTTACACAAAAATTCCAGAGCAATTTTCAAACACCACTCTCTCCTCCGTTTTCAAGTGCAAATTACAGTACTTTGGAGCACACTGACGCATTTTCGCAGCACCATCCCAACGGCACCAAATTACCGCCGGATTTATATTAACCTTTGCAAAATCCCTCCACGATTGTTTGACAATCGCATTATTTGCAAAATATAACATTATCAACAATTGTACAAATACAAACACAAAACCGGTACAATTAAAATACTACTTCTTTTCTTCCTGCAACGGCAAATTATGCAACGAAATTTTTCGTCCTTTCTGGTCATCACATCGTCTGAACTGGTCAGATAGCAAAAATAAATTAGTGTCTTTTTCAAATAAATAGAAACAATAAATAGAACAATTTTATCGTTAAGCTTAATGAGATGTAAACAGAGTTTGACGAGATGAAGAAATTGTTCTCCCTTCTCAAACGAATTCTTGTTGTATGCCGACAAATAAATAGTTCTACGAACACGTAACGAACGATCGTACATGGAAACCAGGTTCCAAGGAATAAATAGACGGAAGGACCACAAACAAGGCAATGAACAATGCAAGAGCTTGGAACACAACTTGTGCAGGCAAAAGCGCCGAGTTATTTGAACACTTCTTTCCGGCCAGAGAAGAGAGACAAGGACCTCAGTGAGTTGACGGACTACATGTCTCTGGACTCCTTGTGGCGAGACTTGAAACTCAACAGTTTCCAAGCGACGAAGTGTTCCTGATTTTGTCAAACAATTCAAAGCTGGAAAACGTGATACTCCGTCATTGCAAAAGAACAGAAATGTACAGGAAACCTGAAACAGCAAAATGTTCCTTCGTCTAGAGTTGTCCTAATTAACACGTCGTTGATGGGATGCGCGATGAGTTTCTGTCATTGCGAGCACGAATTCTACAACTGTGGCATCTTGTCTCGCTGTTTGACCCTATTTACGACACAGTGTACGAGTGGTGCTTCTCACACTCAACTGAACATGATAGCATGTTGAACATGTGTACATTTGAGACAAGCTGCCATCATATTGTAGAAATGGCATCACACACCCAGTATTGTATGA
>JAAUXT010035222.1_pt1 | contig 13338 bp, 15 predicted proteins | sample 7278171 | NCBI WGS metagenome assembly JAAUXT01 (sample SAMN14350112, study PRJNA611818) | marine sediment metagenome | isolation source: surface marine sediment (1.8m) | place: French Polynesia: Moorea | collected 2018-08
GGAGGGATTGGTGGACCTCTATCTGGTGGTGGACAGCTATCGTGGGTTCTACGGGCGCCGTCTGCCCGCCTTCTTCAACAAGCTCCTGCCGCCCAACGTGTATTACCTGGAGTGGACCAGCGAGCAGCAGACGCTGCGTGCAAAATACGCGGTGGTTTCGGCGCGCGATTTCGAGCGCGGCACTTCCTCGCGCTGGAATCATTCCTATCTTTGGGGGCGCTTCTCTCAACCGGCCGCGCTGCTGTATGCCCGCGACGAGCAGGCCACGGAACAGATCGTGCGCTGCCTTGCCCGCGCCGTGGTCACCTTCATGAGCCGCGTCATCCCGCATCTGCCGCCGATATTCACGTCCCGGGAGCTGTGGCTGGAAGGCCTGCGGCTCAGCTACCGGGCAGAGTTACGCGCGGAGAAGCCGCACCGTGCCCTATCGCTGTACGAATCGTCGGCAGCCTACTTGGACCAGCTTACGCGGGCCGCGATGGAAAGCCTGCCATATCGTGTCGAAGCGGCTGCGGAGCCCAATGCTTACCGTAGTGATATCCCCGTACACGCACGCCGGCGGAATCGCTCAACATGGACGTTACGCCGAGCGCAGGGCAAACTGCTCTCTGTCCTGCGGCTCCTGAAAGCCGTGTTTACCTTCCGCGGTGGCTTCGATTACGTTATCTGGAAAATCGAGAGGCATTCAGGCGTCAGTGTCGACGTGAGCCCTCTGGCACGGCGTTACCCGCTGGTGGCAGGCTGGGGCGTCATCTGGCGGCTCTATCGCCGTGGTGCATTTCGCTAGCATCGGGCGCTGGCGGGGCTGGGCGATGCCTGTCGGCTGTGCTGCCTGCCGTCGGAGGCGACAATGGTCCTGAAACACACATGAGAAGCGTATTCGTCATTTTGCTTTCCGCTTTGCTGTTGCTGGCAAACCTGCCAATTCTGGCGGCGTCTCTGCAAGAAGTACGTGAGCTGGCCGAGCAGGGCGATGCCGAAAGCCAGTTTGAGCTGGGCACCCGCTACATGTCTGGAAAAGGCCTGGAACGGGATCCCGGTGAGGCCGTCAAGTGGTACAGAAAGGCGGCCGAGCAGGGCTACAGCAAGGCACAGACCAATCTCGCACACCTGTACATGACTGGCCGCGGGGTCGCGCAGGACTATGTGGAGGCCATGGAATGGTTTCGTCGGGCGGCCGGTCAGGGCGACACCAAGGCGCAGATGAGCATCGGTATGATGTACCTGACAGGCCGGGGCGTCGACAAGGACCAGGAGCAGGGGCTTCGTTGGATGCGTAAAGCCGCTGACGCCGGCTCGACCGAGGCGATGCTGGGTCTGGGTGAAATCCATCTCAGGGGTCGGGGCGTCGACAAGAACGCCGCAGAGGGGCGCAGGTGGATTCGGAAAGCCGCGGACGCCGGATCCAGCCAGGCCATGGTCGCTCTCGGCGAGATGTATCTGAATGGTCAAGGGGTGGACAAGGACTATACGCAGGCAACCGCATGGTTCCGCCGCGCAGCCGACAAGGGCAACGCAGTCGGTCAGCACCAGCTGGGCTTGCGGTATTACTGGGGTAAGGGCGCGGAGAAGAATTATGCCGCATCGGCGAAATGGCACCGGAAAGCAGCAGAGCAGGGGTATCCACCCTCCCAGTTCAGTCTCGGCCTGCGCTACGCCAAGGGCCAGGGCGTCGAGAAAAGCGATAAAGACGCGGTTCGATGGTATCGCAGGGCAGCGGATAAAGGCTACCCGCCGGCGCAGAACAACCTGGCGCTTATGTACCGCAAAGGCCGCGGCGTGAAGCAGAATTATGCCGCGGCGGCCAAATGGTATCGGAAAGCCGCCGCCACCGGGTATCCACCGGCGCAGTACGGTCTAGGCAAGCTCTACCGGGACGGGCAGGGCGTGCCGAAAGACCTGCAAGAGGCCCGCAAATGGCTGCACAAAGCCGCCGACTCCGGGCATCGGGGCGCCTCGAAAGCCCTCGGAAAGCTGGATCAGTAAAGCCCCCGGCCAAGCACATCCGTGAGCCGGTCAAGCACGCAGGTTACAGGCCCTGCCGGCACCAGCCATCGGAACGCCCTGTGAATACGTCCCTGCAGGCCCGACGGCCGCCATCCCTGCGGCCAGACCGTGACGGCCCGCCGTACCGGTGCGCCGCAACCGAAGCTCACGGCGGCCCGGCGTAGGTACTGTCCCGGAACGACTGCAGCAATCAAGCTCGAGGCTCGAACAGGGCGAGCAGCTCACCCACTGCGTTGCGGGCGTCCCCCTTGCAGCTGATGTACCGCCGCACATGGAAACTCTTCAGCCGCGCGCCTCGATAGGCCCGCCGAGTGAAAGCCGTGTCGTGATTGGAGACGAGCACCGGCACGCCTCTTCCGGCAAGCTGCCTGGCTTTGTCCGCCAACGCAAGCTGCTCGCCGTCGCCGAATTCCCCACTGCTGTAACGGGTAAAGGATGAAGTGGCATTCAGGGGAACGTATGGTGGGTCGGCGTATACCACGTGGCCTTTTCGCGCCCGGGACATGGTGCGCTTGAAGTCCACGCATGTGAACTCTGCCTGGCGCGCCTTGCGGTGAAACATCCGCAGTTCGCTCAACGGAAAGTACGGACGCTGGTAACGCCCAAACGGCACGTTGAAGTCATGGGCGGCATTGTAGCGGCACAAGCCGTTGTAGCCATGCCGATTCAGGTAGATGAACAAAGCAGACTTCTCCACCGGGTCACCGCTGGAGTTGAACCGATCCCTGAGCCGGTAGTAGGCCGCCTCCGAGTTGTTTCGCTGGGAGAAGAAGCGTTGCGCATGGCGAATGAACGCTTCGCCGTCATGCTGGAGGATGTGATACAAGTTGATGAGATCGGGATTGATATCGTTGATCAAGTAACGCTCGAAATGGGTGTTGAGAAACACGGCGGCTGACCCTGCGAAGGGCTCGATGAGTCGCGTGCCCGACGGGAGCTTGGCTGTGATGCGGGCAAGAATCTGATATTTATTGCCGGCCCATTTAAGAAACGGGCGATTGAAGCTGGGCTTGCGGTCAGCGGAGCGCTTCTTCGACATCCCGTCCTCTGGGTATGCAGAGCGATGAACAGTGGCATGAGACAACTGCCTGCGCGCCGCGGAACGCTCCCGATAGGTGCCAGGCCCATGGCTCAGGCGCGAGCCCTCCTTCACTTTCACTAGACGATTTTCGGCTCCGGGGGCGGCGGCATCTGAAGATAATAACCTCGGGTTCGCAGCTCCTCCATCACCTTGGGCACATGGGCTCGTGCCAGCTTTCTGTCCTTATGCAGCACGAGATCCATCACCAGCTCCGGAGTTCCGAGCAGCGCGAGCAGCGCTTCGGGAAGCCGGTCAAAGTCCTCCTTTGCGCGCAGATAGACGTACAGCTCGTCCCGGCGACTGCTGCGATAAACCCAGCAGTGGAGCGACACATCAAGTGAATCGTCCATCCAAATAACCCGAACCCTTTGTGTTGAATGCCCCACCGAAGCGTGACCACCGTCCCCAACCCGGTGTCGCATGCCAAGCAGAGGTTGCCTGCAAGGGCGTTGCCAACCGCCACATGAAACCACGGGCCGGTCACGCTAAGCGCATTCCGGCTCACTGGGGAAACCAGCGTCGCTGCCGAGCTTCCCGGCTAAGGCGATGCGGCTAGAATACTGATTCCAGGCAAAGCCTTCAGGTTGCCCCGGACCAGGCATGAGTGATGACAGCCAGGACCTCCACAGCCCCAGGCGCCGATGCTATCGTGGCAAGCCTGTATTCACATCGGCGTATTCTACACGCGAAACCGTCGCTTGAGTCGGACGCATGATTCGCATTACTGCCCACATCGCGATTCACGATGACGAGGTCAAGCTGCGCTTCGTGCGTGCCTCGGGGCCGGGGGGTCAGAACGTCAACAAGGTGGCGACCGCGGTGCAACTGCGGTTTGACGCCGCCCGGTCCCCCGCCCTGCCGGAGGATGTGCGTGCCCGGCTGATGAGACTGGCCGGCCGGCGCCTGTCCGACGACGGGATCCTGGTCATCGATGCCCGACGCTTTCGCACCCAGGCCCGTAACCGCGACGATGCCGTGGAACGCCTGGTCGCACTCATCCGACGCGCCGCCCGACAGCCCAGGCTCCGCAAGAAGACCCGCCCCAGCCTCTCTGCGCGCCGCCGCCGGCTCGCAGATAAGCGTCACCGGGGTGAGACAAAACGCCTGCGGCGACCGGTCGCTGAAGGGAAAGAGTACTAGCCCGGTGAGTTAGCATCCCGACGCTCCGATTTAGCGATAATCGACTACGCTGTTACGAAGAGCCGGGCACCCGGGAGTTGCCATGCCATCCCGATATCAAGGACCACAGAAACCGCGTGGCGGCGCGCCTGACCCGGACAAGCTGGACAGAATCGTGGCAGAAGCCCATCGCGCGCGGGAGCAGCGGCTGCACGATTACCGCGAGCGGGCCCTGCGCCTGTACCCCTGGGTGTGCACGCGTTGTGGTCGGGAGTTCACCCGCGAGAACCTGCGGCAGCTCACGGTGCACCACCGGGACCACGATCACGACAACAATCCAGCCGACGGCAGCAACTGGGAACTGCTGTGTATCTACTGCCACGAGAACGAGCACGCCCGGCATGTGGATCACGCCGGTAGCGACGGCCGCAGTGTGCCGACTGGCGATGCGGAAGCGGCCACCCACCGCCCTTTCGAGGCACTCAAGAGTTTGCTCAAGGATGCGGATAAAAAAGAGTAGGCGCCTCTCGTGCCCCGCCAAGTCCAGCGACCTGACTGTGGTAACCAAAGCCGTGCTCGTTCAATCCGCGCCGCAGCAGCGCTTGTATTTCTTGCCACTGCCGCACGGACAAGGCTCGTTGCGGCCAATTTTGCTGCCTGATTTCACCGGCATTCGCTTCGGTGCTTCCCCGTCCAGGTAGAACCAGCGACCCTGTTGGCGGACGAATTCACTGACCTCGTGCAGGTTTCCTGGAGTCTCCTTCACCCGACAGCGTGCCGTGAACTCGACAATGCCCCGCTCATCGGCCTCGCCACCGCCGCTGGTGCTGATGACCGTGAGCCCCTGCCAGGTGGTGCCGTCATCGAGCCCCAGATCGGCGGGGCGGGTGGCAGGGTGCCAGGTACGGCTAAGGTATTCGGCGTTCCCCAACACGTAAGCGGTATAGCGAGAGCGCATCAGGCGCTCTGCCGTGGGTGCCTCCGCCGTGCCTGCCAGGTAGGGACTGCAACATTCCCCAAACGCACCGCCCGAGCCGCACGGGCATGGAGCCACGTTTTCTACATGCCTGATGATCATGTGTTCTTCAAAGCTACAGTGGCCGACTCCGCCGACGCCACTTGCAGGCGGCACCGGAACCTTGAGGCTCGCCCCGATCAGATGAGCGGGTAGCGTATTGCGGAACAAGCGCTCAGGGCAAGCACGGGGCGGCATCGGATCTCCGCCCACGCTGCCGGTGGTGGATTAAGGAGGATGTGGCGCCATTCGGTCGCTGATAGACTGCACATCGATGCTGACTCTGAAGAACCTTTCTCTTCGTCGCGGGACCCGCCTGCTGCTCCAGGGTGTCGACCTGACTGTGCATGCGGGCTGGAAGGTGGGCATCACCGGAGCAAACGGCTCGGGCAAGTCCAGCCTGCTTGCCCTGCTCCAGCACGAGCTCCAGCCTGATGCCGGTGATCTGCAACACCCATCCAACCTGTCGGTCGCGCATGTGGCGCAAGAGACCGCCGCATTCGAGATGCCAGCCATCGAGTACGTGATGGATGGGGATACGGAACTCCGCCAAATTCAGATCATGTTGAACGAAGCGGCCACTGCCAACGACGGACACCGGCAAGCAGAGCTACACGCGCGTCTGGAGGCGAACGGTGCTTATACGGCGCCCAGCCGAGCCGCCTGTCTGCTGCACGGTCTGGGTTTTTCGCCGGGCGACGAGCAGAGAGCCGTCGCCACCTTCTCCGGTGGCTGGCGCGTGCGTCTGAATCTGGCCCGGGCCCTGATGTCCCGCGCGGACCTGATGCTCCTCGACGAGCCCACCAATCACCTGGACCTGGATGCCGTCATCTGGCTCGAAGACTGGCTGCGCAGCTACTCGGGCACGTTGCTGCTCATCTCCCATGACCGGGATTTTCTGGACCGGGCGGTGGACCACATCATTCACGTGCGCCGACAGGGACTACAGCTGTATCGGGGCAACTACAGCGAGTTCGAACGACAGCAGGCCTTGATGCTGGCACGCCAGCAGGATGCCTATCAGAGGCAGCAGCAACAGATCGAGCGCATCCGCAGCTTTGTGGCGCGCTTCCGTGCCAAGGCGACAAAGGCACGGCAGGCTCAGAGCCGGCTCAAGGCGCTGGCGCGCATGGAATCGATAGCACCGGCCCACGTCGATTCTCCTTTTCAGTTCGCTTTTCGCCCGTCACGGCAACTGTCGGATCCCCTGTTGCGCCTGGACCAAGTGTCGGGTGGCTATGCCCAGAAGCCGGTGCTGGATAACGTGAACCTCTCCCTTGGACCAGGCGATCGGATTGGGCTACTCGGACCCAATGGGTCCGGAAAATCGACCCTGGTAAAGCTTTTGGCCGGTGAGCTCCCACCCGCATCAGGCAGCCGTGAGGGCGCGGCCGGTCTTCGGGTAGGTTATTTCGCCCAGCATCAGCTGGAGCAGCTTCGCGGCGAGGAAAGCCCGTTCGAGCACCTGCGGCGTGTGGACCCGGAGGCGACCGAGCAGTCGCTGAATGACTTTCTGGGTGGGTTCGGATTTGCTGGCGAGCGGGCAGACGAACCTACGGAAGCCTTCTCGGGTGGTGAGAAAGCGCGACTGGTGTTAGCCCTGCTGGTCCGCCAGCAACCCAATCTCCTTCTGCTGGATGAACCCACCAACCACCTGGACCTGGAGATGCGACATGCCCTGAATCTGGCTCTGCAGGGATTTGATGGCGCGCTGGTGCTGGTTTCCCACGACCGACATCTGCTGCGCACGGTAACCGACACCCTGTGGCTTGTGGAAAGTGGTCAAGCCGCCCTGTTCCAGGGGGATCTCGACGACTACCGCCGCTGGCTGGGCGAGCGTGCGGGGGAGCTGGCGGGGGCCGCAGACAACTCCAGCGGCAACCACACGGCGGCAGCGCGCCGCGAGATAAGACGACAGCGGGCCGAGCAGCGTCAGGTTCTGCAGCCCCTGCGTGCCCGATTGGGCGAATTGGAGGCGGAGCTCGGGAAGGCCGCTGCCGAGAAATCAGCGCTGGAGCAGCGACTCGCCGATCCGGAACTCTACAAGGAGGCGGAGAAAGAACGGCTGCGCGGGCTGCTGCTGGAGCGCGCCCGCCTGGCAAAGCACCTGGACCAGATCGAGAACGCGTGGCTCGCGGTCTCCGAGGACCTGCACGCCGCCGAGACGGCCGACCCGGCCTGAGCGCCGCGGCAGCCCCCGCAGATTCAGGCCATGCGACGGAAGGTGAAGTAAGTTCCGAGCACGGGCAGGACAGCCAGTGCCAGCGCTAGCCCCCCGATCAAAGTCAGTGCCAGCAGGTCCGACTTGCGGTCTCCCTGAGCGGCCGCGTAGCGCACCGGAATGTGAGAGTATCCTCTGACAAATCCAAGCATCGCGCCGTCTCCACCGTACACCGGCAGCGCCGCATAAGCGGCAAGCTGGTCGTGTTCCCGAAAGTACTCCGTGGACAGACCGGAACCGAGCACGCGTGCCGCATGGATTTCCGGGCGCTTTATGATGTTGCCCATGGTTTCAGGGCGCTGCGCCGTATCCACGAGAACCGAGCCGTTGCTGCCAGCCACCGTGAACCGGGTCTGGGTACTCTCCGCGAGCTGGCTCAGACCTGTGACCGCCCCGCCGTCACCCCGACCCTCGAGAAAAGGCCGCGCCAGCTCGACCGCTCGCGCCGTGCTGGCGCGAAGGGCTTCCTCGCCGGTCTCCCGCGTTTCCTGGTCGACCAGCCAGACAATCGAAACACAGGCGAGGGCAGCCGCAAACGCGATGCACACGACGCAACGGGCGTAGAGCTTCCAGTAAAAACGGGTAAAGGGGGTCATGGCCACGGGCCTCCGGTTCCACGCGCATGCTGGCACGACGTTCTGACAGGCCTGTAATCTTGAACCAAAAACGGGGTAAAGAACAATAACACTTTTATTACACGCTGGCGGAGCAAGCGACGGAGAGTATCTTGCCCACCACACAATTAGCATGTGATAATATGCTGCTTGGTTATCCGGTCTTGTGGTAAGGCAGCGTACAGGAGACTTGAGGTGGACAAGAGCTACTACGAAGCGGTCGACAAGATGGAGAAGATGGGAGTCGAGCCAGAGTACATCGTAGGCTGGCAGGGCGGTTATCTGCACATGCCCGGGCGCGAGGAGCAGCGGGCAACGGAGGCCTATGAGGCGGGCTACGCCGACGGCCAGGAGAAGACGCTCGATAACCTGGAAAAATGGGTCAAACAGTAGGCCGGTTGCCAGGCGCGCCGCTGTGCGCACCATGAAAAAAGCGGGCCTCGGGCCCGCTTTTTTCATGGTGCGCTGCGTCGTCCTTCGGCCTGTCTCTCCGGTAGACGGGTGCAGTCCAACCTGGAACAATGGAGGCTGACCCGCAACTTCGGAACAGCGTTTATGACGAGTGTGGTCATCTACGTTACCCCCATCTGCCCATTCTGTGTTCAGGCCCGACGGCTGCTCGACAAGAAAGGTGTCGAGTACACCGTCATAGACGTAGCTGGCGACGGAACGCTTTGGGACGAGATGTCCAAGCGCAGCGGCCGGGCTACAGTGCCCCAGGTCTTCATTGGCGAACGACACATCGGTGGTTTCGACGACATGGCCGCGCTGGACGTGGACGGCGAGTTGGACAGGATCCTCGGACTGGGCTGACCGTGTGAAGGATGATTCGGCCCCTCCGGCTACCGATTGTCAGCGACTGGACAAATGGCTCTGGGCAGCGCGTTTCTACAAGACACGCGGCCTGGCGGTCGAAGCTATCAACGGCGGCAAGGTCCACGTGGATGGACAGCGCGTAAAACCCGCACGCGCACTGCGCCAAGGCTCAGAAGTGCGCATCCGCAAGGGGGCCCTGGAGTTCACGGTCATAGTCCTCGGCCTTGCCAAGCAACGCAGGCCCGCATCCGAGGCCATGGGTCTCTATAGGGAAACCGAGGAAAGCACGAGACGGCGCCAGGCGCTGGCCGAAGAGCGTCGCCTGGCGCCCGCCAGTCAGGCGAGAGGGAGCGGAAGACCAAGCAAAAGGGATCGCCGCCGCCTCGGCAGAGTCTTTGGCCGCTAGCCCGGATTTCTCACCAGGCGAACCCCGGAGCGCAGATTATGTTGGCAAACTCAACACATCGGCTTCACCGAGTCGGTATTCTCGATGAACAGGCTATCCTATTCGGTTCTTGGCATACAGTGGAGCAGCCCGAAAGGGGCGGTCGAGGGATGACCGCCCCGAGCGCCGGGCTGTGCCGGCCGACGCGTCCTTAGGGCATTCTGAACGGGCTGTTCCAGGCAGCGCGACTGATGGACGAGAGCGAGTTCAAGAAGACCTACGAGCAGATCAGAGAACTTGGCTGCCCCTATGAGAAAGCCCTGCTGAGCAGACAGTGCAGCTGTGCCATTGGCCGCCGCTTTAATCTGGCTGAGCGAGAAGGCGTGTTCTGTACCTCCTGGACCGCAAGGAACGACTGCGAGGCCCTTTTGAGCCTGCTGCGAGAAAAATCACGTTTCGCCCTTGGACTGGCGAACATAACCGGTCCGCTCCCCCACGCCAAGGAAATCAGGCTTCAGCTGGGCGGACTCGGTGGTCTGCAGCAACTCGTCCATCCGAAAGCTGGCCTTGCCCGTGTGGAGGATATCCACGCTCTGGTTGACTTGGCTCGGACCCGTTTCGGGAACTTTGATAAGCTGCCCTTTGCAGCCATCGTGCAGTCAGTCTCCGCTTTCCAGGGACGGCGACGGCGTTCCCCCCGCAAGCCTCGTTCCTAGCCTGAAGAGGCGCATCCGATCCCGGCACATCCGCCGCGGCTTCTGCTATACCTTGGATATCCTCATACACACAGACGGATGCAGCGCCCAACTTGGCGCGTGACGGAGGCCTACCATGGGAGAACCCGCATTTGCCGAACTTTCCCGGCAGTTCGACGCCGATGGCTTCCTCGAAGACCCGCAGACCTGGAACCGCGAGGTCGCCGAGTCAATCGCTAGAATGGATGGTATCGGACCGTTGACCGATCGACACTGGCGGATTATCCGGCACCTTCGCGAGCGTTACGAGCGATTCGGCGCCCTGCCCGTAGCACGACTGGTATGCCGTGCCAACCATCTCGACAGACACAGCATCCAGCGCCTGTTCGGCGGCTGTCGTGAGGCCTGGCGTGTTGCCGGTCTGCCTGATCCAGGCGAGGAAGCCAAAGCTTACTGGTAGAGACGGGACATGAAACGAGCAACAGGCGTTGACCAGCGGGATTTCCCCGGTCTCAAAGCCGTGTGCTAAACGTAATGCTTTCGGTCCTTCCGGCGACGGCCCGCCTGTTGTACGACCACGCCTTTGATATCGGCTGCGCCGCCGGGCAGCGGCAGTGTTGGATAGCGCTTATTCAAGGCCCTCAGGGACATGCGGTCGTTCTCGATAACGAGCTGGCGAAAAATGTACTCTTCTCCCTGCACCGCGATGACGAAAGCACCGTGCTCCACGATCCCTGCGGGGTCAACGATGACGATGGCGCCGCTCTTGAACTCGGGCTCCATGCTGTCGCCGAGCACCTGCAAGGCGAAGGGTTCGGACTCGGAACAGCTGCTGTAATGTTCGTCGATCATGGGATTACCCCGGCGACCTCGCCGTGACAGGCCTGAAGTCTAACCACTCGAGGGGCTTCCTGCCAGCGGCACGTCTGCGCCTAGCGCCCCGCGAAGAGCGGCCGACTCGGCCTGCTGCGCCTGCTGCAGGGCCCACATGTGCGCATAGGTGCCACCCTGCGACAGGAGTTCCTGATGGGTGCCACGCTCAACGATCCGGCCCCCGTCCATGACCAGGATCTGCTCCGCGTCGACGATGGTCGACAAACGATGCGCAATCACCAAGGTGGTGTGGTTGGCCGCCACCTCGTTGAGGGCGTTCTGGATTGCCCTCTCCGCTCGAGTATCTAGGGCAGAGGTGGCCTCGTCGAATATCAGAATGCGGGGACGTTTCAGAATGACGCGGGCGATGGCAATGCGCTGCTTCTCACCCCCGGAGAGCTTCAGTCCCCGCTCACCCACGACCGTGTCATAGCCCTGGGGGAGCGCCTCTATGAAGTCGTGGATATGAGCCAGACTGGCCGCCTCGGCTATCTCCTCACGACTTGCACCCGGACGCGCGTAGACAAGGTTGTAGTGGATGCTGTCATTGAACAGAACGGTGTCCTGGGGAACGATGCCGATGGCAGAGCGCAGGCTGGCCTGGGACACGTGGCGGATGTCCTGACCGTTCACGGTAATCCGGCCTTCGCTCACATCGAAGAAACGGAACAACAGCCGCGCAAGGGTGGATTTCCCGGCGCCGCTGGGACCCACCACGGCTACTTTGTGACCCGGAGGAATTTCGAAGTCCACGTCGTGCAGGATCTGCCGGTCCTGCTGATAGCCGAAGTCCACGTGGCGGAAGGACACCCTTCCGTCACCCACTTCCAGCAAATCGGCACCAGCCTGATCCTGGACTTCCGGTTTTTTCGAAAGCAACTGCATGAGCATTTCCATGTCGGCAAGCGAGTAGCGGATCTGCCGGTACACGATGCCCAGGAAATTCAGCGGGATGAAAAGCTGCAGCAGAAACGCGTTAACCAGCACCAGGTCGCCGAGGGTCAGCGAGCCATCCACTACCCCCTGGCTGGCATAGACCATGATGAGGGACACGCCCGCGGCGATGATGGCGCCCTGGCCGAAATTCAGCGCCGACATGGACGTCTGGCTCTTGACCGCCGCATCCTCCCATTCTCCCAGGGTCGCATCGTAGCGTCTGGTCTCGAAGCGTTCGTTACCAAAGTATTTGACGGTCTCGTAATTCAGCAGACCGTCGACCGCCTGATTGTTGGCCTGAGAGTCCAGCGCGTTCATGCTGTGGCGAAAATGCATGCGCCAGTTGGTCACCGCAAATGTGAACCAGATGTATACGCCGACCGTCGCAAGGCTCACCAGCGTGAAATGCACGTCGTAGTTGACCAGCAGGATGACCATAATCATGGCGAACTCCGCCACAGTGGGCAGGATGTTGAACACCATGTAATTCAGGATGGTGCTGACACTGCGTGTACCACGTTCCAGGTCCCGCGAGATGGCGCCCGTCTTTCGTTCCAGGTGATAACGCAGAGACAGATCGTGCAGGTGGTCGAGGACCCGGATCGACAAGCGCCGCATGGCCCGATAACGCACCTTCGCGAACAGCGCATCACGCAGCTCGTTGAAAAGAGAAGCCGCCAGCTTCAGCAGTCCATAGCCCAGCAACAGAACCACCGGCAGCGCCAACGCCGTCTGCCCGGCGGCAGTGAGGGCATCAACGATTTCCCGAAGCACCAGCGGCACCCCTACGTTTGCGACTTTTGCCAGCACCAGGCTGGCCAACGCCAACAGCACGCGCCCGCGATACTCCCACAGCAACGGAAGCATCAGCTGCGCGTTGCGCAGGTTACGCCCGTGCCGCGGGGGAACCTCTGTGTAGCTGTCGTGCCGCATGGGGGTGATTGTACGAGGAGCTCAGCCGATTATAGCCGGGGCGCCGTCTGCACTTGCCGGGGCGTGCCTGGGGTTTAAGTGGCGCCCGCCGCACCCGCATGGTCCCCGACACCAGCGGCGGCGCACTCGGGTTGACCGGGCCCTTGAATGGGCCGGAGAATGTCGGCGTCGAGCGTCAGGGCACGCCACCGCGGGCGCCGAAGAGATAGCCTGCTCCCGGCCTCAGCAGCGCTATTCCGCATCCGCAGGCCACAGCCAGGCCGCACCCCGTACGCCGCTGGAGTCTCCGTGCACAGGCGGAACCAGGGGGGTGTGAACAAGGTCGGAAAAAACGAATTCGCGCCATCGAGCCGGTACATTATGGTACAGCCGGCTCACACGAGACATGCCACCCCCCAGCACGACAACATCCGGGTCCAGCACATTCAGCACGTGAGCCAGCCCCCGCGCCAGTCGGTCCTCGTAACGCGCCATCGCCGCCTCGGCAGCCTCATCCCCCCGGGCCGCCGCCCCGACGATATCCGGCGGAGCCACCCTGAAGCCCGTCGCCTGCTCGTAGTCGCGGCTCAAGCCGGGCCCGGAGACATAGCACTCGATGCAGCCGCGCCGCCCGCAGTAACAGTTCGTCCCCGGAAACTCGGAC
>JAAUXT010069146.1_pt1 | contig 13337 bp, 10 predicted proteins | sample 7278171 | NCBI WGS metagenome assembly JAAUXT01 (sample SAMN14350112, study PRJNA611818) | marine sediment metagenome | isolation source: surface marine sediment (1.8m) | place: French Polynesia: Moorea | collected 2018-08
GAGGGTTCGGTGGGGCTCCCGGTCGGGGTGCAGGTCGTCGCTCCCTGGTACGAGGACGAGATGTGTCTGCGCGTCATGCGGGAGGTCGAGGCCGCAGCAGACTTCCACGTCAGCAACGCATAGAGCACACAGGTTCAACAGGACGGGTGCATGTTGTCAATTCTCACACTTTTGTTTCGCGCAGTTTTCAACCATTGAGTTGTGACTCTCGTAGACTTTGAAAATGTGGGGTTTGGGTCTCTACGGGACGGCAGGTCCGTGACGCGTTGACGCTCTTGTATTGAACATCGAATAGAGTCTGGCTCCATGCCAATGGAACTCACCGCAATTTGTGCGCTGATGGCAAACCGAAACCAATGATAATCACAGTTTACCAAAGCAATCATGAAAAAAATTGTTTGTGTCGATGACTGACGCGATGGTGGCTGTTTTCAGACAGTACGAGTATTTCCTTGCTTGTCCATAAATGTGAATAAAAGCTTCAGATCTCCTGGAACAATACTTCTCTTACTCCAATGATGCGTACGAAACGGAAAACAGAACAAATGTCTCAGTGAAGCATTGCTGAAGGAGATCGGGTGGTTCATGATGCCCATTAGTCGGGACAGCATCAACTTGAGGAAAGACTCTGCCCTGAGACCAGTTCACAGCAACAACGATGTTCTGCTTTGTCCTGAGTTTGGCGCCCCAAATGCGCAGTGCTGCATCTTCGAACTGAATTGTCTGCACCATTTTCCTGTGCAAAAGAGGTTCCATCACTCGTTCAACCGAAAAGCGAAAACAGGACAGGAAGTACAATAAATAATTTTCTCCCCAGTCGCGACGCGTTGATGAACGAACTGCGCTTGCGTCGACCTGCCTCTCACGTCACGTGTACTTCATCAGCCACTCGTGACATTTGCGGAACGCCTTCTGCCGAATCTCGTCCGGCGTTTCGTCCAGCACCAGGGGCCGGGCAGCCGCGAAGCGACAGTCGTACCCGGGCGGGGTGATGTGGAACGCCGCGACGGCGCGGTCGCTCGGTCCCGGCAGCTTGCTCAGCGGCACCACGCGTCGCGACGCCACAGCCCCGCCGCCGCCTCCGCCGCTGTCCCAGGTCAAGTGTCCGTCTCGGAACGTGAGCAGTTTGAGGTAGTCCTTCGCGCCTGGGGCTCCGATTCCAGATCTGTGTTGGCGTGCGGTCGTCTCGGCGGAAGTCAGTGGGTGTACCTGAGGTTGCGGTGCGCGCGCACTCGACCCGCTGTTCCGGTGCGGTTGGGGAAGGATTGGGCGTGTGTGCGAACCGCTCCCCGCGCTGGACGAGTCCAGGGAGATCAGCGTCCTTCTCACAGTGACCTGGTTGAGCCTGTTGTTGGGAGCGAAGCCTTTCCTGGCCTTCGTCCTTGGGGGCTTGCTGGGAGCACACCCCTGAGAAAATGTGGCTCGAGGCTGTCCAGTGAGAGCAGATTCTCCTGTGTGAGGTTTATGTCCTCTGGTGTTCTTCGCGCGATTTTCGTCCATCTCGCTTGGGGCTGTATCCGCCGGCTTCTCCTCGGGTTCAGTTCCTTCAGCGTTGCCCTCGCTCCTTCCCTGCACGGATGTATCCTCCCACACATCGTCGACGCTGTCGTCGTGGTTTGTGTCCATCTCCTTCTTCGTCTCCGTCATCGCCGTCTGCGCCTCTCTGGAGAGTCTTGAGAGCATGTTCATGCTCCTCCGTGTCGAGCTGACTCCTGTCGCTGCCTCCGCTGAACCTGTTCCCGTCTTTCTCCGGACGCCCCGGGCCGATCCGCGTGCAATCCGTTCAGGTTCACTTCGATCACGAAATTCCAGCATAAAATCGGATTGATTTTCAGAATCAGGGGAAGCGTTCACCCGCGTCGTCGAGGAAGCCGAGGCCCCGGCGCGCTGTGCGTCCATAGCACCGGAGCTGTTGTCACGATCAATGGCCTTCAGCGTCGCGATCTTCGATGAAAATTGTGCCTCAGCTGAGTCAGAACCCTTGATGTGCCTCTGCAGCACCGGTGGCTCTCCAACCAAGGCGAAACCGCCCTCAACGTCCCTGTGCTTCTGATCGCTGTGGTTTTCAGGGAACCACACCGGGGTCTCGTTGTTCTTGAGCTTCTTCTTCTTCTTCTTCTTCTTCCTGCTTGTCTTCTGCCGCGTCCTCCTGGTCAGCGAGAGCGAGTACTCGAAGGACGGGGTGTAGCGCAGCCACTGCCCGGTCCCGGCGTACACGTGTCGGTAGCGCGTCAGGAGCTCGCGTCCCCTCTGCGGCTCGAAGAGGCCGCTCCCCTCGGCCGCAGCTGCGGACGGCGCCGGCATCGTCGTGTGCGGCGGCGCGGCGACGCTGACTGCGGCCGCTCCGAGCATCCTGCCCTTCAGCTCCACCAAACAATGTCAATTGTGTTGAAACATGCACAAGTAAAATGCCATGCTGGGCGAGTCAATTGAGCTGTGAGTTTCAGTATTCATCAATCAATCCTGCAGATACTAAAAATTTTACAGAGTCCTTTGTGAACTCCATTTGGTTTTGTTAACAAAAGCTGTCTTGCCATTGATAATTTCCTAAACGAGCCACTTTCTCCGAATCCAGATGCATGATTCATGTGGCAGTATTTGCAATGCAATTCTTCATCCCCGGCATGTGTGTTTCTAGGGTCTCCTTGCCAACTGAAGCCAAATAGTCATGCAATCATTGTTGTAATCTGAAGTGCACACGTGGTCCAACTGGCCAGAATTCGTTTGAAACAGAAGTTTGTATCAGACGTCGCCTCATGAAATGAAACAAAAAGTTTGATCCACGTCAAGTCACAGGTTCACACACACACATGTTCTGACCTGTGTTTTCTGCCGCACTTCACACGCTCAGATCCTCGTTTCCGCGCGTCCACAGTGGATACATGATCTTTTGACACCGAACTGGAAACATTAAATCCCAGATCTGTTATCTCTGGTTATTTGAGACCCTTGGTCGGGTGCTCCAGATTGACGCGGATCCGTGTTTGTCCACGTCTCACACTGCGACACCGCCCCTCAGGTGGAGTGATGCCTCTGACAGGCACTTAACGTGCAGCCGTCACGTCCATCACGTCAACCTCGCGCAGGAGTTGCACTCCAGCTGAACTCTGCAAACTGGTCTCATGTCAATTGAATCCCTCATCCTGGGACAGAAACGATCCGTTGATTCAGTCTCCCCAGGGTCGTGGTTTGGCCGCCCTTCCGCTCTGAGCAAATTACAGATTCCTCATGTATGCAGAAGCCAAACAAATGGAGCCTGTTCCTTGTATGGTTCTCACAAACTTCCGTCAGGATATAGTGTCGACTCAGTGATTTTAAAATAAGCTGAGACTTCACGATATGTGCACAATTGTGCAAAGATCACAGATTTTTATCTTATCTCCTGCAGTTGTGTTTGTTGTGTTTTGTTCTGTTGTGTCATGCGCATGGCCATTCTCAACTTTCAGAATTCATTTGGTTCACAACAGAACAAAATCTCTGCACAGTGGCACGTGTGTCAAGAGCAGCAACAACAGGAATGCTCTTCCCTTTAGATTCAGGGAGAATCGGCTTCACAGGGAGCTGGAACCTGGCGACAGGACGAACACGTGTGGTCGACTCAAACACGGGTGTTTCACAAATTCTACATGGCAACGTGTGAATTTCGCCACCATTTGTCGTCGTCCCCTCCCCATCGGTCGGTGTCTTTGCCCGTAGATCTGACACCCTTTTATGTCCAAAAGAAACAACGTGTCATGCCAGAAGCCGATCGCATGCTGTGGGTGTTGGGATCAAGAAACCCGTGTCTGTTTGATCATTGACCAGTTAGTTGGCAATCTGTGTGCTTGTGTCTCGTTTTCTGTCTGAGAAACGGCGATGTCGTGCCTTGCTGTCTCTCTCCACAAATCTTGCACCTGAACTGTCAAACGTTCGATCTCTCTCAGTTCAAAATGCGAATATCAAGCGACATATCGAGTTACGTGCCTTCAGTGTGTACGTGTTGTCAGGCAGGATCGTTTTTAATCAAATAAAACTTGACTACCGGTTTGATCCCTGTGATGGTTCGCACGGTCGCGGCGAGGCTCCGGTCTCCACCGACACCGCGAGGCGAGGCCCGGGCCAACAAAACATTCAGAAAATCAAGAGCAAAATTCAATGGGGCATCACGTCATGATCTGACTCCAAATGGGATTGATCTCTCGCACGAAAACAAAATCAGATCAGAATTCATGCATCTTCTGCCATTCGTCATTTTCATCAACGATTGTTCTCTCCAGTCGCAGAGATACCGCACCCAGAAACGTTGCGGCCGGGCACGAAGGTCAAGGGGAAGATTTGCACGTCCAAATGACTGTGTAATGGACAATTACACGTTGTAAACGCGATAATCTTGTGATCAGTGGAGGTAACCGCAGCGCACGAGCTCCATACACAGCAGACAAAACGTTGGCAAACACCATTGACAGGCCACTTGTGTTGGACGACAGGCATGTCGACTGCGTGTAGTGTGTGGTTGGTGTTCGGGCGCTCCAGTTCAGGTGATTGTGAGAGTTGGAACACTCTTCTTCACATTCTGAAAAGATTTTCTCAAAGGGATTTTCAGACTGATCAAGAAACAAACTGGAGCGTGACATAAAGAAACCGCAGCGAGCAGCGAGAGCAGTGCATCAGAAAGGAATCAGGAAGGAATCAGGCACCTGTGAGAGGTTGAAATGAATGCTGAGGTGGGTGAGGCAGTGCAGGACTTGCAGGTGCATGGCAGGGTGATGTTGCTCGGTCTCTGAGACAGACGTTTCACAGACTCCAATGAGACCTGGAACTTGTGTGTGTCGTGAATGGACGTATCAAATAGAGGACTCGCACTTGTGACCACGGCAGTGTTGGTCACTGAAGCTGCGTGAGTCAGTCTCGTTCGCGATGCACCGTCGTCGCCACCGACCCCGCCGGAAGGCGCACCTCGTGTCGCGCCTCTCCGAGGAGGCGCAGATCGCGATGCGCGAGGCGAGGCGCGACATGGGAGCGCTTCCGCTTCCGGTCCCCTCAGACTCCCCCTGGTGGGGAGACGCGCAGCAGCACCGCCGACCACCGTCCCCCCAGGTGGAGCTGCCAGAACTGAACTCCCACGAGAAAAGAGAGTTTGCACCCAGTGTCGCAGAATCACCGGGCACTCTACACGTTCCACGCAGAAGAAAGCAGACAATGTCGGAAAGCCTGAATGATCTATCGTTGAGCGGAACCATGTTGGGCGCCAGCAGAGGAAGACGCAGAAGTTTACCGCAGGGCGAGGACAGATACATTCCCTCGGCACTGCTGCAGCAAGCAGGCTTCCACCGCCACAAACTGCGCCCCCGGAACATTGCGGGCTCTGGCAGAGACACGGGTGAGACCACGACCGCAGAACCCAGCACCGAGGGGAGTCTCGTCCCTCGGTTGGATATGCACAGGCAGAAGTCGTTCGTGGTGACTCCGCGGTGGTACGACTCCAGATTTTCGGAACGACCCATGTTTCTGCAGGCAACTGATGACACTTCGCGTCAAGTGAGGAAAGAGGCGATCAGGAAGTGCAGCACCTGGCTCTTCAAATACACGTAGAACGGCACGAAGTGCTCGCGGACATACAACATGTCAGATGAGCGGGTCTTGGGGAATCCCGCACTCAGGATGATCATTCCATTTGGAAATAATTGGCATTTGACTTGGGTTTTGTCTGTGCTTCTTTTCGGCAAGTTAATCCGGGTGCTTTGGGTTCTCGGCGGGTGAACTGACAAAGAGAACACAGATATGCATGGGACCTGCGCTGGTGGCCCTGCACCACAAACACATTACAAATTCCACCATTTGGACTGCGAACTGTTTCATTGCAAATTATCCGCTCTGCATTGTTTGTTGAAAAGAAAGCTTGGAACAGCACGACGGGTTCCCAACCTTGAATCCTTCGTCGAATAAAATATCAACGCAACCTTTGGTCAATCTTTTGAACTTCAAAATCTTCCTGGCTGAGGTTCTTCCCCATTTGTCACATCCGTGGGTGGAGGCGTCGGCCGCAGGTACATGGTCAGCGCGGCCGGAGCACATCAGCCGGGCAGCGCGTGATGCGGAGGCCCAGGGACCCCGCGCTGAGGCCCCGGAATCTCCCGCCGCGATAATCAATCCGTTATGGCCTTTACCCGGTGGGGTCCCATCTCAGGATTCGCAATAAAGTCCGGTGCTCCTTCCAAGCCAGCGAGCGCTCAGCCGCAGTCCGTCTTCAGAGTTTGCGTCGACCATGTTGCACCTGACCGAAACTGTGAAGGGAATGTTGGGTGAGTAGACTACAGCGCTTGACACAAAAATTATTTGTGTGCTTTTTTATGTCAAAGTCTGGAGAAAATTACGTTCGTGTTGCCGTCAGGCGAAATGGAGTGCGTAGTTTGCATGGTTTGCCATGTTTTGAGCCCCACAGGAGCCACCCAGTTGGGTCCTGTCAACACAAAACTTTTCTGCCTGGAACTGTTGTGATCATTCACTCTAAAGGAAGAACCAATGCCTTGTTTCATACCTGCGCAGACCTGCTGTTCCAAAAGATTGTGAGTTCAGGAAAGTTTCTTGTGTGGATTCAACTCACACTTTGCATTTTCAGTGTCCCCAAACAAACGTTCTTCTGTTTGCTGAAGTGTTTTGGTTCTGCAAACCTTTTTGAAACTCAGGTCCACCCGCAACTCAGTTGGGCGTGCCGTTGTTGCCGTTGTTGCTGCTGCTGCTGTGGGCGGCGCCGGCGCCAGGCGGCGCGTCCTCCTCCCCCGGGGACGCGACGCTCTATGACCCGTCCATGCTGCTCCGCTTCGGGAACCAGGCTCCGGTGCGCAAGGACTACTGCGACGTCGTGCCCGTCGTGCTCAACCTCAGGTCAGGCGACCACACCCTGCTCACAGTCAACCAGAACCTGTTCACATTTCAAACCAAAATGTGCTCACACAGAGTCGACAGAACCTGAGGAGGGTCTACGATCTTTGCCGACCCCCACAACAAACTTCTTGCGCCAAAATTGGAGGCACATTGTATTCCAAGTCAGGATTCTGAATCTTCCTGTGTGGCCCCCTTTTTCAGCAACGAGTAGAAACTCAAACCTCGAGCCTCTGGGTTTTTGCGCCTCTGACCCAGGTTTCACGGAGATTTTGCAGCTAAACGTTAATACACAAACCACCAAAACACAACAGATCAACCTGAAAACACAAAACATGCTGAACGGTTATTTGTTGTTTTGCTCCCAATGTTCAAACACTCTGTTGGTACAATGTTCCGCGTGGTTTGTGTCAGGCCCCCGGCGCAGTACCAGACGATGTGCCAGGCATCTCAGGTGATGTCGTTCGGGTGTCGAGGCCAGTGTCGCTCATACGTCGAGGCGAACCCGCTGAACCCGATGAAGCAGCAGAGGCACTGCAGGTGAGGGAACAGCAGCAGCACTGCAGATCAGTGCAGAGGTACAAACTCGCGTTTGTGTTGCAGTGAGACATGAGGTGCCACATTGCTCCGAGAGCAGTTTGAATGTTGAGCCAAGGCTCCCACAGGGGAACAATTCCTTCTGGAGCCAAAGGGCCTGGGCCTTGTGGGCCCTGGATCTTCCCCCTCTCCCTCCTCCTTTCCCCCTGGTGCTGCAGGTGCTGCGAGGCGACCCGGTTCGGTGTCCACCTGGCGAGCATCCCGTGCGACGACGGCACCAAGCTGCGCATCGCGCTCAAGTTCGCGATGGAGTGTCTCTGCCGGACGTGCGATGAAGCTGTCGAGGTAAGATCCGATTCTGATACTCAGTGTCACTTCTGATGCCTCGGCCCCAACACGGGATGAAGGGGCCCAAGGGCCGTCTGATCCTCCCTGAGTCCCACCCGCAAGAACAATGTTTTTGCCCTTTCAGTCGTGTTGGTTGTTGAAGTAAGACTTGGAGCCCTGATCGTCAGACTCCAGTGAGGTTCTTTCGCTAGAGACACCAAAGCACTGAAGCCGAAGACTTTATTGTTGAAACGTTGAAAGTTGACGCAGTTTCGCCTTCTCTGCTGCAGGCTGCAGGGTCGCTCGTCTGTTCTCTCCCCTCTGTACTGCTGGTCTCTGCTCTTTGTCTTTTGCCACAGAAAGGGAAACCGCAGACTTGTTGATGGTCCGAGAACGTACACAGATCTCGGTCTTTGTGTGGTCGGTTATCTGGTCATTGGCCCCTGTCCTTCACCGACTCTCCTGCGTGTTCAACCATGCTGTGGGAAGTTCGAATGAGGAGAGTCTTCAATTCTCAAATGGCTAATTCGATACCAAAGGGGTGAAACATGAAGCTCCACACTAATGCTCGCTCTCTCCTTCTCCGTACTGTGCGAAGCAGGATCTTGCGCTGTGTTCGCCTTCCTTCGCCTATTTTCCAACTGAGAATTGGCCCAACTTGAGTGGTCGCCCATGACCAAATGCTGGACAGCACAACTTCTGTGTTCACAAAGGCGATTGATTCAAGATCAATAATCTAGCATATTTGGTTCTGCTTTGTTCTTCCCCGTCTTGACCATTCCCAAGTTGTATCGTCCCTTCCGACAGTTGTGTCCAGTGACAGGCAAATTCTTGACAAGCGCAGAAATCACACGTCAAACCCGCCCTACATTTCCCAGCGGGCCTCGCGCCGCCCGTCGGTGAGAGCGGCAGGTTCTGCCGCGAGGTGATGTCCACCTTCCGCGGATCCGGGACTGCTCGGGGAAGGGGGGGGGGACATCGGACCAGGACTCGACACGAGGGCGGCGGTCCGACCACAGCTCCGAAATCAAAGGACACTGAGAATGAACAGAGAACGCATTTCACCGCACAGCGCAATGAATCTGGACGCAGAGAGCCCGAGCCCAACCCTCCCTCCCCGACCCTGGATTCACACGAGAGCACAGCGTGGTTTCTATTCCGCTAGTAGTGCTTCTTTTTTGAGGCAATTAGGCAAAACTCCGGAAGTCCTGTCAAATTCGCACCAGTTGCAAGGCATGGCTGATTTCGCTCAGAATATTGGCGTCTCAACCCTTTCCCTCGGGCTCGGTGCCACGCTGCTGTCAGGAGCAAGCAGTTCTTATTGAGCTAATTGTGATGCGTGCTTTTGCTTCTTATTGCCATGGTATTTGTCTGGCATTTGTTATTCATGAAATCTTTTGGAGACCACAAATTGCTTTTCCACTGGATACACACGCATGTGTACGTGCGCACACACATGTTGTTGCAAGCCTTGTGGCCTGGTTCACCCTTCATGCGTCATTGGCCATATTCTGGAAGTCTACAAGTCTTTGGGACGACGGAGTACCAAATGATCTGTGCAACGATACAATGACTCATCCATTGTGAAGTGGGCTGCACCGTTCAACCACTGAATATATCCCCCTGAGTTGACGCAGGCCTTTGTTCGATTCCACTGATCGTTGTGTGTGATTGAGTTCGATTCTGCGCAGGACGTTCCGGCGGTGGATCCGATGGAGAAGTACATCCGGCCCATGGGCCCCGCGAGCAACAGAACGGCCCTGCACGCGAACGTCGTCTGAGCGCCGTGGAGACGGGAACCAGACCAGGGACTTTGTGTTCACGGGACTTTGGTGGGAACCTGGATTCGAGAAAAATGTGATGTTCTGATTTGATTACAGAGACATACAACAAAACACAACGCAGAATAAACTCCAGGGAAGAAAATTGAGAAGATCAAATGAAACATTGTCAAAAATTTCTTTTGTGCGCGCGTGCAGACGAATGCCATTTTCCTCAGTTTGAGTCCACGTTAAGTAATTGAATGTACAAATGACATTAAGAACTTCATGTTGCAAGGAACGGCAGATCTATGGAAGCAGACGTCAGTCTGCGAGCAAAGCTCGCAGGTCTGATTGGATTTGGGGCGCGTGCGTCACCGACAGTCAAAGGTTGCAAACATCCACGAAGCCTCGTCGCGCTTCCTTCTCCCACACAACGCTTCAGACGCACTCGCGTCTTCATTCAAATCGGACGAAGCCACAGAAATCAAAACAACGAGTTCGAAACGAGATCTTCTTCATCAGTGGATTCGCCATCAACATGAGAAACTGCCTCATTGCGACGCACTGTTCAGCAGAGGCCCCTTTTCAGGTTCAGATGACCCGATTGTTCGCAGGGAGGAAGTTGCTTCGCCGTGTCGTCGCAGCCGGACGGACGGACGGACGGACGGAGGGACCTACCTACCTGTGCAGGAGGGGGAGGGTCTCTGGGTATCGAGCCTTTGACCCCACAGGACCCCCCCCCCCCCAAACACAACTTTGCGCCACAGGCACAACTTTCATACGTACTCAACTGTTACAAAGGAAAAAGCCGCCGCCCAAGGGGAACCCCTTCCCACGATCTGATCCTGAATCCGCCCCTGGATCGGCAGAGCCTCGTGGACCGCGTGTCCTAATCACTCCAGGGTCCCGAGGTCCCCGCCAAGTACTCAATGCGGATTCCGCTCCACACACCGGAGCCTCAATGGAGTCAGCTGGTCAAGAACAACACGACATACGGCAGCTCTTCACTGGATTCACAGGGCTCAACCCACATCCCATTGTGTCACTGTTCCCCAGAAAGCCTGCGGGAACCGCGAAAAACACTGCACCCAGTCCCTCCCATTTCAAATGGTCAGCCAGCTGTGTGGGAAGTGAAAGCCTCATTTGATGGGTCAATACTGAACAGATTGTGCCTGAAGAATTCATCACGATTTTTGTTGGGCAAGATCGCATATAAGACCAGGTGGACGACAGGCAAAAGCCCAATGGTCCAAAGATCTGAATACCAGAAAAGTTCAGACCTGTGGTCCCCGGCTGAAAACAACCCCCACGCACCCAGTGCAATTCAGCTTCTGGCAAAAGTTTTGGATATTTGGCCTGGTCTGTATCGGAGGCGGGAGCCCCTGAGGGCAGCGGTGAGTAGAGACGGAGAGTCCGATCACAGCTGCTGACCGGGTCTCGGCGGAGCGGGCTGAGACTAATTGAAACTTCACCTCTGGTTCGCCGCGGGCGCGGGCGGGGCTCTGAGGCCGCTATCTGTCCCTGAGAATACGGTGCCAACGTACAGACACTCTTGATTAATTAGTCCCAATGGACTGATCTCCCCTTAACGAGGAGATATTTCGAGACACTTGTTGACTTGAACAGTCTCCATGCAACTGTGGTGGGGAAAACTCAATGGTGCAGAGAAAGCAAATACATGTGTCCCCAAAAATACACTGCTTGAAATACTCCAAAAGAATGTGATGAGGAGTTGGGTCTTCAAACTATCAAAGTGTTGAAAACTCGGAGGCACAGAATAGTGCCATATCAGACGAATCCAACCTGAAAAGCCACCACAAAGAGCGAGGCACAGGAAAGCCTCACCATAATCGCCCACCGTGCGGAATCGGGAACATCATGTGTCAAAAGCAGGAGGAACGGGACGTGAAGAAAGCCCCCTCGCGAGTCTGCATTCCAGGTACCGCTGCTGTTCCGGGATGGAGGTGCACCTGCACAACTCCATAGACATGTCATCACGTCGGGCACTTTACGAGACGTCTGCGGAGCATTCAGCGTCCATAAACTCATGCCAGCCCCTCATGAAGGTTGCATGACGCGGCGGGTTCGGAGAGCTCTGTGTGTCTCAGCCGCGGTGTTTACGACTTCTGACCCGGAGCGCAACTCCTCCAGGTCAGCGGGATCAGCTCCGAATTACCGTTTATCCCTTTGTCTTCATCCGTTCCAGCCGCTTCGAGGCTGCTTCTCTGTCGCGATGCACTAACGCCGACTAAGCCCGTGTCTCAACAGCGACTTGGGCGCAATATGCAGCTCTGGCACGGTTTGTTCGTCCACATGAGTCACACCACTGAACCACAAACGTTTCAGGTGTTGCCTTAGATTTTTGTTGTGACAAGCAAGCAAAGAGCTGCTGCATTTCTTGACTTGTCACTCACTTCTCTATTTCTGGAGAGAACAAAGATCACAATTGTGTTTGAGCACATGATTCAAAAATGCTGTTGAATTTATTTCTGTATCAGGTGTGTGCCTTCGGCGTCTGTTACAGCTGGGGGAGAGTGATATTCTGACAAAATTTGTTGAATCTGTGTTGTGTGGATTTCGTACTTATGGATCATTCAAAGTCTCCTTTGTTCGTTCTGAACAATTCCGATGGTGCCGGGAAGAAGCCGGAGATGCAGAATAATCCCTTATAGCCTTTGCTTTCTCTGAAAATATCCCGTGCCAAGCAAATTTATCAAATTTCCCCACAGCTGCATGGGGGTCACTCACCCCTGCCCACTCCCGGACCTGGTTTTGACCGCACCCACTCCGGTCGTCTGCGTCACACCGGAACCTGCCTGGAGCACGGGCGGACAGATCAAGGTCCATTGTGCGCAAGTTCCTGTTCATTCAGGAGGTTCCGATCCGATGCTTGTCGAGTGGAGGCGGAGGGACGCAGCTGCCTGTGGCGAGAGCAGCCGAGTGAACTTGTAAAGCGCTGGGTTTCTTCGAGAAACTCTGTCAGTTCTTCAGGTCAATATCTGAACTCAGCACTGACCTCAACATTGAAGAATGTAAATGCTTTCCAGGGAAGTCGGGGGCTTCTCTTGGATCTGCTGCTGTCTGTGACGTTGGGAGAACCTCCCCTGCACCACGGAGTGAATTCCTACCCTCCCGCTGCATACAAATTGTCCACTCATGATGCTTTCATCCCGATTGTCTTGTTCTCCTTCGCTCCAAACGTGTGCAACGGAAATACAGGGGCGGATCGAGGGGACCTTGGGACCTGCCCCCAGTGACCCCCAACACAATACCACAGCATTTTGTTATGTTTCAAAGCTAATACTGGGCCCAAGAAAACTGACTATCTTGGGAGTCGCCCTCACGATCAGGTCTTGAATCTGCCCTGGGAATCGCAGAAGAAGTTTTCTGCTTTGCTGTCCACTCCACATGCAGGGACTTTTTTTACGCACGCCGTGAGCATGTTCGTGTGACGTGACACTTGAACACTTAAATCTCCTCCTTCGACGGCGCACAGATGATTGTTTGCGATCGTACACGTGCGTTTGTTCTTTGTGAAATTAGCCCTATCGGGAAGAAAGCTCTGCTCTTGGAAGTGACGTGTGACTGTCACATGCAGATTGGAGCTGCGTCATTACTCGGGAAATCGGTGAGCGCAGTGGGCATGACGCACGCCGCAGGGCCACTGATCCCCACAGAGCGGATGTTGGTGTGTGTATGTGTGTGTGTGGGGGTGTGTGTGTGGGGGGAGGGGGTTGGGGGGTTGGGGGGGGGGGGTCAAAACCCCAAACCAAAACAACACCGATACAGGACTGAAAAAAGGAGAAAAAACATTAGGGAAAAAAATTACAAACATTAAAATTTTAAAAC
>JAAUXT010078139.1_pt1 | contig 13335 bp, 9 predicted proteins | sample 7278171 | NCBI WGS metagenome assembly JAAUXT01 (sample SAMN14350112, study PRJNA611818) | marine sediment metagenome | isolation source: surface marine sediment (1.8m) | place: French Polynesia: Moorea | collected 2018-08
ACAGACAGACAGACAGACAGACAGACAGAGACAGAGACAGAGACAGAGACAGAGACAGAGACAGAGACAGAGACAGAGACAGAGACAGAGACAGAGACAGAGACAGAGACAGAGGCAGAGGCAGAGGCAGAGGCAGAGACAGAGACAGAGACAGAGACAGAGACAGACAGAGAGAGAGACAGACAGACAAAGACATAAAAAGGCAAAGAGACAAAAAAAGACAAGGAAAACAGGAAAAGACACAGACAGGCAGGCAGGCAGAGAGACAGACAGACAAAGACAGAAAAAGACAAAGAGACAAAAAAGACAGAGAAAGACAGAAAAAGGCAGACAGAGAAAAAGGCAGACAGACAGACAGACAGACAGACAGAGACAGAGACAGAGACAGAGACAGAGACAGAGACAGATTTGTGCGCATCAAGAAAGCAGCTTCTTTCCCCAACGGCCGGGGGTGTTCGGGTGGCACACGTCACCGGATCTCGGGATCGGACGGGTTGTGAGGAGATTGATACCCCGTAACGGAGCCTGACAGCTGTTTATCTCACACACAATGCATCAGGGTGTCGAGTTCCACACATTGCGTCTCCCTGCGTCACCCCGCCAGGGGAGGATCCAGGGGTGCGCGCAGGGAGGACCCGGGGAGATCCAGGAGAGGATCCAGGGGTACGCACAGGGAGGACCCGGGGAGATCCAGGGGTGAATCCAATTGACGATTCTGTTCAGGACTTGGGGAGGATACAAAGGAGGAACCAGAGGAAGAGCCTAAAGAATCAAGCAAGGAAGCAATGGAGGATCTGGGGTCAAATTGCAAGGGAAATTCCTTTGATGGATCCAGAGGGTGATTTCAAAGGTGGATCTTGGGGCAGATCCAGGGAAGGAAGCAGAAGCGCTTGTTGGGGCAAATACAGGGGGAGATTTTGTGGATTCAGCGGTCGGTAAACAAACTCAAGGTGCAGATACATGTACCTGAACCCACTCAACCCGACCCCAGGAGCTGCACGCAGGGAACGCCTCACCCTGGATCCACTGACCCTCACGGGTACGACAGCCCGCGAAGCTTTTGAGTACTGACCTTCAGAGTGAGTATTCGAGCGGTGAGTACCTGCGTGACTTCTGACGGATCAGTACTGAGTCCCGGCGCGCCCCCTGGAGAGCAACGAGAATGAGAGAGATACCGGCGGGCACTTCAGTGGCGCCATCACGCAGCGCCACGGCACACACGCCACCCAGCTGACAGCGACGTCTGTCTGGTTCGCTTGACGTTGACGTTGCAGTTGGGTGTGTGTGGACAGGCAGTTTGTTGTTGCGTGTGCGCGTACTCAGGTCCGTCCGATAGCGTTTCCCTGTTCGCATGCAGGAATCCTCTCTGTCTGTCTACCTCTGCATATCTCTCTGTCTGGTCTCTCTCGCCTTTTTCTCTCACTCTCCTCTTTCTCCTTCCCCTCTCCCTCCCTCCCTCCTCCCTATCTCCCTTCCTCCCTCCCTTCTCTCCACCCCACCCCATCTCTCTCTGTCTCTGTCTCTGTCTCTCTGTCTCTCTCTGTCTGTCTGTCTGTCTGTCTGTCTGTCTCTCTCTCTCTCTCTCTCTCTCTCTCTCTCTCTTCTGTCTTGAGACAACTGCATCTCTCACGACCCCTCTGCGCGGACGCTACATGAGCCAGCCGCTCGGAACGCGCACGCGACACCCACGTGACACACGATACCCACGGAACCCCCCGAACACAGCGCACATGAGCCGAGACCCGAGCATCCTGCACGTCTCCACGCGCAAACAACGGATAAACATTCCGCTTCTTTCTCACGACACACACCTGTTGTGAAACCGGATGTTCCCGTGCGCAGGTCAGGCCCGATGGAAGACAGCGCGTTCCCTTCCGCTTTGTGAGCAGAAGAATGCGGGACGGTGATTTTGGCAACGTCCGTCTTTTGACACAAGAGAAATCCAGGGTTCTGCGCTTTAGTCTGTGGGCGCAGTTGACCCGAGCATTTTTCTACCGTATTTGTGAGTAGGCAAGGCAATTTTCCAGTGCAGGGTCTGCAGAGTCCTGGCTCCCCGTTTACACTCAAATGCCCACGCCTCTGCGCTGGTCAGTGATTCAGGGAGCCGATATCCTGGAGACCCCACTGGACTCACCCGACCCTCACCTCTGCCTCCGCCTCTGCAACGTTCAGCTATTCATTGCAGCAACAATGCCGTTGGGATGTTCTTGTTGTAGGCGTGGGAGGCGGAGGGAACGCTGCCAGACGGGAGCCGAGGAGGATCCAGGGTTCAGACAGGGGTCTCCCGCTTGTTGTGAAAGAATCGTGAAATTCAGTGCAAGGAACCTTCACCAAAAATATGTTTTGACTCTCAATTTTGGAACAAAGAAAGGTTTCGTGAGGTTCACTTTTGAAGCTGCTCAGGAGACTGACAGATAGAACAAAAGCACACACACCACGCACGAGCACACCCCCACACCCCTCACACAAACACACACACACACACACACACCACACCACGCGCTCACACCACAGACACACAAAAGAAACTTCACCACGCACACACACACACTCACGCACTCACCCACTCGTCCAATTGCTCACGCACCCGTATTTTCGCCCACCTCTGGATCCGTCGCATCAAAACAATGACACGCCTGAGTTGCGGAGGAAATTAGTCCCTGCGGCGGGTGGCGAGTCCGATCGCGTATGGATTTCATCCAGAATCTCAGACACTGACCAGCTGCCCAGAGTCTGACCAGGGGTCAATCTCGCTGGATCCAGGCACTTGGGTATAAAAATTTGCCGTTCAGAACATTTTCTGTGTTTCAGACCGGCCGCTTCGGGGGACAGTATTTTCCAGGCCCAAAATTTTGTTCCTACAAACCAGGATCATTTGGTTCATCCAGTAGGTGAGACGTCTTTGCCCCCCCCCCCGCTAGCTCCACATCTGTTGGGGTTTTCAGCAACAATTTCCACTGGAACTAACATGTCGAGCAGCACCTGTGGTCATTTGGTCCCCAGTTGAACGTTGCCCCCTCAACTCCAACGCCGGATCAGTTTGAAAATTGAAGCGTTTCCAGGGTAACTCACATCAGGTGCTCACTGACAAAACTCTGACCCGTTGCCCCAGCAACAAAGCGTCTGGCAACGCGGCGAACACCTCTCGGTTTTTGGTCCAGACAAAACAGACAAAGGCTTTTATCGTTTGGCTGAACGAGAGACGCAACGTCGTCCGTTCAATCCCGTGACGTACCACGTGGATCCAGCGTGAGCTGGCACCCTCCCGGGTGCGGATCCGAGAGGGAGGGGCGAATCGTCAAGAAACATTGTTCCATTGATCATGAACCCAAACCAACAACAGAGCCGCTTCAGCCCGTCCAGTGGGTGGCCACTCAGGCCCTCGGGTCCGGGAGCCCAGAGAGACGGGGTCAGCACGCAGACCCCCACACCCCATCCCAGTTGAATTCAGTTGTGGTTCTACACCCACAGTCACAGTGCGCCTTTCTCTGTTCGTGCAAATCTCCGAAGTTGACGTTTCGCCCCCCCCCCCCACTCCCACGGGTCGGACCCCAGTCAGAACGAGGTCACACACACACACGCACACACACACACACACACACACACTCACACACACACACACCAAGTCTGATGCTTCAGACTCCCAGACTGAACCGTGGATCCGCCCCAGCAGCTCCAGTTGATGGGAAAACAAACCGAGAGTCTTCAGCGCTCAACCCGAAGTGTTGAAACAGATGAGCGGGAGTGTTTTCTCCCAGACGGGTGTTCGGCTGCGGCCCTCATTTCTGCTCCCTTCAGACCTGCCGAACCCACTGTGGAGAGAAGCGGACTCTTGGTCTTGTCTTGTCTTGTCTTGTCTCCGCTTTTCTTCACAACGACCACGAGGGAAGCCCAATTCTGGCTCTCCAAATGGAACACGCTCTTTTCGTTGACGGCAAAGGCTGAAGGAGAATCTGTTCCACTGTTAATCTGAGCTCATCCTTTCGTCTGAATCTGTGTACTGGGTGCAGGGGGTTCGACATTTGTTTTTCCACTCTACGATCCCAAAACCTCTCGTATGTGCTCGCATCACGGTGGAAATGAGTTCTCACCTCACAAAAAGGGTTCCTGCTCAATCACAAACCTCTTTTCTTTTCTTGAGCAAAGGTGTCGAAAAGTCATTGTGTGATTTCACAGCAACGATTTTTGTTGAGAACCCTGTCTTCCCGTTGAGGGTTCGGGGGGGGGGGCGGAGGGCACACGCAAGGATGAGGCCAAGTGAGTCACGACAGCACAAAATTTTGCAAAAGGGAGGTTTCGCAAATTGGAAACGTAGACGTAGATGTGAATGTAGATGTAGAATCTCACCCTGTGGGGCACAATCCTCCCCAGTTACCAATGTTTTTCTTTTATTCTGAACCAAATTCTACCCTTACTTTGACCATTTTCTTGAAAAAAGGTGCAGATAAAATAAAAGCAAATATTACAAATGAAGAAAATAAAACATTTCTTGCCTAAAACTTGAAAATTTTGTGGTGTAAAAGATCCCACAGGGTGAGATTCTATGTCTACATTCACGACCACATCTACGTTTGCAATTTGCGAAACCTCCCTGATGTCTCCGTGCACTGCTTGGGTGGCAGGGGCAGTGGTGATTTTATCACCAGAGCAGAGATGCAACAGTTCCCAGCCTGAAAATCCCCCAAGTCAGTTTTCAAAATCTGAACCAAAGAGTCAACCCAACCAGTCTTTCAAATTGCCCCGTGCATCTCTGGTCCCCCCCCCGACTCAGCCCCAGCGCCCCTCGCGCACAGACACGCACAGCATTCTTCCCCACATGCTGATGATTTCCCATCAAAATCCAATCCAGACCAACTTTTGCCCGGGGGCCGTTCGAAAAGCATGCCGAACCTTCTGTTCCAATCTGGCTCCAGAATCCATCTGCGTTACATGTACCTGTGAGAGATTAGGGTCCGCCCCGCCCCGACCCCACCCCCAACTGGGTAACTGTGCCTCGCTCACATTCAATAATAGATTAAAAGTTCAGGCTGCCATGTGCATTCGCATTAGTCTGGAGATCAAAGTAGAAGAACGTGCATTTTTCTTTTGCGTCTTTCTCGCTGTGAAAGTGTTGCGCGTTTTCTATTTTCTTTCCCGCGCGCTTTTCTGACGTCACGTCTACAAGTTGAACGCTGGGATGACGTTGGATACGGACGCCCAGTTGCTGTACGCGCTTTCGCAGTTCGCGCCCTGTGACCTTTCTGCACCTGTGTGCAGGGCTCGCGCGCGCTGGATGCGCCGACCTGGATCTGCGGGGCATGCGTAGATCGCAATCCTGTTGTCAGCGCATGCGGTTCTCAGCTGTTAAAAACGTACGCTCTGGAAAACGGGATTCTAAGCGCACTGGATCTGAATCCATTGTGACAAGTGGACAAGAGTGAAATTTGGTCACTCACCAGGGCGGCAGCACCGTCCAGAAAGGCAAAAATTTTCACTCAAACAGGTTTGTTTTTGCGAAGTTGCTTTTTCAAGGACATCACGCGCCTCACCTCATTTTCGCCCAGCTTGACCAAACTCATGCGAATCTGGTGGTTTTCCCAAGAGGTTTGGTTTGATGTCGCACGTGCACTGTTTGGTTGTTTACGTCAGCGCGCGGCCTCTGATTGGTGGAGAGCGCTCAGGGGGCCGCGATTGACACGAGCGCGAGAGTAGAGGTCGAGCGAGTAATCGCACAGTCGAACCATCGAATGTTGAATGCGAGTTGAGCATCACCTGTCGCGTAAGTGTGGTGTTGGTCAACTCAAGGGTGGATCCCAGGGCTGTCCCGTTTCCCTCTCTGGATGCGAAGTCCTTTCAGGTTGAGCACTTGGTGGTTGTGTACGATACAGGCGTGGTCAGGCTTGATGTCCCCATGCCCCCTCCCCCACATGCCCTCCACCACCACTCAGTAGGCAGAGCACCAGAGCAGTGGAAGGCCTGCCAATTGTGAAGGTCAACAAGTATTTTTCAATCAAAGAAAAACCTCTCATCCAATTTTGCACTTCAAACAGAAATGTAGAATCTGATGTGATTTTGAGCTTTTCTTTTGCAGGGACTTCGCGCTGCCATTGCCTTCTCCAAGCGGAACCAGCCACGGGTTGTGGCCGTCGCGAAAGCCGGGGGGTGACAAACTCTAATCTTGAGACAATAATTTTAATTCAGACGCCACAATCACACCATCTATTTCGCCATGTTAATCGCCAAAATCGGATCGTCGAATCTCTCGCGCCCCTGTCCCACCCCTGGCGCGGTTTTTCACCCCGGTTCGGGTGAGTGTCTGTCAGTGGTGCGCTAACCAGGTTACCGTGGAGACGTTACCGGGGCGACGCAGCTGACTACAGACCCAAACATAAATCTGTCACGTCGCCGCTAACGACATCAGCGTGCTGCTGCTGCTGGCTGTTGTGACTTTCTGACATTGTTGTGCGCATTTTGACACGTGTTTTTGTTCGGGCTGCGGAGAATTTAGACTCAACACGCATGAAAAAGTATCTGGATGTACGTGTACATGTTTGCGGCAGTACGAGAGTGCCGTTTCTGGATTCTACTCGTCGTTGACACGTTTGTTGGAATTGACACAGAAAGAAGATTTCTTGAATTTGACGTGAACGTTCGGGGATCGACGTACGAGTAACGACCCAAACGGTGAGCAAACAGATGTCTCTCATTTCTTTTTCACCAACGAGTGACTGTGCGTTTCTCCTTGTGTCCCGAGACACATCGTTTGCGAATGTTGCTGTTTTGAACCGTTCCCTTTGGTTTCATTCATTTTGGCATCGTTTGCTTGACGAGAAAGAACCCAACAAAACTGGACCACCCGACTCCCAGCGGGTCCATTGAGGGGTCAGCGCCCGGAATCCCCGCCCCTTTCCCCGCCCTCATTTGTCCCTGCATCGCTCTGTGTCTGAATCCTGATGCGCTGGAGCCAGGGAGACCAGGGTCCCCTGGATCCGCAGGCGATCGGCCCCTCGCGTGCTCCGGACCACGGCCCGCGCAGTTTCACACCTGACTTGGACGCGACCCAGGCCGTTTAGCGACAATTAGGAGTCGTTGGAGCGGGATGGGCGGTGTGCGGGCAGCACGAGAGAGAGAGACGGGGCCCCGGGGTCAGATGAGTATCGCCGACATTGATGCTTCTCGCAATTTGTTCCCCCTCTGGCGACTCCTGGATTGTCAACTGGGACTGTAAAATTGGTTCTGGCAAGGAGGGCACCTGAGAAGTGTGGCGTGTAGAGTGGCACCATCCGTTCTTACTCTTTCTTTCTTTCCTTCTTCCTTTCTTTCTCTCTCTCTCTCTCTCTCTCTCTGTCTCTCTCTGCCTCTGCTTCCTCCTCACACCCCTCATCATGTCTGTTTGTCTGTCTGTTTGTCTATCTGTCTGTCTGTCTGCCTGTCTGTCTATCTGTCTGTCTGTCTGTCTGTCATCCTCTCTCCACCTCTCTCACTCTTTCCCTTTTTGTCTTTTCTCTTCAAGCCTCTGTTTCTGTCCTCCCCTTTTTCTCTTTTGTCTTTCGTCTCTGTTTGTGCTCTCTCATTCTCTTTCTCCTCGGGTGGGCGGGTGCTAGCTCCTGTGTTGTTACCCCCTGCAACTTGCTGACAGGGAGTCTGAAGGAAAACAGGGGGATCTGCAGTGGTAGCTCCAGCAGCACTCGAGATACGATGATAGCACTTCTATTGCCACTTGAGCTGCACCTTGGCATCTTCACTGCATACTGTCTCACAAGGACTGAGGATGTAGAGGTACAAGAACAGGGGTGGATTTGGAAACGTGTTTGTGGGGCGGGGCGTCGGATGTTTCATCGAGAGAATTACTGTGTGTGTGTGTGTGTGTGTGTGTGTGTGTGTGTGTGTGTGCGAGGCACGGGTACACATTCAACCTTGGTCGGGCGATGTTCTGATCACGCACACCTTCGTGCAGATCCTTGTGCGTGGACACGCACACACACACACACGCACACACAACGTGAGTGACCAGGCGTATCCCGGAGCCTTTCAAGCTCGAAGGCAGAAGATTGTCGGGTGCAAGAGAGGCGCTGACAAAAAGCGGATTGACACCTTGAATACAATGTCTGGAGGTCTTGCACAAATTCAATGGGCGACGCATCAGACTCAGTGATGCAATCCACACTGACGAAACACGCGATATGAATCAGTGCCCCCCCCCGCAAGAGAGAGAGAGAGAGAGAGAGAGAGAGAGAGAGAGAGAACTCACAGCAAAGCACCGAGACTGTGTGCCGAGTGCACTCAAGCCGAAAGCTGCGCGGGAACTGTGAGAGAAGAAAGCTGCGGGACAAGGGAGGGAGGGAGGGGCTGGAGGAGGGAAGCTCCTCTACTCGCGCTCACACTCCCACACTCACTCACTCACTCACTCGCTCAGAAGCTGCTGGTCAGTTCACACACTCAGAGCTACTTACGCGCTCCTTCAGGACCCGGGGCACTGCTCCCGGGACAGCTGCGGTTCCTGGTGAGCGGAGATGGGACGAGTGTCAGCAGGAACGGGTATGTCCAGGGGAGAGGAACACGTGATTGTGAGGGAACTGAATGGATTGCGTCAGAGGCTGCTGCGTCGTGGCCCACGCGTCAAGTGTGGAGCGGCGTTTGGCCCAGAGTGTCCACGTGTTGTGTGTGTGTGTGTCTGTGTCTGTGTCTGTGTCTGTGTGTCTCTGTGTGTGTCTCTGTGTGTGTGTTTGTGTGTGTGTGTGTATGTGTGCGTGTGTGTGAATTCGTTGAGTTGTGTGAACGTCCAGTGTTGAGTTCTTGTGCAAGCGCGTGTGAAGTTTTCAAACAACTCGAAACTTTTCTTGATCTGCGAGGGGGAATGTGAGACGCACAAGATGATTTCGGTTCGAGTTCCAGTTCGGAATATTGTGCACTGAGGGATATCTAATGTGCTTGAGCAAGAAGAGAGAAACAAACAGCCCGTACAACAGAACATAACGCAGTCACTGCAATAAACGTTGCCATTCTATTTCGCAGATTCCAACGGCGCATGAAGAAGGGCAGCAACAAGCAGCTCTATCTGCGTGAAGACTCCCCCAACAAACAGTGATATTTCCACGACCTGACAACCCGGCAGATAGAGAGTAACAGATCGCTCTCTGCTCCGACCGTCCGTCCCACCCCGGACCGACGGACGGACGTGGATTCCTCCGCGCTTTCTTCAGTCCGGATGCGCAGGATGCGTTTGAGAAGCGGCGTGGATTGGACTTGAGCTGTAGAGGATAGAAATCCTCCCCATAGAGATCCGTCTCATTAGACATCCAGGCCAAGTGGAGGAAACTTCGCTGACAACTTGCATTAACTCGAGGTGCTTTTCTTTCTACAAAGTGATCAACAAATCTGGATTTCGTCAAAAATTCTGGATATCCAGGCTTATTATCTTCTAGATATGTGGTGAAGGTATTCAGAAATCTGGATTTTTTGTGGAGGCGCTAAAAATCAGTGGAGACTCTCAAATAGACGCCAAAGCTTTCAATGACGTGTATCTTTACGGGAGTTATGCGTTTGCATCTGTTTGTGTATAGCGTGGACATTTTGGAAATGTAAACATTGCGGTGGCAGCGGCGTGTCGGATGGGGCTGGATCACAGGGCCTCTGCGTGTAAGTTTGTAAACTGTTTACAAAGTGGTTGCAGACAGTAAGTCACTGCAGGGCGCAGGGCGCAGCTCGCTCTCGCACTTGATCAGATCTGGGAGTAAAACTGCGCCGCGCATGCTCGTCTCGGGTGAGCAGGGTCGTGAGGAGGACGCACGTTGGGATCCACTCACGTGACTTTTCACGCACTTGACGTGAATCAACTCACGCGAAGTTTTACGCACTTGACGTGGGACTGCAATTCGTGAAGCTACATACGGAACGGGACGTAAAAGACGCGAGACACGCTGGATGTACGTCACGACACACGTTGACGTTGGACTTCAGATTTGACGTGGGCGTCAGATTCACACGCGACGTCACGCAAACTACGAGCCACGGATGCTGGCTGACTAAGCGTCCCTGAATACGCTTTCCCTGCCGTCAAGTACTCGCAGCAAAACCTCCATCTCTACAGCCTCGGTCTCTGAAGACAGATCTGCTCACTGTGAACTTCTCACCCCGGATTTGATACTTGTGAACGAGTGTTGGGGCAACTCTACGGCTCGGCAGCCAAGATTTCCCTCAGGAGCCACACACTGGAATGGCACCTGGTGCGTCTGGTGTAGCACTGCTGTGTACTTCTGTGTGAGAAATCATTGTGAGAAGGAATCCTCAACAAGCCAAGACTTGGGTGCACAAAGCGAAGGATTGTTGTGTGAGAACAAAGCGATTTGAGACGTTGAGGTTTTACAAGCAAAGCGCGCACCATGGAAGCTAAGCGGTGCAGCCTCCACTGGACCCGCTCCTGGACGGGCCGGGGCCGCTCCCCTCTGGATCTCTTCTGGATTGTAGCCGCTCTCACTTTGAGCGTCTTGTCCACACATACAGGTGAGTGTTTCTCAATGTGCCACGGACCCACATGCACTCACACACATGCGCACACACACCACACACACACACACACACACACACACACACACACACACACACACGTCAGTCCGTTGCCAAGATTTCTTTTGTGCCAAACGGTTTGCAGAATGAGGTTTCTGATGGGTATGCATGTGCGTTCGTGTGCGTATTCTGTGTGTGTGTGTATGTGTGTGTATGTGTGTGTGTGTTCCCCTCTCCCTCCCCCGGATCCGCGCCGTGTTAGATTATCTGTAATGAACGGTTCCCTCTCCCGCACACAGACAGCCTGTCCGTCTTCATTATCCTCACCGCTCCGCTGCCGCTGCGGCCTCCACCGCGCCAACCGGGCGGCGCTCTCAAACCACGCGCGTCCCAACCGCGCGCTGTCAGCAGGGAGGTTTGGTTGCAACACGTGGGAGGGTACACGTGTGACATGCGACGTGGCATTTCAGGCTGGAAATCAGTTCTACGTACTTCTTTCTAAATTTTGAAAATGAAATAAAAATTTCCAGACACTGGTTTCGTTTTGTAAATAGATTCTCCTTCCCATAACCTTTCTGTTTCTTCAGAAAAAGAAATTCAGAAATTCAGGGCACGTCGCACGTGTTGGAACTAAGATCGCTAGTGACGTTGACGTCGCGTCCAAACACGCGCTTGCAGGGGTTTTCACATTGGTGACGCGCGGTCGTTTTGTTTTTATGTCGGCGTCAAAATTTAACATTGAACCCAATGGTGGAATTTTTGACGTCAGCAAGGGGGTTTCACAATGGATGCCGCGCAGTTGTTTTCTGGGCTGACGTCAAAAAAATTCCACTGTTGGGCTCAATGATAAGTGTTGACGTCGTTTGGACAAGCGTTCACGTCCTGAGTGATGACGTCTGTGGCACGTTCGTTGTCATAGTGACAGATCGTCCAGCAGGAGTGTCGACTTCAAATGAGGATCCCAAGTTTGAAAGTAACCGTGAGAAGTGTATGCTTCACAAGGAAAGGGTTGGGAGTCGAAGAGAGTGCTCCTGACAGTCCAAAAGGGATTGGGATTGGAGCACGTCTCTCGTCTCTTGAACCCGCTCAGGGGCACTTGACCAATGCGGTGTGTTTGCGTCTTCTGATGTCCGAAACATCCAAGTCCCACAGAGAGACAGCCAACGTGAAATTGACCACAGAAAGCGTCATGATCGACCATTTGAAGATGTGAAAAGGCAGAGTTTTGAGAGTGTGGCGAGGTTTCCTCTGTTACGCGGGTGTAATGTTATCGGGACGTTATTGGTAGTGATACCCACGGAGGGACGGGAGGGGGCGGGGGCGGCTCCAGGGGGCGGCAACCGTCAACCGGAAATACCCCGCCAACGCTCAGAAAGACTGAAGAGAGGTGAATGTAACTTCCATCGTTCGTTCCTGTATATCACAGCGGCACCTTTCCCGGATAATATTGCGCAATACCCAGTGGTAGACCCACGAGCAACCCACATGACAAAACCGGAAGGTCTGCAGCTTTCAGGTGTGCCAAGCGCAGGTTTTGTCAACGAGTTGAGCCGTGTGATCTTTGGCGTGTCTTCTGAGTCACCCATCCAATGGGTTTACGAGTATCTTCTGGACTTGAGCCCCAGATCCCCCTGGATCCACACTTCCAGGTCGCCCCTGGAACCCACCCCCTGGAACAGGAGTCCAGGTCCAGATCCGCCCCTGGATCCGCCGCCCCCGGACGCTTGGCGCGGAGGGAGGGAGGGTGGAATTTTAATCAGCTCAAACCGCACAGGTGCCGCTGCGTTCTGCGTTCCTGCGCATCCAGATTCCGACGGCGCCAGTTTTGAATTATTTTCCGGTGGGAAATTCCCTTGATACGTGGGGGGTCAAGGTTGATTCGGATGAAGGAAGTCAGTTTGAATCAAAGATTCGCTGTGGAACCGAAAAGGGTGCTGGTGTCATCAGGTCAATGGTGAACAGACCAGGATGAAAGTTTTTCGTTCGTTTTGGACGGTTCGAGTTCGACCCAACGACTGTGTTCGAACTGAGCGAACCAGGTGCAGTTTGGCTGGGATTCAGTTTTTGTTCTGAAAACGAAGGAAGGATGAAAGAAATGAAGGTGTGATGCAAGCAGAGACAGAGCCAGCAAATCTACCAACTGGTAATTACAACGGAAATCTTTGCAAGATTTTCAAATTATTCAGAGGCGGAGTATAATTTGTCATCGGGGCCGTTCCTCAGAGAGAGGGGGAGAGATGTGATTTCAACTTCGAAAACAACATAGTTTGGCGGAGGAATAGCATTTTGCGCCTGTGCGACGAAAGATAGGGAGTGTAAATTTTTGTTTCTTACGAGGTTTGTCTCAAGGAAAACCAAACTTTGGGGATTTCTCGGGAACCAAATGTGCTACAAATTTTTTAAGGACATCCTTGGAAAGGTCTTTATCTCCTCTTTTATTTGAGCTTGTTTCCATCACATGGGGACAATTTCCCATGCGCTCCGACAGTGTCAAAGATATTGATGTCGCGCACTTTTGGCGGACTGTTTAAACAGGATGCAGGCCAGAATTGAGCAAAGATCCATGGTAAAACTGGGTGTTTTGTTGGGTCAAACCCAGTCAAAGATCCTCAAGGATTTGAAACAAGCTTATGGAGAGGAAATGGCAATGTCAAAAGGACAAATCAACATGTGGTTCCACCGATTCCGAGCAGATCCAGAGGCACCTGTCACTGACAAGAAGAGACCAGGCATGCCCCGTCGCAGGCAGAACAAAACTGATCAAGTTTTGAACTTTTTGGATGAAGACAGACGCATGACACTCAGACAGATCTCTGCAGGGACTGGTGTTCCACGGGCAACAGTGCACAG
>JAAUXT010013736.1_pt1 | contig 13327 bp, 8 predicted proteins | sample 7278171 | NCBI WGS metagenome assembly JAAUXT01 (sample SAMN14350112, study PRJNA611818) | marine sediment metagenome | isolation source: surface marine sediment (1.8m) | place: French Polynesia: Moorea | collected 2018-08
GGGATTGATAAGCTGCATTGATACATTTATGTGGCACATGAAGTTTTTGTTTTTGACCAAACACAAAGATGTACGGTCCTCCAATCGGTCTATTTTGAGACGGTCCTCGTACAAGCGAAAACCTGCGAAGAAAAGAACCTTTCTTCTGACGTTTGTTCCGCGGACTTGAATCGTCAGTTCAACATGTTCCTGAATCCCTGCCGTGAAGTGAAACGCGTGAAAACAAAGCAAAACACCAACTTTGGACACAAGTGGATTTTGCAAGTTTGGCGACAATTTTTTTTTTCTTGCGCAAGTGACTCAGAAGCACAGCGCGTCTTGTCTCCTGTGTCGAGTTCGCAGCTCCATCGTGGCCGCTCACTCGATCGCACGCTCATGTTTGGCGCAGTTGTAATTCACAAGGCTGAATTGCCTTTGTTCCCGCGGGAGACCCTGGTTCGAGTACATCCTTGTCATTATGCGCAGCACATCCACGTTGCATTGAGCTGGCGTGGAAGTGGAGGGCTTCACAGAAAATGTTGGAGACACTTTCGGGTCGTCTGTGTTTTCACAGCACACAAGCACATGTTGGGAGTGTTCAGACAGAGCCTTCAGCCTTCAAGCCGGGTTGGGTTCTTGGACGCGGTGTTCCACGCTATCGCTCGCGCCTCGGAGCAGTGCGCTAATCAAAAGATTCTGTTACTCACACCGAACTAATAACGCACTCGAAAACACAAACCTCATCTCACGAAGCTGGTCTTGTACCCAGAACCACGATAGAACGCAGCGAGAAGCTTCGTTAGAAAGGCGATTTTTTTCGGTGAGAGAGGTTGAATTTCGCTGTGATGTTTACCACAGTGCAGTGAGGGGTAAATCGAGTGTAAACGTTCCAACAGAAAACCGTCCCTTCGCAGCGATGGAGAATTGTTTGTACAGGAAACAGACGGTCGAGGTTCACAATTTGGCCTTGTAGAGTTCGGCTGCTGCCTGCAGAAACCACGAACCGGTGTTTGAGGACAAGTGCGTATTGAGGCACGGGTCGCCAGACGATTGGGCGTGGTACCTGCACAAAATGACCGTTTCTCGCGAATGCGTTCGCAGACGTTGCCTCGTGTTAACCAAAATTTCCATTCAGTTTCTCCCAGGCTTGGCAAAACGCGCGGTTCAGGGTGAGCGCTTTATTGCAGTCAATGGCGGTTGTCCAGCTGGAGCCTCTAACTGCTGAACAGGTGCCACACGCGATCTTCGTTGTGTCTGAGGCTTTCATGGTTCACACGCCAAAACGCCAACACGCCCTCATTAGAGCGGCGTATCTGATTCACGCTCAATCTTCCAGTTGCATCTGTGTGGATTCTCCAGAAAGTGCAGTGGCGTCAACACGTTCCGACCAACGTCATTGTCAGCACGTCGCAGAACCAATCGACCGCCTGGAGTGAGCAACGCGAAACAGAAGGCGAACCCAACCGTGAGTGCGTTGCACACGCAGCAACCTGTTTTTGAAGACAGGTACACGAAAGCAAGCAATCATGGTGAGGAATCCGATCGTATTTGACATTTCTCTGCTTATCACTGGTTCTCACCTTTCCCCCGCCGTCAGCTGTGTTGACATTTAGCACATTCTCGCAATGCCCCACAGACAAGACAACGCAACCTCAACTTGAGCGTGTACAAATATGCAACAATACGTATCACAACATGGCAATTCTGTACTTGTCATAACCATGTCTACTGCACAGCCAACGAGTAAATCCTCTGGGTTCAGAGCCTTGTGTGTCGGTACGAGTGTGCAGGCGTGAGCACGTAGACACTGGAGAACGTCAAAAAGAACGCAAGAAAGAAACGAACGTGTGTGACTCGTAAAATTTAATCTTGCATTCTTGACTGACAAGCCATACTCTCGTGGTCGTCAAACGAGTTTCATTTTTCATCTTCAGAGATGTTCAGTTACGTACCCCCGACGCCAGACTGGTCTCTTCTCATCCGACTACATGACTTGAACAAGGCAGCAAATCGCACTTCATGACAGAGCTCTTCACAAGGCCTATCTCATTTCGCAGACAGCCCAACCCATGTTTGCGTTGCATGAACTCAGATAAACATGCCCCAGGTATTTCTTGTGACGGTGAAAAACTTCTCTTTCAAATAATTTTGAGACCTACGGTTTGCGAGGTCAACTGAAACCAAAAGTGTGCCCTGATTTGAAATGCTTACAGAAGCACGATTGTTGAGCACTTCAGAATGGAGTGAGTGTTTTCCCACTGAAATGGAAAACGAAATGTATTTTACAGCACCGGGAACCCATTTTGCTGCCCTGGGCATCGTAATGACACGCTGTCATTGCCATGGAGCGTCACAGAACGGAAACGTTGCACCACTCCACACACACAACACGCAATTTCCAATCATAGAAGGCACACAAAAGGCACCCTCATGGGGAGTTCGGTCTCAAGACAGCCCGTAGTTGCAAAGTTGGCTCACTCGTTGCACATTGATCGGATCTCGGCCCCGAAGCCTCTGCATACAAAGCTGCTTTTAGCGCCTTTCAGGCCCGACGCTGCCTCGAGATAGTTCGACAGGTTTTCGTGTGTATCTTGACCTGTGAAGTTTGGACTTTGACTCAGGTCCTGGTGAAGGACCAAACTGCCGTTGCACACAAGTTTGTGAACCAAGAGACGAAGTTGTCAACAATGATGAAGAGTCACGCGCGGTGTTGATCCCAGTTAATAATCTCATCAAGTGTCAACAAACCTCGTGTGTTTTGGATTCGCTGATCACTTGAAAGCCGGCTGAGTAAGCGTCCACCACAAAGAGAATCGTGGTGTTTTCACCTTCCGTTCTCACCAACTGGACTCGGAAAAGTTTACAAGTTTACACGGCGCTCTGTCTGCTTGCTTGCCCTTGAGCTGACAATTGACCTGAATGAGGGAGTCCAATTTCAGCACTTAACGTGCAGTTTCCCCTGTCATAAGTCTGTCTGTCTTGGCCACTTAGATTCGTGGTCTTGGCTCAGAAACCCCGGTGGATGCCCGACAATTTTTCCCGAAGAAAACCACGGGAAGCCTTGAGCTAAAACCTTCGGTCTATTGGCCCAAGTCACACAGTACCTGGCCACACGGCAGAACGAATTGCACTTACACCGGAGAGGGACTGCCAGCCGTGGGTGGCTCCTGACAGGAGGAGGTTGCGCCAAACTCCAACAATTAGGCCAATGTTTCCTTTAAACTTTTCCAGACCTTCAGTTGCCACAGTGAACTGACACATTGAAGCAGCCAAGGCTACTTTTCTAAATCGCGCACAAGAAAACGAGTAGAAGCACAAAACGGAAAGTCAGCAGAGACTACGAGGAAGGAACTTCTCAAGACAAACTCTGCAGCGTATGTGTGTACAGCAATGTGCGTGTATGTGCAGCGTGTGTGTGTATGTGGAGCGTGTGCGCGTGTGTGCGTGCAACGCCCGTGTGTGTGTGTGTGTGTGTGTGTGTGTGTGTGTGTGTGTGTGTGTGTGTGTAATTAATGTGCGGCAGTCCGAAGTTCCTTGACTTGACACCAGTCCTCAGCTGAGATGCTTCAAGCCGCTTCTTTTCAAGAACCGTGATTGTACGAGAGCTTCGCTGACCGTGCGTGTTTCCAGTTGCAATGAAGGATTCAATTCTTCTCCAATTGCAGAGTAAAAGGCTCTTCTCACCCAAACTGCTCAAGCGAAAATTGCTTGAGTGACAGTTAACACGGGCGCGGAGTTTAGCACCTGTGTTCAGCATTGAACATACTGCAAACAGCTGAGCACAGTAACCCTGCCAACAAACACCACTCAGTATCCAAGCACCCAACTTCAAACGAAAAGCTTTCCAGATTTCGACGCATTTTTGCCGCGTGGAATTGGCGTTGGGGAATAATCGTTCAAAATGGCAAATTTTTGGCAGTATTTCGCGCAATATCTGAGTGCTTATGGCAAGTATCAAAGCGAGTACAAAGTACTTATTGGTTCACAGATAGGCTGCCAACGTGCGCTGATAAAGTCAAAGGCAACTCCGACAGAAGTGAGTGATGCGCGGCTCGAATTGCCAACTTCAACCTGGTGACCGCGCACGTTGTGTTGGAATTGGCCAGACATGTTTTGTTCAATTGGCCAAGAGGTTCTTGTGCAAAATGGGCCATCACTGTGGCGTGTGATGTGACCGAGGTTTGAAACAACAGAAAGCACATCGCCACCGAGTGATCGCCACTTGTGTTGGGAGTCACACCTGCCAGCAGGGTACGACTGAGAAATTTTTGGCAGTGGTCACCCCTGCCCCCAACCCAAGTGGTGACACAGATCAAATGCCAGTGCACAGCACAAACTTGTTCGTGCGAAAGAGTGCCTGTACAAGAATATTTTCTCTGTAAATGTCACTGTGGCTGAAAACCAGGTCCACATCTCTGGCAGACTTCGAAACGAAGCCCGCTCCAGCGGCGCACGATCGAAGATCAGTCGCTCGCACCATGCACAGAAGCGCAGGCCTCACGTGCCTCTGATGTGGCAGTAACATCTCCCAGTCACGGACACACGGTGGGACACACAGAAGGAACTGAACAACTGGGTCAACATCACATTTTCTCTTTTCACGGTTGTTTCACACAACGATTGCGCGTTCTCTCTCACACCCACACACACAGTGCACACCCCCATATACACCAACGAACAAGGAGACTTCACAGAACGAACACACGAGCGTTTGTCGTCCAATGTTTTTCATCCCACGCCCACAACAACTCTACCAACTGACGTGTCACTGTGACACCAGGCAGCCCCCACACTTGACGTTCAGATTCCTAAAACGGCAACAAAAGAGAATCCACAGATGAACAACTCACCTGTTGGTCCGATCGCGGAGCAAGATGCCGTTCTTGGTTCGCCTGGGCGCGCCGGGGAGCGCGGTGGAGCCGAGGCCCTCCCCGGGAGAGGGCGCCCCGCCGCCCGGCGGCTCCGAGCACTGCGACCCGTTCATCGTGCACGACGAGCCCTCGTCCTCCGCATCCGACCCCGCCCCTTCGCGCACCCGGCACACGGACCCCGTTTCCATGTTTCCGTCCTCGTCATCCAGGTTGGACCCAGTCTCTGAACATTCAAGGTTGATGCCACCCTCTTCTTGATCCTCGTCTCGCGTTGGCTGCTCACTGGATGTGAGAGTTGGGGTGGTGGGAGTTGAAAATAAATTAGAGTGTGTTGTAGTGGTCACGGGCATACCCTGCTTCCCTTCACTCGGTTCAACAGTGTTTCTGAAACCCTGAGTCTCGTGCCCTCTGATGGGGCCCGAGAGAGTTGTAAACAATCCTGAAAATAAACCCTCATGTGGAGCTGAGGCAGTTGAGCTAAATACTGAAGTCCCAGGCTGCAGAATTCTGTCACTTCCGGAAAAGCCCACAACTCCTTCCCTTCCGTTCTTCCCTGAGGTTTCACTTCCTGGATCACGTACATGTAGTGAACCGACGACAGGTCCGAGAAGTCCTGGATTTAGAATGTTCGAACCGTTGCTGGTTGAAGCGCTTCCCAGTCCATTCTCCCTGGCACTCGAACTTGCCCCCGAGCGCGAGGCCGAGGAGCCGCTTGGATCCATTTTTTCCTCCACTTCGGCACTTTGTGTGAGCGACGTTCGCTACCATATGTTCGTTCCGCGTGTTCGTTCAACTGGTGCTCTGTTCCCTGTATGTCAACCGAGTTGCCGAGTTTTATAACCGGTGCACTATGCGACGGCTTACACGCGAAGTCTCCATTCACTGCTGTAGGCTGCTCGGTGCAAGTAAACAACAATCGCCCAGTGAGAACTTTTTGCTGTTTCAAACCTTGTCTGCTGAAGGCAATTTCAATTTTAATTTCTGGCAGATCTGGGACTTTCTTTGTCAGAAAGAATGAGAACGCAACGGCAAGATCCACGAAACAACACGTCATCAGAACACAGCAGAGATTCTGTGGCGCGCGTTGTTTCACGTAAATCTGGCAGCTCGCGTCACTGGCATTTTTGCCTTGTCCAGGTATCTTGACAAAACTCACGTGACTATCATTCGTTTCGCATTCAAAAACAATATGTTGTCAGAATGATCAAATGGATCCAGTCACCTTCAAGGTCGTTTTGAAACAGCAAGAACCTCACAGTGTGTGAATTGCACAGCCGACGTTTCCACTGGAGTTGTCGAGTTTTTTGCTGCACGAGTACAATGTTGCTCCTTTGTTCGTCTGTGGTTGTGTTTTCAGTTCAGTTCCTGTTTCTTCGTTGCTGCTGACGTGTTTCGTGGTTTGTTGTTCGATTCTGAGTCAGCGTCCTGAAAAGAACAAATGACATGAATGTGAATCTCAAAACAACAATGAGTGTCGTGAAGACGACCACTTTGTGGATCACAAACAGCGTCGCAAAGTGACTGAAAAAACGACTTGACCCAGGAATTTCTGGATCGAATTCAAATATTTTCCACACCAGATTTCACAGTGCTTATTTTTCATGCAACACCTTGCACAAAGACAAGAGCAGTAGCATCTGACTGCAGCTGCCAGCCGTGATCTGGGATGATAAACTAATCTCTCACAGACATGTCATATTTGTACAGCAAGAAAGTTGAACAGCCTTTCTGGAGCACGACGGTGATGCATGACCAAGCCAGCTGCAACACTGGCTTGAAAAACAACCATTTGAATGTTTCCAGGTCAAATAGGTCTGCAGGTTTTATTTACAACAAAATGAAAGCTTGCAGATGCTGTCCAGCCAGCACAAACAACACGTCACCTGAACTTGTACTTGTTGTTATGTCTCTCAAGTTATGCAACACGAAATAGTTTTGTCTGCCACGCCCACATAATCTTCAAGGCTTCTTCCTCTCTTTCCCACGGACGCCATTGAGCAGAGCCAATGCATTCAACAAAGATTCAAAGCCAGTGACAATATTCAAGCACACCGGCGAGAAAATTCACGACACCAAGAAAAAACCGTCGTCTCGAGCAAAAGGGCATTTGAGTGTTGTGTTCATGAGACGAAAGGTCAGAAGGATTGGATCCCCCAACTCCACATGGAATCGACCCATCCATCAGAACCACACGGTCTGTCATCCGAACGAACTTCACACTGTGACACTGAGGTGAAGGCCACCTTCTGGAACAAATCAACCCGGCTTCCGGCGGTGACAAAATTGTGAAAGCGCCTTTGCTGCCCTCGTGTGCATGAAATACCAAAAGCGTTTGTTTGATCCAAAGAAACAGCGCCTCAAATCGAACTTCTGTTTCACTCCATCGGACTCCCTTTGAAACTGTAGTTCGCGACATCAACGATGAATTCAGGCCCCAGCCTGTCTTGTCGTGTCTCATATTCCAGCAACCGACGCACCTTTTCTCATATCTCCAACGGTGACACCCAAAAAATACCCTCATCAAATATTCACACATGGCGTGCGTAGATTCCCTGCGGTATTCCAGGAGATCGATGAGACGAGAGTTAGCAATGATCCCTGGATAGCTCTGTCGTCATCCATCGGACGATGTGCCACGTCAGTTTCCGACTCAAATTGCACTGGTATTTCTCGGTTGCGAAGAATCTTTGACAAAGGTACCACACAACATGGGTACAAATACAAACCGAACAGTACCTGAAGTCGGCCCGGAACTCAACGGCCAGTTTCAGTTGCGGAACAGAACTCTGACCAGAGCTGGCTTCGACGAAATCAGTGCGAAATACGGTCCACTATTGCATCAGTTGACCTTGCGCAGCTGCACATCTATCCATGAACATTTCTTTCTCCTCGCACGTTCAGTCACACCTGTACGTACGTGTACCTTCACAAAACATCAATGTTCAATGCCACAACCGCACTGCCTGTATGACGGCCGACTTGTGCAGTCTCGCACCAGCATTGCGTGACTGATAATCGCGTGGTTAAACGATCGGCCGCCGGGACGTTCAGCCGTGACGCATAATGTGGCGCAGAGGATCCGCGCGAGATGATGTCGAGGTGGGACGAGCTGATAAAACCACCCGATCGCCCCACCAGTGGCGACCCGGAAAAAAGTCCCCTGCACGTCAACTGTGCTATTTGCCGGCAAAAAGCAATTGAGAACGAAATCACCCGTACCAACAAAGTGACCTCCTGAGCAACCACAGACCCGCATGTGTGGACCTTCTGTCGAATCCTGTACCTCTCCTCCCTCACAGAATGTTCAGAGAGACTGATGAGGCCGCGATCTCTCGACTTCTCTTTTGAGTGGTTCTGACCACGAGCGGAGGCAGCGAATCACCGCCATGATGACCCGGACTCCTACACGCAGCGACGGAGGAGTGTTCGTCACCGCTCGATCCTCCACACAACCCACACGTCGGCGGTACCGCCGCGCCACGTCTTATAAGAGTGGAGTTTGTGCGCAATTGATGTCTGAAAGTGAACCAACAATTTTGTCGTGATAATTGGGCTTCAAACAGTTCGCACATATGGTTCGTTTGAAAATTGCGTTTCACGGTTTGTCACATTTCGGTGTTGACTCGAGTTTCCGGACGAAACGTCGCGCGCGCGCGCATGTGTGTGCGTGCGCGCGCGCGCGCGTGTGTGTGTGTGTGTGTGTGTGTGTGTGTGTGCGTTCACTCGCGTTAGTCGTTGTTCGCTGCGTGTGCGTGTCGTGAAAATGTTATGCATCAACCATGAGTTGTTGGAGTTTGAAATCCAAGCCTTTTTTTTCGTTGACGCTCCCTTGTGCACATGTGGATCCGGAACCCACAAGCTGAAAATCAGCGGGTTCGGGCAGCTGTGCCGAACTCAATGTGCGGATCGGGGGGATTGCGTCACATGATTGCAAAATCAATTGCCGTGAGCGCGGCCGGCAGGCGCAGATCCTCGTGACGCGGCGACACCGGCGCTGAGGAGCTGCTAGATCCACCGGCAACACCGGCTCGGGTCACCTGGCTACCAAGGGCACCTCTGGGACGAACGGACGTCAGGGGGACCAAAATTTTGGAGGGCGGGGGCAAATTATCAGCTTTGAAATTGTTTCATTCAGAAAGTGGGGCACCAAATTTCGAGGGCAAGTACGAGGTAATATCCAACCGCGATGAGACATACCATGTTTGAGTCGCGCAGGTGCGAGCATCACAGGTCGGCGATTTCACATGTAAACAAAGCATGTTTGGGGTCACATGATGTCTTTGTTTTTATTGACATGCGGTACACTGTGAACAAGAGACTGTGCACAAAAGTGCAAATTAAGGGTCAAATTTCATTTCTTCAAAATATTGTCCGTCGAACTGGATGCAGTGTTTGCACTGACGGATCCAGTCAAGGAAACAGTTCTTCCACTCTTGGGCTGTGATTTGCTGAAGTTGGCATTCAATGGTGACCACCAGTGCCTCAGTGTTTGGGAATTTGATGCCCCTAATGTACTTCTTGAGGCGTGGAAAGAGGAAGAAGTCTCCCGGAGATAAATCCGGTGAATACGGCGGGTGGGTCAGTCTGTGCCAGTGGAGTTCATCTTGCAGGAGGTCTCTGATGAGGCAGGCACGGTGTGCCAGGGCATTGTCCATATGTAACAGGTACTGATCATGATTTTCCCACACATCTGCACTTCTGTTCTTCCTGATACTTTCATGGGCACGTCTCAGGACAGGGGCAAAGACTTCTTTGGAGATGGCTTGGTTGTGGAAATACTCCTTGTGCACAATTCCCTGCAAGTCAAAGAAAGGAATAAACATCACTTTCTTCACACTTTGCTCAAGAGCCACCACCTGTCCCCTGTTCTCATCCTGTTGGAGCCACTCCATGTTTGCAATTTTGCTTCCTGGCTCATACTGGAAAAACCAGCTTTCATCTGTTGTCACCACCCAATCCAAACATCTGGGGTCATGCTCATATTCTGACAATAAGTCACGACAGAATTCAAGGCGCAAACGGCAATCACGGTCACTCAGTTCATGTGGTACCAACTTGGCACACCTTTTTGTCAGCTCCAAATCATGATGGAAGATATGGAGAACTGTCCCATAAGAGAGTTTTGACTTCCTGCAAACTTGGTGAACTGTCTGGCGTCAGCTCTTGCCAAGAATCTTTGCACAGTTCTGGATATTCCAGTCAGTCTGGGCACATCTGTTACTGCTCCTGAACAGATCTCCCACTTTGTTTCTACCCTCTCTGAAGGATTTATGCCATCTGCAAACAGTTGGTTTTAAGTAGGCTGCATCACCAAAACATGTCTTTATTTTGAGCATTGTGATTGCTGGTGGGTCTCCACATTTCATGGAGAACCATACGCAAATCCGTTGTGCCAAGCGTGGTGGGCATCTCATTGAAATATTGGAAAATTGCTGTGCTTTTGGGATTTCATCCTTCCTGAAAGACATTTTCCTGCACCTCCAACAAACAACTCTTTCGCACAGAGCTCCAGACACCTCTCAACTTTGGCCCCACTTGAGGACAAAGTGTAGTCTTCGGTGCCATCGCCGTGAGAAAATTGCGCAAGTCCAGTGTGCACTAAGGTCAAAAAAATCAATGCCAAACATGGTATGTCTCATCGCGGTTGGATATTACCTCGTAATTTTGAAGGAGTTTGAATGCACACCTTGGTTCCCTCGGTGTGGTTTCGCCTTTTTCTATTCTCGCTCCGACATCAGTATGTTGACCCGTTGCTTCCAGTTTCATCCCAGCAAGCTTCACATACATTCCTCAACGTGTTGGCGACGTCACTTGCAAGTGACACGTAACAACGCAAGCCCCATTTGGAGCGTCGGTGCACGCTCATGGGCTGTGAGAAATGGCTCCTCTCTCTTATGCACCAAGCACAGAAGAATCACTTTTTTCACTTTCCGAGGAGAGCTGGCTCTTGCAGTCCACCGGTGTTGTGTGGAAGTGGGCGTGTTTTGATGGATTGTTTCTGTTCACAGCAGAATGGGAGGCCCAACGACCGTGTGAACATCAACACGCTGCAAAACAACACGAGAGCTGTCTGCACCTGAACACTTTTGACCAGGCCAGCAGTATTTCTCGGTCCTTCTTGGGAGATCTTTGACACTTCAGACCTGTGTCTTGTCGTTGCTGAAAAAAACCCGCACACCAGTAACCTGCGCGACACGGATCAAGCCCTCTGGACCAGACAGTGCAGCGGTGGGAGCGCCAAGCTGAAAATTGTCCCCCCAAGTCCCACTTTTGTGTCAGAGTCGTTTGCACCAAAGTTGCTTTTCAAAGGACGAAGGAGAGGTACACATTTCCCAGTGACCACCCAGCTTTGAAGGTTTATTGGTGCACAACCAACCAACCCTTTGAACTCGCTCTGTTTGTTGAGCACCATGCGAGCTCCACTGTTCAGTCGTCACTCTTCGGTCATGAATTTTTAAAAACGCGCAAAGAGAAAGCGCAAGCATCTGTTGCTTTTAACGACAGCTATCCAGTGGCAATTTATCAATGATGCTTACATAATTGAAACAACTTAGTCGTTCATCAGACAAGAAACTGAGCTGAATCCAGCCCATCGCAACTCGTACAGAACGCGCTGAGGTGGAAGCCGAAACGACAACAAATGGTCGGCATGCAAAGGGCAAAGTGGCCCTGATTGAGTGAGCGAGTGTGTGTGTGTGTGTGTGTGTGTGTGTGTGTGTATGTGTCCAGACAGGGCAACACCTTCACCACTTCAAAATTCCGCAGGCTTAAATTTTACCAACACCTCTGACTCGATGAAAACAACATTGTCGTTGATATGCAAAACTTGCAATGACTCAGTGCTGCACAAATCATCAGGATGACACACGTGAGCGTGATCGCCTGGCCAGAGCAACGTCGCCGAACGTGGTTCGAATATGACAAAGTTCTCGCACTACTCTCGAGTTGAGCGGAGGACATATCAGAACGCCTTGAGATGCGGTGAGCATCGAGAGGTGTTCATGTCTGCCGATTGACGAGTCAGTGTGCGAGAACTGTCATCTAGGACGACGACGGTTTTTGGACAGGTCAATTGGCTTGACCCAGAATCGTTGTGGTAGTCTGTGTGTCGGCCTCTGACTTTGTGAGTGTGTGCCTGTCGGAGAGAGTGGACGTGTTTGTTCAGTTGTGTCTCCTTTTTGTCGTGATTGTGTCTTCATCATGGACAGCTTCTTGGTTGACTATCCTGTTCCGGCTGTCGATGCCGACAGTGACATTGAAGAAGTGGCTTGGGGTGCTCCTGTTTCTCAGCATGACCAGACGTTTCAAGCAATTTTCTTCGACCCGGAAACTGAGTAAGTTCATTTTCATGTCGTTGTTTTTTTCAGTGCTTGCAGAGTCTCTTTTGTGTTGGTTTCTTTTGTTCTTATTCTGCCTTCTTCCCATCGCTCAAAATTGTTCTTTTGGTTGCAGTGCGGTGGGGATGTCAACTCAGGGTCCAACCAGCGAATCCTTTATCATGCCCAACCTGGTCGAGAGTGCTCTGCAGTCGTCTCAGCCCACCTCTACAAACTCTTCAGCTGGTCCTCCTGCTGTCTGCCCCTGCTCGGATCTGCTCTGCACTGGTGGTGGTGACAACAACCCTGACTCGCGCTTTCGCCCACCAACTTCCGACGAGATCATCAAGCAGCTAAGTAGCAAGACATTTGCAGAGAACATGGAGCGGAAAGTTCAATGGGCCGTCAATCTCTTTGACACATGGCGACAAAACAGACTGAAAATGCCAACTTGTCTGCATGAGATAATGTTTTGTAACCTCAAGGATCCACAAAGAGTGAACAAGGGTCATCTGGCAAAGGTTCTGTCATTTTTCATAACAGAAATTCGTTGACAAGATGGGGGGGAGTACGAGGGTCACACCCTCTATGATCTTGTCATCTGCTTGCAATTCCACTTTGAGAAAAGTGGGCTCTTTTGGAAACTTATCAATGACCCCGAGTTCCAGTCTCTTAAGTGGACACTTGACAATCTCATGAAGGCGCGATGCGCCTCCAGGTTGGGGACTGTGGGTTCTTCCAAACCCATCTCTTTTGAGGATGAAACCAAAATGTGGGTGTCGGGCGCGTTGGGAGAAGATACCCCTGATAAGCTCAGAAATACTGTCATGTTTCTCATCGGTTTGTCTTGCGCTCTGCGTGGAGGGGAGGAGCACCGCAGGCTCAGGTGCCCCCCATACGATCCTCAAATTGTTGTCAAGCGTGACATTGATGGAAGTGAGTTTCTTGTGTACACTGAAGACGACAAGTGTAAAACGTTTCAAGGTGGTCTCAAATCGCGTCCTAAGAAATGCAAAGTCATTCCAATTCATGGCAACAGGGCTCACCCGGAGTGCGACCTTGTGAGGCTCTACCAAAAATATGTCTCTTTGCTTCCAAACAATGGCAAGTGTCAAGCACTTTACAAGTACAGTCTCTCTCTCAACAGGTTGTCACCTGGGA
>JAAUXT010019639.1_pt1 | contig 13327 bp, 15 predicted proteins | sample 7278171 | NCBI WGS metagenome assembly JAAUXT01 (sample SAMN14350112, study PRJNA611818) | marine sediment metagenome | isolation source: surface marine sediment (1.8m) | place: French Polynesia: Moorea | collected 2018-08
CAATATTGTTCAATAAATGTCTTCAATGTACAAAAATGGTTCAAAACTTGGAATAAAAATTAAACTCATGCGACCCAACTGCAGCGGTCTCTTTTGAAGACCCCCTCGTAACCTGACAGAAGAGAAACCTTTGCGATGCGTTCGAACAGTGTCTGGAGTATTTGTACAGAATTTCGGAGCCTGTCTTCTTGAGCATGGACTTCGAAAATGTGTCTCTGCCGGACTCGTACATTTGCTGGTTTGTTTGCCCTTGCATCACGCCACCTGTGCTGCCCAAATGAAACCAAATCAGAGATTCGCAGCACAAAGCCAAGACTCCAATGTGAGACTTTCGGTTCAATCACAGACTGCTACATCTTGTGTTTGTTCATGATCTTGTCAATATCAAAGCCAGGCACTCGAGCAAACACAGCCCGAGCTGTGAGAATCAGACTCCACACACTGGAAAATATTGATCAATGTGTCACAGGATATTAACAGACATGATTCTCAGAGCTTCATTGCACATTTGTTACACTGAAGCATGAACGAGTAAACCAGAAGGGAAGATAGAAAAAACTTGCTCCAGCAAGACTGGATGATCTCGTCTTCAAAAGTTGGGTACTTTTAACTTTTCTGAAGACGAGAAACGGGAAGGGCAGTGCCACCAAATCCAGAATGGCATTCCTGAATGCGAAATCCGCATTTTTCGGATCCACACAGAAAAATCCTTCACAAAAAGCTTCTTTGTGAACTTGTATCTGTTTCCAACAGGACGTCGACTTGGCTTCTTTTCCGCTCAGAACCCAGAACTCCGTGCTTTGAGCGGCCAAACGCACTTTGACTTCGCTTGCCTGAAATCAGGTGGGGTAATGCGAAGGTACTCGAACACGAGACATTGATGGTAATAAGCAGATACGGAGCAGAACAAGGCAAATATTCTTCGCCAACGGGAAAGTCAGATCCCCAGCTGTAAATGTGCATCTGATTTCAGACCAGAATTCAACAGATCAAAGTCATTTTTCTTCTCAGTTGCGTGCTGTCCTGACTCCAGCAGATACAAGCTGACAAGAAGCCTCGCCCCTCAGACAAACGACCTTCTCGCGTGGCGGTTTCTGGGATTAATCATATTTATCTCAGCTTGATTTGACAGCAGAGATGATTAAAATCTGACCTTTACCTGCGTGATGCTCAGTCGGATGGGCACATGCAAGCGTCTGCCCGACTGGGGAGGCGAGCGTCCCACAGATGCAGGGCCGTTCATCTCATCTTCTGTACACTTCAAGTCTCCAAAGAGAGATTACTCAAAAAATTAACACTGGGTATACAAGAAGGATTTAGCCAGAGGGCTCAACCTGCTGCGGCCCAACTGCAATTCAAAATTCAACATGTTTGCACGTGTTAACTCAAAAGACAGCATCTGTGGCACAAAAAAGTTGGGTACATTTGTTCTTTTGGGGTTTTGGGGACTCAACGGCCGCCCCACCCCAGTTGCCTCTGTTGCAGCAACCCACAACAGGTACTTGTGGTTGAATCGAAACTTATCTGTCTCACATGGAAAGATCTTTGAGTGACCACATGACTCGGATACTTTGTGGGAAGCCGAAACCCTACCCCTCTTTCGGTTCAACGCAGCAAACGAAATGTCAGATTCAGACAAGAAAACTGACTCGGCCTGTACAACTCTATTACATCCAGGCAAGATTCCGCGATTCGCAAAATGCAAACACCTGTTGGCTAAATAAAAACACTACTCAAGCAGCGATCAGAGATCATAGGCGTGATTGCTGAACCATGTGCATCTCTGATCTTTTTTATCAGTTTCCTATTTATTTTGGATCATCTCTGACGCTGAAGTTACACAGCCTGTCAGGTACTATCAGCATTAGTGTCTCGGGGCCTTCATCTCTAATTTGTTGCAGGTATTCCGTGCTTTTCTTCACGAACTAAGCTTCTTTCGGGGTGCACTGAGATTGTGCTTTGTGGTTTGGTTTCTTGCTTGATGAAAGGCAAGGCTTGAAGTCCCAGACTCTCTCGTCTGTTCAGGTGTTCGCAACACGAAGCCATTGTGTACTTTGCATGCTGTTCACATCAGCGACTTCTTTTGCACGTGATGGACATTCAACCACACAAAAATGCTGAGGAAACTTGTAGACAATTCAGTCAAGAGAGCTGTTCCCAGCTGATCTTTTTCCGGAAGTCAAACAAAGCCCACCTGGAATTTCTACTTGTATCCAGGACTCCAAATCAAAAGGTGCAGGTTATGTTGCTGTGTTTACAACCACATTACCACATTCGGGCTCGTTTCTCACCCTTTGTTTCCATTGCAAGACAAAGCAGCAAAAAAACAAGGTGTGAGGCACAAGAAAAACCACTGCAGCTTCATTTTCCATTCCGTTCTCGCTCCAGATCTGTTCAGGTTCGGTGGCGCGCACGCGTCTCGATCAGCGCAGCGGAACAAATTGAGCCGCTCGCTTTCTACAAATAGTTACACACTTATGACCTGCTGATGTTTGATTCACTCTCGGTGGCCGATGTCAAATTATGGTCACGATTCGTTCAGACACCCTCCGCTACTCCATCACTCAACTGGGGGGTTGGAACGTTCACATTCTTGACACCGAAATCAATTCTGATTTGTTGTGCAGAACTTGCTGCATATTTGGGGGTTGTGCACTCTCGGCACTGCCAGCAGCACAATGACTTCTCCGACGTTTGCACTCCGAGATCTCACATAAAGACAATCCAACCTGACACAATCCCAACTGAGCGAGAAGAATCTCTACGCACTCTCGTGTGACACCCACATTCATGCAGGATCGAGTCACCTTCTTTCTCACTCTGCGCGAAGTTCTGCGTTCAACACAGAAATTCATGTTTTGCGAAAACCTGTCAATGGCGGAGTTTCTTACCACAGACACGAGTAAGACGAGCTGCAGAAGATGATCAATTCGTTCTGAACTGCACGAGGATCTCAAAGCCAAAAGGAGTAAACGAGAACCTTGATCGTAACGAAGATGCAAACTGCAATCGGGAGTGGTACACTGTGAAGAAGTGGAAGCAATACGATTATCGTTGTCATCATGATTGAGACCTTGTCAGAACCTGCCAAGGAACTGTGTTCTGCAGCACTGCTGTCATCTCCTGCATAGTCAATGTGTGTTGGCGAAGACAGTGTTCTCACACTTTCCAACAATAGTTTTCAGACATTCGGACAAATTGGTCTGATTGCATGAACAGGAACTTTGTTTATGTACGAAGAAACACAGGACAGGTTTTTGTGACTGCAGAACAGAAACCCATGGATGCAGTTCACACACTCTGGGCCCATCCAACTGCGGATGTGCTTCCGAGCTTGACGCCGGGGGTTGCCAGACAAAAGGGGAGAATTGTCAGCGGAACGCGTCTGCCCGTACGTGTACAGTTTTTGCCAAGAAAGAAGCGTTTACTCGTGCAGATTCACGGGTTGATAGCAATTGTTGAAGGTGGTGGAATCCAAATGTTTCATCCGAAGGTTGCTCACACTTCAGTGCCAGTGACCTCATCTCCATTGTGCCTTGCAGAAACCACCAGACGCCTCGCGGCCCAGTAAAAGTTGCTTCTATTGCTTGTCTCATACCCGCATGTGTTCAATGATCTTGTCAGTATCAAAGCCAGGCTCTCGAGCAAACACAGCCCGAGCTGTGAGAATCAGACTCCACACACTGGAAAATATTGATCAATGTGTCACAGGATATTAACAGACACGATTTCAAGAGCTCAATTACACATTTGTTACAGTCAGGCGTTGAGTAAATCTCTTTCAGTGGAAATGTCTCTCGGGGAGGACAAAGCAGAACCGGGTTCCCGATTTGAAAGACCCAGACTGTGCTCATTTAAATACTTTGAATGTTGGTTCCATCAGCAATGCATTTATGGAAATGCTGTGTGAGTCGAATCAATATTTTGCCTGTCGAGATAAAGGAAAAATTTACACTGAATTAGCAAATACTGGCGAAGATATTGTTGTTGAAGTTTTCATGCTGGTGAGAAGTTGTCGGTTCTGCCATGCGTACAGTGTACGTGCTTCTGAAGTGTCAAGTCGTCAAGATTGAGACTGAAGTCTTTATCCAGCCCTTTCTGACGTTTCCGGTCCACAGCCTTCAAGTGGAAAACACTTGAATTGAAAGCAGAACTGAGATGTTTTGTCTCCCAAGCTGACGCAGATTTGGGCGTTGCGTCATGGACGTCCACCTGCTCGTTGAAGTAGATTTCCAGTTGTGGAAAGACTGCCGATGACTGCTGAGCATGTGTTCGCCTCGACTTTCCAGTTCTCAACATGCGACCAAAGCTGCAAAATAAATACCACACGAGCCGATGGAATGAGAACCTGTGGATAAGCATTCAGAGAAGAAATGAGGCTTTTTACACTGGAAACATTTCAGCCCGATTGATTTTCCAACAAAAGTTGGTCCGATAAAAGCTCAAAATTTTGATATTTATTGCCTCAGCAAAGTGACGTTGTATTGACTGTGCTGTATCATCAAATGCACTTCAAAAGCGCTACTCGAATGTTCTCTTCACTCAAATATTTCGTCGGGAAAAGGCAGCTTCAGAACCAATCGTCAGCTCGAAGATTTCCTCAACGCTTTTCTTGGGTTTACAAATGTGCTCGACAAATGGAAGATTAGCGAGTTCGACGTGAATCAAATTGACACAGAGAGAAAAAGATGCAGGAAGATGTCCTGTTTTTGATTTGTATGGATAAAGCACTAAAGGAACCAGCATGAAGCGTGAATGGAACAAACCATTAACCACAGCTGATGGTGAATGTTTTCAAGACGAAAATCATTGTGAAAACTCAGGCGTTTTCCTCAATGTCTTTCAATTCTCTGTCCCAGCCCAAGCGCATGTGTGAGTACATTTGAGAAACTGAATCCGTGCACAGGCCCCAAACACAAGCGAGTAGCACTCAGTTCCTGCATGCGCACCAAGCACAATATCTCAGGAAAAGACTGGAAAATGTTCGCTGTCAACTGAAACGACTTTTTGTCTATTCGGAAGCATCTGCAGTGCAGTGAACCAACATTCCCATTCTCATGAGTGAATAAATGCTTCAACAAATGAGTCTGCACAGTAATGTAATTGCTTTTTATTTCGACACACACATTGCTGTCTTTTTTCCTTATCGTGGGAGACATTGATTTAAGGCGCCGTCCAGCTTCGTTGAAACGAAGCGCTGTACCAATTACTTCCTATCACTTTCACTGGAGCATCTAATCGCTTGTGGAAATAGCTCTGTAAACTGTCTGTTGAGCAGCAGCCAGTGGAAGGATAAAGTGTGAAGAAGTGGTGCCGTTTCTTTGGTCTTTGAATTTTCATTCCAACAGTCTCAGCTGGGTCACGAATCTATATCTGCCTTTGCAGTTTGCAATGCGATGCTCTCTGCTTCAACTGGATGTAAAACTCGGTGCAAGCTGCCATGGAGAACAGTGCGGAAAAGTTGCTGTGTCCTCTGGCCAAACGCTCACTGCATTGTGGGCTGAATTGAATTCTTTGACATTCCTGCATTGAGTTTTGTATTCTGATTGTTTCCTTTGGACAAATTTCAAGCATCCACGTAGCGTACCTGCCACAAGCGAAAAAACCCTTTGTTTGGGCATCCGAGTGATGTTGCTGACTCGAAGCAGCAAAATCAACAACACGAGCAACGGCGCAAGACAAACAAAGTGACGACTCCAAGAGGATAATATCCTGACAGGAGATTGTTGCAATTATCACATTGTCACAGGTTTATGCAAACACCCTTCTCGTATCTCTCCTGTTGTTTGATTCGATCGCAGTCGGAGTTGATTCCCGTGGTAGGAATTCATTGAAGAATTGCAGGAGTCGCCATGCATGGCCATCGATTCTTGTGACAATATTCAACATCGCTTGCAAACAATTATAGCGAGTTGTGAGCTGAACATTTTTGGAATCGGAGAGCAAGACAAAGACTGCACACACACGCACACACACACACACACACACACACACACACACACACACACACACAATTCACAGAAATTTGGCTACTTTAGGACAAAGAACAACAATCCCGTGGAGACTGTCGGTTCATGCAGTTGTGTTTTCTCAGTGTTGGACTCTTTCTGTCGGAGTAAACTTTCAATTTCACAGGGGATGGGCTTCTCTCACATGTGCAGGGTGATGACTTCCAAAACGTTTGTCATTTCAATGTCCTTGTCATTCAGCGCCAAGACCTTCCAAGCAATATTCAAATCAGAACAACATGGTATCCGCTGGAGAATGCAAATTGTTCACAACAAAAGGCGAACATCAACTAAATCAGAATTAGATGTCACATGTTCAGCCGAGCAACGTTGGAAAGAAGAGATTTTGCAAAACCCATTATTTTCGTTCATCCTGCCTTAAAGCCGTTGTCGGTGATGTGATGTTTGGACATCTCTAATCAAGCAAGCAAGATTTATGTGAAGTTGGAGGGCCATCGTTTTGTGCTTCCCACAATGATGTGCCTCAGGCCATCGATAAGCAACTACTTTATGATTGCGCCTGGGATCATAACGCCATGGTTCGCATGCTGTTGTTCTCCACTTACAATCTCCCAAGTTTTGGTCCAATTGCAATCTGAAAGTTGACAGCCAGAACAAAACCAAGGTTCCAGAAAATGATGTCTCCTGCAAAAAACCGCTATCAAACTGGTATGACGAATTCCGATCTTTTGTGTGACGAGGACTGATACACTGAGACGTGCAATCGGTTTCAGGAAGCATTTTCGGTTCACCAAACACGCAAGCAAAGGACATAAAAGCACTTTTGCCCCCAATACCCAGTCCTCCAAAAATTGCAGCACAGTCGAATCACGCCAGTCTTAGAATATTCCACCCGCATCCAGTCACGAAATAAATCTAATAACGAAAAACAATTTTTCATAGCTTGTCTGCAAATTAATTTTGCCTGTGAAACTTCGTTAGGAACGAGGAGAGTGGGAGGGCTTTTTGCATGCGACCAGCGAGAAATAATGAGAAATTTTGACGCAGAAATAAGCAGACCTGCGAGACCCCATAACGTGTTGGGCTGCAGTATTTTCAGCTTAACATGCCACCCGATGATCTTGTGGCTCTCGTGTGTCGGGTTGCTTAATCCATTCTCAAATCAGCCACTTTTTATCAAATAAACAGCCATTATTGCCTCTATGTTGAGTCCAAGCCCGCAAAAGACGAGGTCAGACAAGAGAGAGTGACAAGAGGCTGTTCCACCAAATTTGATCAGGCATGTCCGGCTGACAAAGCGAGGTTGAGAACACGCGTTTCCCCTGGAATGCTCCCTTCCTCGGCTAGACATGGTTCATTTCGGTACCTGAAAAACCAGATTCAGAGTGTTCGGTCAGCAGCTCTGATTTTGCCAAACAAATTCAAAAGTACAGAGAAATACAAGAAAACCACAGTTGAGCGATCCCAGCCTCAGTACACTCGACGCGACAGAAGCGTCACAAGGAACAGCCGCTCCCTCAGTTCAGGATCACCGCTGTTCTTCTTGAATTGGAGTTGCCTTTGTGGTGTCCTTGCTGTCCCCTATATTTCAGGTTCAAGCGAGCATCACTCACGTGCGACTGTGAGTTGCGCGTTCGCAATCCAACATCATGTTGATCAACCTGCTTCATCCCTTTCTAATCCATCTGATCTTCAACAAAGGAAATTGTAGCAGATGCAATCTGCACCCAGCCCTAATAACTCAGACTCCCGTCAGGACGACGATAATTTTATTTTCATTTCCCCGTGGTAAAATGTGTCCCGGTGTTTGAGCAAATATTGTTGTTGTGTCAAACGCCGTATGATTTATTGTCGACCCGTTTTAGCAGTTCCTACGGGAGGATATTTGGTCTTTACAAACAACACAATGCGCATTGCTCACTTGTAACGTTCTCCGCTTGCTTCAGAGTGAAACCGAATCCATTTTCGCTTCTCGGAGTTGCACAGCGCAAAAGTGGAATGAAACAGCAGGAAATGAAAGGTTTGCGAATGTCCTGTCAGGCTTGAACATTTCTCACCAAGGTATTTTGTCATCGTCTACTCAGCCGACAGGTATTGATCAGTGACACCGAGAAAAAAAAGACAATAACATCCTCGGGAAAAACACGGCGTACGTTATGCATCGTTGACGTTGCTTTACAGAATAGCGTGATACGTACAAAGAGATGAAGCAGGCCAAAAACAACAGGTTGATCTACACCACGCATGGCCCTGACCAAGCTGAGGTTGGTGGTGCTGGTGACCTGATTCTATCACAAAAGAAGCTCAAGTTGAGGTTCTGGTTGCGAAGACCTGTGACAAATCTCCAGAACATGGTGACAACATTGGCCAACTTTCGTCAAAAAATTCTGCAGGCGACATCTCAGGTATACAGTAATCCTCTGGTGTCCAACTGAGGCCATGCAAAATTAATTCCCCCTGCAAACCAGTCTTTCCACATTCTGCGGTCTCTCAGTATGTCCTCGTCAGGAACGAAGCCTGTTCTCGCACGAGATATGACACCAAATGAAATATTGAAGAGCAGCTCTCGTCCACAGAGTCAACAAACCCATCAGAGCAAATGATGACAGAACAGCGTTTGATGTTGCGCACAGATCTCATGTACTTTTCGTCATTTCTGCACAGATTCTGGACATGAACCAAAAGATCTTTCTCACATTGTGCCGTCTAAAAAGCGCCAAAGAAGTTCGTTCAGGGAAAACCTTCATTTTGCGTGTGTATCTGACCATCATGTCGGGAAAGACTTCGTGAGCAGACTGAGACAAGGAAACTTGTTACGAGAAACTTGAAGTGTTGCAGGCGGAACAACCATTGATCAGCTTGTCAGAAGATATCAGCCAGCGTGACGTAAAGAGCTCCATTGCTCTCCCTCCACGCTACAAGTGTTGGATTTAACTTGACACTTTCTCGAGCAAAGTGACAGTGTGTGACAGACAATGGGTCACCTTGCTCAGTTTCAACCGACGAGCACGAAGCTGCAACAACACCCACATTTTGCATTTGTCGGGGCTTCTCAGACAGCTCCCCAGCGAAAATTCGTCTCTTTTACACGCTCACGTCCCCAGAGCTGCTCAGTCGCTGTGTAATCGCACAATGGAGGAATACAGAACTGCTGTCCTCAAAGGATTGTGTGTGTTTTATGGTTTGCTGTGTCTGCTGCCGAATCACGTAACAGGAACAGGTGAGCACTTTTAATTTTTCAGCAAACGCTCCCTTGTCTGGATTCTTGTCAAAAAACACTTTCCATTGATGAGAGAAGCCACAACTGAACACTTTTGACATTTCCATGTTTTTGGCAAGCGCATATTTTTTTGCGCAGAGTTACGAGGTAAATCTTCGGCTCTTCTTGTGATTGAAATGGAAGCTTTGATTTTCCAGAGATTGCTTCTTTGTGTCCACTTCACAGAAAGATAGAAACTTTGTTCCGGAAATCATGCGCGTGTGATTGAATATTTGTAATTTGCTGGAAGTTCGGAGTCCAGCACGAAGTTGGCCAATTAGCGCATGTGCACGCGATCCGCGGCCGCTAACAAGCGGCCCCGTGACGAGTTGCGTTCTGCGACATTCCTCTTCAAACGAAAAAGCTTTGTTGCACGCCCTTGTTCTCAAGCAATTTTGCAGCTTGAAGAGAACAGACATGAAGCGAAGAAAATGATTCAGTGTTCGTGGACAGATTTTCTTGATGTCCAGATTATTTCTAACCCTTCGCTCGAACCAGTTCGGACTTTTCTTTCGCAGCGTTTGTGAATGCCAAAGGGCGCTTTTGAAAGAAAAACAGATCCACATGCGAGCATGCAAGCATTGCGCTTGATTTCAAGAAAGGAATTCTTTCATGGAAACGCAAATTCTTCTCCGGGTCAATTCCCTGGCGAACCCGTCAGTGATTTGTGATCATTACGGAGACCTCCCGTGCGAAGCTGTCTCGCATCGCCCCATAATCCCCACATGCATTAACCCTATGATCGTCGTACATCGTGGATTTGGCAAAGCTGGGTTTTCTGTTCAAAGTGACGCTATCGATTTCTGTTGCACCAGTGTATATATTTCGATGGCAGTGGAAAATATTTTCAAGTCCTTTCCAGAAAAATTGGCTTTGAATGTGGTTTCCTGTCTGCAATGAGAACACAGGGGAAACTTTCAATGTCCTTGTCTCTGCTTTTGTTTGTCATTTTATTGTCTTCGATTTGAAAACTGGAAACAAATCTATTGCCATCTGTTCCACACAGGAAGGTTGTGCGCGATGCAGATTGCACAGAGATTGAACCCAAAGACAACACTTGTCACGCAGGAAACCAACCCAAACTGCTTATCCTTTGATATGTGGGTGAACTTTATTTGTGCAAGGGAATCTTTTGAGGCACAAATGAAGACGCTTTGAGGATGTCTCGTTGATACTTTGGGGCAAAGTGAGGGTTTCATGACGATACTCGTACGATCCCGGTCGAAAGTAAACGAACGTGTCTCGGGGTCTAGACTTTCCAAAATTGATAAATTTCTTTTGTGACAAAGAACAAACTCCCAAAGGAGACAATTCTTTCTTGCAACACTACTTTGCAAACAAGCAACCTAAAGTACGGCTGGGTGGCTGCATTCACCGTCGGCTTTACTGCCAAAAAGGCCGGGCAAAGCCTGTTTCTGCACAGTGCAACACATCAATTTCTTTATGCATCGTGCCTTCAAGCAGCTCCATCAAACGGAGTGCCGGGACATCCCTAATCAGGCAAAAAAGATTTGTGCGAGGTGTGAAGACCATCCTTATTGAATCCTTATCTGTGCTCTGGGCGAAAGATGGGAAAATAATTGGATGCTGATGAATCTGGTTACGCAGAGTCTTCGCGGCTTAATTGGGAGGCAATCTACCAGCTTCGATAGAGAAGCGGTAACGATGAAAATTTGTCAACACGGCTTGACATGAAAAGGTGACAACTGGTCCGCATAGACTCGACACGTTTTCTCCTGCGAGACATAACTTCTCTTCAAAGGCAATGACGACAGTGCAGTGCAGTTTTGGCTCTACTCGTATTTCCAGTTTTGTTGAATGCAAACTTTCAGTGTTCTTATTTTTTGGTGCATCTTGGAATCAGATGAATGTCGTTTCCCAGTATGATGCCAACTCGCACATGACATCTCGGCCAGGATGTTCCATGTTGTGTTTGCGACATTGTGTTGTATCCCATGAAGGTGGTGCACAGGGTGTGCAAAGGGGGCGTGAAAAGGGGGGCGCGCGCGCAGGGAGTGCCTGGGACATTATAGTTGCCTTTCGCACTGCTTCTTGTCTCTGCGTTTAGAAGAAAACTCTCGCATCTAGAAATGTTTTTGCCTGCACTCTGAATTGAAGCAGCGCTTGTTTCTGACGATTGAGAGAAAACCAGCGGCAATCTCCTTTTTTCTCCAAACTAGAGAAAAGAACGACGTATTTTGAACATTTCTCACAATTTAATGTTTGACTCCGCTCTACGAGACACTTGGAATGAAAGAAAAACTACCTGCATTGTCACACTAGATGTTCGCACACCCTATGTTGCGTATTTTTTAGAGAAAAGAATAAGTTCTGAAAGGATTTTCGTGCTCATGTTTCAATCATTACAAGTCTCTTCACAGAGAGTGGAAAATTACAGACCAGTTCACGGGCAAGAGATGCAACGCTGAAGTCTATAATTTTTCCTTTTGCTTTGAGCGTTGTGATTTATGACTGGGAAATCTGAAATGAAATATTGTTTTGTGTCCCGTAGTGCTGACAATATTCGCCACGTCCTAGTCAGTGTTTCGAGTTGATGTTGATCAGGACAGGAGGTTCCATTGCATCCAGGAGAAAAAGCAAACAGGGGTCTGATATCTTGGAGAAGTCTCCAACAGGAGTGCAGGCAGAACGGCGCCCCAAGACCAAGGTGCGACGCGAAAGTGTCTTCCTGCAGCCAAATTCTCTGTCAGGGCGCTGAGTATTTTTTGGGGTCATTTTGCCCGGCGATGCTGGGCTCCGCAGGCAGGCGGTGCCTTGCGTGTGTGGACAAGGACACCACGGCGCTCTTGAAGTCAGCTTTTCCTGCCACCAAATGTGATTTCTGATCGTGAAAAACACTCTCAGTGTCAAGCTGCCCTGCCTGTGTCTGTAAATCTCTCCTTGTTGTGAAATTCAGACCGGAATGTGGCAACAACTCTGCACATCGACTTTTACTTGAGCAATCAAATGTTTGTCCTTGCTCTCAAAAGTTGACCAATTGATCAATATGGTTCAACGAAACATGAATTTCACAAAATCCATCGCTCTTCTGTCTGTTTCAAAACAGTTTCCTCTCGCCATTTTCCTCACGTTGTCAAAAGCACCTTTGATCTTGGCAGGTGCTGCAAAGTTCTTCATTCTTAACTTTCATAAATTTCTTCATTTAAATCCAGGTTCGTGAAGGACGTCCTGTGATGAGCAAATATTTGATTTGTAACTTCAGCTGAAGCAAGCGTAAACTTTGACTGTTATTATGTTTTTTGCATTATCTCGCGCCCTCAATTAGCCCGTCAACAATGAGATTCCTGGTGGAAAAGCTGACTTGCACCTGCTCCTGCCCGGAGTCGTGGAAATGTACGTGTGTTCAGAGGATGCTCTCGGGAAAAGCTTCTATTCTGTAATCTTTCGCTCGGCACATCCACCATTCGCTGTGTTTGTGGAAAACATTGTTCACAGCTGCTTGGTTTTGACGTCGTCCTGTGTGTGTGCGCGCGTGCGTGTGTGTGCGTGCGTGTGTGCATGCGTCTGTGTGTGCACGCGTCTGTGTGCGTGCGTGAGTGTGTGTGATTGTGTGTGTGCGTGTTTTGAGAGCTGAGCCTCTAATCACAGCAGTCTCCACCCGCCTTGATTCTCAATGGATGCTTGTGAATTCAGATTCAGACGTGCGTTTGCAACAAAGGAAACGTACATTTTGAAAAGAAACTTTTTTCATTTTGTCTCGGGAAACCTGACAGGGAAACACGTTTCCGAATGTCAAATATACATCCAAGGATGCCGCGGTGATTTGAAAATTCGAACGAATTTTTCGCGTGAGCGATAATAGGGGCGTGTGCGGCACCTCACCCATCAAATAATCTCCAAAACCATATCTCAAAGATTGCCCCAGTCATACCCTCCAAGAATTGGCAACCAAAGTTGAAATTTATCCAAAAATAAAAAAGTTAAAAATGCACTTTTTGTGATTCTGAAAAAATTAAACATATTTGATCCACAAATGAATACCACCAAGTTAGTTATAATGACTTTGCCAAACTACCATAAAAAGGAATCAGCGATCCGTCAAAAAAAATATCCAACTTTTCACAACCCATCAGATAAG
>JAAUXT010071611.1_pt1 | contig 13324 bp, 8 predicted proteins | sample 7278171 | NCBI WGS metagenome assembly JAAUXT01 (sample SAMN14350112, study PRJNA611818) | marine sediment metagenome | isolation source: surface marine sediment (1.8m) | place: French Polynesia: Moorea | collected 2018-08
ATAAGTCAACTATTTCACTCATCAGTGTTCAATATGTGAAGAAAGAACTCGTGCTGTGCACTCGTTCATTCTGAACACATATTGAATGCTGATTCGTGCAATATTTGTGACGGAACAATGCCGTCGTTGAGAAGACACATCAGCACAGTCGCTTGGTGGTGCGAACAGCATATGCATGCAGAAAAGCTGGAATCGGCTCGAGAAAAAGAAAACAGCTGTTTTTCTGTCTGCGAATGGGGCACCTCCTGTGAACAGCCTCAAGTCGTGCGAGTCATTCTTGACTGAAGAAGACAACCAAACTTCTCAAAATATTGGGGTCAAATTACCTATCCTGGAACGATGTGAGCAACAGCAACTGCAGCCTGGTGGGTACGCTCGTGACTTCAGTTCAACCGAGTCGACTCTGCCACTGTGTTGCAATCACGCCTCTTCAGTGGCAGTGCTGGAGTGTAAAGCGGTCAGCTTGAAAACAGCGCTTTGTAAGGGCAAAATCGTGACAGCCACTGCATACATTTACGTGTGGTTTTACAACTGGTCAAAACAACACATGTTGTTGATATTGTGTTGATATTGTCAGATTCAGGTTTGCTTTTTCTTCTCGATTTCACTCGGAACATGAAGCATGTTGACTTGGCTGGCACAGCACCTTTTCTGCATGAGCGGTTTGGATCTCAGAACTGTTGGCGCTCACCTTCTTGATCGAACCCACAATGCAGAAAACAACTCCAGACTGGTACAATCGTAGCAGGTGTCACTGTGCTCGAGGGAGATCCGCAAAGTTCGGTTCATCGCCTGTTTTGAAGATGTTCCTCAGGTTTTGACTCCCATTTCCCCACACCCTCAGAAAGAGAAGGCACCAAAGATCATTTCAATTGTACTTGACAAATTTTATTGGTCTCTATATACTCAGTTATCAAGCATTTAAATCAGCATTGATTGTCCTTTCAGCCATTGAATTTGGTCAATTGCTGTACAAGTCAAAGCCAACTGTGAAATGCAAACTCATTCTGGACTACAAGTTTGATCATTTCAGTTGTCATTTTGCAATGCTCGCACAAAGTGCTTTCAAAAAGTACATGTGCTTTTTGTGCTTTTTTGACCAGCCACCTTTTGTGGTTTTTAATACTTTTTTGGCCTCAAACTGCTTTTTTTGCTAATTTTTGGGAAAAAATTGATAAAAATGGTAATTTTTGTACACTTTGAGTACTTTTAAAATGAACACCTCAGAGTTTTGCTCAGATAAAATTTCATAAAATATAAGTTATCCACTTCTCAAGCCTTTTGTGCTGCCTAAAAAGAGCAAAAGACAAATACTATAGAAGAACAACCTGAAATTAGAAAGAACAAAAATGTATTCTTTGAGATGTTTTTTTTGATGAATTTTTATAGAAATTTTTTTATTTTGCTTTGAAGAGCACTTTTTATGCTTTTTTGACAAAATGTAGTTTTTTTCATCCAAAAGTGCTTTTTCACCGTGCCATACTTTCGCTCTCTTTTTTTCTTGAAAATTATTGTCAAGATATTCAACCCAGACATGAAGGTCATGATGAGAAGTATTTGCAGACTTTGTTTTGTTCAATAAAGCGGGACCGTTTTGAAATGACGAAGGAAAGAACCGGACTTTTTGGACTTCCCTCGTACAACGGCGTTCAGTGGACAAACTAAAAACACGCAATCATTCAGTACTTCAAAGAATCTCATGAGGGTGTTGTGAAGTGGGTTGTTTTACCAAACAGGAAATCGGGAGCCTCTTTCTCCACCTTTGAACGAAAGTTCAGTCAGCGCAAACAAACCCACAAAAGACGTGCAGTCAAGCATGACTGCTTTAACTTAATTGCGAGTTGTACACAATTGGATATTTTGTTTAAATAGATCATAGTGACGTAATTCCGTTTCAAATTCCGCGGCGAACGAGGTTGGGTGCTGGCAGGACAGTTCACTCTCATCAGAAGTTTCTTCACGCAGGAACAGACATGACACAAAGGAATTCATAAAATTTGGATTTTTGCGGCTGAAGACGTGCCCAGAATATGGATGATACTGTGGCAGGTATTTCAGATAGAGCCTTGGAGGTGTCGGTTCTTTCAGAATCTGAATACTTTGATGCGGCGGACAAGTTATCCAACGCGACAAACAATTCCGCGGCAGAGAAAGCAAGAGAGCCGGATGTCAAAGTCAGCGCGGCCACCATGGAGTGCTCGCTGAAAGAGGATGTCGAAATAGAAATTCCGCACGATGCAAACCATCTTTGCCAAGACCACAACATTGCGTACTCAAATCCTGCTTACGATGACAGCGACGTCTCCAGAACTGACACGTCCATGCATTTGCGAATGCAAAGCGGACCAAGTTGCTCATCGACTCCCCGGCTCACGCCAGCTCGACGTGGCCCAAGTCCAGACAGCACGATCGTGTCAGTGGAAGCGCCTCCTGGCGCACGGGACGGAGCGGACACGGAGGAGATTCCGGAGACTCTCGCGCCACGTGGCTGGGAAGATTCCACCGCAGTGGAACTCGGGAACGGCACTGCGGGCGCAGTGCCAGTGAACGACGTTCTTCCAGCCAAGTCCAGTGCGCCCCAGAATGACTTGGTGTACCTCCAGGAATCCATTGAGTCGGATTCCGACAGCAGCACAAGTAGGTCTTTTTTTTTTTACTAGGCAAACCGCGTGTTGCAATGACGCGTTGACGCGAACTTAGCGTTTGGGTTCAGGAAGGTGTTGCACAACGCGGGGATTGTACGAGTAATTGTGCAGATGTTGGCTTGGTAATCCAGTTGATGCCCAGCCCGGGTGAGGGACCGTCATGGCAGGTGTGTGCCAGATTCAGAACTCAGTCGCGTGCTTCCAGAAATTGGCGTCGTCTTGCCCAGTCGCTCCAGCAAAAGCCTCGGCGAAGCTACGAGCTCTTTCAGCAACACTGAGTGCCTGGGGCACAAACCCGAATTTCTCACGTTGCGTGCATCAACCTGCAATAATGGCAAATATGTGCAACACATGTTCAAGTGTCTTTGTTGTTTGACTCGTTTTGATTCGTGAAACTTGTCCATGCAACCTCGGGAAATGTCAAACGACTCAAATTTCGTTTGAACGGTTCGAGGTACGTGCTGTCGTTAGCACGAACTTCGCATCGCGCGCACTTGCTGTTCCTTCGCTCTGCAACAAAATTATGACTCACTCCCACCGGGACCAAGTATATGGTGAGACTGACGACTCACCAATATGATGAGGAATTCTCAGATGGTGCCACGAGATTTGCATTGAAAGTCATTGAGTAATACCAAAATATTCAGCCTTACTTGGTGTAAGTGGCATAGTTTCTACGTGTCAAAAGAGGAGACATTAAGGAGTTTTAGCACATTCCCAAAAGGTTCTTTGCCTGTATGAATGTGTGACTGCATCAGCATTTGGTCCACTTGCAAACATGCAATTATATCAGGAAAGACAGAAGTGAATACCTCCTTGTATCAACAAGCTCCGGGGAGGGGGCGTCAAGCCCCCCGCCTCCTTCCTCACATTTCACACAAAAATGTGTGGCTGACACCAGATCGTGGCGTGACCACGGCCATTTACGAGGATCGAACCATTGCTGGCAAGAAATGTTGCGGTTGGCATTTAACCTTGTTTCCTTTTTGCACGGATTCTGAACAAAAGGCACATGATTTCACATGGTGTCTGGCCATTTAATTGCGCACCCAAATAACAACAATAACAATAACATTGGCCACACTGTGAGAGTTCCTGACTGTCCAAAAATGCACATTTGGTCGCCTCCTTGTCCGGCATGGTTCCTGCACTTCACTGAAGTCCTTCAAAGTAGTTTCCGTGATGTTCCAGGCACAGGCGCCACCTCTTTGGCCACGACCTCAGGATGCAATGTGAGTATTCTTCTGCAGGGATGAGAGAGATCTGGTCCTCCACAGCTTGCTTCAGGTTTGCCAATGTGCCAAAGTGTTGTCCCCTGAGATGTTTTTTGAGCTGTGCAAAGAACCAAAAATCACTGGGCGCCAGATCAGGTGAATAGGCAGGGTGGGGTAGGCGACTCCAGCCAAGTGCACGCAGCAAATTGATGGTGTTGTCAGCAGTGTGGGGTGGGGCATTGTCCATATGGATGAAGTGGTGGCCCCTCACTGCCGAGTGGGGTCTGCGCCTCTGGTACACATCATGGAACCTCCTGATGATTGCCTGGAAAACCCTCTGGTTGATGGTGACTAGTTTCTGCACAAATTCATAATAAATCAAGCCTTTGCTGTCAAAGAAAGAGACGATCATGACTTTGGATTGGAACAGTCCTCTTCTGGCTACTTGTGGACGATCCTCATCCTTGCGCTGCCATTCTTTGCTCTGGATTTTCATGTTTGGATCGTAAATGTATATCCAGGCTTCGTCCATTGTCACAACCTGTCTGAAAACTCTTGGGCAAGTCCTTTGGAGGCGGAGCCAGAAGTGGCAGATGTCCTGTCGGCGCTGGAGCTGTCTGGCATTCAAGACAATGGGCACAAACTTCGCACACCTTTTCACCAACTGCAAATCCTTCCTCAAGATCCTGTTCACAGTTCCAAAAGGAATCCCTGTCTTTTGCACAATTCCTCTGATGTTGGCTCTGCGATCAGTTGAAACACAGTCCTCAACCTTCCTGATGTTAGCTCTGCTGCGGCCAGATTTCTTCTTGGCAGCCCTTGGAAGATCAGCAATTCTGTTCCTCCCACTGTAAAACTCTTTGATCCAGTAGTAGATTCTGGAGTCACTCAGGACACTGTGCCCGTACACGGTTGTCAAACTAGTTCTGATTTGGGTGAAGTTCCATCCCAGCTTCACACAAAAAGCAATGTTTGTCCGCTGCTGCAGTTGCACCGTGAGACCCTGACACCGCTTCATGGTGAAAAGACGTCTTTGACAATGTCTGGGAGGCGAGCGAAATTCCTACTGGGAAGTGACCTTGGTCAACCTTAAGTGGGGCCACGCAATTGTAGTCTGGCATCGACCGTTTTGACTCAGGAGCACGCGCACTCTAAGACATGGTAACCGCAACATTTCTTGCCAGCAATGGTTCGATCCTCGTAACCTTGCGTTGAGGAATTGCCTCAAACACTTTGTTCTGATGATGAATTTTCTATTTGCAAGAGTATATTTACATGGGCTACCTATCTTCACCTCACAGCACACGATGCTCTGGGTCTTGACCCAAACACCCACTTTTGACCCTTTTTTATCCCACTTGACCCCTTAGAGTCAAGCTGGTTACACACGCGTAGGTTGTTGAAAGTTACAATGCAACAGGGTGTTTCCAAACCTGTTCCTCAATGTGACACAGGCCTCAGCATGACCTTTGCACAGAAACCTCGGCAATGGGTCGTCACCGTGTGGTGAACTAAGGCCCAGTCTTCTGCTGATCTGTGGGGAATGCGGCCCAAGAGCGCATTGTCATGGGTGCTGGTGGGAAGTGCATCACCCTATCAGAACAAGTAGGGTCATGAACTTTGTTCAAGGCATCTCCCACCGAGGGAACCACAGGTAACCGCAGCGAGGGAACCGCAAAAAAGGAAGAATTTTTTTTGGTCCATCTGGGATTTGAACCCAAGAGACCAGTGCTCTAACCACTGAGCCACAGACAGTGGTATTTTCAAGTTGTAATTGAAGCAGTTATGAACTTTCATGAACTTTTCTTGAGCTTTGCCAAGCTAACTTTGAAAGAAGCTCTGTGATTAGTCTCAGTCATAATCTCAGCCAATCACAGGCCTTAGAGGCAAATTTAAGCAGTTTCACAAGTCCAATTTTCTCTCTGCGCGATATACTCCCAAATCGGTGTGAGAATGAGAGGCCAAAAATGCAATGTCGGTGTGGTTCGTTTACTGCCGACTGTCGTTTGCTGCCACTGATATTGTTGTTCTTCAACTCAATGTCTTCACCCGGTAGGCGTGTTGATCACACACACTGAGTCGAATAAAATTCACGAGCACACGTGTACCGAGAGGAGTGTGGTACCCATGTTTGTCTCACGCACGGAATTCCTTTCAAAAGAACGATCAAAACACTTGTGTGTGTGTGCTGACAAACATGTTTTCGAACTCGTGAATCAGCTCTTGATTCTTTTTCTCGTACTGTCTCAATTCTTTCACAAGAAACATACGCAACCTCGCGACACATCCACAATGCACATGCACAAACGAGGGACAAACAATTTGTGCGCCTGTTCCTGACTTGCACGGAATGAGTCACTTTTATGTTCTGGTGACTTGTGTGGTGTGTGTGTGCGTGTGTGCGTTCATCAAAAATTCGTGTGGCACAATGTGTGGTTGTTTTTCCTCTGTTCTCGCCGCACAGGTTACATAAAGGCTCTCAATCAAAACACCAACGCCCTCCCCAATGCGTCTTCGGAATCTGAAAAGAAGTTTGAATCTGCCGAAAGCCACGAAAAGAAAACTTTTCACTTGTCCTCAACTTGTGCGCCAGACTCGAAAGCATTCGAAGGCACACCCTTGGTCAAAGGCCTGGAACAGTGCGGTGACGTGAAGCTCCACAGACAGCTCCAAAAGCACGGAGCCGAGAGAGAGATGGGTGAGACAGACAAGGAGGCTGAGGCTCTGCAACGGCTGCGGATTCGTCCGACAGAAGATCCATGGAGAGTTCACAGAGTCGACTTGGACGACTCGGACGAGGATTTAGCTGCGAGTAGCGACGGAGTCGTGCGCTGCTGCAAGGCGTCCACTCCAACACAAACCAAGTCCGCTCCTTCCATCCAAGCGTGGGAACACACCATGGAGCCCGGGCTGTCTGCGAGGCACTCCGAGCTGGATTTGCACACACGCTGCAGCTCGCCGCCTCCGCGCCGCGCTCTGGGACCCAGAGATTTGCGCGGCCTTGGTGAAAACACAGGCGAATTGATCAGGACTTCAGGACGAAACCATCGAGAGCCCATTGAACTTGCGGACGATCACTACACAGGACTGCACGGACAATGGAAGACCCCTGATGCCACGAAAAACCCTGTCGATTTGTCTTCAATCATGGCTGATACGGTGTCGGACTCGACCATCGCGGACTCTGTGTCTCTGTCCGAGTTTATGACAGTGTCCACGTCTAGCGGGTCGTCCGCCTCCCGAACCGACGCGTTGCACGCGAACCGCATCTCCGCCCCGTCCGACTCGGACCTGACGGACGGCGCCTCGGCCTTCGGGGGCCTGGAAGCCAAGGACTCCCTCACGTTGTATCCAAAACCGAAACACGCCAGGGCGTCTCCTGCGCAACTGTCAACTGATGAACACGCGGAAGGCCTTGAAAAACCACCCATCTTCGTCGGCGCCAGAGACTCGCTGACGTTGTATCCAAAAAAGCTATTGGCTTCCAGAATTAGAGTTTCGTCTGGAGTGACTTTCGCTGCTGAAGCCTGTTCCTCAGAGAATGATTGCATTTCTGCAGCCGCGCACGCGTCATCCATTGGTTCTCCGAGTGACACGCACCACCTCGTCAGCTCCACGTGCACAGCGTCTTCGACTGATTTTTCCAGGGACTTACACCAAACATTAGAAATGCCTCACAGCAGATCTGTACCAAGCATTGTGTGCAGGCATGAAATGTTTCTGAACAGGAACAACAACAACCAGAACGCCGTCAACAGTGAAGTCCAGGAGCAGCGTGATGATGCCAACAAGAACAACTCCAGCCAGAGAGTGACAGAACCTCTCGGAGGAATCACAGCACGCGATCGGGGCGGCATGGAGTTTGAGTCCGATTTGGATGACTACATGCCTGTCGATGAGAGCAGGGTCCTCAGAAGAAGCTTCACGGGACTGTCTCCGCAATCCAGAGACGCCATTGACAAGTACCTGGGTGAGACGCTGCAGTCGGAGGCGTCCTCGGCGGCGTCGGAGGACTTCTCACTCCCCAGAGCGCACGACGTGCAGCCCGAAGCTTTCCCGTCGGAAGTTGGAGACGTCGTCGTGAAGTCAGGGTCACCAGAGAACATGGATTCCGATCTGTCCGACAGAAGCTCACCCGAACCACGGGAGAATGCGTGTGCGCCAGAGGCTGTGATAGAACGAGACACGAGTCAGTTTTATTTCCTCTGTAACATCTCCACGTCAGACGACAACAGTGAAGAACAAGAAGACGAAGACATCACGCACGTTGGCCTGCAAGATGTGCAAATCACTGCTCCAGCAGAGGATGCCAGAAGTCAATGTGATGGCCTGGGTTTGGCTGCAGTGTCACTTTTGGCGGATCTCAGCGAGGGACCCGACAAAACTGGCGACCAGAAGTGCGGTGTGCAACACGGGAATCGGGAGACGGAGTCTGATTCCACAAACAATGAAGGCTCGTCCGTCGATGCGACGAACTTTGACACCTTATCTCTCACATTTGAAACGGAAATTGGTGGAGAACGGAAACCGTGCTTTCTGGAAGAACTGACGGACGAGAACAAAGGCAGCGAAATGACACCACAGCACTACTCAGCAGGAAAGACAGGAGTTACGAGCTCGAAGAAGGCGTCTGAGGAAGGTTCGGGTACCAGCACCAGCGATGATGAAGACTTACAGCACGACATTGGGTCTGGTCGTGGAGACACAGGAGAATCTGTGTTGACCACAGAGGACGAGCAGGGCGACTGGAGCTGCACAGATCTGGACCAAGAGCTGAGCAACGACCTGGAGATGGCAGCAGCACGAGCCTCGGACAGGCTGCTGGACGAGACCACCTGCAGCATGGCCGAACTGGCAGAGCTCGGCAGCAGCGAGAGCGACGTCGACCCACAGCTCGACTTGGACCTGGACGAGTACGACTCTTGCTGCAGCAGCAGCAGCAGCTCGGGCGACGACGACGCCGACGACGCGCAGTCCGGGGAGGAGGCCGACTCCACCCCACGGCGCTGCGACCCCCGCGAAGAACCGCAATTTCTCACAGATCACGACGAGAAGTGTGGATACGCTGAAGAGAAAACAACACAAATTGACGAGGTGATGACGCGAGATGACATTGAGACGCCATTTGATGAATCACGAGATCAAGTCAATGAGATGCTATTCTGCGGAGAAGAAATTCCGAAGGAAGTGTTTGTCGTGGACGACACGGATGGTTCGGACGATGAAGAAGTGACCACTGCCGCAAAAGTGGACGTAATTTCGGATGTGTGGGATGAAACGGGGGAACAAGCGAAGTCTGGTCGTGAAGTTGAAGAGGAGCTACACCGCACAGAGAATGATGTGGAAATGAAGAATGCTTCAGACGAAGAGATGCAGAAAGTGAACGCTTCCGATGGTGTCGTGAGGGAAGCTGAAGTGAAGTCATCGTGTCAAGACGAGAGAAGGCCGCATGACATGGGAAGTACGAGTACTGCGGATACATGTGGTTATCAGTGCTTCGAAGAATCAGTCGCGGAGACGCCGTCCTCAGAAAATATAGAAAATGCCGAAGACATTCTCGAGGTGCGTAGTGACCAAGATAGTGGAGACGAAACCAGAGAATATCTTGGCTATTCGCACACTGACAACCCGATCGTGTTGCTGAAGAGACGAACGAGAATCCTCACTGGAGAGCGCGCGGACGGGAACGGAGCGGTGGAGAGGGATGGGGACACGGCCGAGTGGAGGAGCGAGGGCGGCCAGGGAGAAGCGGAGAGCTCGGCAGGCGTGCGCTGGGGCCTGCACAGCGTCTTCACGGGCGTCAACCGGCCCCGCGTCGGGCAGGAGATAGCTGCTGTCACCAGGGATCCTGGAGCCTCGGGTGACGAGAGCAGTGTGGACGAGGAACAACCTCGTGCTGTTTCTTGTGCCGACCCAGGTTCAAGGACTGCTGTGTTGATGTTCCAGTTACTCGTGACAGTTCTATTTTCTGCTGGCACGTTCTGTTTGGTGTATGTGTGTGTACAGGGTCGTGAGTATACATGTAAAGCAAACGTTTCAAGAGACAATTGTCCAATTCTTCTGATGTGTAACGAGGTGTAATCCTGACAGTTGTGCCACCGTTCATTTTGCGAGGTTTGAATTAGAACGACCTTGGACTGCACCCAACATCTTTTGGTACAACTTGTGTTTGTCTCTTTTCAGACGATGGAGAGGTGTCGCTACTCTACTCCAGACATGAGGTCAGTATCAGAAGGATGATCTCCAAACTTGACGCAAGCTTTTCCCAAAGTTCGATTGGCATCCCTGCAGCAACGTTCAACCCCTTCTGACGGATTGCACACAGTGTGCGGAAGTCTGCGTGGCTCACAAATGATGGTCGCTACGTATCTCGTTTTTTCAATGTCGTTTGTTGCATTTGTTCTGGGCAGCTACCAAGTGTGTGACCACTCATCTGTGAAGCTACGATGGCTATCTCACTCGTGAAACTTCTGTTGTTCTGTCAGAACAACAGAAGGTCGCTCATGTGCTGACCTGATCGGATTCTACATTCCCTCCCAACTCATGTACGATTTTGTGCTGTGATATCAAATGGTGATTACAGATTGACAGCAAATCAAAGGTTTCCCCTTTTAGAAAATCACTCGTGTTTGATAGAAGCTTTTCAATTGTGCCCTGACAGTTGCACGCGACGGCGCGGTATTTTTGTCCTCGCTGTCGAAATGATAACGAGCGGTCGTGTGCGACTGGAATTTCACGTTCCCGAGGCCTGAAATGGGAATGCCTGAGACTGACTCGGCTGTGGCAGGGTCAGGTTCGGCCTGCAGTCTCACCGAGCCCGCTCTCAGCAGTTTTGACTTTTTGAACATCAGAAAACAGCGCTCGGAATTGGAGCGTACGAATCTTGTTTTCCAACACTGTCGAAAGGTGCCTGTCCGTCGGTGCTGGTCCGTGCTGAACATTTTGAACCCAGATTTTGCTCTCCATCGCCACACTCCTGTGCTTCGCGGGCGATACTCGCCGGAACCGGAGCTTGTTTTTTTTTTTTTTTTTTTTGTCTCCGGGAAAACATTGAATATTTTGCGCGTATTTTCCGGTGACTTCAAAGCGGCTTTTGTTCTGCCACAAGCCTCGCGAGCTTCCTGTGCAAAGACAGACTTGCTGACAACTGCAAGCCTCCACAAAGAGTCCGCTCCAAAGCCGGGTCCTGACGGTGGCAATCAGCTTTCATAGTTCGTCCTTGGTTTCAAAACACAACCAAGAACACGACGGCCTCACAACGAAGCAATAACACAACAATTTAGCAAGATCTTGTTTTTGCTCTGGGGCAAAAGTACCAAAAATTTTGTTGGTGCCCAAACTCATTGCAAGAAAATTCCAAAATTTGTTCACCTTGCTGGTGTACAGGGTTGTGGGTATACTTGATGCGTGATAACAGTTTTGGCCCGTGGGCCTTCATTCACCCCAAATTGATACATTTGGCTTTCTGTCCCTGCTTCTATTTTGTGCTGTGTCTTGAAAGTTCTGCAAGATTTGGTCAAGGGATAAATGATTTTCGTTGTTTGAGAGGGGCTTTCGGGTGAAGTGCGTGCTTTTTTTCTTCGACAATTTTTAAGCGCGCGGTCCGGCTCTGCCGATAGGACCTTGGTTGAGTTACCCAGGGGGATGGGGTAACTCAACCATCACAAAAATTAACCAGGTGGATTTTCAGGCCATTTGAGAAACTTTCATTTTTTGGGTGTGTTTCACGCTTTCAAACATAACCCTGAAAAGAGTGCAGTGATTCTTCGCGTGAATTCAGCACTTTGTTCCTGTTTTCAGGTTCAACTGAAAATCAGTGTGCGAAAATGTTCGACATTTCAGCGTCAAATGACATCACTCCTTCAGCTTTTTCACCTTTGTCTTTGGCAGAAAATCCCCATGAAGGACTTCGCGGCGGAGATCCGCGCGTCGCTCGACGTCGAGAACTTCCTCAACTCGGCCATTCTGCTGCTGAACCTGGACGAGGCGTCCATCGACGCCATCCTCGACCGCATGCTCACGCCGCTCATCGTCGACAACGACGAGCCGGTCACGATGGCCGAGGCGAAGCGCGCCATCTTTACGCACGACTCAGGTGAGCGGGACGCGATGCGAGGTCTCCGGTCGCAAGTCGGCAGAGGAGAATCTTCCGGCTCCAGAAGGATGCCGTTCAATGTGTAGGAATAGTGGAGAACGCATTAGCAGAGGTCATCTGACAAGTTTGTGTCGACAAGTGTTTTGTTGTGAACATAGACGCACTCAAATACGAGTACATCTACGCTTTTTTTCATGTGTGTGTGTGTGTGTGTGTGTGTGTGTGTGTGTGTGTGTGTGATGGCACAAAGATCAAAATGCTGCTCAGTGAAAGAAAGAAAAAGAACAGTCGAACAGGTGGGTGGACTTTTTTTCACTTTTAGACTTTAGGATCGCCAGGCTTGTACCACTCACTGTCTTCAACAATGGGACTTCATATGCGAGTGCAACAATATGAAGAACTATGAATTTCTGAGTAGGATCTGCAGCAAGTCTGGGAACACATTGGAGCAGAAGCTTGAGTCTTTTCTCGCGCCGATTCGCTCAGGCGTGAGCGCGTGTTTTCTTTTCTCGCTTCTCCAGAAGGTGTGCCACCCTACTTCCCGAGAACACTCATGAATTATGCCCCCCCCTCACTGAGAAAGCTCAGGTTGGCCCTTCTGCAGGAGCACTCTCAAGCCCAGGAGAACAGACCTCCTCCCCTCAAAACCAAAACCACTCATGATCCCCTGGAAAAGGCCCACAACCCACCTGAGAACCTCAACACCCCCACTCGCAAAGAAAATACTCAGCACCCCCTCCCACTGGAAACAGTTGCTGTCGTTTGCTGTTCAGACGCCAGACTGTCAGCATCTCTTGCGGCCCAGTTCACAAGGCCCAGGTTGTCGGTTCGGCACGTGTCTACACTGCCAAATGTTCTTGTTGACTCAAGGGCCTCTGTTGCTGGTTACTGTCTGCAGGGATTTGCTGGTGCACTGACTGCTGTTGCCGCAGCTAATGACCGCAGAGCTCCGTGATTGCTGAAATGATTCCCTCGGAGGCACCACGTGTTCAAGCTGGATTCAGGCTTTATTTGCTGCGGGGCTTTCTCTTTGTTTCCTCTTCTCGTGCAAAGAACAATACGAGTCGCCTTATGTTTCCTGTTCTATAGAAAAATATGCCCAAGACCTGATCAGCTTGGTTGATTGATCAAGAGACCTCTGTGGTCTCGACACAAGACCTTCTGAAGGCCAAAACCTGGTCAGCCTCACGGTGTCGTGCTGCACGTTCTTGTTTGTCAGGCTTCGCAGAATTGAGCTCAGCACCGTTTCTCGTGATACAGAAGAGAAGAGCCCCCCACTATGGGGCAGAGATAATGAGGGCGGGAAGGCCTCTGATTGGTCTAGAATTCAAAATCCAGCCTTCTGATTGGTCCAGAGGCCAAGTGCCCCA
>JAAUXT010018468.1_pt1 | contig 13322 bp, 12 predicted proteins | sample 7278171 | NCBI WGS metagenome assembly JAAUXT01 (sample SAMN14350112, study PRJNA611818) | marine sediment metagenome | isolation source: surface marine sediment (1.8m) | place: French Polynesia: Moorea | collected 2018-08
GGGGGGGGGGGGGGGGGTGTCCGCGGGGGGCCCCGGGGCGGCGCTTGGGGGGGCCCCGGCCCCGGGCGGGTCTATCGGGATGGTGGCGGGGGCCTGGGGTGGAGTGGGGCAGGAGGTGGGATGGGAAGGGAGTAGGGAGCCAGGGAGAAAGGCAGGGAGCCTGGGAGGGAGCAAGGGAGGGGGCTAGGAGCAGGGCAGGGAGCCGGGGGGCTGGGAGGAGGGAGGCTGGGGTGTGATGGAGGCAGGAGACAGGGAGCAAGGGAGGGAGTTGGGACGCTGGAGTGGGGTTGGGGTGGGAGGGAGTAAGGGGATTGGGTGGGGTGTGTGAGGTCCTGGCAGGACCGTGAACCTTCTGGATGCAGCTCCCCATGAGGGGAGGGATACGAGCTGGAGTAGAGCCAGAGGTAGAGAGTGGGGAGGGAGCAGGGAGGTGGATGGTAAAGTGGACCTGCCTGCTCCGTGTCCATGCCCCTCCCCTCTTCACCCTGCATGTGAAGCCTACTTCTGGTCTGCAGGGTCCAGGTCCATGTTTGCACGAGGGGAGGGAGCAGACAGCGGGGCCAGCTTGGACGGGTAGTCCTCCCAACCTTTTACCCAGGGTCACCCACCCCGTGCCCCCTGCTGCCCTGCCCAATGCCACCCACGGTTTAGAATTAGCGAGTTTAAGTGCCACGTTTGAAATTGAAAACGTCAACGTGACCATCAAAAAAAGTTTTGCATACCTTAGCTTTTCCACATTTTAGAAGTCATTTTATATTTTCAAACTATTATTGAACAAAATTGACCAAAAGCTAGGGTTTCTCAAGCAGAATCTTTCTCTGTAAGGGTGTCTAAAGTTGATGTGATATTGACGTTTTCAATTTCAAACATGGCACTTAAACTCGCCATTCTAATGATGAGGATTTATCCACCACCTCACGTGTCTGCCCCACAAGCATTGGCCACCCACACCCCCTTGACCCGAGAATTCAGGCGACCCCCCACCCACCTTAGTCTTGTAGTCACAACCCGCCCCTGGGAAAAACAACCGCGCAACATCATTTTTTTTTTTGGGGGGGGGCAGGAGACTTAAGCTCCCAGTGACGTAACAACAAGATCAATGACTTTCTCAAGTGAAAACATTCACCAGACCGCAAGGGTCAACTGGACCTTCTGGGTTCAGGCCCTGAGTTCAATCCTGGATCCCCACATTGAAGTGGCATCCCTATTGCTTCTCTTCTTCTTGTCTTGCCAATCACCACAGTTATTTGATAAGATCAAAGCCTTTCTCACTCTGAGTGTTTATGGATCATATTCCAAACACAAAAATTGACATTTTTGAATAAAATCACTTCTGTCTTCAAAACAAAAGCTTTGATGTCAAAGATATGTTGCGTTTCCGTTGCTCTGAAAGAACATCAAGAACAAGAATACTTCTGGAGTCATTTTCGTCATGCACAAATATGACAGCAACTGTATTGTGTGTAAATTTGTCTGGATCCGAGGGATTTTTTGTAACTTGTGCTCTTCAAGCTCACGGTGATGCTGAGGGGGCGATGCAGGGGTATGGAGGCCATGGCCCCCTGGGGAGAAACCAAAGAATAGCGGGCTTTAGTCTTTTCCCTCCATTTTTGCACCACATGTTTTTCATGGTCATGTCTTTGGAAGGTTCTGGTTTTCCTTTTTCTCAATGATACTTGGCCCCGTTGTCTTCCTGGATTCACAAGAGTGAGACAAAAATGTCAATTCCCCACAGTCTACTTGCCTCTGCTGCCTTTTGCCTTGATCTTCTGCTGCCTTCTCCTTGTCCAGAAAACAACCACAGTTGTTTGACATTTGAAACACAAGTGGTCTTCATTGCCTGAACATTTTGTGAGGTCATATTTCCAGGACAAACATTGGTTTCTGTCTCATGTGTCAATCATTTGGATGAAAGGCTGTGTTGTGTTTTCACTGCTCTGAAGAAGAAGAAAGGGCACAAATGCAGGATCAGATTCATTACTTTCTTCTTTCACAACAACTATGACAAGTGCAATGAGTGCAATGAGTGCAATATTTCTCTGGACCCAATGGAAACACACTGGTTCTCTTCGTGTTTATGGCGATGTTGAGGTTGTACTGCCAAAACCATCACCCAGTGTGTGGGTGACATACATTCACAAATTATTTGCAGATACCTTTGTTGAAAACAAACCAAACAGACAGTTTGCTTTGACCTGTGTATCAGCCTACACATTGTCATGGAAAGCAGCCAAAATGTTGGAATCTGTGTCACACAAAGGGAAACTTGACATGGACTTGACTGAAAGACACACTTTCTTGTTTGGCAAACTGATTGAAAAGAGACCAGTTGGTAAAATTTTCTTGGAAGATAGCAAGACTTTGTCCTTGAGATTCAGCCTGTTGTTTCACTTGGTTCAAGATCTCAGGCTTGGAGTGGTGTTTCACAAAGTGTGGATGACCCTGGACAGTGTGGCTGTACCTGAGTTATTGGCCAGGATCCATCTGAAAAATTCTGCTCAGAAAAATTTCAAGAAATATTACATGAACATCATCATTTCTGGTTATGTGTCAAAGTTTGTATATTTTTCAAGGTACAACTACAATAGCATATTTCTGGAGATAAACATTTTGATTCATGTTGACATTGCTGCATCTTTTTCTGTATTGGATACCAACATGCTGTACAACAATTTCTACCAAACCAGACCCAGATCCCCATATGGTGCCATGGTTGTGGCAACACCAAAGATGGAGGAATTTGCCCACTTCATGGCAACCTATCTTTGCTTTACAAAGACCTCAATTCGTTGGTTTTATGCAATAACAAAGAAAACAGAATGTGTCCAAATGTTGACAAAGTGGGTTCCCAGAACCCTTCAGGTGTTTGATGGACCTGACAAGTATGCCAGAAAAATTGTTGTACAGTTTCTCAAGAATACTTATTATTTTACCAGCACAGGGTTTCAAATGACTATGCTGGAGTCTTATGTGAAGAGAAGGACCCTGTACTATGTCAAAAGCAAGCCTCTGTCTCTGGCCAAATGGTTGCACATCAATCAAAGTTTGGTGGTAAAATATTCAACTTTTGGTTGCAAAGGCAAAAGTGTGTGTCTCCTTAATATAACAACAGCTACAAAACACAGTCTGAATTTGACAATCAAAACATTCAAATTCAGCAGTGAGAGTAGTAATGTTCACTGCAGTCTGGCTGGTATTGCTGCTTATGACAAAGATCACCATGAAATCTACAGCAGCTGCATGTCTCATCAAGGCTTCTACAAACACAGACCATTCTACTCAAGGAAAAGTCCCATTTATCTCTCTTTGTACTCTTACAATACTTATGGGCAAATGCATTTGGAACTTCATCTGTCCAGTACACAATGTGTTGTTGTCAGGGTGATGTCTTGTCTCTATGATTACATACAGTTTGGGCGATGCAGAAAACAGACTTGTATCGGTTTCATGGACCCAGAACAAAGCTCACCCGAGTCATTCCATCCTCTTGGAGAAGAGAAATATGACTGGATGCAGCACATGAAGAGCAACTCTTGCTTGGTTCTTCAGCTGAGCAATGACTACAATGCCACCTTGGAAAAGAACAGATACAACTATTATTGCCCAAAGGAAGTGGAAGCAGCAAAATTTGTTCACTTCAGAATGATGAGCTACACAGAAGGTTCTTGTTTGCTTTGGGGTTTCTCTTCTCATATTGATGAGCTTGTTTGCTGTTTGTTGCGTGCTGTTTCATTGAAAATAATTATTTTCAGAATTGGTTGATGCATTCTTCATGAATCTAAATTTGGATCAATCAGGCTCTTCTCTTGTAATTTTGAATAAAAAATGTTTGAACAAGGTTAGAAAGGCTTGCACTGAGCCTGCAAACAGGACACCACTGTGTGTGACAAATGATGTGTGCTTCCCTCTTTACAACAGTCAGGTTAACAAGTTAAAAGTCACCAGTGCAAGCTCTTATCCCAGTGGTATTTCAACAATACTTGCCAACTACATTTCATTTCGAATTGGAGGATACCTCAACAGCACAAGTTGGTTGGACTTCACCATTCAGGTGACAACACATCACCAGAGCCCAGCAGAAAGGGAAAACAGCAAACATTTTGCATCTTTTCAGTCATCACCTGATGGTGAGGCCCTGCTGAAACACATGGCTCTTCCTGCTAAAAATATTGCTTTTGTCACAAGTTTGAAAGGGCCTGAAAACCTGTCAGCACAGTTGTATATTTATGGCAGAATAACTGGTTACAACATCAAAGAATTCACTGACCTTCAGAGGGCTGAGAACAGTAGTGCAGCAAAACTGGTGATCTCTGCCCCACACAAGTTGTTGCTCAGTGTGAAAGAGTCAATGGGAATATGGAGGGCAATATTTAGAGCCAGTGTTGGAGAGGAAAGTGTCATTTCCACAAAAATATTTCCGAAAAGTGTGAGGTTGGTTGATTTGGAAGCCAGCAATATTTCTGACAACTGGCATGTAAAGGTTGTACATGATGCTCACAGACACACAAAATATGTGGCAGAATCATGTCAGGAAAAAACTGATTTCAGCTGTCAAAATTTTACCAGTTCACCATCTGATCCATTTTTTGTCATTCTCCAGAACAAGGGCCACCTTGGTCAGTCCAGATTTCCATGGAAAGACTCTTCACAACAGTGTAAACAAATCAAAGGAACATTACCTGTCTTCAGAGACAAGCAAGATTTGTCTGATGTTGTCAGCTTCCTGAAGTTCTCTGATAATCTCCCAACAATTGAAGCCTTGTACATTGGAATTGTTAAAGTTCCTGAAAAGGTGAAGTGAATTGTCTTTGCCTCAGTCAAATGCATGAGAGTTTGACGCATTTGATTCTAAACATGTCAAACAACATGCTGTGTATTTTCAGGACACACATTTCTGGGGAAACAAGGACAAAGTGTCTTTCAGCATGGTTGGCAGGAAAAATCCGGGTTTGGACGAAATAAGCCTTATGTATACAGCAGTCACTGTCTCACCCAGCACCATGATCAGTAAAACTGGTCACCTTATAATGGAACTCCATCATCAACTTGTGAGCGACAGATTTCAGTGTGGGGTGATGTCAATCAATAACCTGGCAAACCCTTATTGGTGGATGATGAGTTGCACTGTCCCTTTCCTCACTGCAATTCTGTGTGTGTCAAAAGTGACATCAGGTCAAATACATGTCGTTGAAGAGAGTCACGACAGCAGTGTGCTTGACAAGAACTGTGTTGTGTATTCAGGCAAATGTTATCTGTTTTTGTTGGATAATGTGCACAAATGGCACTTCAAATCTTCCTGTTTGACAAATATCAGCAGGTTTGAGTTTTTGTTTGATGCTATAGAATCACAATTTCCACCATTATGGCAGTGTGATGGCAAGAAACTGATTGCCTATGAGAAGGTCATCGACAAATTCATTTACAGCAAATTTTATTTTTCTGAAAAGGAAAAGGTCGATGGTTTGGTCATTCAAAAATCAAGAATACTGCCAAGCAATCCAAACACGAAAAACTTGGCATTCAGATGCAACGATGGTGCATTTATTTCCTATTTTCAAGTGTGTGATGGAGTTCTTGACTGCAGCATAAATCGCTCAGAGGAAGAAGAAAATTGTACATGCAGTGTGGATGAAGTACATGCAGGCTGTAAGTTTGTGATTTCATCCAACAAAAGCCAGTGTTCCCTGTTTTACAGAACCTTGAAAGATGGGATGTGTAACATGTACCTCTCACCTTTGGCATTTCAACACAGTTTGGGTGAGAATGAAAACAGTGAAAATCTGTTGCTCTCATGCAGGAAAAATGGAAAGCCTGGTTACCCAGTATCTGACATTTGTAAGTATGAACTAGATCAAAGAGGGCAGTTAACTCCCTGTCAAGATGGGGAACATATGCAGAACTGCAGAAACTTTGAATGCCTCACACTGTTCAAGTGTCCAGGATACTTTTGCATTCCATGGAGGTATCTTTGTGATGGCAAAATTGATTGTCCAGGTGGTCATGATGAGAATGTGAAAACTCTGTGTGGTGTATCAAGGACATGCATGCATTTGTTCAAGTGCAAAGGAACCAGCATTTGTGTGCACCAGAGTGATATTTGTGATGGCACCACAGACTGCCTTGCTGGAGATGACGAACTGATATGTGCACTGAAAGGTTCTCCTTGTTCAGCAGAATGTGACTGTCTCACATTTGTGCTGAGATGTATTGATATTTCTTTTCCTGATTTCAAAACTGAAGGGTGGCATATTTTACAGCATTATGTGATTCTGTTGGAGAGAAACACATTTGTGAACAAAAGACTTGTTTCTACAATTTTCAGCAATGCTGTATTACTTTCCATAATAAATTGCAGTCTTCAAGTGCTTGATTTAAATTATGGAAGGTTACAGCATTTATTGTTGCTGGATGTCAACACAAATGAAATATCTTTCATTTCTCCAATTTCTTTCAAGTTCACCTTTGACATCAAAATAATCAACATCAGCAGGAATGAAGTGAGAGAAATTAACCAGGAGACTTTCTCAAATTTGACTTTGTTGTGCCTTGATCTGTCAGAGAATCAAGTTTCAACCATATCTTTCTCAATAAACAGTTCAGTGCATTTTCTCAGACTGGAGATGAATAGCTTGTCAGGAATGTCAGATGTTGTACTGCTGGATGTCATCATATTGAGAACAAATGAACCCCGGGTTTGCTGCCTTTTCCCAAATGTTAAAACTTGTATCTTGGAAATATCCATGTGGCAGCCTTGTTACCAGTTACTGAGCAAAACTCTTCTTGCTTCAATATTTTGTACCATTTTGACAGGATGTGCTGTCAGCATCATGTCAATGGTTTCACAACAACAAATGATTGCCAAGGGACTCGTGAAAACACATGGGTTTGCTGAAATCACACATGTAATAAGCATTCAGAGTTTATGCTTTGTTGTGTATGTTGTGGTTCTGGTCTGCACTGATTTGTCTCAGAAATATATTGTTGTGTTGAACAATGTGCAATGGATGTCCAGCTTGACCTGTTTTATTTCCTTTTGTTTTTCTTTAGATTATTTGATTTCAGTCCCTGTTTTGTTGTGTTTCATGTCGTACTCAAGATTGATGGTTGTTTTGAAACCTTTTGATGCTTCCCGGAGGAGTAGGAAGAAAATAAACATGTGCCTCACTGGAATAACTTTGGGAAGCGTTTCCTTAACTTTTGGTGTTGCATTGTTGGCTTGGCTGTTGCAACAATCTACCAACTCAGAACTTTGCTTTCCACTTTTTAGTTTCACCAGAAAATTGACTGTGACCCAATTGACTGCTTTTCTATGTGCATCAGAAATGATAATTTGCTTTGGAATATTTTTTGGATTCAGTGTGGCTTTAGTACTGTCACTGAAATCCTCTCAAAAGTGTGTGGAAGGTTCAAGCTCAAGGAAGGCGACCAACACATCAGTGTATGTTCAGCTCATAGTGACTAATCTCTCCAACTTTGTTTCCTGGATTGGCTCTCTTGTTCTGTTCTTCTGCTCACTTTTTGAGGCAGTATCACCTGCAGTATCTGCCTGGTTGATTGTTATCATTCCCTTGAACATCATTGTATTCTCAGCTTCAGTCCTTTCTGTTTCTCTCTCCAAGTTAGTGAAACATGGCAAAGGCAATTTAAGTTGAGTACAAACTGGCAGCACAGCACACAGAGTGCAGAATGACAACGTCATTGGAAATGTGTGAAATGTTGAGGCAAACTCTTGAAAATGTAACAACACTCGAGTAAACTCTCACTGTCTGGTTTCCACACAGAACAGACAAACTGTGGCGCAACTACACACCTCCTGGTTGGTCAACTGCAGTGGACTTGGCTTGGTTCAAAGCATCAACAGAGAGACAGGGAGCAGTGGGGTAGTGGAGTCTGAGATGGTCCTGGTGTAGTATACCCACAGTGGCTGATCAATGCTTCTGCTTCTGCAAGTGTGGTTCTGTCAGTCCAGAGATAGGAAAGGTCTGTCACTCCACAAGCGTACGGGGCACACTGGGAGACCCACTTGACCTGAGTTGGATCAAGAGACCATAGCATCAGGCATTTCATCATCACCAGTGTTTTTGTCTCAGGTTGGGGCCTTGCTTCAGTTAACCAGACTTTAGAAATCCTCTGGAACCCTGGAGCCACACAGGGCTACATGAAACTGTTCTCAATATGCTGGGTGCTTACCACAACAGCCACCCTCCCTCACTTCTGGATCCACCCTTCTACCCCCGCTGAACCTTGGACCCATCCCACCCATCCCTCACCGGACCCGAGATTTACCCTGATCACCCAAACCCTGAATCCCCACTATTCACCCTCCCCTCCACCAGACCCTGAAACCCCACCCTGCCCTGCACCCACCCCAATATCCGGGGAAGCCCAACCTTCACTAGATCCGAGATTCACCTTGCCCACCCAGACCCTGAGTCCACCCTGCCCACCCTGGCATCCCGCACCCACGCCTGGCTCCACCTCTGCTTCGCTCACTATTCAGAGCAACGTTAGCATCAATTTACTGCCTGCTGTACCAGGTGTTCGGGTCTTGGTGCCCGGCCAAACCTGAACCTGCGCTGTGAACACTAAACTCTGTTCAAACTCCAAATCTGAGGGCAGTTTCACACCGCGTGGCGTGGCGTCTGTATGAGACGTGGGCGATGTGACCGTCAGTGGTTTGACAGGCAGCGTGCGACGTGCGTGCGTCACATGATGCGTCCTTGTTGACGTCAAAGGGCGCTGCGTCACTCTGTGAGTGCGTCACTCTGTTTATACGTCACTGCGTATCGCGTGAGTGCACCACGGTGTGAGTGCATCACTGTGTGAGTGCATCACTGTGTGAGTGAGTGCATCACTGCATGAGTGAGTGCACCACTGTGTGAGTGCCTCACTGAGTGAGTGAGTGCATCACTGCATGAGTGAGTGCACCACTGTGTGAGTGCCTCACTGTGTGAGTGAGTGCATTACTGCATGAGTGAGTGCACCACTGTGTGAGTGCATCTCTTGGTGAGTGCATCACTGCGTGAGTGAGTGCACCACTGTGTGAGTGCCTCACTGAGTGAGTGAGTGCATCACTGCATGAGTGAGTGCACTACGTGAGTGCATCACTCTGCGTGTGTCAACCGTGAGAGTACGTCACTGCGCTTCTGCGTCACTGCGTCATAGCACGGACGCAACGCCTTTTGACAGAGACCCAGCTCGTGACGCACCCAGTGTGCTCTGAGGCTTTCAATGTGCGTGTGTGTTGAGGTGTGCGTGCTGACGAACAAAGTACCAGCTTTGTCCTTCAGTGTACGTGAATGAAACAGTTGACTGTTAGAATGTGGATCCTAGTAGGCAACTTGGCATTTCACGTACATGTATGTTTGAGTGAGTACAACCCGGCGTGTACTTTGGTACTGTTTCATGGCTGTTGCGCTTTGAATAAATATTGAACCGTGCAACTCGCTTTGTTCTCTCTCACGATGCGCTGTCGCAACTGGGATCCAGGGGGTTGGGCGGGTGGGTCCAGGGGGCAGGGTGGGTCCAGGGGCGGGGTGGGGGCGGGATGGGTCCAGGAGACAATGGACCTTGGATGTGGGACAGGATCCAGAGGGTGAGGTTGAGGTTGAGTCCAGCGGACAGTAGACCGTGGGGCGGTTCAAGGGGTGTAGTAAGATCCAGGGGAGGGGCGGATCCAGTCCAGGTGAAGGTGTAGGTGAGAGGGAGATGCAGGGGAAGGAGCAAGGTTCACAATGGCGAGTCCTGCAGCGGCAGGAGGGACTTTTGGCCCGGGGAAATCAACAGATAGACAGACTCACACAACGTGACTCACACACACATAATGCACACACACTTTCTGTTGGAGACACACACAGCGACACACACACACACACACACACACACACACACACACACACACACACACTGGTGTCTGGGAACTGTAGCCAGAAGGTTTCACCAGAGAAAACCCCGAACATTTGTCAGTGGGAAACTGTGCACCTCTTCCTTTTAGGGGGCAAAAGTGGGCGGGGGGCACCAGAACCCTGTGACCTGAGCGCCCCCCCCCCCGACTCCCTGGATCCCCCTCCACATATCCCACCACATTGTCCACACGGTCCCATTATGATTCAGTGAAGCACAGAGTTACACCGCAAAAGTCGAGGCCTCGGCCACGTTCGCCAATCGCGCTCTTTTTACCAGAGGCTGCGAAACACTGTCAAAAAGAAGTGTGTTCAAGATGCAAAAATAACGTCAAAATGGCTACTGTCGCGCAGGAATGACGTGGAATGTGTGATGTGACAGGGGATGATGGATGACAGGGTTAGGCTCGGGTTGTTGTGGCGGAACTGGGGTTGCACGGTCCAGTGAACGTTGTGAACTGACGGGACATGTGCGGCTGGAACTGACAGGGAGAGAGGTGTCAACATTTAGGGTATGTTCACACTGCGTGCGTCTAGCGTGCGTCACGTCAGATCTTGCGTCAGATGTTGTGTCACGTTGGCGTCACTCTGCTGGCGTCAGACGCTGTGGTTCTGCACACATGACACATGTGCGTTGCGTCAGGCAGGAATCCTGGATGCGTCATGCGTTACGTCGCTGTGCAAGTAAACGTGAACGCCTGGTTCACACTGGATGCGTCAGGCGTTGTGGGCCAGTGCCAATTCGTGCTTGCTGCATCGCAGCGCGTGGGGGGCATGCGTCAAGCGTTGTCAGAGCGTTGTGCAGGCCTCTGTGCAGGTCAACGTCAGGTCAAGCCTGACGTACACTGTGTGCGTTACGTGTTTCGTCCCTGTCGCAATCCACAGACTTGCACAGCGATGGCAACACATGACGCACCCCACGTGACTCAGACGTCAGACTCTTCAGTTGTGGGAACATGCGGCTCCAGGCAGTACAATGTAGATTGACGTTCAAACACAGACAGGTGACGGAACCACACGTGTGTGTTGCATGGAGACCTGACCAGTTCCCGCGCACGTGTGTGTCTGCAAGCAAAAGAGTGACTGTGTACACGTGGAGTCTTTACTGCAGCCATACGTGGAGTAACGTGGAGTTTGGATACTGAGATGAATCTGACCTGCACCTTGTGACACGTCCAGTGTGAACCTGTCATGACGCATGGTGCTGCGGGTGTGAATCTGTCGTGGCGCATGACGCACCCGGTGTGAGCCCAGCCTATCTTGCACAACGCACCCAGTGTGAATCCAATGTTTGGGTCGGGTGACTGAAGACAGACACTGAAGTCAGACAGTTGGACATCACTTCCAGTGTTGCGGGAGTCTATTGCCCGAGCTTGTCGTTGCCCGAGCTTGTCGTTGGACCGGACAGTGCACGTGGTTTTGGTACTCGTACAGAGGAGTGTAGCACATAGGACACGAGCGCAGACTGCGGTGACTGGGACAGGTGGCTGAGCCTGACAGACAGCACTCACACTGTAGTGGTGGATGTGAACGGTACCGCACGTGTGTGTGTGTGTGTGGACAGCACTGCGGTTTTAGGGTACACGCACTTTAGTACATGGGATACACGCGCATACTGAGGAGTACACTGTGCCTGCGTGACAACGAGGATACTCACACTGTGCTCAACAGGTAAGAGCTTCGGGTGGTTCTGAATCAGTCGGGGGTGGGGATTGGGAGTCAGAGGTGGGGTCAGGGTTGGTGGGGTTAGAGGAGCGTCGGATTGTATCAGGTTCTGTGTTTGCGAGCAGTTCAGCAGTCCACACACACGCACGTGCACACACGCACGCACACACACACACGCACACACACCCACACACACACACACACAAACACACACACACACACACACACACAAGTACGAGGGAGACGAAGCTACAAGATCACCCTGGGCAGTTTCGGTCGACGCGGAATTAGGTGTGTGTGTCGTGCAGGCCAGCTACGGAGTTTGCTGTTCCCCTGGCCGAGGAGTTGTCTCCCATATTCCTCAGGTGACCCAGAGCCCGCTGACCCGCACAGAGACGAAGTGAAGGACACGTTCAGTGTGAACCTTCCTGTAAAACACGACATCTGCGGTGGTGTGAATCTGGTGCGTCCAGTGTGAAACCAGACGCTGCGTGTGACGCACCCAGTGTAAACCTGTCGTGACGCATGACGCACGCAGTGTGAACCACCCGTTTATTCATGACGCAGCCACTGTATCCAGGGCCGACGCAACTGGTGTTGGTGTGAACACAGTGAGGAATGATGTAACCAGTGTGAACCTGGCCTGCAGCACGTGTGACGCATCTGATGTGAACCTCTCTCTGGCTCCGCCCCTGTGACGTCGCTCTTGTTTATTCGTACAGCGCAGATGACGGATTGTTTTTATCAGAAAATCTGTTTTTGTATCTGAGGCCCATAAAACATTCGCCTCACAAAACCTCTCTTCTTCTAAACATTTACTGAGGGCCTGGCATTTAAATTGGCATTTAAATTGGGGTCTTGTGTAAGCTCGAAGACGAATGTCTTTCCCAAAGAAGGCTCACAAGGAGAGAAAATAGACTTTCCAAGAAAGAACAGAACTTTGGAGAGCACAGGATTGGTGTGTGTGTGTGGGGGGGGGGGAGCGGTGTGTGTGTGTGTGTGTGTGTGCGCACGTCTGTGTGAGTGTGTTTGTGTGTGTGGTGTGTCAAAGTGTGCGTTCATGTGTGTGCGTGTGTGTGTGCTTTGAGAAGCTTGTGGAGTTGGTAATGAAGAAATTGCACCTAGAAACTCTCCTTTGGTGGGAACAAGAGTAAGTGTGCGTGCGTGTGTGCGTGTGCGTGTTGAGATGGGTGGGCTGACGCTTCATGAATCAACTTGAGCCGAACGCTCTGATGTGTTTGATGGTGTGCACAAGACCAAGCACTGAACACCAGACCAGGGACTGGTCCATAATGTCTGGGAAAGCGGCCAACGCTCTACCAGGGGGGACCCAATCCCAACATTAACAAAATAGATCAGTCCCAGAATTCCACATTGAACGGAAAGAGGCCTGTTTTGGACGTCAGGAACAGGACACGAGACAACACGTTGTCGTCGTTGTTGTGTTCTTCTCATTGTGTTGTATTGTGCCACAGCAAAACAACAGCAAAACAACAGCAAAACAACACTGTATCGGGGTCAGAACCGGCCGGGGGCGTCAAGGTGGCTTCACACCGGGTACGTCACGCTCTGCGTCAAGTGCTGCGTCAGAACTGGTTCACACTGCGTCAGAACACTGCGTCAGGGCAGACTCACACTTCAGGGCAGACTCACACTGCAAGCGTGAGGCGCTGCTTTATTGTGCGAAGTCTCTTTAGGGCGAAGCACCATGTGGTAGTGCAGGGGACATTTCATCCACCTTGCCACTGCACTACC
>JAAUXT010073440.1_pt1 | contig 13322 bp, 18 predicted proteins | sample 7278171 | NCBI WGS metagenome assembly JAAUXT01 (sample SAMN14350112, study PRJNA611818) | marine sediment metagenome | isolation source: surface marine sediment (1.8m) | place: French Polynesia: Moorea | collected 2018-08
GAGGATTTGTCCTGTCGAGGCAGATGCTCCTGCAGCGTACATAGGCTGGGCCGTTCTGCTCCTCTCGGAAAGGAATGACCCAGTATGATGTACATGTCCCTCCGTCGCCCCTTTTATAATTCCTGATGCTTTGACGCTTGCATCAGAACTTGGACAGAAGTACGCCATTATAAATTATCCTAGTCAAGGCACCCCCAATTTGCAGGTTATCACGGCCCAAGCAGAAAACCTTCACACATCCATAAATGATAAATGGACCTCATAGAAAGGGCACATTCCAACCTCATTCCAGAGACTGAAAGCCATTATGTTCTCAGTCATATCTCCGAAAAGTTTTGCAACTGTCTCCTCATGAAGATGTGTGTTGGCAAATGAACTTGATCTCAAAGTATTTCAACATCCATTTTCTCCCTTTTTGGGTCATTTTTGTCAAGCCACGGCCATTGATCGTCACCTTCTTTGGGTGAATGGGCTTTCCATGGTTCACATACTCATTGCAAATGTGTTTGCAGTGCTTTGGTTTTCTCTTGTTTACCTGCGAAGATTGGCTCCATCAACATGATGCTTGATGACTTCAACTTGAATACTTGATCATAAACATCATATTTTACACTACAACTTTGCAGGTCGATGTAACCAAACAATTCACCTTGAACAAACATGTAAGGAACCGTATTTTGATTGTATACCTGTACACATGTTTTATTTTCCACAATCTCAACCAACATTGGTCAAAAGGTCATGGTTTGGAAGCGTGTCCACAGGATAGCTGTACCTGTCAGATCATTACATTTCCCTGTGTATTCAGTTGGTGCCTTAATCTGTAGCATCATAAGGACCTTTCTTCGTGGTAGAACTGCCATGTCTTGCACAACTCTTGTATGTACTGTATGTTGGAATATCTGAAGATGTTGTGTCCTACAATCTAAAACTGCTTGCAAGTCATTAAGTGCTGTCTTGCCCAACAATAACATATCTGGTATTTCCATCTGTGTTATCATCAGCCAAAACTGCAGACATGCCTGTGGGAACTCAATGTATACTTGTGTCCAATACAGGACTTTAGCATGCCCCAGTGCTGTATGCACATTTTCATCCTTAAAGGCCTGTCTTTCTTGTGGTAGGCTTTGCAGAAATGCATTTTTCTGAACATACTTATCAGACACTACAGAAAATACCACTCCAGAGTCTATCAAAATATGCAATGTCTGTCCTCCTTGCAATGTAATTGTGAACTTTCCAATTTCATCAGTTTGTAACATCACTACTTCTAGACCTTGCTCTACATGGTCTTTTTCTTTTGAAAAACATGTGGCTTGAAGGCATCTCACAGGATGAATTCTGCCATACACATCACAGACAATGTTTGTTCTTGAATTCGACCCTCTTTTCTGTAATGGTAGTTTGGTCTTCAATACTTCAGCTATCATATGACCATAACATCCTCGATGGGCTTCAATTTGTGTTTTCTCCAGACCCACGACAGGTGTTTGTCCCATAAAGTATGTGCTACAAATGCCCTCTCCCCAGATTTCTTGTGTATCCAGAGATGGGTTTTCATACTCATAATCCTCAACAGCTTGCTTTTTCTGTTCTGATTTTTGTTACAAATAAATACCACACAATGTCTTTTCTTTGTCACTTGTGGAGTACAATAACTCAGGTCCTGCTGCTTGCACCTTTTGTAATTGTTCCTCAAACAAAACCTGTTTCAGAACAGGAACGTCCATTGTACTTGTCCAGTCAACACTGACCGGATCTTTTTCTGCTAGTAACAATGTCATGTTACATGCATCTGTTGATTCCTCATATATTGACACATCCGTGTTCATATCTTGAGGATTTGGGCTTGAAAATACTTCTTGGGCATACTTATATCCATACATTGCAACATTTTGTGCAATTTCTTCAGGGAGGGTGTATGGATTTGTCTCTTCCATCTCCTTGTTACCCTTCGAGGAGAATGTGCAGCCTGCTTCTTAGGATCTGTGAGCCTGCACAGGCCACTTTGGACAGTGCTCACTCCTGAAAAGATTGGTTGTCAACACCTCTATTTTGTGTCAATGTGGGATCCCAACTGATAACCTTATAGTATGTGTTGTGAGCCGCAGCTTGTGCCGCTGCCAATGCCTGCGCTGTTGGGCATGTTTCCTTGCTGTGTTCCTCATTGTCACATTTCTTGCAAGGTTCCAGCTCAATAATGGAGGTTTGTTCTGGACTTGTTGTCCTCCTCCATGACCACGTCCTTGACCTCCCTGCCAATATCCTCGGCTCCCATGCCCTTGGCTGAATCCATGACCTCCTCTGAAGCTGCCTCATCCGCATCCACCTCCATGTGACTGATATTGGGCATTCTCCCATTTTTGGCCTGCTGTGGAGTTTTGGGAGTCCTGGACATTGGCTTGGTCTTGTATTTGGTTTGGCATTCTGTTTTCAACCAACGCAAGTACATGATCAAGCTTTTCATAGAGAGGCTGTGCACCTTGTAGTGACAATTGAGCCATTTGTTTTGGCAAAGTGTCAATGGATTCATTCATACTCATGGCACATTCTGGTACAGGTTGCGCCTGCTGTGCCATGGTTTGCAGACATTGCACTGCATTTTTGGCCAATTTTTCCCAATCATTTTCGATTGGGTGAGCTGCCCCTGGCTGAACAGTCAGGACCATTGATGGTTGTTCTTTTGCTTTTGGCTGAACCGCATCACATCACATCCTGTGCATCACATCCTGGATGAGAATTTGGAGACTACATCACCCTCCTACATTCCTCTCTCATCATCCCAATCTGTTTGATTCATGACCAGACACAGAACAGATCAACACCAACCTTTGGGGTATGTTATCTGCTCACAAACCTGAGAACAACATGATGGGCAGCACCTGCTTCCATGCTCTGGCACATGCCAAGTAGAGTGGACCTTGTGGGACACTTCCATTTTTGTGCTGAGATGTGTCTCAGGCTATGCCTTGTGTGCTAGTGTGGCAAGTAGGAGCCAGTGACTGTGTTTTACATGTTCTCAATCTCTGACATTAGGTCTGCTCACAACTGACTGCAATAAATCTGTAAAGACACAGAACATGGGAGAATTAGTGGGAACTCTCCAATGGCAATAACCATGCACATCACACAACATGACAGGGCCTGACTTTGTGCCAAGTTTATTTATGAAGCATTAGAAAGTTGTCAAATGACAAAATCTACAACTTATTCTCTGCTGTTCATATTGCACCATCAAACCTGACCACTGAAATTGCACAAGATATTTTCCGTGTTGATCCTGCACAACAGAACAACAGACAAGTGGCTTTTGTAACAAGTTGCAGAAATACAATTTCAAAAAAAACAGCATACATTTTGGTGCACTGCAAGTGACAAACTGCCTGATCTTTTCAACAGATTTGGTTTGAATTTATCCCTTTCAAACTGGTCACTCCAACCAACTCTTTGTGAGCCCATTTGGTACTATTCCTTTCTTCTCTGGAATATAACATCTTGTTGAGTTTTTGCAACTTCCTGATAAATGTACAAGGATTTCAAAAAAAACTGAATTTTTTGAAGATAAATCTGAGCACCCCTTGAGGTCTTTGGGCCTCTGTATTCAAGTTTTCTGATGTGAATGATGACTTTTCCAAAAGGGATTGTACTGAGTATATCCAGCTCATTTCCTTCAACATCAAGAGCTAAGTATGTTACCTCAAGCCTATTCAATGCCAGTAGTAATGAGTACAGAGTGAAGCATTGAACATTTATTGGATCTGGGTGTCCAAGGTGTCTTTTCTTATTCCAGTAGGTCAACACATTTCTATGTGATAATGTCAACCCTTCTGCAAGCCTTCCTGACCATGAATATGGCAGGAAAGTCATCTGCTTGCTTTGATTGGATGTACTTAGACAAGCATTGGTGACAAATGCCTGCCTGCCACATCTCAGCAGCTGAGCAAAGAAAAAGGGATTTGGTTCTATCAACAGTCCTGTCCAGTTTCTCTGAACTTCAAAAAAATATGAGCTAGAATATTGCACTCCATTTGCTGCTCCACATTCTACAAAGAAGCCATTTCTTGTTTTGTTTAACACCTTTTAAATGAAAATAATGCTTGACTCAGAACTGGTAATAAAAGTGCAGAAAATCATGTGTGTAAACTATCATTTTGGAAGCAATGACAAAAAATAATCAAGTTTGTTTCACCTTGTCAACCATCAGAGAATGATGATGCTGTGATGTGTCTTTTGCTTTCAAACTTTGGTTTTGAGGCTGGAGCCACTGTATCCAGTGTGTCATCAAGTATGCCAAGAATTGTTTGTCACTCTCTCTTGTCCAACCATGTTTGTAAAGCTTGGTTTTTGTGTCAGATTGTATTCCCGAAAACCTACCATGAAATAAAGATATTTTTGGGGTGTCAGACTTGTCATGTATTAATCTCAACAACTGTTATTTCTCCTATTTGTTACCTTTTAAGTGGGATGCCAGCACCAAAAAGAACCACTAAAAATAGAAACCCAAGTCCACATGTCCACTTTTTAACTTCTGTCATTCTGTTGTCATTTCCTTTTGTCTTGGAAGTCAGAGTATGATTTTAAGTTTTCTTCCAAAGCTAAGCTTTGGAACAAAAAAATTGTCAAACCAGATTATTGGCTGAAATGGTGTGTCAACTCTTTTTCTGAGTGTTTTAGTCTACATTCCTTGTAGTTTTTCTCACAAACTATCAAATGGTTTATCCATACATTTATCCTGGTATTTTTGTGATATTCAAACAAACCGCTGTTCTGTCTTTGTATTTTTTTCTGTGTGTGCAGGTCAATTGTAACAATATTGTTCTGTCCTTTCAAGTGTGATTATACTTGTTCATGAATCAGTACAGTTCCTGTACTGTTGAAGCTATGGTGTCATGTTAAGTCCAGCTGTCAGATGTCTGTCACAGAGTCTGAGTATGGTGCATCAGTCTGATAACCATAGACAGAGAGTTTTTGTGCCAAGCTCTTAGCACAACCAGAGGAGATTGCACTCTGCACCATGAGTACTCACTCAGACCTACAGCTGCTTCCTTACATCTGGGCTATTACACTTTGCATTCAGCTTTACTTGTGGGCAGTCTGATACATATTCAATATGGTTCCATTTATTTTTTACCATCTGTATCAATCAGTTCTAGTTATGCAATCATGCATATCTTGCCTTTCACTCTTCCTAATGCTATACCTTCTTACATTCCCATGGGTAAGGGGAGTGCATTGAGTCTGTGAATTTTGGTTCTCTGGCAAATATTAGCTCCCTTTTTACACTCTGTTTACCTTTGTTTTGCCCATTTGAAAGCATCTGCTTTTCGTCATCTATCTCTTCCATGCCCTGAAACAATTTTTTATTTTTCAAAGCACATGCTTTCTTGAAATCTGTTCAGTTGGTTTTGAGTTTACTTTCCTGAGCTTTTGAAACTGTTCTCTGGCACTGGACTGCTCTGGCTCAGGAAGAACTTTTACCACATATTTAACATTCTGAGCATAAATGCTGTTGCCATCACCACATCCTCATAAGACTGAATTGGTGGTTGCTTCAAGTACATTTCTCCACCTTGCACTTGCTTGGGCAACTCTACTGGAGGTATGTTCATATTTGCAATTGCTTCCTCCTGTTCCTCCAGTACTTGTAACTTGTACAAAGGATGATTTCCTCAATCATTTTCATGCATCAATTGTAGTGGTAATTGAGGATACAACTTGGTACTTCATGGTGTACTTGTGGTGAATTGTTTCACATCTTGTGATTGATTTTGTACATCTTTCTGCACAGGTCTGTGTGTCAAAATATGCTCATAATCATGATCCATTTTGGAATCTGGCAATGCCTCTGCCATTCATTACCAAATCAAGGTTGGTTTGCTAACAATTGCACCTGGGTTAGTACTTTTTGTACCTTCTCATACCCTGCAATGTTCTTTCAGGGTTTGGTTCATATTACAATTGTTGAAGAACCTCTTGTCTTGTTGGTGCCATTACTTCTTGCAGAAGTTGCATCCATAGTCCAGTGTGTCCACTCATTGATGCAGATGCAGATGGCCTGAGGGATCTAGTGGCACTGTCATAGAACTCCACCTTGATGGGAAAAAACAAATCCAACATGCATGCATGCATGTCATCACATAATGTCTTGGAAAAAACATGGATGTCCACACACTTTGTGGCAAATGCACTTGAGTATTTGAGACTTTGTCATACAAGACCATGTGTCCCCATTCAATTTCCAACTTGGCAGATTGGTGTCATAAAAATCACATCTACCATGAGGCTGCCTCTTTGTACAAAATGTTCCAGTATTCCTGCCATTGATGTCAATTTTGCCCACACAACTTTGGCACTTGTGACATTGACAATTTGCAGAAGATGTCTGCACATGGGAACAATGCACGCATTACATTTGATCTGTATCAGAACTTTTTCAACAATCTCCCATCAGTCCCATCCAAGCCAGTCCCAACATGCAACAGATCACAATGAACAAATGTATCAATGTGTTCTCATCTTCACTGATAATGATATCAGGAGATGGAGTGGGTGGCAATTCCAATGGTTGAATTGTTATTTTTGCTTCTGCATGCAGGATGAGGCTTGACATTGCAATTGATGCTGCTGCCAGTCAATATTCCCTCAAGAAGTTGACCATGTACAGCAAATCTGATGCCCTTCCCATGCAGTATTCCAAAATCTTTTGATAGCATGTACCATAGATCAATACTGCAACAAGCAATACCATGACCACAATGCTGGTCACAAAGCTCAGCTGATTCATCCATGTCATTGTATTGAAATTTTTGTGCATTCATTCTTTGTTCAATGCCCACTCTCTTGTGTTTCTGAAGAATGATTTTTCATGCTGTTGGATCATGAGATCAATCATATTGTCATGTTGACGCGACCATTACAAGATCCCGAGCTGTCTAGTGAATGCGGAACCATTCACAGATGGCTCAGTACACAGGGGTCAAGGCACTGCAGGAATTGCAACAATCTGGACATGAGGATGGGGTTCTGGCATGAAGAGATGGATCCAAAGTCAAGGCAGTACACCACATTAACAGTGGGACCTCTAGGGTATTACGAGTGTAAATGCATGCCTTTTGGCTTGACCAATGCCCCCGCCACTTTTCAAAGGATGATGGAGAGTTGCTTGGGAGATTTACACCTAAACTGTTGTCTAATTTATTTGGATGATGTGGTGGTGCACTCCAAAATGGAAGAGGAACATCTCATCAGCCTGTGAAAGGTGTTTGAAATGTTCAGGCAGAAGAAGTTGTGCCTAAAACCAAAGAAATGCCACTTTTTCAAGACTAAAGTGACATATTTGGGGCATGAAGTGAGTCAGACGGGAATCAAACTGGATCAGGATGGTCTGGAAAAGGTCTGTTCTTGGCCGGTTCCCAAGGAAGTTACAGGCATGAGACGTTTCCTGGGCTTTGTGAACTATTTCTGAAAGTTCATAAAGAACCATGCGAAGCTCACAAATAACCTGTACAAAGTGATTGGGGGAGAGAATGCCAAGGTGAAATCCAAAGAGATCATGCTGAATGAAGAGCAGCTGGCCATGTTTGAACATCTCAAGCAGGTGGTAACAGAAGCTCCAGTTCTGGCCTTCCCTGATTACAACAAACCATTCAAACTGCTGATGGATGCTTCAGGGGAAGGACTTGGTGCCGTCCTGTACCAGAAGCAGGATGACGGCCATGATCACCCCATCGCATTCAGCAGCAGAAGAGAATCAGAAAGTGAGAGCAGGTACCACCCATGGAAAATGGAGTTTCTGGCATTGAAATGGGCCATTACAGAACAGTTTCATGACTATCTGTATTGCAAGGATGGTGGTAGTGGTGATTAACTGAGTAGCGTATGAGTGAGAGTTTGTTCTGTTGGAAACAAATATACATATCCCATAGCATTGACTGTGATACATTGCAGGATCAACTTGTACTTGGAAGTTGCATTGTCGGGCAAGATATCGGGTATGATCTGAAACTACAATCGATCAGCATTGAGCATCTGTGTGTCGAATGTGTATGACAGAAGAAGACTATACTGTGTAATAATAGCTCAGTTAATGCATATGCATTGCGTGGTAGTAGAGTGCAAGTGCCCGGATTGAAGGAAGCGGCTGCAAGTGCGTAGTGAGTACTCAAGTCACAGAGTGCGATCTCCTCTGGTGGACCCAACAGCACGGCACAAAAATGTCTGCATTGGTTATTGGACCGCTGCACCTGACTCAGTAGACTGTCACAGACGTGTGACAGCCAGACAGTTCAAGAAAAGGACAATCCGTGTGCGAGTAGTGATGTATTTACTTGCCAGTTTCACACTACGAAGGACAGAACAATATGGGGAATTTGGTGATGAGAAATGTGATCTGAGAGCTGAGCAAAACAAGACGAACAGTGTGAATTGGAAGTACTCAACCCAACCCCCAAAAACTTGTTGTACACTCAACACTCTTTCTCTCTGGTGAGATACATGTGATTGCAGCAAACCCGCACAAATCGTTTGTTTTGGCTATGGTTGGAAATGTTCATGTGTTGGTCTTGTGCTGACCGCTGGCCAACTGGTAACGCGTTGGTCTCTTCACCAAAGGAACGGGGTTCAAAAGCCGCTCCAGTCTCACTGCATGCTATACACATGAGCCAGTGTTGCAACTTGGCCCCCAGCTTCAGCATTTTGTTGTGGGAGTTCTCATGTTAATTTTTGCAGTGTCAAATCTTTCAGAATTGAAGAGTCTGTATTCTGTGCTGTCAAAGGTATGGAACTTAAATTTGTCCACAGAAATGTGGGCGAGTTTTGTCGCCATTGTTCCTGGTCTGCAATCAGACCATACTGTTGCTGCCATCACATTGTGGAAATGGTATCCCACAAACTTGGCAGTTTTCAGGTGGTACACGGCCCTGGGGGGTGAAAGCCCCAGGTGCCCCACAAAAAAGGGGGCCCACCTACTGGTTCAATTTCCAGGTGCCCACAGGTACCCGTGGAAAATATGTATTTGTTATGTTGTGTAACCCAAAAGTAGCCAATATGAACTGATGGTGTGACACAAACTATGACACCAATTGCATCAGATGACCTTGAGTGATCCAGAATGATGCAATCTGGGGGCAAGAGCTGATGTCTTGCAAACATGACTCATTGTAATTCCAAGGGTGATTCACCAAGTGTAAACAATCACACTGTGTATAAATGAAGCATGTGCAACTGACTTGGGGCAGTTGCCTAAAGTGAACCTAACTTGATTGCTTACTTGATTGTGTATTGTATGTGCTAATTGTATTACCTTTCTCAATCACATTATGTGGATTAGGCCAATAAACCTAAGACTGTTGGCTCAACAGACTGAAATTGAGATGAACTGCTTTGAGTATGGTTTGTAAGAGCATGGTTTGGCTTGGTGAGGAACTCGAGGCGGATATGGCAGCCCAACACAACACTGAACTGTCATCAGCTTTTGTCAAATATCATGAAACATATTCAATAGTTTAATCAAGGACATCACAATTGTCAGCATTGCAGCTTTGATCTGTTCCACTGTCAGACATTCTGGATACTTCAGCTTTGTGCTCAGGGCATGCACCTTGTTAGCATCCTGAAGCAAAGAACTGAACTCTTGTGGCATGAGGTGAAACCACACTCATGACCAACCATCTCAGCCTCCACCATTGGTATCCCATTCTTATTGGAGAGCTTCACAGAAAGCCTCCAACTTGTTATCTCTATCCAAGATGTCATTGTAGTTTGACATCAACCTTATCAAATGATCCCCAATGAGTTGCTGTTGCAATATGGCATGCTAATTCAGCAAAACACCTCTTTTGGTTTTGACATCTGGCACAGTTAGCATCACACATAACAGCAACAACTCCCCAACAGCTTGTGTTTGACTCTTGAAAGACACCAGGTCCTTCAATTTGTCAGTGTCAAATCTTGAGATCATGGTTGCATCCTGCAATGTGAGTGTTTGCATGTGATCTATTTGCATGTTTGGATTTTGTCTGTTTCTGGTGTGAACTTGATGATCTGCACCAGAACGTGGTGCAAGGGGGTTTTCTTTATGATATTTGATAGGAGACTTCTGATGTACCATAGCTTTTTCTGGCTCAAGTTCAGAATTTACCTGAACTCCTTGTACCAAGTATAGTGAAACTGGCAGTACTTGCAGTTTCTGTACTTCTTCAACCAAGGGAAATTGATTCACCTGTGCTTGCTTGACCATTACAGCCTCTGCTGCAGTGAGCTCTACCTGCACTGGTCCTGATGAATGATCCTCTTGTTAATGCTCAGCACCGAAACCTTGAGATAAGTTCTCTTTAGTCAAACCTTCCACTTTCAAATGAGTCCTGTCTTCCAACTCAGGGGGTTCAAACACATCACAATCATCATTGGTACTGGAACAAGAAACCAGGTGCAAACCCCCCTAGAAAACAGTGCAAACAGTTTGCAAGTTTGTGGTTTTAGTTTTCTTAAATTATGGACCAACAAAAAGAAATAGGATCATGATTACCATCGCAAACACCCTGGGGACTTCACACTTGCAGCTGTCCTGGGCTTGTCATGTCTGTGATGTTGTGCAGTGCAAACACTACAAGGCCTTGAACATTGCGATATGCTTAATTTGTCAGGTAATTGGCATGTATGAGCTGTGGTAGAAAGGCATGGGCAATACTCTCTGTCCAACAAAGGGAAACAATTCCACAGCAATTGGTATCCAATTCCATGGCAAGGGTATGCAATGCAAGGGTATGTATTCCAATTTTTCCTTTCAGTATGACTGAGTCAGCAGTGTACAGAGGTGAAATTCATTCATAAAACTCAGCTCTGATTTTCTGACACACAGTTCCTGTGACCTTTTGTGATCAGCAAGGCCATGGTGATGAGGTATACTGCAACAGATAGTACCCCTTGTCATTCAACAACACAACACCCACCCAGTTGTCAGCCGTCTTTCCCATACACCTGAGCAAACAAAAGATCAGTGTAACTTGCACATTGTCTGAGTCCAACACCACCAGAAATTGCCAGAGGCAATTTGTGGGCTTCAGTTGGGTTTGTTTTCTTTCACATGTCTTGTAACCTGAGGCATCCACATGAAGAGCGTGATTCTTAAAATGACATGAACCATCATCAGACACATTACTACATTCCTCACACATTGCTTCTCCATCTATGTTTGTTTGCTGATGGATAGTCAGCTGCAAAACTTGACAATGTTACTTTTCAGAGCACCACATGTGGTACAAATTTTGTGGAAAGGTAAAGAACAAAAGTCCAAAGACCAGCCATCAGAAATATGTATTGGCATCAACATCCATAGATGATAAGAACATTTGGTCAAGTTCAGTCTTGTCTGTGGGCAGTTGATCAAATTAATAATTCTCAATGCACACTCATGAGTTGTGAGGTAAAGCAGAAAACAGCAAACAAAAGTGTATGTAAAAGTTAAATTGTTTGTACAAAGAAATCTGTTGACATTTTTCTCAAAATAGGGTGTTATTTTGTGACCATGTTTTAAATTTTGAAGAGGAAAACAAGGTTTGCAACAAAAGGATCTGATATGGGAAGCTGCTGGTGGAAAATTGTATCTGCTGGACTTTTGATGCCTGTCTTGTTGTACTTTTCCAAACAAGTGGTTCTCAATAGCAACTTGAAGATAAATTCTTCACCAAAAAAAAACTTGTTGAACTACTTGGAGGCTGAAGAAAGTGTATTTTGTAAAAATCTGCTGAAACATTCTTGTGATGGTCCAGCCAATATTCCATGGTCTGAGGAACAACTCATTAAAAACAACATGTTTGCTGAAAAAATATTGGAAGTCAGAGAAAGGGTAAACATACTGTTTTCTAAATTTCTTCTGAATGAAATGTCCTTTTTTGAACAATTGACAGGCTTGTTGCAACAGAGGTCACTAAAATGTTTGCAGAGGGCAAATTCACAAGTAACATGAATAAATGTAGCAGTTGTTGTGTATTGGTGCTGGTTGCAGATAAGGAAAGTGCATGAAGGTGATCTGAGAGATTTCCCAGCTCAACAGTGCCTTTATTCAGAGATTGTGCAGTTTGATTTTATTCATACTGTCTGTGAAACTGGTACAAGCAATCAAATCCTTGTGCATACACTGAAATTTGAAGAATTTGGTACCACAAGTATATTTATAATCTTTCAGGGTTCAATGCTGGAAGGAGCTCCTTCATTTGGCTGAACTCTAATCCCAGAGTCCAGGTTTACTCATTTGATCTTGGAATTCATAGATATACAAAACCCCTGGCAGACATACTGACCAATATGTTTCCTGGTAGACTCCACATCACATATGGTGACTCACGGAAAACAATACAGCAATTTCATCAACAAAATCCTGAAATAACCTGTGATTTAATTGTGATAGATGGTGGTCATGACCAAGGGGTTCCTTACAGTGATTTTATATGTCTGAGAGAAATGGTGAATATTTCTGCTGATCATCTACTGGTGGTGGATGATTGCCCATCAAATCGAGATCAGGGCTACCCTGGAGGGGTTCAATCTATGTGGGACAATGTGACAATGACTGGACAAGCAACAGGGCAACTGGACAACAGGGGCCTCACTTTGGGTACATATCTCAATAACTACCAGTGAACATTTCACCATTTCATATTTTTGCAAATTACCAAGTCAACCCATGTGAGACAGTTGACAGTTGCCTTCACTGCAAAACTGTGTGTGCCATAGACTTTTGTTGTTTTTGTTATCCTTCTCCTAAACTTATTGAATGTTGAATGATATTCTTTTTTCTTGTTGGCTTCTTTGGCTGTCTGTCTCTCATGACATGTTTGTTGTTTGTTCACTGTGAACAAAGCTACATGATTTTTCATCGCTGAAAATTTGCAATAATGCGTGAAGAGTCCAACTGCCATGCTGCATCACCATCTCTCACAGCAAACTTGCTGCATTGATTACATCACCTCTTGCCAACTCAGGGGGTTCAGACTCATCAGCTGCATCATCACACAAACCTTCTGGCTCTGGGGAGGCATCCCTGAACCACAGGGCCCTTGAACACTCTTGTACGCGGTAAGAGCCACTGAAAGAGTTCCCGCTGGTTCCTGCCATTTTCCGTGTTTTACCAATCCATCGCAGTCAGTTGTGAGCTTTCCTTGCATCCGAAAATGAGAACGTATAAAGATGAAGTATGCCACAAATGCATTGGCACTAGCACACTGGTTGTGGCCGAGACGCTTCTCAGCCCACGAGCAGAAGGCTTCAGAGGTCCGCCCTGTCCGTAAGGAATGTTGGTCGCTGGGCCCTGAACTTCTGGTGCA
>JAAUXT010087310.1_pt1 | contig 13322 bp, 13 predicted proteins | sample 7278171 | NCBI WGS metagenome assembly JAAUXT01 (sample SAMN14350112, study PRJNA611818) | marine sediment metagenome | isolation source: surface marine sediment (1.8m) | place: French Polynesia: Moorea | collected 2018-08
GACATCTTGGCCCAGATGCCATATACTTTTGTACATTGGTGGACCATTTGAGCAGACCATTTGTCCCAGGCCAGCACCAATAGCCACCAATAGCCCCCTACAGGGGGGGGGAGGGGGACGTGACGTGACATGATGTGACGGGACATGATGGGACATCTTCCCCAAAGTGGCATGTATACAAAAAATTTTCGGCACACCGCTAAGTGCTCTTCCCTAAAGGGACATCGCACAACAATGCAAGTCGAATTGGGCGTGACCCAGAACAATTTTGAAATATTTCTGTCAGAAGTTCTCAAAGTACACCATTGAGCACAAACATCTAAGAGCCAAAACCATCCAAGTGCAAAAAACAACAAAAACCACTCTCTTACAATATTGGGCCATTGGGCCAATTTCCCAAATCTTGTCAAAATCACGAACATCTGGCCTCCGAAAAATCTTTTCTCATTTTGTGAAGAGCGGTCCTCGGAGTCGGGTGACCGGACGCGTCCACCCGAGCAATTTACAGAGGCGAAAAGGTCGAGTGCACCCGAAATGAACAAAACGCATAAAACTGTCGGTGAAAAGGAGCGGCGGCCATTAAAGCTGCAGCGCTCTGTCAAAAGAACATTTCTCTGGAGATCCATCAGGGCAGGGACAATGGGCGGGAGGGAGGGAGGGGGAGAGGGACCGGGGCCTGCAGCAGCAGCTGCGTTCAGACCAGGGCCGTGCACGGGGGATGCGGCGTGCGGGTGCGTTCCGGTGTGCGCAGGATGTGTGTGCTGCGTCGTCACCTGTTGCGTCACGCAATGCGCTCACTGCATGGTACATAAGTGCTGCGTCAAATGCGTCACTTGTAGCGTTTACATACAAGACGATGGGTTCGTCACTTCCGTGTTGCACGACGCTGCACGAAGTGAATTCACGTTGCGACGACGCAGCGTCTAAATCACGCGTTCAGGGACGGAACACGTGACGCGTCCGGTGCACAACGACGATGCAGCGTCCGTTGCCTTGGACAGAAACGGAACCGCGTGATGCATCCAGTGTGAACGGACCCGGTCTGCAGGCTAAAAGCTAATCGTCCCTCGAGTTCACTTGTCCCTCCGACAACAGGTCGGGACCGGAGCAAATATGACACATGCCCTTTCTGTTGCTCTCTCCCTCTGGGACTCTAACTCTCTCTAACCAGGTCGTCATGGACAAAGCAGGTCGGCTGAACCAAGAGATTTCAGGCCTATTTTCAAATATTAATTGGTCAGTGACTGTGTGTTTCTCTCGAGCAAGAGGTCTCACCAGAATGTAACAACACCTGCTCTTTTGTCTGATCTTGCTTTTGCTTTGTGGAGATCTTTTTTTTCTATTTTGCGCCTTGAATCTCCATGACAACGTTGCTGGGCAACGCAGGTCGACTGAGAGAAGTTATTAAGGGGAAGCGTTTCAGGTCCAGCTCAGATTCAGATCTAATAGGTCTCAGGAGGGTGGCTCTCTTCTCTCACGACAGGTTTTGTGTCCAGAAATGGGAAAACCTGTGTTTCCGTGCACCTGCTTCAGACGTGAAAAACAGTGGGACATTCCCCTTCGGTGGTTTTGATTGAAGTGAATTCTGTTTGCAACAAGAAGTTTTCCTTTCAGAAGCTGGTGCATTGTTCTTTGGTTGACAGCGCAAACAAAAATCGTTTCATGTAACGCCCTGCCCTCGTCAATTCGTGTTTACCTCAGCCGTCTGTGAAAAACGCACCTTCCTCATTTCCCTGTCCTGTCTCCTGGAAATATTTCAAACTTTAATTAAAACCCATTATTTTTCAATATTAAATTTTAATGAAATAAGGAGGGATTTTTACAGGAAGATGGATGGCATTGTTCTCTTCGTCACGCGTGCGAACTCAACTTTATGGATTCGAAACTTAATTATCAACGTGTTATCGAATCGAATGAAAGAAACGCACTCCTTTTAATTTGCGGGTTTCTTTGCCTGAATAATTTTTGCAAGAAAAACTCATTTTGAAATTTGCCAGGGAAAATTTCCCACATTTTTATCCAGGGAAAAACACTCAGTCTACGAGTGAAAATACTCTGGGATTTCCTGTTGGCTGCGACTTGAGGGTGCAGAAAATTTTCTTCTCACGCAGATTCAGAGTCAATGCAATCACAAGAAGCCGGTGACAATGGCCACGTCATCAGGTCCATGGTTTGACGCACCCGAAAGAACCAACCCTTCCTTGCTCTTCTTGCGTTTTTCGTGTCCTTCAAATGGATGTGTCAAGAAATCGAGTTGTTCGCAATGCAACCAATGGAAATGTATTTTCTCATTTTTCTGCAGCTCCGGCCGAATTCTGTCACCGCGACACGTTCAACGCGTCCTGCGCCGCCGGCGAGGTCATCGTCATGGCAACGGCGCGCTACGGACGCATGGCGCTGGGACGCTGCGTCAAGCGTGACCTCGGGTACCTGGGCTGCGCCGTCGACGTGCTGGGCGTGCTGGACGCGCGGTGCTCCGGACACGCCGCGTGCACGCTCCCTATTATCGACGACGCGCTTTACCAGACGCACCCGTGCCCCGACGACACGACGGCGTACCTCGAGGCGACCTACTCCTGTCACAAAGGTACGTCGTGCTGGTGGTGTACCCGAAGCTAGAGACGCCTCGTCATTTCAGGTTCAAGACTGAATGGGCAGGTAGACAGTACTCACTAATCAAGAATCCGTGTCTTGTCATCTCATTCCAGCAGCACATCGATGCCTCTGTCATACAAGGGCTCAGGTCCTGCGGCGGGACCTGGACCTTGCCACAGGTCCTGTTCACCATTGACCCACAAAAAATAACGATAGAAAAGACAACTTCTGATTCATTATTGGGATCATTCAAGCAAACTTCGCCCCAACAAAGTTGCTGTTCGAAAGCAGGAGAGGGTGCATGGGAGTGTGTTGGGGCGCACTTGAGACGGGGTTGAGGATGTTCCGTGGGTGATGAGCTCAGCTCGTTTCCGCGGGGCGCTGTGTGAGAGGAAGCGCGCTCCACGGGGTCCGGGGTGCGGATGCGCCCTGACCCTGGGGTGCTGCCACCTGAGTGCAACAATCCTCCTCTGAGTCTGCGCACACGTGGCCACCAGTTGGATCTGCGGGCAGACCTGCACTGTACTCGTGCATGAGTCAGAGACGAGAGAGCCACGATCCCCACCATGTCCGAAACAGGTTTCGCGTTCGCATGCCACCCTGAGCAACGCAGAGTTCTGCAGAGTGCGGCCCCTTCTATCGTGCGGCTGTCGGGATCATTTCTCTGAGGAAACGAAACAATTGAAGCTTCACACCTGTAGAACTGACATTTTCCTTTGGTTTACGCAGGTTTCACGAGGAACCCGAAAAATATCTACACAGCTCTTAATTGCTGTGAACCCGATGTGAAAACCACTGCACAAAGCGTGCAGTGCAGTCACTCTTTTTCCCACCGAGGCGTCGTGCCCTCGCTTCAAACAGCGCGCACCGCCGCACCGCTCCCCGCACTCATGCATTTTACATCGCGCCTGCTTTTTGCCAAAAATCTGAGGCACTTGAAACTCGGGTCGTTTTACACAGTGACTCGAGCGCATAATGGCGCCGAGCGTTGTACCGGGTCGCACACTGGGTGCGTCCTGCGTTGCGTGCCCGTGCATGGCGTTGGGCGTTGTGCTTCAGCGAAACAAATCTGTTTTTGTCCCGAAAACACCACGGCTATGGTATCGCGCAGTCAGTGGGGACTTTAAGCACGGCGTTTGAGGTGCATGTCGCGTCAATGCCAATGTGGAAAAGAGCACACCAATTGATGATGTTATGCACAGTTTCCATGGCACTGGCCAATCACTACACTGCACCCGATGCGACGAGTGGTGCGACGTTTGAAACAAACGCCGTTGCATAAAGTCCCTATCTTTGTGGCGAAACGCAATGCGTGACGCGTCCAGTGCGAATGAAACAGCGCTTCACCAAAGCTTTGCCTTGAAGCTTTGCAACAACGTGCGTTTCTTTCGGGTTGAGCTGTACCTCGCCAGCCTCACTGAAAATCACTATTTAAGTGTTGAGCGAACGCAACGTAAAGCGCACTCCATGTGAACCCGGCCTGAACCCCGCGCTCTCATCAAGAAGAAATGCCTCCGTGTTAATCCATGGATTATCCGTGTGATAAAAGCGCGTCAATGCAATCGACTACCTCCGCACCCTCCCTCCCCCCGCCACCACATTGTTTTATCTGAACATCTTGAGTTTCCATTCAGATGGCTTCTTCTCTGCGCGGTTCCCCCCATCGATTCCGTGTCGCGTTTCCCGAACTCAAACACCCGGCGCCGCCGCCGCCGCCATCGCTGCAGCCGCCCTACCTTTGACTCGCTTTTCTATTGAACAGGAAAACACACTGATGATGAAGAGAGGAAATGTTTGCAACAAACACACAATCTCTGCAGCATGCACCAGGCAACTTTCTCAGTGACAAAGTTGGCTTTTTTTGCATTTTCAAGTTTTTGATGAGGAAAGTACAAAATTGAGTTTTTGTGCTTTGCACCCGATTTTTTTTAAATGCTTTTGCATTTTTTGTGTGTTTGATGAGATTGACACAAAATTGGATTTTTGTGTAATTGTCTCGAACGACGCGACGCGACGCGACGCGCCAGATTGAGTCTTGTTAGGAAAATTTGATTCATGCAAATTTCCAGAGATTTTTCTTGCAAAACTTTGAATCCGTATGTCCCATTCGCAAAACAAGAGTTGCCCACAACTGAAAACGAGAAAGGCTTTTCATTGACTGTTGAGCCGGAAAGCCGAACTTTCCAATGTTTTCTTTGTCAAAATCGACCCCCCCCCCCTGTGATTTGAGCCCTGCCTTGTACTTTGTTCCACAAAGCAAGATGCATCTTACTTGCAAGGAACTCCTCGAGTTGGAGGATTTCGTTCATCGCGACTCGACCCCTGAGGTCCCGCCCGCGCTGAACGGAACGTAACACGTGCGACGTGTGAAAAGCAATTTCCTCTGGTGCGGCCGACGTTACGACTCAAATCTGACAGCGCTATCTGCGGCGTGCAATCACGTGGGGTTCACGCAGGATGCGCTTGCGTCCACTGCGCAAGTTGAGCAAGCCACGCTTCGGTGCCCATTGAGGGGGCTTTCACACAGATGACGCGGCGTCAAAATTTTGACGCAATGCCAGGAATGGACTGGACCTTTTTTCTATGCTCTCTATTGGGTGTCATGTTAAATTTGATACTCTTGTGTCACAATTTTGACGCCAGCGTAAATATTCTGACACTGGCCTCTGTGTGAAAACCCCCATGCAGTGGCGTCACGCCGGACGCAGCCGGTTTGAACCTGGCGCAAGGCTTATCGCGTGTGGAGAGACCCCGGCGCAAATCCGCCGCGAGAATCATATCTCACTCCGCAGTGAGAAAATCTCACCGACTCCGCTGATACTGCGGCTTTGTTTGACTCGCTGCAATGAGGGCTTTCTGGTGAAAAAGTTGGACTCAATGTACATGTTGTTCAGAAAGCCAAAATCCTCGTGGATTTAACACTTGCGCTCACACCACACTTATGCACACGCACACACGCGCACACACACAGAGAAGAGAGAGAGAGAGAGAGAGAGAGAGAGAGAGAGAATGTTGGACTTATGTAGTTCAGCAAGTCAAAACCCCAGTGGATGACACACACGCTCACACACACATCCACACACACGCACGCACACACACGCGCGCACGCACACACACGGGGGGGGTCCGGAGTCCCTGATCATCTGTCCACCACTTGGTACCACATCTTGCAAAACGCAAAATTTCTCAATTTAAGACTGACTCCCATTTTGTTCTGTCCACAGTTGCGACGGACGAGACGCACGCGTGTCGCTCCCGGGGCTCCCTGCGGCGCACGGACCGCCTCGGCCTCCTCTCCACGCACATGTCCGAGGAGCACGGCTGGGGAGGCTCCGCTTGCCCCTGGGTCATCCAGGTCCCCCCGGGGCAGCGCGTCAACGTCTCCCTCTTCAACTTCGCCCGCGGCGCCGGCGGGTCCGAGCTGCTGGGCGCCGACCCCTCCGTCTGCTACGAGCTGGCGTCCATCTACGAGAGAGGGCGCCAGGCGAAGAAGACGGTGCTGACGTGCGGCACGGACCGACGTGAGAAGAACGTCTACGTGTCGGAGACGAACGAGATCGAGATTGAGTTCGTGGACCGCACGTCGCTCCGGAACCTCGGGAAGTTCCTCGTGCAGTACCAAGGTGAGGGACACGCACACGTACACACACGCACACATACACACGCACGCACGCACACATGCACAAGCCCCTCAGACATGTTCACAAACTCACACACGCACACACAAACAATGGCGCCAAACAATTATCGACAGGAGGTTGGGGCAAAAACTGAAAATTTTGTGTCTGTTGCTCGGAAGTCGGGGGGGGGGAGGTCAACCGCTTTGTCCAAAACGTGCGAGAACAACTTTTTTGTCTCCATGTGGCAGTTCAGCGTGACATTTCAGTTGTGAATCAGTGCCTATTGACGTGGCATTGAGTGGAAATCCCCCGCCCTTCACTGTGTGATATCAGGGGGGGATCCAGAGGGTCCAGCCCTCAGGGGGCGTCCATCCACAATTCAAACAACAAACATTGTATGCAAACAAAGATTTTTGCACACAGTGCCACAAAATTGGAGAAAGTTCAGGGGTGCAGAGACCAGGACCCCCAAGGGATCCGCCCCGTAACAGCATCGCCGCCATGTCAGTCAACGCGGCTGCTGAAAAATTCACGACCCGAGTCATCCTCGAGTTTCACGACGCTGGAAAAGCACCAGGAAAAAAAGCCTTGAATGTGAATACGAATCAGATCAGTTGAGTCTGTCTCCCTCGCGCTTCTGTCGAAATGCCAGGTTTGAATTATTGAACAGTAGATCCTGGTTTTACTGTGTGTTTGTTGTCTGTGTGCGCCCACACGCACAAAGGGATCGGTCGTGTGTGTATCGAATCACGCCGTGCCTCATGGATCTGCGTCGATGCGCTGCGCTCAAAGTGACGGCTCGTGCGCATGGACCAGGCACAGATTTCAGGAAATGTCTCATAGATCTGCATGTTCACTCAAATAACAAATCAACAATAGCACGCAGGCATCCCTGCAATGAGATCTGCGTGCACCCGTGTGTGCACGCACGCACATTCACGCACACACACGCGCAGGCTCCAGTCCAGGCACTGCCGCCGATCCCAAACATGCGATAGACAGGCTGTTTTCTACCCCCCCCCCGTGTCACGTACCCGAACGTCAACTTTGTTCACAGCTCTGCGCTCACGTTGAACGTCAAACGAATGACGTCACACGGGTGTAAGGTTTGCGTCCCGTCTGAAGTCGCTTCTCGCCCAGGGCCTTGAGCACGTTACAGTTTTTCTCTCGCACATGTGTGTTCTTGTCCGGCAGAGCTTGGCCGTGCGTCACAAGGAGCTACTCTAGTGAGATTTGATGAGGTTGAACCGGTTCTTGTTGCAGCGGTGGGTTGCCCGGACATCAAACCACCAGCTGGCGCCTGGATCAAGTCGGACGGCCTGACGGCGTCGATCCGCTGTAACCAGTCGGAGGAGACGTGGTTCCTGACGTGTCGAGGCGACAAGTGGGACGGCAAGTTCAACAACTGCTCCTCAGGTGAGAAATGTTCATGCATGCACGCACACACGCACACACGCACACACGCACACACGCACACACGCACACACGCACACACGCACACACGCACACACACACACACACACATCTACGTTGGACGCAAAGGTAACGGCAGGGCAGAAGGCAGGAACAAACGGGAACACACGCACACACACACGCACACACGCACACACGCACACACACGCACACACACACACGTGCCCTCCGAACGCTGTCCACACGGACAGGACCCATTGTAACTCTGGGAGCCGATGAAAGTTTGGTTAACTCAGCGGACTCGGGTTGCGGGAGCTGCGCTGACGGACGCAGCGCGGATCAAAGGTGGAATGAACCGACCTGGAGTCATTACCCACTCCGACATTCTCAGGGCGAACCAGGGGAGGATCCGCAGCGGGTCCAGGGTGGGTCCAAGGTGGGTCCAGGGTGGGTCCAGGGCAGGTCCAGGGTGGGTCCAGGGCGGGCCCAGGGTGGGTCCAGGGTGGGTCCAGGGGCGGATCCATAGTGGATGAGGTTCAGATGAAGCGCACAGAAGTGCATTCAGAGTGGGTCTTCAGAAGGATCCTGGGTGGGTCTGAAGATGCACGGACGAATCCTCCAGGGGTCAACACTGAGGTCGCTTTTGATGAATCAAGAACGGAAGACCTGTGGATCAAGAAAACATCAAGGCCAGGTCCATGGCAGATCTGAAGGGTGTATCTCGGAGTCAGTCAGCAGGACTCCAGTCTTCGAGGATTCCAATCAATTTTGCAAGAATACCAAATGGTTGAAATTCAAGTGAAGGAAGAGAGGCTTCAGGCCTCAAAGGCTGCGTTCAATTTTCGCTCAGAATTGCGCGCCATTTTTCATTTGGCCCGATGGGAAATGGTCCGTTGTAGGCACACCTGTGCGCCATTTCGATTGAACTCTTGCTATTTCTGCAGAGCCCGAAGAACCAGAACACGATCCACCATTGCACAGGGCAAACCGATCAGTTGAGGCCTGCAATCTGTAATTCATACGTGCACGAGGCAGCTCCCTGAAAATCACGGTATCCAGAGAACCTTGCGCTGTGTGATCCTTTGCACTTCCGAAACTGCTTGATGAATGTCTTTGTCTGACGATGATGATGATCGCTCCAGTATCACCACTACACTGAAGATCAGGGGCAGATCCAAGAACTCCGGGGAGAGAGAGACAGAGACACAGAGACACACAGACACAGAGAGACAGAGACACGCTGAGACAGAGCGACACAGAGGCCCAACGACGGGGGATCAGAGCTTTTGGACAATTGGCCAGAAAACATTTTTACCTTTGTGCCTGATGGCCACAAGAGGTGTGTTGGAAGGGGATTGTCTGGACACACCTGTGGATAGAGTGCGCACTTGAAAAGAAAACACACTTTTTTTCTGGAAACTAAGTGCGTGAAACTTCCCCACTCTCACTGGTCCCGTTTCTTTCCAAATGTGACAGATGCCTTTTTGCATTGCACTCATCAGGCTTCCGAAAAAAACGCACCTTCTGAACAGTGCTGTATTTTGCCAGAGGAACGCTTTATGAAACGCTCGTCATCAACTCAGGGTGTGTCGGCGGTTTTTGTCGGCACTTTGTCGCAGCGTCGGTGGTGACGAAAAAAAAACAGAATTTGCGCTTTTGGTTGAACTTGATTTGTCCCCGATGTGAGTTCTGCACAAGACGATTTCATTCAACAAGATGCGCGTGCAAATGGATGGGAAAAGTACATTGCACTTGAGAAGAGTTTTTCATTTGTTGTTGATAATTCTACACAAGTCTCTCTATCGCTTTTCAAAATTTTCTCATTTTGCATTCTGCTGAAGAGGAATCGAAGTCCACGTGCACCTCACCACGGCATCACGTTTTGTGTTTCTTTCCAGGCGGATCCGGAGGCGGCGGGTTTCTGGGCGCAGAGCAGTTCCCCTACCGTGAGTACCTCTTCTTTTTTGTGTGAGCGCGAAGGGTTGCGTTAACTTCCAATGGACGCCTTTTCCTTGCCCTGCGTCCCTGCATGAGCATTGAGCATTGAGCTCTGTGGCGCGAGCGACAACGAACGCAGCGTCCATTGACCTGCACAAGGACGCCACGCATGACGCATGACGCATCGGTGGACGTTGCACAACACGCGGGATGCGTCCTGCGTCGCTTGCGACGTTGAGTCCACTGACCTGTCCAGAGGTGTGGTTTCTTTCCCACCCACTGACTTGTCGACACATCCTGCAAAAAACAAGTGTTAACTTCAGACGGAAAATTGAGTCAAGAGCACAACGGAAATTTCCCACTCCACGCACATCCGGACCGTGCTCCACTGCGTCTCTTCTAATTGGTCTCACTGTGCCGCCATGACACTCACATAACTCATCAACAACACCAGGCGTTTCAATAGCTGAAAAGGTCACAGGTTCCGCGCTCGCGGATTCGCCGTCCAGGGACAAAGAACCACAGTCGCCCGTGGGGACCAAAGTCCTTGTTCAGCAGATTTTGCTTGGAAAGCTTTTTGATGTTCTTCATTTACGTGAGCAACCGGCAAGTTCCAAGTTTCTTGTGGTTCTGAGGCCTCGAGGGAATCGAGGGACGCGAACGACGCCCAGTCTCCCTGAGTCCAGAAAATTCAGATGAACCGCACAACTTTGCGGTGCCAAACACAGAACTTCCTCTTCTTCAATCTTTGGGTTGAAGTTGCGGTCGTACCTCAATTCGGATTCCCCACTACCCTTTCAACCCATACAGAGCTGAAGATACAGAACTGACCTGTTTCCTCCCTCTGTTCACAGCGATCCTGATCGTGGTTGCGATAGGCGTGGCTCTGGGCGTGTTCATCGGAGGGCTGCTCCTCTCTCTCGCCATCTACTATTTGAAGAGGTAGGTTACACACACACACACACACACACACACACACACACACGCCCCATACACGCACACACAGTCTTTGTCAAAACAAAACCTCGCTCTCACACACACGTACGCGCAAATATAAGCGCACACACGCACACACACGTGCACACACACACACACACACACACACACACACATCGCCCGAAGGCTCTGCAGGTTCTGCCGTGAGGGCAGGGCGCAAATCGAACAAGCCCAAGAAGTGGGTTGGCTTGGTCCGACGGAAGGTCAAATCCTCGATCACCGTTCCACGGACTGCCACAGCAATGGACACAAAAAGCAAGGAAGACTTTTGTTGGGTAGATACTGTGTCCTTGCTTTCCGCGCCACATCCCCTCTCACGCATGCGTGCACAAAGAACGAACGCACGTCTTACAATCCTGAGTACCGTTTCCAGGCAACAGGCGAAGAAGGAGGAGGACTTCCTGCGCTCCCAGCTGCCGGACGGCGCCCCGCCCGACCCCAAGGACTTCGCCCCCGATGAGAGGACGTTACAGTGGGCGAGCTACGCCCACGGGCCGTACGGCCCCGCCGCCCACCACTCACACTCGGGGGACGCCATTCCCTACGACCCACGTGACCCTGACAAAGACGCGTACGCGCACGGAGGGCGCATGATGCACCCGAATGATTACGGCCCCAGGCACCACATCTACGAGAGCCCCAATTTTGCCTGAAATATTCATTGTGATTGTGTGGGGATATTTGGGGAGGTGTTTACGTGTGTGCTGCTCGGTGTGGTGCAGGGCAACGTCAGGAAGTGCTTGATCCCAGGACGAGTTTTGATACATACAGACAGAAGAAGAATCACCGCAAGGCACGTGTGACAAAGACTTGGAAATCCCATGCAGAGCGGCTCCCGGATTTTTGTGAGGGAAAGGTGCTCCTGGAAACGTGTGGCTCAAGATTTGAACGCTTCGATCTGTTCGTCAGTGAACGTCACACGCGTTGCGTCCCTGAACCAAGTCAACAGACGCCACGTCGCACGCGAAGACGCATGTTGTACGCACCAAGACACAAGGGGTGACGCAACGCACGATGAAGATGAACATGGCAATGATGTGCGGGCAGGTCCCACAGGGAAGTTTTACTGCACACGGTGAGGGGGTATCCGCGGGCACTGGATCCGCCAGACTTTGGTCGCACCCAACCGGATTCACTGTCTCCATGACGACAGAGTGCGTCTCAGATCCGGTGCGCGCGACGCTGAACACGTCACTTCCGTCACCACCGGAAGTCGCGAAGAGTCACGGAGTAGGATCCGTGAGGGACGGTCACGAGTCTTCTTGAATTGATCCTTTCACACACAAATCTCCGACATGGGATCCAATCCGCATGCACCATTTGAAGAATGTTGAAGAAAAAATGTTGCGACGCAACACCGTTGAGCTCTGTTGTCTCGTGTGCTTTGCTGTCGAGCAAGCGTGCGTGCTGCAGAGCAACCATGCACCTCGCCCTCGCTCGGCGCCTCTGTTCTTCGTGAGTATCAGTTCGATTCAACACAATTTTTGGATCCGCCATCTGCGATTCTTGTATCGACTCCCATCTCAGCGCAAAACGTCGAGTTTCCGCTGGCGTCACGCTTCGCTCACTTCAGGATGCGGGACTTTGTCGAGAACTGAACTTCAGAAGCTTTTCAAATGGAAGTATTGCGTGACAGCTCGGAACCAATCGCCAACAAAAGAACAATTCACTTTTTTTCGGGTTGCCGTCAACTGTTTCAGGCGCGTGGGTCCGCCGCAGCACATTAGTGCTTCAACCATGTTTTTTCTCCCCAAACTCATTAATTTTTTTCTTCACAGTCTGGCAAAACACATTTCACACAACAAAATGTCATTTGTTTCTTTTATTTGATTTGATGGGAAGCACAAGAAATGTCTCATTGTTTGCGAATCGAATAAAGAAACCTGTTCATGTACAAAAGAACGTCAAAACCGCGTCGTTGTCATTTTCATTTGTGAAACGCTGAATTGAAATCTGTGTTGCCTGCTGCACGCATCCCGGTTGCACACCTTGGAGAGATGAAACATTTATGATGGAATCAGAGAACACAACCTCAAAGGCGCGCTGATCGTGGGGACCGTTCTTCCGGTTTCTTTGATGGCGGGAAACGGAGACGCGCGGGAAAGAGTGACGCACGGAGAGGTGCGCGCGCATGCACGGTAGCGGCGTCCGTCGAGAAACGGCGTCCCGTCTGGGGCAATGAAGGGGAGGGGGGAGGGGGGTTCCAGGAACTTCAGAGCACCGTGAGTGAAGAAACAAAGAGAGCTTTGAGAGCTTGTCAAATCTCTCACCGCAGACAAGTTCTCGCAGAAAGAGCACAACTGCAACTGAAAACGTTTTGGGGCGGCTGAGTTTTACCTTGAGTGCAGTTTCTTTGCATGCAGAAGAAGGTGGGGGAAGTTCTGGGTGCAACACACTGAACACAGGTCCAGATGAGTAGCTTTCTCTTCTCTCGGACTCCGACGAGGAAACCCGCCGCGCTCAACTTTTCCACCTTTTTGGGTGATTTGAGGTGGGTCGCGTGATTTGGGCTCAAATGAGCCAAATTGGTGCGAGCCAAATCAAAGCACCTACAGGCAGCATCTTCCAAAAGTATGTGTACAGCAGTTTCATGGTCAAGATGAGGATTGATTTGGGATCTTTTGGGCTCTTTTGGTCCATTTTGGGTTGGGGATGCGTGAGGAAGGAATTTGTCAAATTTGAATTTTTGGGTTTCTGAGGTCAAAAAGGTCAAATTTGGAAGTGTGGAAAAAATAGGGTGTGAATGTAGAAATGTCTCCA
>JAAUXT010065311.1_pt1 | contig 13321 bp, 17 predicted proteins | sample 7278171 | NCBI WGS metagenome assembly JAAUXT01 (sample SAMN14350112, study PRJNA611818) | marine sediment metagenome | isolation source: surface marine sediment (1.8m) | place: French Polynesia: Moorea | collected 2018-08
AAAATGACCACACACATGAGAAATATCTCAACAATGATCTCCACATGATGCTCCTGTTGAGCAATACCTCTCTCTGGTAATACAGGTGAAGCAGAAATGTTACTACTGGTAGTAACATTTCCCCCATTATCGCCATTCACAAAGGTTTCATTCATAAAAGGCATGGTTTAAAAGGACATTCTGTCCTCTGTCAGATGACCCATTCATCTGTCCCAGTCATAGCAGACTGACTGCCTTACAAGGACATCAGTCCCTTTTATAGGGATGAGAGTCCAAAAACACCTGGCCGTCATTTGCATAACAAAAGAAAAGACCATTATTTTCCTTTGTTCCCACTATGGGGCACTTGGCCTCTAGACCAATCAGAAGGCTGGATTTTGAATTCTAGACCAATCAGAAGCGTTCCCGCCCTCATTATCTCTGCCCCATAGTGGGGGCTCTTCTCTAGTGTGCCACTTGCTGTGCCACACAGGAGAACCTTGCTGCACACATCAAGCGAGAGCATGGCACAAGGGTGTGGAACAAACTGTACAAGATTTTCTATGCAGCTGCAACAGAAAGCGTGTGCAGCAATCATGACCATAGAAGTGCAATCAGGATTGCAAAGGTACAACAGTGACTTTTCTTTAGGTACACATACCTGACCCCTGACTTGGCCCCTGAAGCTGAGATGTGGGAGAAGTGCCTTGCAAACTTCAGTCTTCATGGGAAGGTACCGCCAAAGGTTCAGACTTTGTTGGAGCACACAGTCAACCTCCCCATAATGGGAAAAGGGTGAAAATATAAGGAGGGTGGAGAAACATGAGGCGAGGAGAGAAACTGTGTAAAAGTGAGCCATGCTGTGATGATGGTCACTATGCAAGTCAATGGCATCAAGACAGCTGGGCAAAGGAGATGTGCATGTGTCATTTTATTCATCATTCTGTCATTCATCATGTGTGTGAATCAATCTCAAATGTGGTGGAGTTGACTGTCCCCTATGAACGGAGCTTGGAAATGCTCGCTTCTTGTTGTCTTGAGAAGGAGGCCAAGTACAGCTCACTTGCAACCTACGGCTGGCCACTATCTGGCACGGACACCATATGGGTAGTGGGTCTGGCTGTTGGCAGTGGGGGCATGATCTCCACAGCCACCAGGGAGAGGCTGAGAACCTTGGGGATCGCCCAGCTTGCGGCACGGCTGGGCATTGCCGCCCTATGGGGCTCGGCCAGAATCTGGGGTTGCCACTCTGGTCAGCCCATGGACTCTGCTTTTCATTCAGGAAGGTCCAGATTTGGATGGTCACCCACCACCTAGTGGTGGGCTTGACCTTAACCGTCTTGTTAAGCCTCTAACTCTTAAGAGTTGGAGGTGGCACAAGGCTGGTAAAAAAAAAGAAAAAAAATCACTCAGATGTGTTTTGTTCATGTGTGTGATGAATCTCAGATCTGTTTTATTCATTATGTGTATGAATCACTCTCAGATGTGTTTTATTCATCACTCAGATGTGTTTTATTCCTTGGTGCTCATGTTTTACATTCATTAGTGTGTGAATTATTCTCAGATGTGTCAATCATGAATCTCAGATGTGTTTTATTCATGAGTGTGAACTACTCTCACATGTGTCAATGTATGTGAATCAATCTCAGATGTTGACACAGAGGCTGCTGACAGGAGTGAAGCAGTGGGCAGAGCAACACAGGCACCATGGGCATGCCAACTTCAACAGGAAACTGATTAAGCTGATAGCCATGGCATGGCAAGTGAAGGCCTCTGTGGACCAGAAGTTCCACCAGGGGATGGAAGAGCATAAGGAGATTGAGCAACAGCTCAAAGAGAACCTGAGGACAGCAGACATGCTGGAGAAGGCCATTGAAAAGGTGGAAACTCCAGCTGGAAAAGGGTGACAATATGAGGAGAGTGGAGAAACATGAGGCGAGTAGAGAAACAGTGTATAAGTGAGCGATGCTGTGATGTCACTGTGCCATTTTATTCATTGTGTCATTCATCATATGTGTGAATCAATCTCAAATGTGTTTCATTCATCTCAGATGTGTGTGTGAATCAATCTCAAATGTGTTTTATTCATCATGTGTGTCAATTATTGTCTCAAATGTCTTATTTATCATGTGTCATTGACAATTGTCGAGTGAGCTGAAATTATAATATGGCACCTGTGCCAATGAGGCAAGATCCATCATAAACCTTATGGAGCACATCCAGTACAAGTCCTTTTTGTCAGCTGCAATGACAGATGGACACCCTACACAGGCAACAGAACAAGTGTAGGAAGATCATGGAGCCAGACTCTTGTGTTGCTTCAGCCAGAACTTGTTTGTGAGTTCCTGAAGAAAGTTGAGCCCCTGCTGAGAAAACTGCTGTGCCCTTCATCAGATTGAGGCATCATGCAAGAATTGAAAAGGGAGCAAGTGGCTCATCTGACAACAATGTAGAACACATTGCTGATGATGCACCAAGGCAAGTGGCCAGGTATGCTTGCTGCCATCACTGTTAGCATGATCAAAGAAGCTGTGGAGAGAGATTAAGACAAGAATGGCATCTTGATGTACACCATCTTCATTCCACCACCCTGTGATGAGATCTTCATGTGTTGGGGTGATTGTCCTCTGGGACCCCATGATGATGCAGCTCATCAACCTTACCAGATTACCTTACCAGATTGTCTTATTTGTCTCCAATGTGTGTCAATTATGTGTGTGTCAGTCTCAAATGTGTCTATCAGGTGTGTGTCAGTCTCAAATGTGTTTTATTCATGATGTGTGTCAATGGTTCTCTCAAATATTTCATTCATCATGTGTGAATCAAAGTGTGAATAAATCTCAGATGTGTTTCATTCATGAGTGTGAATCAATCTCAGATGTGTTTTTTATTCATTGTGTGTATCAATGTCAGAAGTGTTTTATTCATCATGTGTGATCAATCTCAGATGCGTTTCATTCTTCAGTGTGAATTATTTTCACATGTGTCAATCATCATGTGTGTGAATCAATCTAAGATGTCACGTCAGAGGCTGCTGACAGGACTGAAGGAGCAGGCCGAGCAGCATAGGCACCATGCGCATGCGCATATCGACAGAAAACTCATCAAGCTGATGGCCATGGCGGTGCAGGCCAAGGGGGCTGTGGACCAAGAGTTCCACCCGGCTATGGAAGAGCATAAGGAGATAGAGGAACAGCTCAAAGAGAACCTAAGGACAGGGGACCAGTTAGAGAAGGCCATTGAAGACATGCGGAAACCTCTGCAGGAAAAGGGTCAGAAGATGGGTAGAGAGGAGAAAAAACAGCGGAAAACACATTTTCCTTATTCGCATGACCATGGCGGTGCAAGCAAAGGTGGCTGTGAACCAAGAGTTCCACAAGGCCATGCAAATGTGTTTTATTCATCAGTGTGTGTCATTAATCTGAGATGTGTTTTATTCACGTGTGGAAATCAATCTCAGATGTGATTTATTCATCATGTGTGTGAATCAATCTCTGATGTGTTTTATTCATCATGTGTGCATGTGATCAATCTCAGATGTCTTATTCATTGGTGTGTGAATCAACCTCAGATGTTTTTTATTCATTGGGAGTTCCATCAGGCCATGGAAGAGCATAAGGAGATAGAGGAACAGCTCCAAGACAACCTGATGACAGCTGATGCACTGGAGTAGGCCATTGAAGAGAGGCGGAAACTGCAGTAGGAAAAGGGTGACAATATGAGGAGAGAGGAGAAAGAACATCAGTGAGACTGATCAGTCTCAGATGTGTATTATTCATGTGTGTGAATCAATCTCATGTGTTTTTTTTTGTTCATCGTGTGTGGGAATCAGTCTCAGATGTGTTTCATTCAGTGTGTGAATCATCATGTGTGTGAATCAATCTCAGGCATGTTTTATTCATCAGTGTGTGAATTATTCTCAGATGTGTTAATCATCATGAATCTCAGATGTGTTCAACTCAGTGTGTGAATTATTCTCAGATGTGTCGATCATCATGAATCTCAGGTGTGTTTTATTCATCAGTGTGTGTGATCAGTCTCAGTGTGTGTGATCAATCTCAAATGTGTTTTGGTCATCGTGTGTGAATCAATCTCAGATGTGTTTTATTCATCATGTGTGTCAGTCTAAAATGTCTTGTTCATCAAGTGTGCATTGCATCTGAAGTGCTGGAAGTCTTCAGAAATGGCTGAATCGCCTGATTTTTCGAGAAAGGAAGTGAGGGAACGTATCCAAGTGTGCATTGGTCTCAAATGTGTCATTCATCACGTGTGTTGGTCTCAAATTTGTGTGATTCCATACCAAGAACCAGCAACATTTGATGAGCTGTTTTGCACATCAATAAAAGCGCGCAGTTGCCTGTATGACAAGGGGGACGAAAACTACCTCAGGTCAGATGTGGTGGATGCCGCATAGAATGAGGTCAAAAAGATTCACCAATTCAAACTAGGTGAGATATCACTCAAAACACTTAAATTCTACAAGTTTCTTTCTTTCACTTACGCCGGAACACAGCGTCATTACCACCATCTGGAGCCAGTGGACTCAAAATATGACTTTTTTCAGTAACCCATGCAAAGGCCAAATGGCACAAGAAGCAATCCAAAGTGAAGTTAGGGTCATCCAGAACAGAACACTTGATGCCTGATGAGTATGAATTCCTGCGGAGGAATTTGTGTGGAAGCACCTCTCCTCCAAGGATACATGAGTACACACAAATGACTTATGCTGGAACATGCTGCCAACAACTTGTACACTTTCCTGATCTTAAAAGTGACCTTTGCTCAATGTGAATCTGTCCACACTTAAACCGGAACATGCCATTTCAATATTTTCTCAAAATAAACTTCCTTCTGCAGGAAATCCATGGGCAACAATGGTGAAGGTGATGGGGCTTATCCCTATGACAAACTCGAATCAGATGATGATGAGCCACTCCATGTGACAAAGCACCGCCTAGAGGAGGAGGAGGAGGCTGAAGACAACACACCCATGCCCCCCCAGTCCCCCAGTCGAGCCAAGAATCTGCAGTGTCCGTGGAGGCCATGCCTGAAGGGTAACAGAAGAAAAGCATCCACACTAAAGCTGACTTAGAGCGTGAGCAGAAGAGAACAGAGCGAGCTGAAAAATTGTTAGGTCAAGCGCAGGACTTTGACCTGGAACTCGAGTTCTACTGCTCTTTGTTGATGCCACTCTTGGAGAAGTTGGACTTCAAAATGCATCAGCACTGTATGATTGCTGTGAGACAAGTCATTTTCAAATTTATATTTCCAAAATGGGAAACAGCAGCTCAACCCATGTGGGTGCATCACTGTCACGAGGGGGGGCGCTGCTGAATCAACTCCTCCTACCCCCGCAGCAGGAAATTTGGACAACCACACTCCTTGGCTTCTTGCATCCCCTCCACCACCACCCAACAAAGCTGTCTGACTCAACCCAGCTCCTGTTGTCATCCCTGACCCTGAGGCTGATGAGGGTCTCTTCTGACATGGACCTGGGTGAACTTTTGTAGATGCATCAGCATTTAACCAAATATGGTGCACCGTCGTGGGGTGGCATTAAACTGCCACCCCCTTGACTCATTTCATGCACATTTGCTGGACCTGTTTGAAGATTTTCAAACAAAGGAGCAAGCTGGAACCTTGACAAGCATGCCGATGGAATGTTTATCAAGCACATTGAAGTTTGGAAACCGTATCTTGGATTCAAGAGCGTGACGGAGCTGCTGAAGTATTGTCAAGAACGGAAGGAATTCTGGCAACCATCAGGAGTTGAACCATCAGCAGATGACGTGTCCATAATGCTGCAGATCGAGCTGAACTACCGAAGATCTTTTCATTATTTACCACCAACTGCAAGAGCGTGTCTGATCTATCCAAGGATTTTGGCACTGTTGCTGAACCAGCTGAAACCAGAAGAGCAGGAAGAGGTGAAGAAGATGAATCCATGGTCGGTGAAAAAGTGTGAGGACATAACAGTTACACTGAAGATGGAAACATGTCGTGAGGTTTCACTCATGGCAGAAAGAGCATCACCGGAGCAGTCGGAGTGGTTGGACGATCAAATGTTATCAGAGCCATTGGATGATCAAACGTTGTTGCCAATTAATGCACATTGGCACCCAGATCTTCTCCAGAGAGTTTCAAAAACTCCTCTCATGGAGGCTGCAAAGCATTTCTGTGAGGACGTTGACAAAGCCATCAGCTGTTTTGCATTTCCTCTGCATTGGCCGGACATGGCAAGGCTGGAGCTGCCAACCAATTGCCACAATCTCACGATGGGTTGGCATCCAATGATGGCAGCATTGGACAACGATTGGTGGATGAGGCAATTCCGTGAGCTGCTCTCATGGAAAGGAGTCTGTGCACTCGGTGAAGTTGGACTGGATTATTTCCAAAGCCCACTCAAGGGTCAGCAGAAAGAACTGTTTAGGAAGATGGTGGACCTGGCAATCGAATTCAATCTGCTGCTCATGTTACATCTGCGAGACCATGAAGACAAGGAATCGGCTGCATTGGAGATTCTTCAAGCCAAGTTCCACAAGTACCATTGACTGTACCTTCATATAACTACAGCAAGGAGGTACTCCTGAAGTATCTGCGCAGTTTTCCAAAGACAATCATCAGAGTGTCACCTCTCCTGATGAAATGTCCACATCATGAGATGAGGTCTCATCTCGGAGTTGCGTGCAGAGCAGTGTTTTGGAGTCAGACTCTCCAAAACTTGTACCAGCATTCCTGAGGAAGCAGTATGACCATGGCACTCCAACATTGACGTGGGCAGTGGCAGAACAAGTTGCTGGAATCCGGAAGATGTCGCTTGAGGATGTCATCAAGCAGACATCAGCCACCGCCAAGGAATTCTACGGTATCTGAGAGTCTCGGATGCATGCCTAGGATTAAGAAGTTATGTTACCAGTAAGGACACAAAAGAAGAAAAACACAAAAACAGTGCAGCATGAATGGAGGATGAGTGGAAAAACTGATCACAGCAGATATGGCAAAACCAATCAATAGAAGATAAAAAGTATGCCAAGTTCTTGAGCGCTCTCAAGAACACAAGAAAGAAGAAGGAAAAGCTTGAAGACTATCAAGCTGGAAGGATCCTGGAAGGATTAGGAAGGAAAGACAGCTCAGCAGAAGAATGCTTGAAGTTGCTCGAGCAAAGAAGAGAAAGGAAGCAGTCCCTCAAGAATGCAAGCTAAAAAGATCAAACTTGAAGCAAGAAACATCAAGCTTGAAGCAGAGAAGCAGGATGAGAAGCAGTCTCTCAAGAACTGTAGCAAAAAACATCAAGCTTGAAGAAGCACAGGAGCAAGAAACATGAAGCTGAAGAACAGTAGCAGACAAGCTTGAAGAAAGAAATTCAAGCTCAAGTGCAGTGCAAGGGGAAGCAAGATGCAAGCTTGAAGAATTCAAGTTCAAGTACAGTACAAGGAGCCAAAACAAGAGGGAGAAGAGATGTAGCATGGTGCATGTGCGGCTGGCAGACAATTTGACTTCACACAGTATGCATATAGTTTTCTACATTCCCAGGCCATGGACAATAAAATCACTTTTGCTCCATCGGGTTCACTGGTTTTTGGGGATTAGCTGTGCTCATGTCTTGTCACTGTGTTTAGTTGCTGCAACTGTCTCCAAGCAACAGAAAAATTATACCAAACAAACAACAAGGTCGATTTGCTTGTGTATGTCTGTTTTATTGTTCTGGCATAAGAAATAGTGCAAATACACTCATTCATCATCAGAATCACGACAGACTGGCTCCTGATTTGGCATCCACATGTCATCACTGACGTTTGTGACAAAAGCATACTTGTCCTGCCATGGCACTGAACCTTCAGACTGACAAAATAGTGCATGAAGATCCTGCGGATTTGCGATGCATTGTAGCCTGTGCGGTATCCAGTAAATTCACCAAGTGGTTTGAGTTGCGATGATTTGTCCTCGTTGAAACATCAAATATTTTCTTCTGTTGCACTCGTGAAGTGATTGGTTGGGGTGGTGAGAATGTTGTGCAGGAGACATGCAGCTCTTGCAACATCAGCAGCATTTTCTGGATGTAGAATCAGTCTGCAATGCAGCATTCTCCATCGTGCAGCCAGGATGCCAAAAGTGCACTCAGTCTTGCACGGGAGTGTCTGTAGTTAAAAATTTTCATGCTCTTTGTCAGCAGTTTTCCTCTGTACCCCTTGGATCTGGAGAAAGGCCTCATGATGTTCTCTCTACAGGGAAATGCCTCATCTCCAAGCAAGACATGGGGGCGTGCAGATCCGCAGTTCCTGGTAGGGGCTTGAAATCAGGCAATTTAATGTTGCCAGCCAGAAATTGTTTCCTAAATGCAGAATCTTTGAAGACAGTGGAGTCATTGTTGACACCACAAGAGCCAACATCCACACTGATGAACTTGTACATTGGATCCACCACTGCCATCAAATTAATGCAGAAAGTGTGCTTGTAGTCCCTGAAGTATGTGCCAGAATGGGGTGGTTTTTGAATCACAATATGCTTGTCATCAACAGATCTGCAACAGTTTGGAAAGTTCCACTGCTCCCAAAAAAGTTTGGCACTCTGGGCCCAGTCCGCATCTGTGTACTTTGGCATGTACAAGGGCTGCAGTTTCCAGATGGCTTTCAACACATCCATGACAATTTTCTGTACTATAGACATGCCTATGTGGAAGGAGTATGCAATTATCTGAAAACTGTCACCAGTTGCGAGAAATCTGAAAAGAATTAATTGTGAGTGACAGTAGATGGCAAAAAAATTTGGACTTGACACTTGCTCAAGGCATGTTGAGTGGCAGTGCAACAGTTCAAATTAATTGCGCGTCCCATCATGTGTTCTGGCATAAGCGCATTGGCCAATCAGAGAGCAGCATCCATGTCTGGTGCATTCCAGATATATAATTTCAAATTCAAAATCTGGCAGTTACATTCTTGCATTGGAAGGAGACACATGGAATCTAGAAAGAGAGATGGAGAGCTTGATTTTTAACAAGCCACAGCTGAGGGAAAGAGAATTCCTGCGTTGAAGTACAAGTCACCAATGCAAATTCTACCATTGCGCTTCTTCAAGAAAATAGAAGATGTTAAGGAAATTGTTCCGGCATATGGACTGAACATTGTGCAGCAGTTTGAAGAGGAGAAAACCAGGGTGGAATTCCTTGGACTGTACTCACGCTTTGCCCCATGTCTGAGATCCATGCGAGTGTTGAAGGAGATGCTTACATTTGCAAAGGATAACCGTGTGGAGGTGAACGGCTGTTTGGATCAAATTCTGAAAGGTGGAGACATCATTGAGCATCTGGAGTCACTGGAATCCGCAGACGTTGCCACTGTTGCCCTGTGTGCCATGATGGATAAGCTCCACATCTGCTTGATCCATGAAGTCGGGCCCTGGGTGACTCATGATGGAATGAAGTCAATCAGCACCAAGAAAAGCGACATCGATGTCTGCAGTATGTATCTGGCAGTGATGCGCAGCAGTCATTTCATTCTTCTGGAGCAGAAGTTCGAGGATTCCCCCCCCCTCGGCCAAACTCTCCTTTGTTCATGCCAAACCTAGAGTTCCGGCATAAGAAGGAGCAGTTGATCCAGGTGACTATTGAGGATGTGCGTGCTGCATTGGAGAAAGGGAGTTCTGCTCTCCGTGAGGCTCTGGATGCCCCCCTCGCAAGCGGGATCTGAAGAGGAAATGGATGAGGAGAGAAGGCAGGCAGTCACCGAAGCACTGGTGTCACTGTCACAGCAAGTCGCTCATGGATCGCAAGAGGCTGTGCCTGTCACCTCACAGGAAGTGGAAGAAATGCTACAGGAGATGCAGGAGGCCCGCCTGGACAAGCTGTCAATGGCTGCGGAACTGCTGATCAAGGCCTCAAAGGTGACAAGGAGTCTGAGTTCTAAGCAGGGGAAGATGTTGCTGGATGCCGTGCAGGAAAACATTGAAGCTGCATCTGGACAAGCAATGCCAGTGCATTCTCCAGCTCACAGCACAAGAGCATCATCGCGTGCGTCATCACGGGCCTTATCACGGGTGTCATCACGAGCTTCCTCACTGGTCATACCTGCCCCACCACATTCTGGCATAAGTGCGACAGTTGAAGCAGAGTCCAGGCAGCAGTTAAGGCCAAGAAAAATGGTTGTGCCTGCAAGGGAAGCTGTTAAACATGTTCTGGTGTCAGCTCCAGCTCAACCAACACCACCTGTGACAAGGAGAAGCGAGTGACTGATTGTGAAAATGCCTCCACAGAAAGTACCATGCCATCCTGCACCAGCAGCACATGAATCTGAGTCTGAGGAGGAGGAGGAGGTCGCTGCTGGAGTGTACCCCAGCGACATTCTGGGTCGCTACCTATGCCCTCACCCTGGTTGTGGGAAAGTGTTTAAGTTCAAGTATGATGTGCCACGCCACACCAAAACCCATGACAAACATGAGGAGGGGTGTGAATACACGACCTCAAGCTACAAGCTGTTCATGGACCATGCCAAAACATGCAGGGGGGATGCACAATATGCATGCACTTACTGTGGGGAAAAATTTAAGTTCCAGGCTCAGAGAAGCTGCCACGAGGCCAAGCATTGCAAGAAGTGAAATGGTCATGTTTTGTGTGTGTAACATTGTGTATCGAGATTTTTTGCTTGTTCTGGTGCAAGTGTGACACGTGCCTCAAGCAGACTGCGAGCCTTTGCACTGGAGAAATCGGTTTTCTGTTGTTTGTCTGCTGTTTCTTGATGTGAGGTTCGAGTAAAATCAGAAGTTCATCAAACTGTTCCACTGTCATGTAAAAGTATTTGTGAAAGCACTCTGGAAAATCTCTTAAACGCAGAACAACATCGATGAATTCCCCTTTCTGTTCTCACGCAGTTCATGGGGTGCACCCACCAATGCCTTGTCAAAACCTCGGGTGCTGTCAAAATAAGTGGTATCAACAAAAGCAAAATTTTGTGATCATGAAATATGATCTGTTTTTTCTTACAGCCAAACGCTGAACTCTCTGTGGAAATTGTGCCATTTTTGAAGAAGAACAAGCAAAATTCACTTTTTGGAGAGCAGCTGACATTTATTGGGAATTCCCAAACCAGTCACAACATCGTGCGTCATGCAAAAAAATGGGTTGCTGACCCAAATGCGATCACACCTCACGCACTTAAACACTGACCTAAACATGTGGTGTGGACAAGTGTGCGGAGTGCGCAACAGAAAAGCACAAGAAGACATGAAAACCCAAAAAAGTCATGTGCATAGTTAAACACAGAGCCATGTTCATGCGTTGACACACGCAGTGTGGATTGGGGGTCATTCAGCTTTATTTAATCTGTGTTCAGTTTGGGAGCAGATGGGTGTGTGTGTCGTTGTGTCAAATGACATGAGGTTTATTCGGATTCTCGACATGCCAGTCTTTCTTGACTGGCGCCCTGCCGGCAACATGATCATGATCTTCAAGCCACTCATCAAGATGGCCGAGCGTTATTCCATGTGTGATCACTTCAGCTTTTTTCCATGTGTGTTCAGTTGTTCAGCTTTATTCCATGTGTGATAAATTGTTCAGCTTTATTCCATGTGTGATAAATTGTTCAGCTTTTTTCCATGTGTGTTGAGTTATTCAGCTTTATTCCATGTGTTATCAGTTTTTCAGCTTTACTCCATGTGTGTTATCAGTTGATCAGCTTCATCCATCATGTATTCAGCTTTATTCTGTGTGTGTTCAGTTATTCAGCTTTATTCCATGTATGATCAGTTATTGAGCTTTATTCCATGTGTGAGAAGAGATATTCAGCTTTATTCCATGTGTGAGAAGAGATATTCAGCTTTATTCCATGTGTGAGAAGAGATATTGAGCTTTATTCCATGCGTGTTTAGTTATTCAGCTTCATTCCATGTGTGTGATCAGTTATCCAGCTATATTCCATGTGTGTGTTCAGTTATTCAGCTTTATTCCACATGTGTGATCAGTTATCCAGCTTTATTCCATGTGCGGAAGAAGGGAGCTCACAACGAGCAATGAAATGATCCGGAGAAGTACGAGGAGGGAACCACTTCTGTTGTCCGTCATGTTTGAGCGACCCCTTCGAGTATCGCAGAAAAACAAGGACAACCCTCACATTGGGACGGAAAATTAAACACTCGTTTGTGGGAGAAACTCCCTGGAGCAGCTGCAGCCATGGCGGGACCAACTCAAGCGACAGGAAAAAACAATACAGGAAGGTGACCAGGTTCGAATTCAAGACCTCGGACTTCGGGGTTCCACCGTGCAGTGAGCAAGACAAGGGCGAGCTGGACTCAGCTGAAGCTGTTTAGCCACACCGGAACCGGAAGTACGGGAGATACCACAACGGTCAAGCGAAAAGCGGAAGCAGCCACACCAGAACCGGAAGTACGGGAGATACCGGAAGTTGCACCAGAACCGGAAGCACGAGAGATACTGTAAGTTGCACCAGAACCGGAAGCACGAGAGACACCGGAAGTTGCAGCGGAACCGGAAGCACGGGTGACACCGGAAGTTGTAGCAGAACCGTAAGCACGGGAGATACCGGAAGTTGTAGCAGGTCACGATCACCAAGACAACGACAAGAACAAGCAGACAAGCGAAGAGTAGGAACCGGAACTTTGATCTGGACCCCCCCCCCCGGGTTGACTGCGCGTTCACTGGGGTCACACGTGTGTGTGCGCGTGTCATCATGATCTCAAATTATCGCAAATGATGGAAAAATCCCGCAAGGCGGACCCAAAGTCTGGTGAGGGAAAAGTGGCGGACTTTCTACGTAGTCATTGGCAAAACGAGTTGAACAAGTTCAAAGTTATGGAAACAAACAATCTGTTTTATTATCCGTGCCATTAATATTATAGGTGTCATACGTGTCATTCATTCTCTCGCTGAGAAGGCAAGGGAGAACCCAGATTCACTGAATCCAAATTAGACGGCTGAATTATACAAGGCCAATGTCAATGAGCAGCGTGAACTCGAGCACAGCTGCAAAATCACGGGTGTTTGGTTTGGAGGACGCGGCGTGAGCTCAAAAGCACAGGAACCACATGATCTCGAGTTGCCCAAAGCAAACCCCCGACCACGTGCTACCCACGTGGTCTCCTGTGACCCTGGAGATAACCCCCGACCACGTGCTACCCACGTGGTCTCCAGGAGACAACCAACAGCCTGACAATCGACAAACACGAATGATCTTTAGAGTTCGCTTCCATTTCCAGGAACAACATTGGGAAAATTCTGAGCTTTACCGACCCAAAATGATCAACACCCAACGACTACGATCTGAAAATCGACAACCACAGTTCGCAACGAGCTCAATTGATCGCAGGTTTTTGTTGGGGTGGGGGGTCGGGGGTG
>JAAUXT010020048.1_pt1 | contig 13319 bp, 13 predicted proteins | sample 7278171 | NCBI WGS metagenome assembly JAAUXT01 (sample SAMN14350112, study PRJNA611818) | marine sediment metagenome | isolation source: surface marine sediment (1.8m) | place: French Polynesia: Moorea | collected 2018-08
ACTTTGACACAGACGGACACACATACAGACTGATGGTGATAACACTAAGCGTGTGGTAACACCCTTCGAGACCACACGCTTAAAAAACCCAGTGCCTCACAAAATTCTGGAACACCAGTGCGCACACGACCCAGAACAAAAACCAGCCGCATGTCATCTGAAGTCATATTGTGGGACCCAAAGTGTGTTGTGATGTGCTGGTCCATCTGAGCTGCGGTGTCATGCATGCCTCAAATAACTGGATGTGAAGTCTCCGACTGTCTCTCTTGCACGTGTAGACCACAGAGAGGAAGTGGGGTTGAGACATGTCGCAAAGGTGAGGGCGTCAAACGAGGGGAGACCTGTTTGCCGAGTTGAAAAGAGGGAAATTTGGGCAGCACATGTGCGTGACCAGATCTTCAGCCGACTTGCGTCAAGCCCACCCTCAGACAAATGCACGAACCCACCGCACTGTCCTCACCCAAGTTTTTGTTGCATCTCGGAGGCAAGGAACCTGCGCCGTGGCGGGTGACCTCCTCACTGACCTGCTCTACATTTCTGCTGCCTCAATTGACAATGTTCCCGACATGCACTCTTCATGCATGCGGCATGTGCATGCGCGAATGCTTCGCTTCAAATCCTGAAAGTGACAGGAGCAAGAGTGTGCAGCGCTGCCTCCTAAACATTTGCTGACTGAAATGTTTGCATCATATCTCTCACCACAGAGGCAATCGTTCTGAACAGGCAGAAATGCACGAGGAATTGGGTACAAACAATTGAGCGCTGCTGCTCAATGAATTATTTGTGTTTGTGAGTGAAATTCCAATGCCAATGGCACCAACGTACGCATACTCATGAGGTCATAAAAACAACGTTGGCGACTTCAAATGAGCAGCACAAGTCACTCAATGCAGAGTGGACACTCAAATGTAGCGACTCTTGTTTGACTTTCGTGCACTGAGAGCTGCATTGTGGAATGTGGCATTGATCATGATGTTTTGATTCGAGTGGAAACTTGATCCGTTCAGCTCTATTCAGTGCAAAACCAATACGACTGTGAACATGACACTGCACTGACAGTTGCACACTGAAATCTTTCACGATTTATAACACTGTGGAACACCGTTGCACAAAAAAATAGAACAAAACCCGTAAAATAAGGTGGACAATGATTGACAGCAGGTCTCTCATCACGTCTCTGAAAACTGCAGCGACTACAGATTTGCGTGTTGTGGCCTCGACCTTGAACATGACAAATCGCACTTTTGTCCAAAAATTGAGGCTTTCAGCGCTGCAGCTGCAGCAGTTGAGCAAATGTATCAGACCGGAAATGAACACAGATGTGTGCAGCACACGCGCGCGTACGCTCGCGGCTCTGCATGCACACGCAGGCAGGAGGCAGCTCTGCTGAATGGAACGAACGCGCACAGCTGCTGCAGCTGCACACGCATTCCTGGAAAAACGGCAATCTCCATCCGCATCAATGGAGGAGGAGGAGGAATCTCGTTTGGCAACCATTGCTGCCAACAGCTGACTTTGAACTCAGCACCAAGACTTCTGCTCATCTGTGACCGCTGTTTGACCTTAGTGTTTGTGTCAAATTGGAACCTGGTGGCTCCCGGCTGCTCTCGCCAGGCAGACAATGCCCACATGACAACTACACGGTTTGGGTTGCAGAACATCCCCATCACAGACCCTGCTCCTCACAGCACTGATGTCCATTTGAGAGCACTAACAATTGCATCCTTCTAATCATGCTCAGTGCATGCCATCGCCCACTCGTACCGCTCTGAACCACGCAGCTCGGGTTTTTCCAAACAGAATTCCCACACACGTCGAAACTTGCGCTGAAACGTCAAATATGTTGCCAAAACACGCACACCGCACACACTGCAGCAGAAGGCAGAGCAGCAGCCGAGACCCAAGGTTCTGACCAGAGAAAACAAGAGCCTTGCTCCCGCCCACCACAAAGACCCCGCAGCCTACCTGAGGCCATGGCGACGTCCTGGACAGGCTCAAGAGCCGTCCTCCAGTCCTGGCCGTCTCCGTTTTAGCCAAGAAATCGCTGTAAATCCCTGTTGTGCTGAGCCATGTACACGATGTTGGTACTGGTACTTCCTTTGCTACTACGAAGTTAACACTGAGGCGGCCGATTTCTCAGGGTCACGTGACGCGTGGCGTTTCCCTGTGCTCGGCGCGGGGCCCGAACTAGGGCGGCCAATCGCAGCGCCGCTGCGCTCCCCAATCAACACGAGACTCTTGACATTGGTCCAGCAATGACATAACACGAGTGGTTCACTAATTGCAACCACTTGCAATCCAGATGCAAACTTTCTGTCTCAAGGTATCAATTTCACATTTGAACGCTTGCATACACATCTTTCAGCGCGACAACAAACATTTTCGTACAAGTTTGACAGATTGCAAATGAAAATTGAACTGAAGATTGCGTAATCTTGGAAATATGAGGGTTATAAACCGACCCCCCAGTCGTAACGAGCAGAAAATTCGAATTTAATTGGTAAATTTATACCAGCAGAAGTCATTTGCGGAATTTTAGCCAACTTGGAACGCAAATGATATGTACCAAATCGGCTTGATTGTTTGGAATTATTTTCAAACGAGAAGTCCAAGTTTTAAACCAAAGTCTGGAAACGAAGGCAGATCCTCTGCCACTGCTTTGTTATCTCTGAGATTGCGCACGATGAACCAGCAACAGGAAAGAATTGTCTGTATCAAGCGTAAATTGCCAACCAAGTGTCGCCAGTGACTGGGGGTGAGGTACACAAATTGTAGAAAGCAAATTCACTTAAAAGAAAGGCCAGAAACGAATCAGAGATTGAAATCATTTTCTGTTTGATGTGGACACCCTGGATCCACTGTCCAGATGAAGATACTTGTCTACAGACCAAGGGTCCGCACCCTCAGTTTAAGTTTCAACTGGTCCTGGATCATGACAACAATCCGAAGAATAGCAATCAAACCAACAGCTGAATCAAGCACTGTCTTCAACGCGTTGTGGGAAAGGACACAGTGCGTGAGCAAAGTACCTGAATTCTCATTGAGAATCTTGCAAGAAAGTCAGGAAGAGGAGACAGGGTGGTGCTACAAAGATTTCCCGCCAAATCTGACCTGATGGGCAGCGTGAAAACACAGGTACATGCGTGCAAGATGGTCTCGCTCTTCCTCATGCACGTGTGCGTGTCTGGGGAAAATGCACCTCCGGCTCATTGCAGACACCAAAACGCCAAACCTGTTCAATGCATTTTTCATTTTTCATAAAGAGAGCTTTGTTGACGCTGGTTCAACATTCCTAATTCCAATGCTGAGATATTTTTGGAAAACAAGACTTACGCCCCAACTTCGGAAGGAAAATAAACAAATCAGGTTGCCTGTTTGTGTTGCCATTTTTTCCACAAAACTTCAATATGGACACAACTGAACATTATTGACAACTTCAAAACTCTGTTGAGCCATGATCCAATTGCCCTCTCACACCAGCAACCGACTTTTCTCTCTTTTTGCAATGAGTTGGGCCACTGACAAAATTTAGGCACTTTTTGCCTTTCAACCCAAAATGCTTACCAAAACCAATTCACAAGATCCCAATTCTGAAATGATAAACTCCACGTTACTTTTGTCCCAGATGTCAAAAAAAAGCCACAATACATTCTATACAAGCACAAAAGGTTGCAAACCCCATTTGATTTTTCAAACAAAAAGTTTCTATTGACCCCCACTCAACCCAACTAAGTGATGCATGTTTTTCAAATCAACACCTTTGATATTGCTCCCAACCAATTCCTTTTGCAACTCACACATTTGTGGACAACGGCTGGGCCCCTTTTCAATCGAAAAACCTAATGAATCAAATTTCAATTTCAGCAATGTAAAAACTAGTAAACGAGTAAAAATTTTCATCATCACACCCATTTCACTTGAAAGCCCTCCAACATGATGAAAACCATCAACAAATGACCAAATATCTGTCTCTGGGATGTAGAACAAAAAAAAGAATGCGTCAAAAATAATTTTGTCTGCTGGTTTGAATGGCTCTAAGAATTTAACATGAGGCATTTTGTTCTTTCGAAGCCTCAGACATGTAGGGCCAAAGACACACCAAGTAGACAACACATTAAACCAACGTTTGTACCAAAAACCTGACCAACAGTGCAGGCACCAGAAATGTGCCTACGGTGGCCACAGGTGATCACTGCAACCAGAACACGCGCTCCGTTCAAATCACCAAAAACGAGGTGACTTCGAGATTTCATTTCACACAATGGGAACTCACACTTCTTTTTTATGCATTTCTGGCGCGAGTTTCAACATCATTATTGTCATGTATTGGTCATTCTTTCCACCCACTTTTGCGACCAACCTTCACCAGTGAAACAAAGGGAATCGAACAGGAAAAGTCTCGTTGAAACGAGACAGAAATTTAATTTTACGGGCGGAAAAAGATTACACAATTTAAACAAAGTCTCTCCAGGCGATTGAAGCATCAAACGATGGACAGAGGGACAAAACTGTTTGTTCTCAATTATCAATAGTCTTCAAAGGAACAACTTTTTGTTTTTTACGTACACACCAGAAGGGTTTGGGACCCAACATCTTGTATTGTGTTTCACGTGAAAGGTGAGGCCAATGTCGTGCAGATTAAATCCTGCGAGTTTATCTTGATGTACGAATTTACATCCGCTGTTTTATCTGCTGAGTATATTTGCGAGTGTTTGTGGAAAGGTCGTGAACCTCTCATTAGCCACTTTGAACTGTTCTAAAATATCTGCACGGTCTTCTTTGATAAAGACGTCGACGTCACCATTCAGCGCATTCTTTGCGCAGTTGACAGAAGTGTTGAGTGTCAGTGGGAAGCTCAAGAACAACAGAAATCCTGGTCTGGGCTCAAGCCCAACTGACTCAGCTGAAGGAAGATATGCACGAATCAGAACTGTCTGAAGCCACGTAAACTGGACCAAACTCAACTTCCTCTTCCCTGGAACTGAACATGCACGGCCAGATGCCGTTGCGTTAATTCATTGGAGTCCATCTTCCACAAACAACAGAGGTCAACTTCACAAGGTTTGACCTGGAAGAAGATGGTGTTTACTGCCACCCTCATCATGAGTGATGTGCAGTGGTCATCTTTTACTGCTTGACCACCAATTAGCAAAAACCAGAACCACAACACTGGCTTGGCAACAAACAACAAATACGTGTGTGCCGTAAATTTTGCACAAGAAAAAGAATGGGTCCCACAGAAGATGTTCTTCTTTCCAAATGAACCAAATCAAAAGACTTTGGCTAAACTTCGGCAATAACTTCGTGCACAAGATTTGACCAGGTGGATCAAAACTCAAAGAAACAAAGCACACCAAGCAAAAGCATTCTTGACAGAATGTTGTTCTTTGGCGGGCCAAAGAAACGAAACGAAACGAAATGCGATGTGCGTCAACGTCCTCAGATCAAGGCTGGCAGAATCTGAAAAGCATGCAGGGCATCGCGAGTGTTGTGCGACAGATGTCGGTAGGTGGCAGCACGTCCTTGATCTCGACCACGAGGCTAAACCGCGCACAGGTGTGATCTCAACTTTCAAACAGGATTTCTGCTGAACTTTTCGTCGAGTGAATCACTGTCTCTTTTGGAATCCGTTTTTCGATTCAGTCACAACCAAAGCAAAAATTGCAAGGTTAACTTTTCACAAGAATTGAAGAAACACAGAATGTGAATGAACAACGAATTTGAAGAACAATACTCACAGGAACAGTTTTTCCACGCACAGCACTGATTGGGAAAAAACGTGGGATCAAAACTCGAAGTTAAAAAACAAATTCTCAAACAGAATTCAAGAATCCTTTCTTCAATGTTTTTGTCTGCAAGCACAACTGTAACAAGAGTTTTACGGCAGGACTTGACAGGAAGTGTTGCGCACTCAATGGCCCCCATTACGTGCAATTTCTCTCGCACCTGACCACGCCACTTTTTCGAACTGCCCTGCACTCGCACCCAACAAAAAAGACACTGGTCGGATCCCCCTCCCTGTGGTTGCGCGAGCCTTTTCAACTTTTAGGAGGAAGCGTTGCGTGTGTGAAATGACCGGTCAAGGCGCAGCGTCACACCAGCCGACTCGCGAGGATTAGCTCAGTGATGAACAAAATCTTCCTGAGCTGCAAAGTCAACAATGAACGGTCTCTGCCCAGTCTACGCGTGATTGACAAGCGTAAAGCCGGACAAGAGATACATTTCACTTTCTACCTTCCACTGACCGCCGTCCGAATCGCCTCACACATGCAATTAGATATCGAATTATCTCTCGGCCTCACCCTCCTCTGAGCAGTTTGACCAAATTGCTGTGACACAGGTATGCTTTATGACTTCACGGACCAGACTTCAGCGTGATTTCCGGTGATTTGAAATTTGTACATTTTCGTGAAAAGTGTACTCATCTCTGCGTGTTCGGTAATTTACCTGTATCTCCTAATTGACCGTTGTGTGGCACTTGCGCCGGGCCCGGCTGTTGCTCCATCGCGTCCTCGAAGTCCATGCTTCCTTCCGAGGGGTTGCTGTCGACGGACATCTCCAGGTGCGGCGGCTGCAGTTGGCTCGAGTCGGGGGAGGAATTCAGTTCAACAGTGGTGAGAAGGACGCCGGCGCTCGATCCTCCGCCACCACCATTCAAGGGCTGCGGAGGGACGGTGAAGCTTAACATTCGTAGCTGACAATCCCAAAACAAGATTTCCAAAGGTTGACGTCTGACAGCTTGTGATCACAATATCCATTCAGTTTGAAGATCCTCCAGAAGCGCAGACTGATCAGCTGCGTGCATCCGTACACGAATCACACAGATCCACGCAGTCCGTCCCACTCAATTTTCGCTGTCAAGAGATTACTCCGAAGTGAATACGAAAGCACCAATGTGTCCAACTGAATGTCAAGCACGTGGTCAAAAACTGACCAAAGCTTCAGTTACAAAAATGCGTATTGTCCAGCCTGTCCGCTGCTTGAGATGACCAGTCGCCGCACAATGAGCTATTGCCCGTGAGTACCCGGCCGAGAAGCGAGAAATTACAGGGTTCGCTTGTGTAGCCGGAGTGACCAGTGTCCACTACGCCGCGCTGTCCAGGTGCCCCTGCCGACGCGCACTCACCACGAGGTGTGCAAGGCCACGGGATGGGTCACCCAGCTCCTGTGGCCAGTGAGAGAGAGGGCAGGGAGCTCGTGGCCAATAGAGGACGAGCCTCGCACAACATGCAGTGCGTCGAGTACACTTTGCACACATGTGTAATCTTCTCGCGCCCTCTCAAAACTCTCAGCTTTTTCCAAGTTCAATTTCCACGTCACTTTGGGAGACCAAAGATACACTTTTATGGTGAGGGATTTCGAGGTCAATTATTGCCAGCAGACCGGCTGCACAAACTGCATCGAGTTGAATTTCTTGTGATGCAGTCCTCGAGCGACGCGCAGCGAACCCATTTATTGTCCGGCGATAATTGCAGCCCGATGCTGCATGGCGGACAGCGGCCCAGATACGCAGCAATCAACATTCACATTTAAAACTCAACAGCCTCTTCTCGAGGGGTCGACCCAGGGCGCAGGCAGCACTGATCAACAATTCTCCGTACTGTCCAAGTTTATCTTGATCCTTTCAGGAATGACCATGAATGACCCGGGCGAGTTTTGGCCTGTTCTGGGAACCGGACAAGATTTGAGCGATACTTTGTGGTTTCCTTTGCTTTTACCTGCTGCAGAATCAAACTGGTGAAGAGTAGCTGACCTCTCGTGTGTACTCGAGTGTTTGGAAACGAAATCAACAGTGTTGAGTGAAATGAAGATATTCTCGCTTCGTCTCGTCAAGCTGTTAAAAGTGACAGGAAGTGTCAACGGATCTATCAGCAATCATCTCTTATAATTCAAATAGAAACAGCGATTGACCACCATTTAACACCCGTAACAGTTGACCTGTAGGTCAAAGGTGGCTGTGTAATAATGGCCTTGCCACTTGTACCCTGTGCGGTGGGACAGGACTCGGGGGCAGCAGCGCATGGGGTGGTAACTAGCTGGGCCTTACCTCTCCATTCTTGCCTTCCTTTGTCCATCTGTCTCTCCATGGCTTGACCAAGCGAACATCTTAGTGTACTTCACCAAATTTGCAACATTTGAAAGCGAAATTGTGTTCCTTTTTGACATCATATTCGAAGGAGCCCGACGGGGGTCAAGAGAGTATTTTAATCCTCTCGGGTTGAGTTCCCTGAGAAGCGGCGTTCAGATCGCGGGGACGAGCTGAGTTTTCACTTTGTGATGATGCCTGCATCATGATGTGTTTGAAACAATTTTTTGCCTCATGGAAATTTGTAACTTTGTCCAAATTGTTGCGTGGGCGCGTAAAATTTTTGGTCTTTTTTGACAATTCTCGCAAGTACATCTGCTGCGGTGCAACGGGCGTTGTGCTGGAAGCGTGCACACACGTACGTCCACACAAAAGAAACTTTGTTTCCCGGTGGGTTTTTGGTTGCACCTTCTGCTCAACTTGACCACAATTTTCCGGGTAAACATCTTGGGTTCGAATACACGCGCTGACACCAAACCACACGATACGTCCTGCACTCTTTGTCCTGTGTTCACGGCACGTTCGTACCACGCAAGGCTGCAGAATACACGTACAGGCACACGACATCGCTGAAAAACACAAAACTGTATACCGTTTCGCAAACACGTCCTTGGATGAATGTTGTGCCAACCGTTTGCGAAAAGCTATTTCTGTACCGTTTTTCGTTGAAGAAAAACATGTTGCCATCACGCTTTGAATGAATTTTGTGGTCAAGCGCCATACGTGGCGTGAGACTTTTTCACCTGAAGTGAGTCATGCGAGTTTTAATCGGATCAACAAAGTCAGGCAAGCGCAGCTGCGTGAAAATATTTGCTTTGATTCTTTATGAGTGCCTCGTGGTGGTGGGGTCGAAACAAAAATATTCAAAATCAGAAGGCTCTGTCTTCGGAAAGAAAAATCGTCTGCTCCAGGCAAGTGAAATCGCCTCCTTCAGTTCGAAGCACAAACGTCAAACATTTTTTGTCTGAGATTGGCTTGAAATAATTTGTTTTTCCATGTCTTTTTTTTTCCAATCTACAAATCAGGATATATATTTGTGCAAAAGAAAAACCTCTGTGTCGCCGACAAACTTTGCTCAAAATCCTGATCCGATTCATTGGGTAAGCGACAGTCACCGAGGCAACGAGAGATGCTGCACGTAAGAAACGCCTTTACAGCCCGACGACCTGATGGCCTTGGTTTTTTGTGTGGTTTCACTGGGAACTGTCCGACATGCAGGAACAAATACCCAGAGATAAAATGTGGTTTCGCTGGTGATGAAGTGCGAACTCGTAAATCAGCACCTTGGAACCTCACAACCCAGCCATTGGTAACATCCAACTCTCTGACCTGTGGTCGCCATGAATTTCTGGAGTGCAATCAATGATGTAACCACTGAGTGCAAATTTTTGTCAGACCTCAAACTCCTGACAAAAAAAAAAGGTTGCGAGAAGCTTGTGTATCCACGTTAAATTTCAACGCCTGTCTGAGAGTGTGTTTCTTTTTGTTCGGAAGACAGCACAACAAAAACGATTTTTTTCTGAAGATCAGACTGGAAGATGAATTTGTAGTGCGGCAGAGACATACCGGTGCCAGATTTGCTTTCAAAGCTCTGAACACTAACGGCTGTTTCTTACGAAATCTTTTGCATCAGGTTACTTTCCCACGAAACCAAGTTCAAAATGGCCGTGCCGGGAGGGGGTATGAAGCTTAATTAGATAACATTGGGGCCGAGTTTATCAAAGTGATTACACGCGGAGGTCTGCGCGCATGCATGTACCTGTTACGTGGTGGGGCTGGTCAGTACTGGGGCTGGTGCTGCGTGGCGGTTGAGCCGGATTCTCCACCACATGTGCCCTGGCTTCCCAGGTGTGTCTGCACCACAAAGTAGCGTGCCTTTTCGTTCCTCAGCAAACACTGGGGTCACCCTTTTCAATTAGAGGTGAGGTTATATTATACTTGTTCCTGCACGAAAAGCATTCAGCCAATGTCAGACAGCTCGGAAGTATGCATCTTCAAAATTTGCTTTTCTACGTGCTGTCAATGCGCGGTGGCTCAGGTGAGCGGTGAGGAACCCCTGTGGGTGAAGGTCAGAGGTGAGGTCAGGGGTCACAACCCAGACGCGTGCCAGTCATTAGAAAAAGCATGTGTGGAAATGGCTTCAGCCGAGATTTAATGGCCATTAAAGCTGGAAAGTTCAGTGATATGATGGATGATCCTGGGACCTCGGCACACGCACCCATTGTCACCGAACACAGGCAACTTTACCTGGTTTCCTCCGTGGGTCACCGCTCAAAGATTGCTGCATATCTTCTTTTGCCTACCTGACATTCGAGCTTCTTCGGTTTTTGTATTGAACACTGGAACCAAGAGAGCAAAACTGATCGATTCCATCTGTCTGAATCTGTCCAATCGGAACTGCGTGGTTTGTGTTTCAGGCAAAGGTGTGTCTCTTCAAGTCTGACATCGCATCTTGATAAAGTCATTCGGGGTGTTGACCGGGAAGGAGTCAGAAACGAGTCAGAGTCTTCGATGAGGCGATCTTGGACATTTTAGATTTCTACACACTTCCACCATCTTCAAGATTTAAGTTTCAAGAACTCGTCACCTTGCACTGAAAGTGATTGCGTGCGAGAATGGATGTTGGATTTTTTTTTCGGCGAAACCAAGAAATTGCTGAAACCATTGAGCGTAATTTCTCAGTTGGTTCGTGAAATTATTTGCCAAAATGGTCCACCACACAGCCTCAACATGATCACGCACATTTGCAGCAGGCAACGCTCGTTCAAACAGCGTGTGCTCCCAAAACCGGTAGTCACAGCCACATCCGAAAGCAGGTGTGTGTGTGCGCAGGGGGAACTGGCCATTGACGATTTCTAAAGCCCCATCTGCCCCCTTCTCAGAGTGTCACCATGAAGTCACCACGCTTGGCATTCCATGAATTCCTGGACACTGCAAACACGACCATTGGACAACAAAGGCTCCACGGGCAAGTGGTTGGCGTTTACAAGGGACCAACTTAAGTGAAAGAAAATAAAAAGCCTCTGTGTTCATTAAAACTAATCCCAGAAAATCAACTGCGGTTCATCAGAAAAAGTTTCATTGGTGACCAAGAGTTCAGGAAACGGTCAGCCATATCAGTGACCATTGTCCAGCATTTGAATAAGTAAACAAAAAACAAACAATAGCCAAAGGCAATAAATATGATGACCACGCCATCGCTTCGTGTCATCCTCACAAGGTCAAGCAGTGGGTCAAGCAGAAAATGAGTTGAAATCGTCCGCACCGCTGGAACATGCGCCACGTCAGGCGTTTGCACGCCTTCCGCAAAAATGCAAAAGAGACAAGAAAGAAACTTTCTTTTTTGCCCAGGCCAGCTCAACAGCTTTTTCAGGCGGATTTGAGCCACAGAGTCGTGAACGAGGGTCGGTGGACCTCGGGATGAGGCACCACTACAAACCGTTGAAAAATACAACTTCCTTCAAATTTCATGTCGCGTGCAGTGCTGTGCATTTCCCCCTTCCACCTCCAACTTTTTGTGTGTGAGATCTGTTCACGATTTAGCTTTCTTGAAACTTCTTGAAACTCGGCAGCACAGAAAAAGTTGCGTGATCGGGCAGGAACTTTGTAACATAAAAGCAACCAATTGGACTGTGATTTGTTTCCGATTCTTTGGTGATCAACTCACGTATCAACAGCTGAACCGGTGGTCCAACATCAAGTTGTGATGTGCAATGCTCATTGAGTTGTAAAACTGATGCGATATCAGGCATGCATGCAATCTTTTGCATTACATGTTTGCTTCCAAATGTACACCGACAAGTCGTTGGTTTGGTGATAGCAAGTGATCGTAGACTCCGTCTGACTAGAAACACGTGTGAGAACTGACGGGTAAGTGTCATTAAAGTAAATATTAACTTCGCATTATCACAAGACTTTTGTTTACAAAGCAAAGTGCAAAAGTTCAAACTCTCTTTTCCCCATCCAGGTCGAGCAGATGAGGAGCGGGAGTTGAGAAAATACATCTCGGAAAAAGGGATTCTGGGAGACACGCAGGCAGGCGTGTCGCATTCTGAAATTTTGTTCGAACTGAACTCGCAAAAAAGTTTTCTGAATGACAGTCCTCATCGAACTTGAGCAGATTGTTATTTCGACAGGGTAAATTTGTGCCATCCAACACATCTGCTCGTCAGTTTTTTTGGGTTTTTTTTTGCAGACCGGCGTTGTCCCATCCTAATCTGGGCGCGCAATTCGTCAATTTGCTCTGTTCGCACAACTGCTGAAAGCTGAAGCCTCCCCCAGGTGGATCAACAAGTGTTTGTTTCTTCCGTCAATTGAAATATTCTCAGCTAGACGTGGAAAGCATGTCTGAGAGACTGCATGGAGATGCACACCAATTTGTGTATTCTGTGTGGTCTGATCTTTTCTTGATACAAAGTGCATACTTCTCATGCATACGAGGTCACTTGTGGTGCATTTACTTTTGTCAATCTCAAAGTGAACCTGTACACACATTGTTGGCTTGAGAATGACCGGACATACGCTTGTCACACCCGCCACCTGTAGATACTACACAGATTCGGCCTCGAAAACAACCCAATCAGTGCCAATGAGATTTTAATGGTTTTACAACCCTTAAACACTGATGGCAGGGCCAGTAATTAGCATATTTTCTGCAAGGGATGTTGCTATTTAGTTTAGTCTAGTGGTCATTTTGAATGTCCCAGAATGATGGATAACCCTGAATGGGACGCACATTCAGCTTCGAGTGTAATGTCCTTCGTGCAATTGTACTTCACTCGGACGCGCGTGCATTTTGTGGTTTGTTTCAAGAAGAAATGCACAGCGAACGAAACTTGATGAAAAGATGCCACAACTTTTGCCTCAGTTTTCGACGGCAACAAACAATGGCGTGCTCAGTCTTTCGAGTCCTTTTATGTTCACTCAAAATAAGAGGCAATTTTGGATTTATACAAAGCAGAAGGACGTCACTCAACGCAACTCACGGAATGAACATGCGATGACAGCTTCCACTGTGAAGGTGGAGATGACGAACCAAAGCGCAACTTTTATGCACTGCGGAGATCAAAACAAGCACGCAAATTTCTCGCTGGAAAATTGTCTGCGCTACAGGTCGATTTCAGATAATTCGAGTGCTCGTAATTCGAGTTTCACATAGTTCGAGTTTTTTTTCAAACAGGTTTGGACTGCCATGTTGGAGATAGGAGAATAAAATTCATAATTCGAATTTCCT
>JAAUXT010054251.1_pt1 | contig 13319 bp, 16 predicted proteins | sample 7278171 | NCBI WGS metagenome assembly JAAUXT01 (sample SAMN14350112, study PRJNA611818) | marine sediment metagenome | isolation source: surface marine sediment (1.8m) | place: French Polynesia: Moorea | collected 2018-08
GCCCGGATTGAGGGAAGCAGCAGCAAGTGCATAGTGAGTACTCAAGGCACAGAGTGCGATCTCCTCTGGTAGACCTAACAGCACGGCACAAAAACGTCTGCATTGGTTATCAGACCGCCGCACCTAACTCGGTTGACTGTCACAGATGTGTGACAGCCGGACTTAACACAAGGCGTCAGACGAATATTGAAATCACGCCATTTCGATTGCCGGTTGCACACTTACACGGACAGAACAATATGCCTCAAAATTTTGAGGTGTGCATCAAAACATCTGATGCTACCCTGCCTGTGTGAAAACCTCTGTTGTGTACAGCAATAGAGTGCACCAGAAATACATGACGTTTGTGCATCAGGAGGTGATGTAACAGTGATTGTGTTGTGTGAAGGTGCATTCCAACAGTGATATTGTGGAAGTATGTGGGCTTGGCTGTGTGTGTTGCTTGTGTGTTTCAACAGTCACGCCTTTTCCTTATGTTTACTTGTCTGATCATGAGATGCAATTAAGCTGCTGTCAACCATGTGGGTGATCCTGAACCCTTTCCAAATGAAACATTGCGTGCAAAACATTCAGCCACAAGCATTGCTGTGAGGTTGCAGCCCTGGCATGTCAGTCCATCTGACTGTATGTCAAGTAACATTCTTTTCTCAATTTGTCTGTCCAGAAATGAGTACTGCTGAACAATTGAGCATGAAGGAAAAATACATGTTGTGTCTTTGAGTCTTTGCTTTCAATACAGAATTAGTGTTTACTCACTATGGCACCACATGCATAGCTCACTCCATCAAGACAAGGATAGCTGTTTCCATAGTAACATGGAGTTGCTTCTGCAGGTTGCTGCATTCCTTCAAAGAACACACAGAACCAAGTGCAATCAGAAAAGGATACAACACTTTCCTTTGCTTTGTCTCACATTAAAACACAGACAGAAGTCAAAAGTCTGCAGCAGTCATCTCACCTGTGAGTAGGATCAACAGCAAAAGGAAGCACACGGTACTCTGCATGGTGTGAAGAAAGTTCAGATCCCTTCTTCCTTGTAAAGTGGACAAAACAGATGCACCTGTTTTGTTCTGAGAAATGAGGAAACTGAAAATACCTAAAATTGACCAGATTGGCACAGTGGATGATGATGCTGGTGAACAGAGTGGCACAGTTCAAAGGTATACAGTTGTTTCCCTCTATGCAGCTTAGTCTATTCAAACCATCCCTGCCACAACAGCTGTTTTCTCAGACACATTCAGCAGTAGCTGGTAACCATTCAGATAAAATCATTCATTCATGAATAGATTGCAAGCATGATTGTGTGTTCCTGATGCACCTATGATCATGCTGAATACCCAAACTTACCTTTTCTTACAGAAAAGGAAAAATCTCAAATTCGGCATTTCAACATTGGCTAAAAGTCTTGGTGTTGTGCCCTCTTGTGTCCAATCTTGAGTTTCTATCATTTTTATTACCTACTGCCTGTTTGTGCCAGTTCAAACCCAATTGCCTTGATTTGTTTCTGATGTTGTTGGCCACTTCCAGTGTCTCAGTCATGTGTGCAAGCCTGAATATTTTGACCACTTCTTTTTGGATGCTCTGCTATTGACCATCACCTGGCATATATCCAAAAATCATACAACCTGCTTGTCTTTGGGGCTTCTGATTTGGCTCTGTCAGCAAGAACTCCTGGTATGTTTGCTGTGACTACAGAGCACAACTGGGTGGCAACAAGAACCAGCTTACTCAACTTCAGATCCTAATTCCTTTTTTGTCAGTGGAGGACAAACTGCAGATGGCAATACTCAGATAAAGACCTGGCTTGGCAGAGTGAGAAAAGTTGAGCAAACACAGTGACTCCAAATTTGAGAATGATATTTTCCACCACATATTTTGTTCACTTCAATAGCACTGAACCCAAAGAGGAATATTTGACTGAAAATGTCATTATTTACAGTGTTTAGCAACACAAATTCTGTCATCTGCAGGGCAACTGCAGGCCAAACCCACAGAATAACAACTTCAGAAAAATGGAGAGTGAAAAGAGAACAAAACCCTTGGATAGCAATTGTGATGGACCCTTCTTCTATTTTCTTTGGAATCGTTCACACAGAGTGCAATCAAAAGCAGGGAGGAGACTCCTTTGACAAGGGCTTGCACTGATAGTTCCCTCCAATGCCAAAGAATTTGCCACAAGTGTTTTGCAATGTCCAAAATCGTTTGTGCTGTCATATATAGGTAACACCAATCATTTTTGTCAGGTGATTTCTGTTTCCAACAGCCTCTCTGGAAAACAAAACAAATGACTCTCATTGAATGTGACCCTGGACCAGGACTTGGTATGTGTAAGGAAAGCAAGTTTAAATGTGGTAATGAGTTGGTGTGTGTCAGCTATGAATGTACCAATAAATGTGCTGTGAGGAGGAGCTGCAGGGAGATGCCAAGTGGTGATTTCTTGTAATGAAGATTTCTGTAGTGGTGCAACACAGTTCAGATGTCTCTGGGTCATGTACACCACAAAGAGAAGCACAGTTCAAGAGTTAGGATGGGGAGCTGTTCAAATCTTGTTGTTTTCCTCACACAACCTACAGTGTTTGAACTGACCATATCACAACCACTGTTTTCTTTCCAAAATGTTCAGCAGTAGCTGGGAACTGTTACAACAAGATCACGGGTATGATTGTGTGTTTATGAAGCAATACTGTACTGTCTGTGACCATCATGATGACATAGAGAACCTTTTCTTACAGAGAAAGGGAGAGCCCTTGTATGGCTTTTCAACAATGGATAGAAGTGTCAGTAATGTCCCATCATGTGTCCAATCATAACTGGCCAGTGTTTTCCACATGTGGTCTGTTTTTCTTTCAATTCCAACTCAATGACAAACAAAACTTGATCACTTCAATATTTCATTCCTGATGTAAAAATGGAAAAATGTCAAACCAGAAACAGTGTTTCCAAATTGCTGTCACATGAACTTTTCCAGCTCCTCCCTCCCTGTCACTCCTTGCTTCTCTCTTCCTTTCTCTATCTCCCTCTCCATGCTGACTCTTCATTTGTGATTTTGTAGTGTACCACCCTTCAATGTCATCTGGCACATCAAAAATTCAGTGCAATGTAAAATTTGGTGTCACACCCAACTCCTGATGTAGAAGACTTCTTTGCTTGTTAGTGAATCTTGTGTTTTGCTGAAATTTCTCAGCCAAAAGAAACTACTTGGTACCAAATGAAAGCAACAAGCTTATGCCTGTTGATTCTTCCTTTTCTATTTGTACATGTACCCTGGCATGAGCATAAATAATGCTCATATGAGGGGGTCCCACCCAGTGGTCATACACATCCTGACAAGATAAAGTCATGCTTCCTTGACTAAAAACTGAGCTGCACTGTTTTCAGCACAGTAAACGGGCATTTATGTAGAATAACCACCCATAACACTAAAACAGATGCAGATTCTCATGTTTTCAAGAAAGGACAGATCAATACTGCAGATGGCACCACTGAGAATGTGATTTGGCTAGATGGCATGAGATGAGTTGGAAGAAGCATGACAATACCAAATGACAACACAAGACAATTGCACAAATTTTACTTGTGACAGCATGGTTTCAACATGAACATTGTCTACAATATGAAAAAGAACACTTGACATTGAATCTATTGATATATTTGTTCTGGGTTTTGTCAGGAAAATTATCTGCCAACTGCAGGACAGCTGCAGGCCAACACATTTAGGCCAAAAATTAAGAGCAAATGCCAAAGCTTTTGTTCTGCTTGTATTCTATCATGTTGGTTGTGGTTATGGACACTGCCGCAGCCCAAGCTTTTTCAGATTTTGCACATGAACAAGACATACATCATGATCATGTGACCCTATCCAGGCACCACAGATAACATATACTGGGTCACCATGTTCAGACATTCCATGAATCATGTAACACCAATCATTTTCTGCAGGTGATTTCTGTTGCCAACAGCGTCCCTGAAAAATACATATCTCGCTGAACTTATTTGGATTTTCACACAGGTGATGTCCCATTTTCAAATTGTTAAGGGACACAAGGAACAGACTGCACTGTGTTCTGATGTGATGCTCTCCATTGGGTGTCATGTTAAATTTGACCCCTATGCCTCAAACTTTCCAGGTTAGCATCAAAAAATCTGATGCTGCCCTGCCTGTGTGAAAACCCCTGTTGTGCACAACAACAAAGTGCACCAGAAAATTATGGGTTTGTGCTGGAATACATGATGTTTGTGCATCAGGAGGTGATGTATCAGTGATTGTGTTGTATGAAGGTGCATTCCAACAGTGATATTAATGAAGCATGTGGGCTCTGCTGTGTGTGTTGCTTGTGTGCTTCCACAGTCACGCCTTTTCCATATGTTTGATTGTCTAATCATGAGATGCAATAAAGCTGCTGTCAACCATGTGGATGATCCTGAACCCTCTGCAAATGAAACATTGCATGCAAAACATTCAGCCACAACCATTCAAGTCCTGTGGGTTTGAAGCCCTGGCATGTCAGTCCATCTGACTGTATGTCAAGTAACATTCTTTTCTGAATTTGTCTGTCAAGAAATGAGTACTGCTGAACATTTGAGCATGAAAGAAAAATACATGTTGTGTGTGTTTGAGTTTTTGCTTTGAATACAGAATTGGTGTTAACTCACTATGGCACCACATGCATAGCTCACTCCATCAAGACAAGGATAGCTGTTTCCATAGTAACACGGAGTTGAGTCTACAGGTTGCTGCATTCCTTCAAAGAATACACAGAAACAAGTGCAATAAGAAAAAGATACAACGCTTCCCTTTGCTTTGTCTCACATTAAAACACAGACAGAAGTCAAAAGTAGCAGTAGTACTCTTACCTGTGAGTAGGATCAACAGCAAAATGAAGCACACGGTACTCTGCATGGTGTAAAGAAAATTCAGATCCCTTCTCACTTGTAAAGTGGACAAAACAGATGCACCTATTTTTGTTCTGAGAAATGAGGAAACTGAAAATACCAAACCTAAAATTGACCAGATTCACACAGTGGATGATGATGCTGGTGGACAGAGTGGCACAGCTCAAAAGTAGGCAGTTGTTTACCTCTATGCAGCTAACTCAATTCAAACCATCCCACCACAACAGCTGTTTTCTTTCAGAAACATTCAGCAGTAGCTGGGAACCATTCAGATAAAATCATTCATGAATAGATTGCAAGCATGATTGTGTTTTGCTGAATCAGTACCAACCAAACTACCTATAATCATGCTGAATACCCAAACTTGCAACAGATAAAAGGGAAAGACCAAAATTTGGCATTTCAACATTGACAAAAAGTCTTGGTGTTGTAGCCTCCTGTGTCCAAACATGAGTTTCTATTGTTTTTGTTATCCTTGTTTCTGGCTGTTCAAACCCAATTTCTTCACAAACTCAACAGCATTGAAAACATGGACACTCTGGACCTGTTCACCCCACATGACATTGTTCCCGCAGGGAAGTGTGAGTAAACTCTGCAGCCCAAGCAAGAGATGGGTTCAGCCAAGGGAGAGAGAGCACTTCCCCTTTTTCACAAGAATTTGAAAAGCACCCCTCAACATCCCAACAAAGGGAATCCAACTCCTTTGACATGTAGCTTTGTTGTTGGTGTGGGTGCTCCCGTGCAGAAGTTGTGGCTTTTCATCTGCCAAGTGTGTGTGAAATCTGAACAGATGCATTGCGTGTGGTGTTATTTCTACACATTAGTAAAGAGTTGTGGGGCTGGAAAAGGTACAGCAGGAGGTGTGCGTGAAACAACAGACGTGTGCGTGAAACTTTTGATGTTTGTGGGTTTGATCATCGCATATGTAAAGGTCTGTTCACATTGGGGAGTTTCAGCACCATGTTCTGTGGCCACATAACATGCACGATATGCGTTGCTCACGCACACAACTGTTCGCAAAGGGTGCACTGATGTGAGAACAGAATTAACAATATTTCAAGACAGAACTGTGTTTTTTGAGGCCTTTTGAAACCAGATGTGTTACATTGGGGACAAACATGTCCGGTTTCTAACCCTTTCTTGAACAAATTTCATCAAAGAAATTGTGGACTGTTCCAAACCATGGGTGTTGTGTTAAAATACTACATGTTATGTGAACATTTTTGTTGCTGCAGAACCTGGTGCTGAAATGCCCAATTGAGTGACGCATAGTCATTCTTTGACCTCACGTCAGTAGATCTAATTCCACCATTGGGTTCAAGGTCAAAGTTGACACTGACGTCAACAAAATGACCGTGGGTCACCAATGTGAAAAATGCTTCATGTGATGTTGTGTTGTGGGGTGATTTCAAAGGTCGTGCTTCAACCCCGTGTGTTGCCGTGTCTCAGTGGGTTGTCAGCATCAGTGGTGCACATCTTCCACAGCATGGTGTGATTTTTTTGAACATTTTGCAAACATCAGAATGAAGAACAGACAGTTCTGATAACTTCTCAGAACAGTCTCTTGAAAATGAAAAAATCACACTGTACTGTAGTATAGGTTAACAAACTGCTTCTTGTGTTGGAGCCTCATGAACTTGCTTGACAATTTGCTTGGTTGACAAGAACTTTCTCAACTTTTGTCTCAAATGTTCTGATGTCAACCTTGTCTTGCAAGTTCTGATATCTGCTTCAAACAATTGCCCACAGTTTGTTAACCTTGTCCAAGCAGTGCTCTCCCTCTCTGGCTTCACAGTCTTTACACACGTGGCGTGATCCAAGTCAACCTCCATATAAGGCAAACACGACACCACGCAATCCTATGTACACATGTACACAGCATCTCCAAATGCAGGAGGTGTACTGCGCACCTCGCCCCTCCGTCTCTATTCTTCTCTCCACGGTCACTGCAGATTCGGGTCGAGTCGTGATGTGACAGCGCCATATTTGGAGTTGTTTTTTGAAGAACCCGGAAGCAAAGATTAGATTTTCTGGTAACAGGAAAACAAGAGGAAATTGAACGTTTTTTTTCACATTGAACTGAGTCTGATTGGAGTGACGTCTTGACGTGGACGTCTGGGTTGACAGCTACGTCGACGTCTACATGAGAAGATGACGCGCGCTCTATGCGTCTTGTTCGTCCTGCTGTTGTGTGGTGAGTTTTCAGCTTCAACCTTTTGTGGGCGATACATACAAAAATACGTCCAAAATTAACGTCGCGGTGATTGGAGGGGCTCTCCCAAAGATGTCAAAATGTTTGGGCTGTTCGTTTTGAAAATAAATCTCTTTAGAGGCACCATTGCACTTAGTTTCAACAGACCCAAAAGAACCAAACATTTCTAAAAGGAAAAATTTGGTATTCTTACACCTATTTACAAATAGATGAACCTTACTCTTGTTCCAAAATCTGTTTTGACCAGTTTCGTAAATTGGCAGAACAACAGGCTTCACTTTTCATTTGAAAAGTACCCAAATGTACTGAACTTTCGAAAACAAATATTCTAACAATTTCATGCCTGATTACAGAAACCCAACTCTAACCCAAATAATCAAGAAAAAACACCTTCAGATAACCTACTATTTGAACCATTGACCCTTCCTGAAAACCATGCAAAAATTGAAAATTACGACCAAAGTACAAAATTCCAAATTGGTCTCCATTTTAACAACCCTGACAACCAGAAAAAATTGCCGTATTGCAGCTTCTTATCAAGATACTGTTTTGATATTTGATTCAATAAAAGGTGTTTGAAAGTACTCCCAGACTGCAAGTAACATTTCCAAATGCCTGGTATCAAGCTTTTTCAAGGGAAGCCCAAGTGACCAGAAACCTGTATCTCGTGGTTTGGTGTGTGTGTGTGTTTGGTCTTGGATTTGCGACTATTTTGGTCATTGTGTGTGTGTGTGTGTGTGTGTGTCTGTAATGCTGTGACCCAGTCATCGACCCCTCCCCCAGTGAGTGTCATTTATGCTCAGGCCAGGACACACACAAAAATGTCCTGGGAAGAAGCAAAACTTAACTCCATGGAGTTAGCTGTGATTTGAACACAGGATTCTTGATGCACCATGCCAAATGGTGGGAATCAAAAAAGAGCACACTTGCTTCCAAAAATTTTGAACATGATCAATCCACAAACAAACACCACCAAAGTAGTCATAATGAGTTTGCTAAATGACCATTAAAAGGAATTTGTGACCCATTGAAAAAAATTTCCAACTTGTCACAACCTATCAGTCCATCAAAATCCATTTTCAGCCCATTGGAGCCATCTTCAGAGCTCATCACATACCGCATGGAACACACTTGAGTCAAATGCACTCATCCATCCAACACCCAAATATGTACTCTTCAACTATCATCCAACATAACCAAAGTAATGCACCTGTCATCATGTGCCCTGACATTGTTTTCATTTCATGACACCTCAAAATGATCCCAATTTTCCTCTGACCATGCTCCATGCAAATCCTATTCATGTTGCTATGCCATGTCCAAATTTCACAAACCTGGTATTTATCCTGAGCAAATTGCATGCTTTATATATCACAAATCATGCAAATATCACACTAAAATAACATTCGAAACATTCTAATTTACCCACACATGTACCCAGACCCCTCTTGAAAAAATCCAATTTTTTCATATTTTTCATATTTGACCCCATGGTGGCCCAGATTAAAATACTTAAATGCCTCATTCTATCATACACACATCATCTACCCCCATGTCCTTCTAACATGTCTGTAAGGGAAAAAAGGAAAATTATTTTGCACCCACTCATGGCTGACAACACATTTTGTGCATCCAAGAGCCCAAATCCCAATAATTGTACTTGGACAACCATAACTCAACAACGAATTCTCCAATTCACACAAACAAAATACCAAAATCTTCCTCTCAACATCCCTTTTACTCTACTAGACCACATTAATGTCTAAAAATCTAAAAAAAATAAATCATTTGAAAAAAGTCAATTTTTTCACTTTTTTCAAACTTTTGACTTTGGACCACAATGGTGCCTGTACATGGGACAGGATTTATTTTCAATACCTTGGGCATCATCTATCACCAATACCTTCCATCATAACTACAATGAACATTACCATAACAACCAATCACCAATTCTAAAATTTAGCCCCAGCAATTGTCTACATTTTCTCTCTCAATATACTTCTGTCAGCAGAAATCAACAATTTCTAAGCTATAAAGCCATTTATACACCTATACTCCAAATTCACCATGTTAGCCATATTGGTTTTTTGCCCATAAAAACATGTAAAATCAAAATTTTGTTCTTTTGACACTTTGGGCATAAACTACAGCCCAAAAGTGAATGAAAAAAAAACAAACATGACTGAAATCAAACAAATAGAATACTTTCAAAGTCATGTTCACACATTTTGCCTCTTGATGCCTGTAGGTGATTTTTACCACCGTACATTACAATGTATGGTTCAAATCACCTGAAAAGCACAAGTATAATTTTGATTCTGGATACCAAAGAGGCAACATCTCTCTCCATGTAATTTGATTGGCTGAGTCAATTTTTGTGCCAAATTTGGATTTGGCATCATTTCTCGCAGACCAACCAGCATGGTGTATGCAATTTCCTTATTTATGGTTCTGAACAAAACAGCATGGTACATGTGAGCTCTTGTGGACTAAACAGCATGGTGTACACATTTCCCTTCTTTTTGGTGCTGACTCTTACAGACTAAGCAGTGTGGTATGGGATCTAACTGACTAAATGACAGGGTATTTCTGTGATAAGTGTCCATCCTGCAAGGCATACTCATTCTTGGTGATTTGTGCTGGATTCTGGTTGAGCACAAAGCTCTACAAGCATGGTGTACCAAAAGTATGTGCACAGCACTCACACCATGAAGACAATACACAATTTTATTCATACTTAGTTTTTAGTTTTTAGATTTGTTCTATGTTCAGGATAGTATGTCAGGAAGGAATTTGATCAGAATGCAGTCATTGAAATTTGCAATGTTCCAAGTGCTCTTGTCCAGACAGTTGACCACTGCGAATCATGTGAGGCCTGTGGGCCTATTTTTATGTTTCACTGCACTGATATTTGGCCCCATTTTTATATGTGAAAATATATACTGGCCTTGACATGTTGCGATGCATGTTTCTGCTGGATGAGTTTTGTTCCTCGTCTTTCCAAAAGGAGTGTGTCGTCTTTGCAGGGATCTGTCGAGTCTGTGCTCAGGAGCTGCAGCGCCTGACTCTCTGCAGTACGAATCTTCCACGCTTTGTGGACTGTGGTCAGGGCTCTCTCATCGACGTCATTGAAGCGAACGCTGGTGCCTTGCCAACAGGGGCCACTTGTCCCACGCCAGTTTGGGATGTGGAGATCTGTGCGCCTGAGGTCATCACTGACCAGTACAATAGGTGGGTATTGTCCAGGTGTCACTGTGAGACGACGCGCTGTGTCTCATGCACGGGCGTGCTCGTTTTGCGGGAATGTCACATTCTCCAGGGTGACTTTAATCGCTGTGATCACCAATCCGTTGACCTTTAGGATCCAAGCATATTTAGAACACTGCGGAATGGAGTTCAACTTGTTGGCAGTGATCAGGGGGGGGGGACGAGACCCCAAGTGACCTAAATTTGAAATATTCAGTGCCACTGTCCCGCCGGTAGGTGACCAGTGGTTCATGAACATTTCACGTGCTAGAACTGACCTTGTGTGTTGTTGATTGTTTCAGATGCCATGCTCGACAGAGCTGTTGGTTTCATTGGCCTGAAGAGGGACTGGGGAACTGCGACAACTGGTTGCGTTACATGATCAACATCACATTTTCTTGCCACACCTGTACGTTCATAGTACTTGTTTGTGTAAATCCAAAATGGGCTACACTCCACGATGATGGGTCAACCACTTGCAGAAAGACACAAAAGAGTGCACGTGCACACACACACATACACACAAACATAACAAACAGCTCTCAGACCACATGTTGATGATTGTATCAAACACCCATCTCTCCTGCAATTCCGAGAACACAACACAGTTGACCAGAAAAAAACAAAATGTTTGATGTAGACCACCCAGCATCCTGCTAGAAGTGTTGCCCACATCCAAAGCTGCAACTTCAGCTGTTCTTCTGTTGCAGTTAAGCGAGAGACGACCGTGCGTCTCACCGGGACAGGTTCACTTCGGAGCAGACGGGAGGCTGTGACTGTCTCCGCTGATTCTGGACGTACCATTGACATACTGAGCCCGAGCTTCCCTTGTGGTGTTGCCGATGAAAGATCCGGGTCCATGAACTGCGAAATCAGGAGGTGTGTTGCCATTAATTCTGCGGTGAAAATGCCCTGCATTGTCCACAGCGTTTCAATGTTGTCTTGGCTTGCAGGCAGTATCGCAAATTGAACGTCAAAAACACTTTTGAAATGTTTTCTATGATGTTTTGCTGCCAAAAATGCATGAATGTTTGTCACCAGGATTTTATGTCACAAACAATCTTTTTTTGAAAATGTGTCGCAGGTTGACACTTTATTCATGGGAAGTGTAAATATTTTGCACATCCTGTTTCAAAACATTTGAAATGTTTGCATTTGAACTTTAACTTGTTTACCTTTCCAAACATGCTTGTGTATACATTTTGCTCGAACACAGTAATTGTCTTGCACACTTTGATGCCAAATAAGATGTAAAAATGTAAGGAAAAGAGAATCAAAATTTATTTGATGTTCCTTCACTTTCCTCTTCTTCAGTTTTTTGGCATGAAATGTTTCAAAATTGCTCAAGATATTGTAGCTTTTGAGAAAAATATCAATCAATGTATTTCTAGAAAAGGAAAACACCAAGAAAGTTTCAAGTGCGTAATTTTCACACAGTTTCAAATAAAATGTGCAAAATATTTGCACTTCCTGTTTGGTGAAGCATCAAGCTGTGACACTTAACACAATTACGGTGTCAAAGTTTGACAGTTGTTTGGACAAGTGAGTAGACACAAGTGATTTCATTTCTTTGGTTCCAAACATTCATGCTTTTGAGAAAATTGTTTCAGAAAACATTTTGAAAACATTTTCTATCATTTACGAGAGTGATTCGCATTCACACAGGTACCACAGAACAATTTTTCTGGCGCAGAAAGTGAAGTCCCAGCATTTGTTGCATTCACATTTGCAACAATGAGCCATGCAACTTACTGACCCTTGTGACCCTCTGCTGTTCTTCTTTCAGCAACCTGCCTTGGAACCCTCGCTTCACTGTGAAACATCTGACTCTCACTGCAGTTGCTCGAAGACGGTCTTCATGTCGCACTTACTTGAGTTTGGACGTCAGTCAAGACTCAGAAAACAATCCGACGTTTTGCACTCCTACAGAGTTGAGAAACCATGTTGTCGCCAGCAATGGACCTGCACAGTCCGCACAAGCAAGAATTCGATTCGCTACATCTTCATTCGATAGAGGCAGTGGCAGTGACAGATTCTGGATTCAGTTCCGAGGTAAGAAAACAAACAACAGCCTTGTTTGTTTATATGTTCTCAAGAAAGGTATGATTATCACTGCCACCCCTTCCTCGGAACAAAGCATTCTGACCCTCAAAGCATAACCACATCAACTGATGCTTCTTGGCCCTTCCGTCCGTGACTGCTTTCTGACCCTTTGCGTAGTCCCATATTTTCTGATGCATGCTTGTTGCTTTTGTGTTCCACAGCGGATGTAGCTGTCACAGTCACCTGCACTATCGAATCAAGGCTCCAGAGAGATCCTGAACATGTGTGTGCTTCTTGTTTTCAAACCTCCTTGTGTCGAAGCAAACAAAGGCTGACAAAAGTCCAACAGTTGTGCTTTTCTGATCAAAATCTTCATTTTCAGTGCTTCCTGTTCCCCTCCACAATACCAACCCAACCCCCACAACAACAACAACAACAACAACAACAACAACAACAACAACAACAACCACAGTTGCTCCGGCTGTCAAGGACAACGTCAAACCCAGTGACAATTCCAGAGAAACGACAGGCTCTGCGAGTAAGCAAGCATTGCGGATTCTGACTTTCTTGTTTCTCTTCCTTGCCCATGACTCACGCGGCAAGGACTTGAATTATCCTTGGGATGAAAGTTGTTATGGTGGTTGGTTTTGGACCTGAACATTGTGCTGATTTCAGGCAGCGCTCTCATCCCCGGTGTCGTCGGCGGCGTGGTAGGGTTCATCGTCCTCGTGGCAGTCATCGTCATCGTCATCGCGTGCCTCATCTGGTGAGTTGATACTGTATGAGGCGGGTTCAGATAATGCTGATAAATAACGTAGCTGTTTTCATAAGTATTGATTCCTTGACCGTTAAACTGATGCAAATAACTACAAACTGATGGGAACATTTTCAATGCTTTCCCAAATGTACAAGGAAAGTTTTCCAA
>JAAUXT010126619.1_pt1 | contig 13318 bp, 8 predicted proteins | sample 7278171 | NCBI WGS metagenome assembly JAAUXT01 (sample SAMN14350112, study PRJNA611818) | marine sediment metagenome | isolation source: surface marine sediment (1.8m) | place: French Polynesia: Moorea | collected 2018-08
CTTGAAAGTGAGCAACAATTGATCAAAGGTGCCCATACATAATCTTCATGATATTGGAGGGGCTTTCAGGTCAAGTGAGTTTGGTGTTGTTACAATGAAATTTTTCAGTGGCTTTTAAGAGGCTGAAATTTATAATTTGATTTTGGGTTTTTTGCATCCAAATGTGTTACCAGGCAAAACATGCAAAAATATTTGATGAGGTTGAGAAAATATTGGTGCATTATATTTGCTATTGGTATTTGTATTGCACATGTGAGCCAGGGTTGGGGTCCAAAATCATATCTTGAAACTTTCACAAAATGTGACCCTTTTGTACTTGTTTGGAATGTTTTGTGACTTGTGACTCTTTTGAAGCATCATGCAATATTTGCCGCCACTTCCTGACCCAACTCATGGAAAGTTTCTCTGGCTCACCAAATATTTTTATATGTTATGCCTGGTGACACATTTCGATACTGTATGAAAAAATGCAACTGGAATTAGCAAGCAGAACAAGTTCAAATCAGCAGGAAGCCTATGGGCCTGTTTTTATTTGTAAAAATCTGGTTTCGAGGCACCCACAGGCCTATCCCAATGATCTCTGATGTGCTTCTGTAGATGGGTCGAAGATGTGCAAAAATATATGACCTACAGCTTGTTCTTTTGGGGAACATCCTTGTAAAAGGAAGCAAGTTCCCAACCCAGCCAGATGGTGGCATTTTAATGGAAGCTATGTCCATTGCAGAAGGGGCCCCAACATTTGCCCTTTCAAAACATGTCCATCCAATCTCCCAGGAAGATACCTCAAAGAAAGAGAAGTGTGAGCCCCATTGAAGAGACCTTTCTTCAACTGACACAGGCAAAACATCATCAGAGGCCATTTTGAGTTGTAAAATCTCAAATTAAATAAAAATTCAAACCCTGATGAAATAACAGCAAAATAAACCAAATGCAGATTGCAATGAGAAATCCTGTTTTGCAGTCACAGATGCCCAATCCAATCTCATCTGCTGTTTTTCAGTGTTTGTCAGGATTTTGCTTGGAAGACATCATCAGGAAAAGATTTTCAAGAACTGGTCCACACAGTTTTGACAAGAGAAAGTGAACTGAATTCCTGTCTGTTTTAAACAACTTCTGAAATACTTTTTGTGCTTCATTGATCTTGAACATGGTTCTCAAAATCACTCTGCTATTGTTTCTGCTCACATATGAGTACTTGTATTCACATGCTGGAGGTGCAAACAACAATGTGGTTTTTCATGGTCTTTGGGGAAAGTGGGGCAAAAGGCAAACTTGTGAAGGTGGACATGCAATTAAGGTGAACATTTCTGAACTTCCTGTCATGTGGCCTTTTGTTTGACTGTTTCTCATGATTTTGTCAGGAAGATTTTTGCATATTTTTTATGTTCATGATTTGCAGTTCAAACTTCAAGTGGAAGGAAGTCAGGGTCCGGGAAAAGATAACTCTGCTCTGAACTCAATCTGCCTGATTTGCAACAATGGTGAAAAAATCTGCAGCAAGAAGGGCAGAAAGGGGGACTGGGGAGAGAGTGCTGGGTGCACTGAGGGATTCACTGCAGCAGATTTCAAGTTTCAACATTTTGTTGGAGGTGACAACAGTGCAGGCATTGACTTGCTCCTCTATTGCAAGAAAAACAATTCTGCTTTTGGTGTGTCAGGGATTTCTATCCCAGGATGGGGCCTGTGGCAGGGTTTACAGAGCTGTATGGAAGGGTTTGTTATCTGTGGCATCCAAACCAGAGTTGACAATGAACCCACTACTGATGACACAGCTCTGAATGGGGTGAGTCTGGACTGTTGTGACCCTCAAACAAAAGGAACCCCTGAAATCAACAATACAACTGTAGGTCCATCAGTGAAACCAGCTGTGAATGACACCAATGTCAAGTCCAGTACAACTGGGCAGGACTGTTGTGTTCCTGAAATATCTAGTGAACCCACATCAGCAACTGTCACCAACTCTAGCTCTGCTTCATCTGTTCTTTCCTGCTCTGGTTTCAAAGCATGTTTGATCTTGATGTCCTTGCTCATTGTGCCTTGGACACATGGCAGACTCTCCTTTTAATTGCAGAATGTCAAATGGCTACCTTTGCATCAGCTTCATATTCCACTGACATTGTAGAAGCCATTATTTCTTCAACTCTGTGAAACAGAACAACAGCAACATTCAGACTGTGCTATTTCTGTTCACTTGGTGTCAAAGCAGCATTTTGTTCTTGTATGTTCAGAAGAGCTGACAATAAATTTAGGTAAAGGCAAAAATATGTGCTGGTAAAACACATCAATTCAAATCTTGAGGCAGTGCTGGAAACACAAAACAAAATAGTGTTTGAATGTCCATCTGTTAACAGTGCTGGGAACTTCTGTTCACATTTTCAAAGAATGTAACTAGTCAAATTACTTTCTGGTTGCATGTAATGTGTTGAATTTCATGTTTCAAAACAAAGCATGTTCACACTGAATTTTCCCAAAAACACTTTGTGGTCACTGGCGAATGCCTGCAATAAAGGAACCACCAGCATCAGGTGTTTGTGAATCGGGTACCAGGAAGGTGACCAACAAAGTGTGACAGGTGCCATTGTGGAAGCACAAGGAACAGGTCAGGTGCTATATCCAACCAACCAAGTTCTCCCAAAGTCTCTCCTCATTTACACTGTCTCCAATCCAGTGGTTGTGTCACATTTGACTGTCCAACAATTGCCCCCAGACTGTTCAGTGGATAGGGAACCATATGCAGAACAGTCCTTGGGAAATAGGTCAGGAAATCGGCGATTCTGACATAAAGTTGCCATTGGGTGCCTGGGTTTCAGAAGTTCCAAGATTCAGGAAGGAGAAACTGAAAGCAAAGCCTTTCGGAAACGAGATGACCAGGAGGTCACATGTCGCGCGGTCAGCTGTGCAGACACCAACCGGGCAGGGGGAGGGGTCCGTTGAGACCCAAAATTTTCTAAGTCCAAAACTGGGGGGTCCCACCAGCCAAAAATTTTCTAACTCCAAAACCCCTAACAAAATTGATTTTTTTGCTTCAGATCTGCATCTCCCATCAAATTTCCCGGACCAGGGGGTGGGGGTCACTCAGCGTCACACGTCACAGACAGACACATACTGACAATACTAGTCGCCATCAGGCGACTAAAAACTGAAGTGGGCCACACCTGAGGAGACACCAGATGGGTGTAGCACCTGTGCAAAGGGACCTCGAGAAGAGGGTCCTTTCCCCAATGGTCCTATAAAGCCATTGGGAGGCACAAACTCCAAAGAGAATCAGAGAAAAGGCAAATCAGAGCCAGCAGAATTGGCCAATCAGGAGAATCGGACTGATTCCAGCAAATAGGACCAATCCATGATGTCATAGGTGACATCACCAGGGACTGTTGCACATGGGATTTCCCACATGGGAGATTGTACAAAAGTTCATGATAATGGTCATTTGTGGAGTGCATTTGAACTCCAGACCTGGAGAGTATATGGCCATTCTACTCACCCTTCTGGCAGAGCTATACACACAACAATTGTGGAAGCACAAGGAACACATCAGGTGCATTCAATTCTGGCAAACACCCAACTGAGTTCTCCCAAATGGACCACATCCTTCACACTGTCTCCAACCCCTCAGTAGCCCAAGTTGTGAGGCTGTAAAAATGATAAACTGTCTACATGAATCAAATGCACACATCTTTTGGGTGTGGCAAACCACAACCCTGCCTTGTCATACCACCTTTCCAGTATGAAAACTGGAGTCTCCATTGTTGACCCTCTCTCAATGTGCCCTCCACACAAATGCCCTTCTCACATGCACAACTCACCATTCCCGAGGCACACCTTCACACACACACACACACACACACCAGTTCCCCTGAGGCAATTGCACACACACATCCACCCCACAATGCAAGCACACCTGATGGCAATCTCACACACAGCACACCCCACACCCTTCCCCACTCACACCAGTTCGATCTGGCTGTTTTCCCCTCCATGTAGCTTTGAGACTGGTGACCCTCCCACTCTGGACCTCACCCCAACATGCCTCTCAGAAACACCCCCACACACATGCACCTGCACACACACCCACACCCACACACACACAGTAACCCCTCCCATGTCTCTAAAGCAAGCCAGTTTGAGAGCAGTTTGTTCACATCTATATTTGGTCACATTGCATGATTTCATTTGATCAACAATGCCATGAGGAGCTGAAAACCATTCTGATGTGACTTGACATCCAACTTAAATCACCAGAACATTTAGTGCAACCACAGCTCAATTTCATCACACAACATACAGATGAAGTCAGTCCAAATGTGTGTGGGCCAATATCAGGGGCAACAAGGATCAGGTTTTCATGACATTTGTAGCAAATCTGAAGAATATCATTTGTTTACTCAGTTCAAAATTTAATTTACATATATTCAGTTCAAATTAGTGCTCATTTGCCAAAAACAAAATGATCAAAAACATTTTGTTGGGAAAAGGAAAGGTTTGTTGTGGATTTACTTTTGTCAGTGCTTCTATTGGAATCAATGTTGGTATTGTGTGTCTCCACAGCAACAATACTTTTCCCAAAGTTGGCTATATTTCTTATAATCTTAATGTTGCAATTGCAATGGTTCCATTCTGCAGAGTGGAATGAAACCATTTCTGTCATTTGGAGTCATTTATGTTATTTTCTCTCCCATTGTTGTCACTTCTGTTTGTGTTCAAACTTCAGTTGAAAATGTGTGCTGCAAAGCTCCTGTTCTTCACAGCAATTTGAACACACACACATTTCTCTGGACCTTGGGGGTGTCTTGGTTGAGCACAAACACCACAGATTGTGTCCTCAGTTTTGCTACAACTGGAGGCCATTTGATGGAACACATGGAACATTGAAACTTCTCACTGTGCCAGGTACAGTGCATGGATCACACAAAATAGTTCTGTTCAGCAGACAAGTAGACCCAATGATGAAGAGTTTTCCACACAGGTTTGCTGGACCTGGAGTACATTTGGTGAAATATTCAGCAGATGTCAGAAACTTTCTGCTAAATTTCTCTGGACCTTGGGGGCTATCTTGGTGGAGCACACAGAACATTCAGATGTCCAGGTGAAGATAAGACATTTTGTACGTATCTTCTCTGGGCCTTGAGGGCATTTGGTGGAATGCAGAGAATATTCCTTATTTTTCCACAGTTTTTGTGCGTAGTATCTCTGGACCTGGGGGACAATCCACACATACAAGTGGTGTATTCATTGGTTCTGTACAAGCTGCTGAATACTCTCCTTGTTATTTTGCCTGCATTCTGTTTGTCTCATTTGCAAGAAACTGATTTGATTTTAGGTGATTTGAAGTGGGTTGTGCAATTTGAGCTCAAATGAGCCAAATCCGTGTGAGCCAAATCAAAGCACCAAAAGGCAGCATCTTCCAAAAGTATGTGTACAGTAGTTTGATGGTCAAGCTGAGGATCAATTCAGGATCTTTTGGGCCCTTCTGGTTCAATTTGGGTTGGGGATAATGTGCAAGGAAGGAATTTGTCAAGTTTGAACTTTTAGGGTTTGGAGTTCAAAAAGTTCAAATATGGAAGTGCAGAAAAATGGGGTGTGGATGTAGAAATGTCTCCATATCTCAGAAGGTACAAACATTTGGTGAAAGAAGTATATTGATGAAATGTGGTATATTGTACTGGGGTTTGAGAGGTAGAATTCACTTTTTGTTTTTTGAAAATTTTTACCTGGTTTTTAGGTAGGGCTAAAGTTAGGGTTGAGAAGTCATTTTAGTAGAAAATATAAAAATGGATATTGAGCAAAAAAAAGTGACCTTAATTAGAGCGAGCCAAATCAGAGAAACCAAAATTTTCTCAAATCACCGCGAGCTCCATGGAGCCAGTTTTTCTGTCTCAGTTTGAAGACATTCAAGAAGTAAAGGGCAAATAACTGGTCAAGATAGTTCACACAACACTCGCAGGTCCCAGGTTTGTTTCAGTACATAAGAAACTGATTTGTTCACCAAACGTGAAACTGGCATCAGACGTTCAAATGGGAAAGGTAACAGAACACTTGACATTTGTGAATTGGGCTCATTGCTCTGATGGAGAAACAATTAACTGAGGAACCTAAGCAGCTAATATGTATTCTCTCAGATTTCAATTGTTGGACTGGAGAGGTTTATGTTTCCACTATTGTGTGAAATTAAACAAGGCTGTAGTCTATAATCAGTTTATCAGAGCCAACGCAGTTGATTGGTCTGAACTGTGATTGACCAAGCTTTCCTTTTTGATCACATGGAACTGCATTATGATGAAATCAAAACAAGCAGTAACATAAAATTTTGCAAGATTTTTCTCTGTTTCTTTAAAGTTGAGCAAGCTGTCAATTTAAATTTTAATCAGCATCATTCTGTCACAACCAGTCAGAACTAAGCCTTTGTGTTGACACAATGTACAAGTCAATGTGAAGTGGGGTGCAAGTGTTCATACTGAAGCAGCCACAGGTATGTCAGCTGCTGTTGTCAGTCAACTTCTCATCTGGAGCTCCTGTTTCAGTGTGTCAAAGTTGGACAATGTAATTGAGCATGTCCTTTCACAAAAGCTTCTTCATCAGTTTGATCCAAAACTCTGGTATAAATTCATCACAGCATTTTTAGAGAACAATCTTTTCAGAGAACTGCTGGAGTGTTATGTGAGTAAACTGTTGTTGAGGGTCTATTTTGCCTCTGATCACTTTTTGCAAATAGCATCAGTAAGAATATTGAAGCCTGGACTGAGGGAACAATTTGATAAGACACAAACAAAAACCACAAAACAGGTACTTGTATCTTTTAGCCCCACAGGTTGGATCAAAGAAGTGCACAATTATTTCAGCACTCAATATGCTTGTGGCAAGAAAGGACACAATACTCATTACTTGAATGGAGGTTTCTGTTAGATGCACATCTGTCAATAAATTTCACATTTAACAAAGTAGCTCTGCCTGCTGCAATAAAAAATTTTGGATACCTATTGGTGAACTCACAATCATTGTCAACACAATTCAACACAGGAATGAGACCATGTCCTCAAGCAAACATAGGCAATGAAATATTGTTTCATTTGCCTTTTCTGGTTGGCATCCAGTATTTAGTTTCTATCCAACCTTCAAAATAACATATTTGTCATTGTGTCTTGTGTCCAATGCTTATTATGATATCAGTATATTTTCTCTCATTATGGACAAGAGTATCATAGAAAGCACAAACATCAAACTCACACACCCAAATGAAGTGATGTTTGTGCTTTGTAACCTCAGGTTTATTGTTCACAAATTCAACATTACTGGAAATAAGCTGTCACAAATAATGTTGGATTTTCAACAAATTGCAGTTGGCCAAATAATAGTCTTTGATGGTCCAATCACTGGGAACAAAATGTTGAGGCCAAAGAATGGTCAATATGTGACATCAACATTCCAATGCTTGATCATCAGAAGGGAGCCATTTCATTTTGGGAGAACAAAAGCCAAAACACAAAATCTTTCATTTTCATTGCGTGAAGTAGAAATTAAAAATTCAGCAACATATCAAATTACAAATTCAAAAAGACTTGAAAGGGATTTTCCAGGTGATACATGTTCAGAAAGCCCTTGCTTGACCATTCTTACCACTGGGAACCTGCATCACTTTAATGTCACAATTCTGACAATGAAAGTATCCATGTACAACACAGATAACTGTGGTCTTCATGGCATTGCTGTCCTTGACAAAATGAATGTCAAGGAAGAGCTATCTTTGGTATGTGCACATTTTCCAAACATGAGCACAAACAATGGAAGAAGTTTGTATTCATCTTCTTCAGAAGCAATTTTGTTGATTTACTGGTACAAAAGTGCAACTGATTTCTATGTTAAACTGCAGTTAGCAAACACAATGTGTTCTGTTGTGTATGTAGATGCTTGCACTGTTCAGAATTATTGCTCATTGAACAGTATGATTGATGTCAGATTGTGTTGGAGCTATCTTCACAAGTTGAATCTGAAAAGTGCACTGAGATTTTTCCAGAATGCCAGCATTATGCATCTCATTAAAGGTGCCACAGTATCTTATTTGCCATCAGATTTTAATTGTTCTATTATTCACATCAGTCAGAGGAAAATACAAATTAATTCAGTCTGTAGAATGAATTTGAAACTGGGATCCACAGAAGCAAAGCATATTATGGTACATCATGACATCAGAAGCAGATCGGTAGAAGAACTCAGGATTGCTTTTTGGATTTGTTGACAGATGAACAAAAAGCAAAATATATTTTCTCAGAGAGTAAGATTACAAACCAGATCACCAGTCAGTGTGCATGATGTGGGCCAAACAAGGTATACTATAGTCAACACATCAGGACCCATCAGAGGACAGAAATTAAAATTCCAAAGCATAACTTTCTGGGGAAATTCTGAGATGTGGTATGAATTTGTTATCAAAATGTCATTAGTCAGTACCACACATGATGTTTTGCCCCATCAGCTTCTTACTTTGGACAAAACGAAAGAAGGGTTATCTTTGGATGTGGGGCTTCAAGCCAGATTCCACTATTTGTGGCTAGAAGCAGAGAAGCCAAGTCAGTTTCACAATCTTACTTGCCACTTCATTTTGTATCTGAACAACAAAAGATTTTCTCTGTATGCACATAATCCTTGTATTGAACTTGGAGGTGGCCGTTACAAAAATATCTTTGAAGCTGATGGTTTTGCTTCATTATCAGTGTTTCATATGGGTGTACCTTTCTCATTCTTGGATTCTTTGCAATGGTTCATCATCAAGCAGCATGATATTGTACAGGAAAGATATTTTGCAGTCACCTGGAATGGGGATAAGTATCAGAGTTTTCAAAATTTGATGAGGGTAAATGGTAAAGAATGCACTAAGATTTCTGCCTCTTCCAATGTCCACTATTGCTTGAATTTTACCATTGAGAAGCTCAATCAATACTATTTGTTTCTTGGTGAACAATTACATTTTGTGCCAAAAAAAGACAAAACAGCAAAGAACTGTAAAGTACAAGACATGGATTGATGCCTTTCATTTGTGTGAGAAACTTGGACCACATTTGCCTGTGTTTCCAAGCAAATGTGAACAAGAACATTTTCTTGCTCTGATGAAAATCTCTGAATTTTTTCCTCATATTGTTGCCTTTTACATTGGGTTAATACAAGAAAAGGTTTGTGTGTTCCAAACAATTTTCTGATACAATGATTAACAGAGAGTAAAGTGGCTTTTGTTTCATTGTTTCAGAAAATGTTATGGCTTGGAAAAAGTCCAGTTGGATTTCAACTTTGGAAAGCTTTTGAGAACATACATTTTGCTGTTACAAAACGTGATTTCAACCATATTTCGCTGTGCTCCTTTGAAAACAAGAATTATCAACTGGCCCATGAGCAATTGTTTCCAACAACAATGACCACATCAAGTGGTACAAGCTTCAAGTGTTTTTTCATGGATGTCACCAATCTAGCACAGCCTTATTGGAGTTCAATTCCTTGTGATAATGAGTTGTTGGGAGATGTTGTTTGTCAATATGACCAAAGATGTATTTTGGGGCCTCCAAAATTTTCATTACCTCATCTGGATATTTGCTCTCCAGAACAAATCTTGAACAATACACAATGCTTCACAGTAGTGTGGACAAATGCATCTTTCTGCAACTCAAGCTGCTCAGCCATTGCTGATAGAACAACAATGACAAGAGCTGACAGTTTCAAAGGTTTTGTCAATCAATTTGCATTTCTTCTATGGGCTTCTTCAATCCACCTGACACCTCTAGTTGTGCAGGAGTCAAATTTGTCACTTCTTCTAAAATATGATAAGTTCCTGCAAAAATATGAACTTTCTGACATGTACCAAAGTTTACAGGTGTCAGCATTCAGAGTTTTCTCAAGGAAATCTTTCCATTCTAATCCAGGAGACATGATTTTTAGTTGTCCTGACCATGTCTTTATTTCTGTGCAATTTGTTTGTGATGGACACAGTGATTGTCCAAATGGGGATACAGATGAACAGTTCTGTAATTGCTCACAAAAAATGTATCAGTATCCCAAATATTTTGAAACTAATGGAGCTTGTAAACCTGTGTTTCAGAAAATGTTGGAAAATAAATCAGCAGAATTTATTGCAAGCAAGTTAGATACAAGTACACTTGTAGCTCATTCCAAGAAATTCAGATGTCAAGATGGAAGTGAAATTGACTTCTATTTGGTTGATGACTTGGTTGCTGATTGTGGTACAGCAGCAGAAGATGAACAAGTTCTCATAAATTTGGCTCCTGAAGCCCAAAGCAAACACTGTTCAGTTCAGAGCATGATTCCATGTTTGTCAGGACACATTATATGTTACCACATTTTCCAACTGTGTTCTTTTACTTTAAATTTCAATGGGCACTTGTCCCCTTGTAGAAGTGGTGGACACCTCCAGAGCTGCACCCATTTTGAGTGCAACCTGAGGTTTAAATGCCCAAACTCATACTGCATCCCCTGGCATTATGTGTGTGATGGGAAAACAGACTGTACATTCTTTCATGATGAGTCTGATGTTTGTCTTAAGACACATTGTGGTGTGCACAAATGTACAAGTGTTCAAAAGTAAGAAATTGCATTCATCTTGCATCTGTATGTGATGAGCACCAGGACTGTCCATTGGGGGATGATGAACTTGTGTGTCAATTGAAAACAGTTTCTTGCCCTGAATACTGCAGTTGTATTTCACTGACAATTGTCTGCCTCTCTGAATCAAACATATTTATCAACTTGCTCTCTTACCCTTATGTTTATGCATCAATTAGCTCAAGAGCATTTATGTCAATCAAAATGCTACATGTTTTTCAGGATTTGGTGTTTCTTGGGCTCAGGAATACTTCAATTACTTCAGTTTGTCAACACATTTCACTGCAGAGTATAGTTTTATTGTCTGTGAGATTCAGTCCTCTGAAAGTGATTGAACACAGGTGTTTTCCACATCAAAGAAAGATAACAATCCTCATCTTGGCAAACAACATAATTCAAACCTTAGAACAGGGATCATTGTTTGATCTTTCAGACTTAACAGTGCTGAATCTATCACATAACTCTATCAAAGTAATTCCAGAAATCACACCATATGGGGTGACAATGAAGGTGTTATCTTTGTATGGAAATTCTCTCTCAATGCAAAGCATCAAAGGATTGCAGCACTTCAACATATTGAAGATTGAAACTTTCCAATTCAGTCTTTGCTGTGGAGTTCAACACAATACACACTGTCATGTCTCACACCCATGGTACATTTCTTGTTCTGATTTGTTGTCAAGTCACACAAAAATTGTTTTCATCTTGGCTTCCACAGTCACTCTTTGCTCAACATTACTTGCATTAGTTGTTTGTTTATTCATGTGGCATAAATGTAGAAGAACCCACAGTGCTTCCTACAATCTAATTATCATTAGCACTTGTGCAGATCACAGTCTGTTTGAAATATATTTATTTGGCATTTGGATTGCTGCTGTGCTTTTTCATAGTCTTTTTGTTGAATATGAGGCAATTTGGAGAGCAAGTTCCATCTGTTTTATTTTTAGTGGCCTCTTGTCTTTCCACAGTGTCTCAGCTCCAGCACTGGCCTTTTATCTTTCATTATCAAGATTTATGGTGGTAAAGTACCCAATAGAAACCAAATTCAAACTTCAGTCATTTTGTCAGAGATGTTTAATTGTGATACTGTTGTTTGGGTCTTCTGTTGCTGTTGTTGTGGTTGTGTTCTCCTGGAACTTTCACAAAATTACATCAAATGTCTTGTGTTTTCCCTTCATTGATCCCACACATTCCTTTGGGTTAGTCAGACTTTGGACATTCCTGTCAAGCTCTTTTCAAATAGGCATTGCAGTTGTTGTATCAACATTGAGTATCCAGCTTGTAGTGGCACTTAGAAGAGCCCAAAATATAGTCAGTGGACATTGTTCAAAAGTCAACAGGAGCAAAACAATCTCAATTCAGTTGGCTGTCTTAAGCATCTCAAGTATACTTTGTAGTTGTACATCAAACACTATTTATTTAACTTCTCATTTCATTGAGAAATATTCAATAGATCTAATGGCATTGACAATTTCACTGTGTGACACAATAAATATTGTGGTGACCAACTGTTTCTTTGTTGCCACAGCCAGAAGGAACTTGTTCAAGGCACAGGAGAAGAAGGAAGTCAAGCCAGCTGGAGCTTCTCTGAGGACAGGATGAAACATTCAAGTGGTTCTTAGTTGCACACAATTTTTTTTCTGGTTTTTGTTGATTGATAGATGTAAGCCAGCAATGTTGCACCACACACAATGAACGAACTGCACAAATACTCCACACACATGTCCAATGTGTAACAGCACACCACACACACACACACAAACACACACACACACAATAAGTGCACTGCACAAACACCTCCGCACGGATTTCGGACTGTAACAAATAAATAGCCTTTTCGTCACTGTTTCACTTCACTGGCAACTTTCCTTGAAACCACCGCGTTCATCTGCATTTTTATAAAAACAAAAAGTGATTTCAACACACAGAAGAGAATGCAAATTTCAGAAAACGTTATCAGACACACATTCTCAACTGGTCAAAAGGAAACGGGTCCAAGAAGCAGACTTCAAAACACAGGAAAACTACACACTGAACAATCCTGTCTTTCACATCGTTGTGCAGTGTACTCGTGCAACAACACTGGGACACCGTTCTTTTCCTTCTGGTTCACTCTTTTGAGTGAATCCACAGTTTGGGCGGGTCATCCACAGGCCGCCTGGTTTAGGCTGTTTTGGTCCTGTGCTGAATACCATCAGCTGACAGATATAATTGTGTGTGTGTGTGTGTGTGTGTGTGTGTGTGTGTGTGTGTGTGCGGGCTTGTGTACGACATCAATCCAGGTGTCCAGACAACTGAATCAACTCAAGAAATGTTTGAGTACCAAGCATAGAGATGATATGTCTGGTGGATGGTGCCCAGTGTGTGTGTGTGTGTGTGTGTGTGTGTGTGTGTGAGTGTGTGTGTGTGCCTCCTCCATCCCGACAGTTGCTTCCTCACACCCGAGTGGGTGGACTCAGAACACAGGACACAGGACACACAGAAACGTCGCGCTCTTTGAGTGCTTGTGAAGATAGAAAGACACTGAGAATGGGAAGAGAGGGAAAGGCAGAGAGAAGGAGAGGAACAATATATCTGTCTTTGTGTGTGAGAGATGTGGCTTCTGATTTTTAGGTGATTTGAACCTTGAAGCATACATTATGTATAATGTATGGTGGTGAGAATCACCTATAGGCATCAAAAGGCTAAATCTGTGAACACGAGTTTGAAAGTGTTC
>JAAUXT010046646.1_pt1 | contig 13316 bp, 12 predicted proteins | sample 7278171 | NCBI WGS metagenome assembly JAAUXT01 (sample SAMN14350112, study PRJNA611818) | marine sediment metagenome | isolation source: surface marine sediment (1.8m) | place: French Polynesia: Moorea | collected 2018-08
GGCAGAGGGGGAGGGGGGTCTGGCAGTGGGGGGAAGGGGGGCTGGCAGGGGGGGAGGGGGGTCTGGCAGAGGGGGAGGGGGGTCTGGCAGAGGGGGAGGGGGGGTCTGGAGAGGGGTGGTTACATTCCAAAGTGTGGATAGATGCACACATGAATGCTAAGGGTTTTTAAGCCGTCAGCGGCACCTAGATGGCCGGCTACGCGACCATCAATGATTTGAATGCCATGTTCACTCAGAAAAAAGACACACCCCAATTTCAGACAGAAACGTGTGCATCTTATGGCCGTAGAAATCCATACAAAATTCCCGAAGAAGGACGCACCCTTTTTTGATGCCCAATTCTGGGACAAAGAGTGTGTTGTATTTTGGGCGGATACGGTGGGTTATCATTCACTGAATGATCGGCGACTCGAGGACTTTCCTGGAGATTCAGAGCTGCGTGGTGAATGAGTGATCATGTTGACCAACCCAGTGTGATCGGTCTGGCCCCAGGCCTCCGGTCTTATTTCGGAGGGTTCTTGCCTCGGAAACGTTTCAATGGGGTCGGACAACATGAGGGCATTTTGTTTTGCTGCCCTTTTCGTGCATTACCAGCCCTGCAGCAATTCTGTTTTTCACAGCAAACACTTATGTCAGGTTTGTGAAGCGAAAACTTCCAGAAAAGGTATATTTCCACAAGAGGAATGAATACAAATGACGTTTTGATATTTTGTTGAAATCCCGCAGAAACAAAGGAAATCATGTGTTGTGTGTTTACATGCATGTGTGTTGAGACATGAAGTTCCCTTCTGGGATCTGTGTGGAAAAACAAAACCACTTTCAGCACGGAAGAATAAAACACCTATTGTGCACCACACACGAGTAAAGGTTCCATTTCTGTTTGGAAAATGTCGGTCAAAATCTGCAAGCTAATGTGATGAAGAAAATAACTGCAGGCACTGAATTTGTCCCCGGATCATGTTGGACCTGCTGCTGAATATTGCATTGCGATATGAAGGACTTTACTCCCTGTCAGTCTTCAATACCGTATCTACTTAGGTCAGCAAAATCCTTCCTCCTACAACTTTATTCCGTCATAATATCCTGACAGTTTGATCAATAACACAAAATATGAAAGCAATGAGCTGCTAAAATGCTGCAAAGCAGAGTCGGACGTCCGAGTGTTGAACCTCACACAAAAAGCTTTGCTGAGTGAAATTGGCGAGTGTTGCACGGACACTCCAGTTCAGGATTTGTGATAAGACTGCGTGCAACTGATGTGACGTAATTCTCGTTACCGAAAAAGAATGACCATCAAGAAATAATTAGGCAGAAAAGAGCTTTAAAGCGCAAAAAGCCCTTCTTGGAGCAAATGGCCATTTTTGGTCATTCATTTGCATCAGGAAGCTGGAGCGTTGTTGTCTTTGAGTCAGCCTGATACTGCCAACTGTGCTTACAGAGCTGACATTTATGGCTCCCTTATCTTCCTCTGAGATTTTCCATGATACATTAAGGTGCATTTGGACTGTTTCAACGTCCAAAACCGTGATTACCACTTTGAACTGTGAGCGATGATTTATCTTCTTATTCCCCAATGTGCTTTGTCAAACTTGCAATTTACTGGGTGCATCTGGTGACCAACGGAAAGGAAGCTGACCCGCGTGTGATCAACATGGTCAATCCTTCTGTGGTCGATAACTTGTCGACTCCATTGATCGGAACGTCTACGGCAACACAGATGAGCGCCTGTCTTTTCACCACTTAATTGTGCCTCGTTTTCCCATCTTGAATGGTCACAAAACTATCAGTGGACGGCACTGAGTAAAAAGAAGACGCCTCATTTCCAACGCAGGAAAACAACACACCCTCTTCTATCAGAAACAGCTCCTATTCTTTGTCGTGTTTTGTTTATGGTCGCGTATTTTTCTTCAACTGGCATAAATGCGAAGTGATTTATACCGTTAGAGATGAGATTAAACCCGTACATCGGCATCGCCTGCAGTTTCTCCCCGAAGCAACTGATCAGATTTATGTTCGGCTCCCTCGACTCAACAATCTAATGAAGACATGCTCACTCACCCCAACGGACTGTCCAGAACATTGACCATCATTGACATCCGAGTGTATGTATGCTTCTCTCTTGCAAAGTCTGTTGTGAAATATGTTCCAAGGCGGGACGCGAGACACCAGAGTTATTTTTTCTCTCCATAGAATGACGAGTTTTAGCAACCACTAGTTTTCATTCGGTATGGTGTCCCAATTGTCAGAATGGTAACACAGATAGCCAAACAGGCCACTGAGAGCCAATGACCAGTGACAAAATGGTTTCTGTGTCACCGATCTAGCAATTGCGGCACGCCGAAAAAGGACCGGACGTATTTCCTGAAAGTCCCCATTCTCTCTTCGCCAAGACAACAACTGACACCGCGCCAGATTCACCACCAACTTTTTTGTCGACTTCAGACAAAAACAATAGGTTTCTTTGTGGACAGACCTCGTACTTCCAAGCGAAATACCAGACATTTCCCGCTTCGTCGCAGGCAACGATGAAAGCTCGAAAAGTGCCCCGAAGTCGATGGACGCACAGGGCCCACCTGGCTTACAAAATCTTCGAGATTGAAACCGCATCCGGAACCAGTGTGCTCCCTCTTGGCTGTAACCTCATCAGAAAATACAATATGTGCAAGATGTGTTCAGACCACGCTTCGACGTGACGACGTTCACCAGAGAATTTGCAACGCACAAACTTCAGCCCAAAACCCAAAGTGGGGCAACAGCGGCGTATTACTGCCAGGAAAACTGCTTCCACTTTACAAAAACCACGGACAAATCCCGAGATTGCTGTGAAAGGGGCCATTCAGAGAAGGAGGTTCGGCCACTACAGGATTCCAGATTATGAATGAATCGTCTTTAGAAATTGTGACATCCAGGGAGGAAACGGCATCAGCGCAATCACCACAGAAAGCCTCACTCATCGCGACTGAGTAAACTGAATGTCAAATGCTGGTTTGAAGTCAGATTCTTGCTCAATAGTGTACACTGCAGTGATTTAAATCTGGCGACTTGCAACAGCCTCAGCGTCTGCAGCAGAAGCTTAGCAGCTGATAAGTGTTTGAAGTCGCTGTTGCAGTTTGATACGATTCCTTCGAGACATTGGTGTCCAGTTGGAAAATCTCCTTGATTGGTGCGCGTCGTCAAAAGAGACTGACACATTTCTTCTTCCGACAACCTCCAAAAGAAACAGAGCTCCAACAGAAACTTTCTTTCTTGTGTTCGATCGTGTACGAGTACTCGTGAAAGTTTGGTATTTCCTGCAAATGTGCTGCTCTTGAGGCTGCTCTTGCTGGTACCCAAGCAAAACGACTCTGTTCCCTCTGGGTCATCGCAAACAGCTAACTCCAGAGTGCCACGGACGGGAACTTTGTGACAACTCCTCTGACCTCTCGTTGCTCTGCATTGAACGGAACTTGGACGCACCAACTCGCCTGCGTTACAAACTTCAGGACGAGCAGCTCATCTCAGCGCACATCGAGGCTTTCTTGTTTTGGAGACAGATGAGACTCCACTGAATCTTGTGCCTGAATAGGAACCCCGTTCTCTGTCTGTTCGCTCCACTGAGACACTTCCTTCCTTGGCAAATCAAAGCCTCTGATTACTTGCATTGTATCGGGAGATTGGTTGATAGACCCATTCGGCAACCGCCATTCAGTTCCAACCACTGGCTAAATTTGGTCATTCAGCCCAAGTGGGATAGTTCCACACCAAGCTCTGTCAATGTGACAGATTTTCTGTGGCTTTCTGCGTTGAAGAGATGCTCTGTTGACCCTGCGCTTGAGGTGCCGCACAACAGTGGACTGATTGGTTCTGAGGCTCTGAACCACACAGCTCCGTCCCAGGGTTTCAACAAAGTACAGCAGTTGCAAACACAGAGCTGATCTTTGGATCGCAGGCCACGGCATGCTTGGTATCCAACATGTACTCGTATACGAGCACTGCCCTCGCCAACGTGCATTTTAATGTTTGGTTTGCTCGATTTCCTCATCAAGGCACCAAATTTGGAACATTGCGGCAAATTTTATTCTCCCTCGTTGTGCGAACACTTTTCTGGTATTTTGACCAAGGCCAATATCAACAGAGACGGTAAAGTTTGTGGTCGCATTTATCTCAAACGGCCAGTTAGGAGATGAATGGCCTTTAGAAACTGCGCGATCCCAGAAGGAAACAGCTTGAGCCCCAATCGCGAGCACAGCTTCACTGCTGGGAAGAGAGGTGTCAAACACAAACACACCCCATTCCGATCTCCAGGGTATGTCGTTTCATTTACTTTACTTGTTTTCGAAAGACTTGGTCGTGCATGCGAAGACAGCTTTTCAAATCTAAATATGTGGCAGCACCTTGCACTGGTGTTCTCTCGTTCCTACAGAAGTATACTTTTTTATCGTTTTCTTGATGAAATGCGCATGCAGTGGAAGGCAACAAAGTGACATTCACAAAACTTGGAAAGTCAAATGGCATGTAGGAAACCCCAAAGCAATGCAGAACTCTTTCTCGTTTGGTGATTTTTTGCAAGGCAGTCTCGGTGTCTTCACTCCGTACGCTAAAGCGACAGCAGTTGACCTTTGTCTCAAGTTATACGAGGGGGTCTTCAAAATAGACCGATTTCGTTTGAAAAAAAGGTGAAGGCGAGTTCCGATTTGCACCAAAATTTTAATGAGGCATCACTGACATGCTAAGAACATCATGCAGCACAAAAAGGGCCAAAAGTGGCAATATTTCAACACCAAAAAAAGCACTAAAGTGCGACCAACGAATTGACATCTGCGAAAAGAAAACTCTGAATCTAACAGAACCAAAACAGTTCCGCCTCACTCATTGTCCGAGGATTCCTGGCTGCTGTCTTCACTCTCTGTGACACTGAGGTGGTCTGGAATCTGGACATTCTGCCCCTCAAAGTACTGTCCATCGTTTTGAACACACTTCATCCACCTCGAAGGCAAATCCTGGATGGAAGACTTGAACTGGTCAGGAGAAGTTTCCCTGAAGACCCGCCTCACTGCTGCTTGCACCTCCTCCAAATTCCGGAACTTGTGACCTCTGAGATGATTTTTTATGAAGGGAAACGCCCAGTAATCACACGGCGCAAGGTCGGGTGAGTAAGGGGGATGACTCACCATGAGAATGTCAGACTCACCAATCACTGCCAAGGTCTTTGCTGATGTGTGGCAGGACGCATTGTCATGATGAAGTCTCATGGTGTGGTACTCAGAGTCATACTTCCACAAGTTTGGTCTTTTTCTTCTCACATTCTCCTTGAGGCGAGACAAGATTTGGCAGTACAGGTCTGTTTCCACTGTTTCCCCCTGTGGCAAGAACTCCAGGTGGACCACACCCTTCATGTCGTAAAAGAAGATGAGCATGGTCTTCTTCTGGGCGCGGCTCTTGACAGCTTTGGTTGGTCTGGCAGATCCTTTAGGCAACCACTGGCTGGAATCCTGTTTGCTTTCTGGGTCAAAGAGGGGTACCCAAGTTTCGTCTCCGGTCACGATTCTCTCAAGGAATTTGTCATCATGTCTGTACTCACGCAAGTTCATCTCACACAAATCTTTCCAGAATTTGGCCTGTTCCGGAGTCAGCTGATGGGGCATGAATTTAGCACACAGTTTACTCATTTTCAAATCCACTTTCAACACCCTTTGAACAGAGGAAACATGCAGTCCAGTCTTTGAAGCCAAATCAGAAATGGTGACACGCCCATCCTCTTGGACCAACCTCCGGATCTCCTCAACATGTGCTGCCCTTTTCCTAGGTCTTCCTGAACGTGCTCTGTCCTTCACAGGAGTTGTCTGGTCCTTGGCAGAGAATCTGTTGCACCACATGCAAACCTGGGTCTTTGACAGGGAGCGGTCACCAAAAGTCTCTCTAAGAGCTCTCCAAATCTCAATTGGTTTCGATCCACGAGCGACCATAAAACGGATGTTAGTTCTTTGGTCAAGTCTTGACTGATGGCTTGCCATTAAAAAGCTCAGGATACTCACAAGAAGGCAAAGAATTGACAGATCCATCGGCAGAGCAACGAGCACAAATCGCACAGACAACTGCCGTGACCCAATTTCAGAGGATCGGCGCTCTCAAACTGCCAATGTAGAGATCGATCTGCACACCTGGGAGGAAGAGGTGGGCCTCCAGGTACCACACACAAAAGTTTCAGAAGTCTCCGATCCCGAAAACCGTCTTTTTTTGAAAAAAAACGGTCTATTTTGAAGACCTTCTCGTATTGATCAATTAATTACACGGTTGATTTGGACAGTGAGTAATAATAAGAATGAATTTTCCACTTCAGTGCACCCTGTAGAGGCCCACTGGATTCCTATCAAACTGCAGCCTTAACTCGGCCACATTAAGATACGAGTCTCGGGCCGGTCTTTTGGAAGAAGCTTTCTTTGATTATCCCTGATTCTGGAAATGGAATGTCTCTTTGCGACCATGACGGTCGAGGAGAAAAATTGAAACCTTACACAGAAATGGTCTTCTGATTTTTTTTACTCTTTGGAGAAAAATTATGTACTGTACCAAAAAATGATTGAGCAAAAGAAGTTGACTTTACCGATGTGACCCAATTATGTAAAGGCAAATTAGCGTGTTCAGATGAAAGATTTTAATTGGGATTACTGCTGCTTCCTTTGAACCCAATTAGACGGTGGAAGCCCATCTCATTTGGTCTGAGATCTGTCATCATTAGGTGACATTCTCATTTCCGGACTCCACATATAATATCGGATATTATGTACAGATCAGGAGGCGTTTGCGTCTTAAAAGTTGAAAAGTGTCACGACAGACGGAGTGCGTGAGTGAGATAGTGTCAATGGTCCTTGCTCAACAAGCACTTGAAAGGATGTCGTCCTGGCACTCCATGTTTGGATCAGCCAAATCCAATCTGTAAAAATACGTTGTGAAGTTCACTCGATTTGAAGCACAGGTGTTGGCCATGCATGCACACAACAACGTCACACTCCCGTGGACTGCAGGATACACCTGAACCTCTGCGTTGCGGAAACTGCTGGTTTATTTCTCTTGTGGTGCAGAATGTGCATGATGCTTCAAATTTTGCAAGCTGTTGCGCACATCCCGTGGAACAGAGTTCAACGACTGGAGAACCTCCTTTGGAGCCGACAAACCCGTGGCTCAATTTGGTTCTGCCTGCTGATGTGGAGTTTGATCAACAGTGGACACTGACGCTCGTCCCAAAAACGAGGAAACACATTTTGTTCCATCAGAAGACTGCTTGCAAAGAACTCATCACAAAGCAAGAAAGGGACTTTGAATCGAAACATCTTTGAAGGGAAGAAAAGCACGCTCGAGCGGAGGAAGAGCCGTAATCTGGATGGATTTATCACTAATCTCACATAGAATCCTCGGCCCGCGTGATATACTAGAGCTTCATTTCCTAAGTGAGTAGTAATCAGAAGAAGATTTTCCATTCGACTGCACACCATAGAGACCCACTGGATTCATATCAATGATTGCAACTCCGACTGTGCGACTTGAGACGCAGACGTATGTGCCGTGTCATCCACCAGGACGACAGATTCTTCCTGGAGGTGCGGGATCAGAAGGGATTCCCGAAAATTGAAAAGCTGGGTGAATGTGTACGATGGACACGTCTTCCCCGCAAGGAACAGAAGGGCGTGAATCTCAAATAAATATCATTGTTTTGTTCACATGCAGAGTCCAGAGTCTATAGACTCTCTTTGTGGGTGGCATGGCAGTCCCACATATTTTGGCCAAGATATTTTATGTCTGACATCATGCATAAGACCCATCGATCCGATCCTCAATTTTTTATTTGCGCACTGCATGTGCAGGACTCGCTCTCGCGCGTACGTAGTGAATGGCCAGCGTCTTCGGAAATCTCTCTCGGCCGACGGTATCTTTCTGATTGCAACCTATTTGATGGAGCGCACGTAATGATGCGCTGTTGGAATATTTCATGTCCACGAGCTGAAGCCTCCTCGACCGGAGTGATGAGCTCAAGTGATGTTTCTGGACCTTTGTCGGTGTTTGCGTTGCGCACTGCTTCGGTCCGAAAGCGACCAATTCACAACTAATGAATTTCCCATGTTCTCACAAGTGGGCCAGTTAGCTTGACAGCAATTTAGCTTTTTGCTTTGCACAACACGACTTTCTTCTGACAAGCCATTCATGAACTCAGAATTGCGATAACCACTCATGGTTTTGCAGTTCTCACTTTGGCCGCGCACGATCAACGTACTGGAAATATCTAAAGTCAAAGCTGCAGACACACAGAAACTCTCTTTTCAATGGAGATTTCTCGTTCACCCCAAGACACAAAATCGTGGGAATCTTGGAAACATGTTTACTCAGACAATCGCGACATTTCCCAGAGAGGATAAGACTTGATAAGGAAACGCTTTTGACTTGTAGAGACAGCGAAGGTGCATGGTTGTGACCTAATTTAATGGGATGTGAGTTTTCTCTGGCACTGGTCATGAGAATTCCAGCAGATGTTCGCACATCAATGTCATATGTCAATTTCTTCTTGTTAGCGAAACTCTCTTCAGGGTCCATCTCCCGACTCGAGAACCCAAACTAAGCCTTCAAGCCTTCGCTCAATAAGTGGCCAAATTTAGTCCACGAGAGACTTGAAAAATTAACGATGCCCCGTGAAAGGAGCAGGGCGACTTCGATCCATGCAGGCGTTCTTGTTAAACGGAGGATGTTAGCTGCAGGGAGTCTGAGTGCTTCACACACAAGTTTCGCGAAATTAAACTGCATGCAGAAAGAAAATGTCACTTCTGTCGTGTGTGCTCGCAGACTTGTGGAACCTTGGTTCTGCATCTCGCGCAGTGACAAAATAAATCTGGTCTTCAGGTCGGTTCTTAATTCTAATCACTTGACGAGATTATCCGTTTCGGTCAGGAAATGAAATGCCACGGGAAGCAGCAGAAGGTTCTGACGCAAAGTGAAAACAACAGTCTTTGCTCGTCCTTTTCCTCAAGGCTTCCTCCACATCCAAAGAAAACTGATGGGAACACCGCTTTAAGTCGGAAACTTACACTGCCAGAACAGCAAGTCTGAAATGTGACTGTTCTTTCATTTAGCCAAATGAACAGAAAAGAAAACATTCGTGAAACGAAGACCCTCACTTTCGTGCACCTTTCAACAGCTCAGCTCAAATTTTAATTTTCCAGAAGCTCTGTATGCTTTGAAGAACGAAGTGAGCATTTGAACCAAACAATGGAAAAAGCGACTGACCGTTCCTTAGATTACCTGAATAAATTTACATCGAGGGAGAATCTGAGCAACGAAGAGCAGTAAGATGTCGACTTTTCAAGAAGTCAATATGGTAATTTGATTTCAGCGGATCCTTGGAGGAGTCTTTGCAGAAATGAAATGGGCACTGGCAGTAATATGATGGGCTTGGCAGATCATTGTAGGGTAACAAGATTGCTTGATTTGATTGGTAGAAGCAGTGAACTGGGCTCACAAGATTTGGTCATCATGTCTTATTTATTAGAAAAGGCTGCCATCATTACCAGCACAGTCTAATGCAACTGCAGTGAATAAAATGCACACGAGCTTCATCGCACAGAATTCATGCATTTGTCTGTCCAGAAAATGCTACTCACCACCGCTCACTTTTTCTTGTCTTTCTGGCACTGCATGCATGTCTTACTTCTGTGAAAGAACACTGTCTGCATGCTCTCAAACCCAAGGCAAGCCAGAAATGTATTCAGCGCTGAACAAATTCAGAAGAACTGCTAGTGGCATTGAGCATTTTGGTGGAAACATTAACTCAATATGGCACTTTCATTAGTCCTAATTTGACCACTTGCAGACCTGGAGGTTTGAGGCAATGAAACGGACAAGGGTGCTAATATGAGGACTTCTCCCAATCACTTTCCGTAACAAGGTAGAATTGATTGACAAAAAGCGCCCGAGCAAATGTAAATGTACCTAGAGAGCGTCGCATTCAGACCCATCTTGCAGGCTTTGTAAGCAACAAAAAGGGTTCCTCCTGCAAGAAATTGAAGCAAGACAACTTTTGCTCTGGTGAAGCTTTTAGAAACTTCAAAACCAATTTCATGGATGGAAATTCGCTGAGCGCCGCAAAGAATCAAGCCAGAAAATGGAAAAGTGAGTCATTCTTTGATTACGAGCTCTGTCCAAAAGAAATTGCAATAAGGACCGATTTCAGGATATGACGGAATCAAACCAATTTTCCAGCCATCAAACTTGATGAAGTCACTCGAGGATTGGTTTTTAATTGAAAATAAGGAGTGGATGGCGATGTATGGGTTTTTACCGCGGAAGATGACTGGTCGATGGGGAGCAATGTGAACAATGTTTAGATGAGTTGATAGTGATGTATGGAAATGAAATGTTAACCTTGGACGGCAGGGTTCACTAGTGAGGAGACGATGATAAGGATAAGGAGCCGCAGACATGCGACGCACCCCGCTGTTTGATTTGCCTTTGTCAGCCGGACACGGATGCTGAAATGCCTCAGTTCACTCTCATTGACTTATTTCACTGGAAGAACTTGAAACCGTCACTGACAGATGCACGCTCCACATTGATCTCACCGACAAGGGAGAATCAAGAACACCAAATGTCATGAGACATCAACGGATTTGTTGTGCGAATTTAGGGCGAAGCACCATGTGGTAGTGCAGTATTTGACAGCTGGACCAAAATGTCCCCTGCCCCCCTCCCATGGACCCCCCCCCCTTCCCTGGATAGCATGACTGGTGGAGGACAAGGAGGACAAGGAAGAATTGATTAATAAGGAAGAATTGACAAAATTACCGACGCTGCAAGGGACATTGCACTGCAGTTGCCTTGAGCACTGCTTCTTGTTTGTCTTTCTGTGCCGATTTCTTGTCTTGCACAATTTCGAGTGAAATTCTTGTTCACCATGCGCCGGCACAGACATTTTTTGTTTCTGTCCGTCGGGAGTTGAAACTCCTGCGCAGCTAAAATCAAACACCCAACTAAGGGGTCTGAAAGTTTCAGTTGGGTCACAGTAACTTCTAGCACGCCCTACTTGTTGTCGTATGTTTTTCATGTTTGTCACATTGTGCGGCTATTTTCCATGAATTGGACGACTAATGTTCAACTTTGTTGACCTGAATTTATTGCTCTGACCTTGCTCGGCATGCAAACAATGGGAACAAGTGAATGTTTGAACTCAACACACAACAATGAACATTGAACACAAGTCTTTGGTCATGGACAGCGGTCATCAAGTCAGTTTTTGTACTTCAAACTCAGCCACATTTTCTTAACCTTTCTGTCCCTGTGCACCTCCAAATTTTGTAGAAATCGACACATTTGGCCACACTGATCACCCTTGCAATTTGTACAGTTCAGCTTGTGGATTCGAGAACCTGGCCCTCCGGGGACAACAGTGTCCTTCTCTTGGGGCTTCTCCAATTTCACAGAGTCAATGTCAAACTCTTTTGGCTCACTCTTGCCACCGATAACATTGGATGCAGCCTTCAGAAGGTTGTCGCTCATCCTTTTATAAGCCTGAACAGCGTCAGACTTATGACCCGTTACTTCTTTTATAACTTGCTCATCCAAGCCTTGGTTGTACATGCGAGTTGCAGCTGTCGACTGGAGGGAATGGTTGGTGTAGTGACCAACCAATCCAGCCTGTTTTGTGAGTTCCTTGACAGTCTTCTTGAGGGCATTTACACCAATCGGTTTATCAGCGTACCATTGGACAGGAGACAACCTTGTGGACTTCAGGGCATATTTGTACAATGTGGACGACTTGGCCTCACTTGGCAGGAGTCCAACGTATTTCTCGAACAGTCTTACAGGGTCACGATCAAAATTGTCACTGGGATAAATTTTCACAGATTTGGGCACATATTTGCGTCCACTCAACCCTCCCTGATTGGTTTTAGTGCGAGCATCCTCGCGATACAGCAGAATTTTGTGCCCTTCTGAATCTTTGGTGATTGACAACTGACAGTCAAAAGGTGGGCACCGGAGATTTTGGTGCTCCTCTCTGCCCCTTAGAGCCAGATGCATGCCCAGAAGGAACATGAGGGTGTCCCTCAGTTTGTCCGGGGAGTCCTCACCAAGTACCCCACTTGCCCATATTTTGTCTTCATCAGAATAACTCAGTGGCATCGATGCACAGACCTCTGAACCAACCCTGCTCGCACAGTGATTTTTCATCAGGTTGTCCAGCATGAATTTCAGCTTAACAAATTCAGGGTCATCTATCAACTTCCAGAACAGACCCTTCAAAAAAAACTGAATGCACATGAGAATCTCGTACAAGGTTTTGCCAGGGAATTCAAGACCATCCTCTCTGCGGGTCTCATTGAGAAAACAGCACAAAGCAGTGCACAAGTGAGGTTTCAACAAGTTTGCAGAGTCATCAACGTTCACCCATTGCAATGTCCCATGGGTAGTGTCATATGGCCCAACTCGGAGACGATGCATTCGCCACTCTTTGAACATGTTGATGGCCCAAGTTATCTTCTTGTCAGTTGTCTCAGCGAAAGACTTGATGGAAAGCAAACTCAATTCATCCTCACTTGTGGCCTGCTTGAAACGATTGACCTTCTTGAAAGTGAAAACTTTGTCCCCCCCAACATTCTGCTTGCTGTCAAGAGAGTTCATCTCAGCAAAGTTCACATCCTCGGAGCCCTTGACATCTGTGTCGCATGCAGTTGAACTCACACCACTGTCCAGAGACTCGTCTGGTCTTGAAGCCATCACCTTGGCCTGCTTCTCCAAGCTGTCAAAACCCGGAAATTCCTTCTCTCCGAGGCCCTCGAAAACGTCCAAACTGCACCCGGCGAGTCCCATAGCACCAACTTGAGTTGAAGTCACCGCCCCACTGAGGACGACAAAAATTCACACAGCACATTAGACATGACAACATTACAAACAACAGATGCAATTCAAACGAAAATTCATGACCCCGGAGACAAAAAGAAACCTACCTGTCGAGTGGCATGAAGTCGATGAACTGAAGTGTTTGGTCATGCGGCTGAGTCGAGTCACAAACCCCGTCATCAGAATGCTCAGAAAGAGCATCAACCAAATCAATTATGTCAGGGAGAGCAAAACTTTTCCGGTCCATGACCAAAAGACAGACCACAAACAGCACACAGAAAAAAACGCACCATCTGCTACAACAGCCACAGACACACACTGACGTGTCGACTGACGATGTGCGACCTTCAAAACTTGACCCACATTGTGCACAAACATGAAACACTGACTCCAACAAGTAGGTCGTGCTAGAAGTGAGTTCTTGAATTCGTGAGTCGACTCACTCTCGAAGTAATTGA
>JAAUXT010146009.1_pt1 | contig 13316 bp, 16 predicted proteins | sample 7278171 | NCBI WGS metagenome assembly JAAUXT01 (sample SAMN14350112, study PRJNA611818) | marine sediment metagenome | isolation source: surface marine sediment (1.8m) | place: French Polynesia: Moorea | collected 2018-08
CCCCTCACCTGACCGGCTCTGACGCAGCGCACCCCACCAGCAACACGCCCCACCCGCGGAACCGAGAAGACACCACGTTACAGACGTCCTGGTGGGAGTGCACCACCACCCAGCGGGCCCCGTGGACCTCCGGCTCTTCCTCTCCGGGGCGGGGCAGCTCCTCCCCCGGCCGGGGCGGGTGGACGTCCGGCGGCGAGTCCTCCCTGACGCCCGGGCGGACTCCCTCCAGCTCCAAGGTGAATGTCGGGTGTCCTCCCTGAAACAGAAGCGGGATTGCCAGTCACGTGCAAACCGGAAGCAAGAGCCGCATTTCCCAAGCTGGTCTCCCCATCCATTCCCACAGGTCCAAATTTAGCAGTACATTTGCTTCTTCCCTTCTGTCCCCATTGATGCAAATGTACACGTTGGTGTCCTCAACTCTGGAACAGGGTCTTCCTGACAGCCATCGCCCCAAGCCTGATACCCTCTGCTCTCAACCACACCTCTGCCCCTACCCTTGGACCACTCTACTCCAGGCTCGGCCGTCCCGCCCATTGAAGCGTGCGTAGGGCCGCCTCTGAAATCCCAGGTCCAACTGATTTCTACACAAATGGGTGTTTGGTCCCCTGCATGGAGTCAGACTGTGGGTGAGAACGCATGACACATGAACACAGCACCACACTCACAAATTATGCATCACACAACAGCTGCACACTGTTGTTCACCGATGCACCCTTTGTGTGGGGTCACTGAAGCAAATCTTTCCTCTTGAATGCCTCAGGATCCATAATTCAGTTCCCCTGCAGATCCCATGGTACTCCAGTATCTGCCTACAGATGAAGGTAAATTATTCAGCAGTGCCTGCAAGGTTCTTTTGTGTGTTGACTACAGCAGTGGACAATACACTTGTCAATTATTTAACAGGCTTGACAAAGTTCGATTCTACTCCACTTCATATGTCACTGATCCTTGACTACATGCCGGGAGGACCTCAGTAACAAGAAGCTGTGATCAAGGCATCTGCGCGTGCAAAGTACCACGTTGAATCACTTTGCTGGAGAAAGAATGAAAGAAAGGAAGACAAAGGGGAGGGAGAGAGAGAGAGAGAGAGAGAGAGAGAGAGACAGAGACAGAGACAGAGACAGAGACAGAGACAGAGACAGAGACAGAGACAGAGACAGAGACAGAGACAGAGACAGAGAGAAGGGCAAATTTGGACAGAAAGAATGAAAAAATAAGAGAAAAGAGAGGAGAAAATCTTGGGCGGGGGCTGTAGCCATTGAGGGGTGTTGGCCATGCGGTGGGGTACTGACAACAGGGGGTGAAAGTGGGTGAGAATGAATGGGCGAGGGTGGTAAGTGGGAGGGGCGAAGTGGGACAACAAGCCCGTCTTGCCTGCAGCTCAGCACCACTATGTTCCCCTCCCCAAAGGACTTCGTACTACCAAGCTTTGCCTAGGTGGTTCCTTTGTTGTTGACTTCAGGCTCTGTACAATGAGGAAGATCTATCCGCACTAAGTGTGGTCAATTTTGCATGAACTCCCATCAATGTTGCAGTTGTTTTCCACACGGACTCTCCATGACCTACATTTTCACTGCAGAGGGTGGTACAACACCAGATTCGACAGGGCAAATTGTGCAGTGACACCCGACTGTGCACACCGGGTGACTCCTGTTAACTGCAATACAAATGGAGGGACGTCGCATTCCATTCAACAGGTGAGCCTCACATTTGGTCGTAAAACAGGGAACAAAATTATTTCATTGAAAGTGTTGACTGATGTTTTGGGATGAATTTGTTTTGCTGTCAGTTGATTGATTCCCATTGGTGTACAGCTGTTCAGAACTCCTCGGTCGCTTTTGTTCCCTTTTGTTGGTTTTTGTTTTCAAACACTTTTCTGATATCAGGTGGTTTCCTGCACGGAAGAAGTTTTGATTCATCGGAATATCAATTGATATGTTGTTGTTTAGAAAAGAAGAACTGATATTGAAACAAGTGAAATGCATTTGTTAATGTACTGTTCTTCTTGTTTCAAGATAAATGTGTGCAGACTAATTTTTTACCCTTGCAGAAGAAAGGAAAAAATTCTCAAGCCAAGACAGCAGTTTTGTATCTCTTACAGAAGGGGTGTGCAAAGAATGCCACTGAAGATCAAAGTCATCCTCCTGCTGGTGGTTCTCCCTTCTGTGACAGGGAACAATGAGACCCTGACCAAGTCATTTGTTGCAAAACTGGAGAACTTTGTGAATGTCAATAGTGAACAAGCTCAGGTGATCGCTGATTACAGAGACACCATTGCATTTCTCACCAACATGATTGAAGCTCTCAATGCAACAGTTCAGGAGCACAAGGCACAAATTGCGGACTACAGGGCTTCACTAGAAGCTCTCAACAACAGTGTTGAGGCCAGCAAGTCTCTGGGAAGTGAGTTCAACTTTGTAATTGGTATTGATCTGATTTCACCAGTTTACTAATTCACTGTTGTTTCAAAAGGACATTTGGCATTTCAATCCAAGACCAGGAACTTTTGTACAAAAAAAGGATAAGACCACTATAGAACCCTTACTTATCCATTTCCTCTTTTGTAGGACACAGCTTCTTCCTGGTGACCGTATCCAGGTTGGTCACCATCATTCCTGCCCATCCCATCATTTGGGACCAGGAGTTTGCTGACCCTGGAGACAACTTTGACACCACCCAGGGGCAGTATACTGCTCCTGTCCATGGCTACTACCAGTAAGTATCCCCACCCTTGGTATATGGTACACTTAGATGTCCATGTATACTACAAGTGATCAGTAGGTACCAATTCATGAATGTTTGAACTATCATGAAATAAATCAAGGAAATTCTGATCAGTTGACATTCATAACAAATAAATATGACTCTGCACACCCAAATTAGGGCCAGGGGACATATGTTAAAGGTTATGGTTGAGTGATCAACATGTTCAATGATTTGAGGAGAGTTTGTCCCAGATTTTGTACCATTATACCCTGCTTGTGTTCCAGAGCTTGGCAGTGTACAAGTCATTGACATAGTTTTATCTCACCAACAGTTTTTTTGTCTCACCCACTGCAGGTTCTCCATCTCCAAACATGCAAACAACTACCATGGCTCCTTCTTCCTCCTGGTGGATGGAGCCAAATTTGCTGAGACAGTGGAGATTGCTACCAACTCCAACCAGTTCCCAGGGGCCTCGTCCACCATTGCGCTGGAGCTGCAGGCGGGGCAGAGGGTGCAGGTAGAGAACTCAGGCTCCACTGATGTCTTTGGTTCAGGGATTGCAGCTGGACTTATTCAAAGCTGGTTCACAGGGCACCTGCTGTTTGAACTTTAGAAACATACTGATGGTACACTGCCTCTCTGGTTTTAGTTGCCATGTCATGTACAGTCTAGTTTTAACATTTGTTCTTCAATGACACTTTTGCTGGTAGTGGCAAACATGTTTGTAGCAAGACACAGGAAAGCTGACTAAAAATTCCTTAAAGCCTGACACAGTACATTGGTAAAGCAGAGATTGCAAGCACACAATACAGTATTGCCATTCGATTGAGCGTCAACTTTAAAGGTGTGCCCCATTCCCTTTTATTCAAGTCAGTGGTGGATTGTCTTAGTTTCTTGAGTGTTTTGCATTGAACTGTGCTTTGAGGGAAAAGAAACAGGAGCCCAAGTGAACTGGGAGACAGCAAATACTGTGAAGAAGGCTTGCATTGATCAAGTGGACATGGTGAAAGATGTGAAGGATGTACCTTCCAAACAAAAACTTATTTCATTTGACCACATTTCCTCATTGTTTCTTGCTCCAAATCAATTTCCAACCAAAGACAACATATCAATGGAAATACTTGCAGATTGTCCCAAAAAGTTTGCGAACAAATAGAAACGTTTTTCGACATATGTTTCCATGTGTGTTTTGATATCATCAGAAACAGAACATCATGCAAAAATAAATGAACCTTTTTTTTTTGACTGACCATATTTTGAAGCTCATTCAAACAACAATCATTGGTCTCTTTGGTAGTGCAAGAGAGAGGGGCAGAACATTGGCTGTGAATTGGCTGTGTTTGATTTTTAATTCCTGCTGCCAAGCAATTTAGAACACGCTGCATGGTGGTGAGTATCAGACTGAAGGGAAACACTGTAGTTTGAGAAACAGCAGCCATTGTGCCAGGATCAGAGAGAGAGAGAGAGAGAGAGAGAGAGAGAGAGAGAGAGAGAGAGAGATAGAGAGAGAGAGCTGGGACCCCTGATCTCTCAACATACGGAAAGGCGGTTCTTGAGAGGAACTGGGCAGTTGACTGACAGGCACATAATGCTCACGTGACACTCTCTTCCCACACGTTAGAACTCAGGATGGACACCAGGGGCGGATTCTGTGGCAAAAGCAGTGTTCTTCACACCGCACTGACCAACACAAGGAGGGCGTCGCGAGATGTGAGACGTGAGACATGGGGACGTGAGACGTGAGATGTGAGATGTGAGACGTGAGATGTGAGATGAGACATGAGATGTGAGATGTGAGATGTTGAGACATGAGATGTGAGATGTGAGACATGAGATGTGAGATGTGAGATGAGACATGAGATGTGAGACATGAGATGTGAGATGTGACATGAGGTGTGAGATGTGAGATGTGAGATGTGTGATGTGAGACATGAGACATGACATGAGATGTGAGATGTGAGATGTGAGACGTGAGATGTGTGATGTGAGACGTGAGATGTGAGATGTGAGATGTGTGATGTGAGATGTGAGACGTGAGACGTGAGATGTGAGACGTGAGACGTGAGACGTGAGATGTGAGATGTGAGACGTGAGACTCCGTGTAGGTCAGTGGACGCCAAGAGAACCAGTGGTTTAGTGAATCGACACACTGCACACCCCTATCTCAAGTGACAACGCTTAGAGTGACTGGACAGAGAGACGGGGACACTCCACAAGGGATGACATTTCCATACGTGGTGGGGGCGGGGCCACTAGCTTTGATCTCCATCCCCCGAAACAAATGCAATGAATGTTCCCAAAGAAGAGCGCCGGGGTTGGAAACGGCGAATGAGTTTTCGGGCAATGACAACACACCCAACATGCCTCATTTGTAAGCAAGCTTGAGACTTTTACCATTTTAACAAAACTCATTCACGTGTGTGTTTGTTTTCACCTGACAGATCATTCCACAGGTGATTATCATTGATCCGTTCTGTTGTCAAGCAACATCGTTTTTATAATTTACCTGTAATTGATTCAGTTTAAATTTTTCAACGCGATGCCTGACGAGAAACTGCGCAGTAAAGTATCGCGCAAAACACTTAGTGCCCTCGCAGAGTCAGGGCAGAGTGTACTTGGGTGGGGTCAGACTTATCAAATCGGGAAATAACAAACTGCTGGTCAATATCAAACTCCATCTCTGGCGCAAGCGCTTAAATTTGAAGCTGTCAAGCTCAGCCAACGTGACGTCAGCTGGTTGATGACGTCATTGTGACTTCTCTGGTGTGCCCAGAGTCTGTACCTCGGAACCCCGCTTCGTTTTTGGCTGTCTCAACCCAGGATTTTCCAGGGGAAACGTCGTTGTTGCTGTACATTCTGGGACAAGCAATCAACGTTCCATCTGTCGAAGCAACCCAGACTGCAGAGGCCCCAAGATCCGCTACAGGGACGCCCCCCCTATCGCATTATTGATCTCACTGACGCCACCCCACCGACCCAAACCCACCCACCCACCCACCCACCTACCCACCCACCCACCACGATCAATTCGGTACCCCTCCTCTACACACGGTACCGACACATGCCAATCATAAACGAGAACAAACGTCAGGAAACTCACGTGATTACCAGAAGTCCAAGAACCGGATGTGCGCTGACCGGAAGTAGGTCCGCGACGCGGCGCGCTGAAGAGACGCCACGACACGACGGCGACGACGAGGAGCGCGACGCCGGAAGCGAGGAGCAGGCGCAGGAAGCCGCGTGGCGCCGTCTGGTGGTGAAAATCATGAGGGTCAAGATGGCGAATGTTCTACTTCCGGAGTGTTGTGATGCCACCACACAAAGGGGTGTTTCATGTGTGTGCGTGTGTGTGTGCGTTCGTGTGTGTATGTGCGTGTGTGAATGTGTGAGTGTGTGAGTGTGTGTATGTCTGTATGTGTGCGAGTGCATGTGTAAGTTTGTGTGTGCGTTGGTGTGTGTGTATGTGCGTGTGTGCATGTGTGAGTGTGTGAGTGCGTGTGAGTGTATGTGCGTGTGCTATGTGTGGGTGTGTGAGTGTGTGTATGTGTGTGAGTGCGTGTGCGTGTGCAAGTGAGTCGTGTGATGTTGTGCTAGTGTCGCCCCAGTGCTGTGTGAGTGCGTGTGTTTGTGCGTGTCTGCAGATCTGCACGGATACCTGGCTGGAATGCATGGCTTTGCCTGTTCTATCTGGTAGGAACAGAAGTGCGCGTTAGCTTGTGTTTCAGATCATGTGTTTGGGAGTTTGCGTGAGCGCGTTTGTTCTTGTGTGTGTATGTATGTGTGTGCGTGTGTGTGGGTGGGTGTGGGTGTGGGTGTGGGTGTGTCCACCTGTGTTTGCTGTGTGTTTTCACGTCGGAAGCACGATGCTGTCAGACGGCGCTTCTTTCATGGCAACCTCGTCGCGTCAACACGCAATGCAACCGAAAGACGGCGTTTCGTGCGACGTCAAACTGACCTTAAACATGACGAACGACGTCTTGACGTTGGCGTATTTCTGTAACTGGACCTGTCACGCTGAATGTTGACGTAAAAGGGCAAGTGTTGCTGGTGGCTACGCTGACGTTTAACGTTGGCGTAATTGTGCGTTACGTTTCACGTTCTGTCGTTCCTAGAACGCGTTGAACGTGTGGACAGAAGCTGACGTCTCAACAACAAAAGAAACGTCTGTGTACTGTCTCAGTACAATTGAGGTCGTGCTGCTAGGCAACGAAGGAACAAAGGACGGAGATAAGATAAGAGCGCGCGACGCGCCCAGGTGATAAGGTCTGGCCAAGTAACGCGGGGCAGTGTGAGACGTCATCACACAGGAGAGCCAAGGGATCCAGGGTCAACCCACCTCAGTCATCCCCCCCATTGGATGATCAACGAAGAGCCCAGCGTTGGTGGATCCAGGGGCTCGACCTCCGGCAAATATGACAACACCCAACGACTTTGGTCCTTTGTGGTGTGTCTATTCAATTCGCAGTTGTCCGATCCCGTGCCTTGATTGTGATTGTGTCGGATCCTGTCTGGCGCCCGACCCGGATCTTTCAGGGGAACGTCACTGTTGGCGTCAAAAATGGGTCAAAACGCACAAGCCAACAATGTTTTGCTTTTGTGTTTCCACGAACAGTGGAGTGGTTCTTTTATTTGTCACAAGACAAATTCGGCGCCGTTTCCACAGATACCTAGATCGCGGGCAGTTTACCTTCAGGATCGTGTATCCATGGCAACACTCTCTCACAATACAACTCTCTCACCTTGGTAACGTTTCCATCATGGCCTCCTGAAGCCAGATGACCCCACTTGGTGGGGTGTATGTACATGTAGGACTTGTCAATGAACTTCTCTTGGGTAAACTTGAGCCAAGGGTAGCTCCTATCAGTCTGTCTGTACTCCCCCACCAGTTCCTGTACATTTTTAATACCCACAAGACACTGCATGAGAGTTGGAACAGCAACTTCTAAGAAAACATCATGCTCCAGGAAAAGTGACCCCAGCACTGCAAAATCTGCAGCAATTTCTTGAGGGATGTAGTAAATATCTGCCAGGCCCCCATTCACTCTGTATGGACCCCCATTCAGCCCAACTAGCTGCTTGTAGCATTGCTGCTTCACAAGAGAATCATTCTGAATAATTTCATATTCAATGAATACATCAACACCCTGAAGAGCCTCCATGTTCTTCAACACATTCATGATTTGTTTCCTGTATCTCCTGAATCCCCATTTGCTGATGATGCAATCAGATACATCATCAATGACAATGTCCCACAAAGGCACAAAGGCAGTTCTGTTCAGCCTGAAATTCTTAATCTTGTGCACAGAGAGGAGCAGATCATCTGACACAAACCAATAGCCCGATACAGGGAAGAACATTTCAACAGCTTTGATCATGCATTCATAGTTGAAGGAACCCATTTGATGACCCTTTTTGGTTTGTCCAAAAGAATAGAAGCTGAATTTAAGATTTTTCAGTTCTTGTGAGTTCATGTTGGGAAAACCAGGGCCACAATAAAGAATGTTTGGGAAGAAAGGTCTGTACAATGTGTCCACAAAGGGGATACTTTCATAGTGGGGCTTGTTGAAGACAACAATCAGCAAAACATCTGGAAAAGACACCCAGGGAAGCTCAAAGTTTATGTGGGAATTTCCAACATTTCTAGGTGGACATGTGTTCCTGTAGATCCTGTCATGTTCTTGAAGGTTGATGTTGGGTGTTTTGGTGTTTATGGGTTTGAACTTCAGGTTGTCTTCAACTGCAATCAGAGACTTGCAGACTGGGTGAAAAAGCACATTGTCAGCTTTGCACAGTCCTGATTTGGAGGGTGACACCAGTGGGAATTGGTAATTACTGCCATTCAGTGCTTTGAGCCAAAGGTGCAAATCATCAACATAGTGCTGCTCCAGGTTGAGTTGCTCAGCCATGTCTTGTACCAGATCAAGAATACAAACAGAAAATATTTGACTGTGACATTTCCAGCCTCTCAGGGTTTCACTGACCCCTTCAAATTTTGCATCAGAAGATGGGTCATTTTGCTTTGAATGTTCAGTGTTGATCAACAGATTGTTGCCAGAAATCCACAGTAGTTTCTGAGCAATGAGTCCCCACAACATGTCAATGATGGAACTCTGCTTGGGTTTGGAGTAGAATGGAAGAGCCCAGAATGCATCTTCTGAGTACAGGGCCCAGGAGGGGTTGATGTTTGCAAAGGCACCGGATGCCAGGGTGATAGGAGGTGCATGAAGATCACAGCTCTCTACATTGTCTACAGGGACAGAGGCCTGAATCCCAGGGATCTGCTTGGTACAGAAGCTGTACTGAGGCCTCTGCCTGGGCTGAGGGCCCCTGAAGCCTTGGGTGATACCTTCTGCACAGCAGCCAAAGTGGTCCTGTGGGAGGAAGTCCTCATCCTGGGGATGCAGCACCAGGCCTGAGTGGCTGTGCTTCAGGGAGGGCAGCATCCCCCTGTAGTGTCGCTCCACCAAAGTTCCCGCGCCGCCCCCGAGAAGGAGGATAAACCTTGCGCCGCGCTGAAGAAGAAAACGAATCAAAAGGCGAAATTAAGAGAGAAGGCAGGGACATTTGTGTTGTGTTCAGTTTTAATTTGAACCACATCGTTTGTGGCGAGTTCGAATTGGTGAGTTGGGTTGGTGTTGAGTGAGTTCGAATTTTGCGTTCGAATATTGCGTTCAAATTGCGTTCGCTGGTGGAGGACCAAACAGAGGCACAACCCTTCAGGTTGCTGGAGCGTCGACTCTCACAGCCACACAGACGTCTCAGGCATGCCGCAAGAAATCTTTTTTTTGTCTCCACGGTAACAATCCCTGTTGTGGCGTTGTGTTTACACATCTCCTGGTGTCACTACGGAACATTGGATTGTATCACTTTGAATTCGCCACGCAGGGACTGGGTAGAGGTTGTCCGGAAACTCATCGCCTTCACTGAACTAGAATCTCTATTGTTCGAAGCACCGCACCGCACCCAGTTCGAGCTCATGGTTGTGGAAAGTCCCAGGCCCCGCCCACCCGCTCACCCACCCGAAACCCTCTCGCCTGGTGACTTAAAACCCACCCAACCACCCGCGCACCCACCCACTAGCCGGCCGCCCCCTGGCCCTGCCACCCGCCCACGCCTACCTGGATGGCGTAGAGATGAGAGAGCGCGCGGAGGTTGACTGTCGGCGCCGGGTCTGAAGGGCGGAGGCGAGCCAGGACCCTGAGGTCCTCCTCAGTCCGGTACACACACTCCGGGGGTCTGGAACAGAGGAGGAACGCAAGAGATGAGGGGTCTGGGGGCCTGAAACAGAGGAGGGGGTGAGGGGTCCTGGCATCAGGAACAGAGGATGGGTGCAGGGTGTGAGGGGTCCAGGGACCTGAAACAGAGGAAGTAAGGGGTGAGGGGGCCGGGGGCCTGGAACAGAGGAGGGATGCAGAGGGTGAGGGGTCTGGGAGCCTGGAACAGAGGAGGGACGCAGGGGTGAGGGGTCGGGGGCAGGAAAGTTCCTGCCACACCCGAGCCCTCAGATTTGGAGGTCAGTCCCGTGGTGTGTGGGCTTCGAGAGAAGAGATGGGCGCAGCCTCTGATCTTGTTGGCTCAGCTCTTTCTCAATTTCTATATCGCATATCAGACAATTCATGGGGTATGGGGCAGTCATGCTGACTTCCACACAATGAGCAACGCATCCAATTTGAAACACCCCCACTCTTCGTTTATTGTTACTTTCCCATGAGTTCACCACAGGGACTGAATCCAGGTGATTCTCTTCCTTTGGGATCGTCTGTCAACCACTCCAATTCAAGGCCCCACCCCAGGGCACGCTATGGCGATGGTGACCCGTGCTTCCACCTGGCCCCCATGACGTTTGATCCCACTGACTGGTACCCTCACATTTCCTCCACGTTTCCCGCGTCCTCGTCCACGCTGAGGATCGTCCACCCGGGGAAGAGTGTCGCCGCCTCGTGGCACGTCGGGTCTCCGTCGCGTGGGTGCAGCACCACCCAATGGGCGGGGTCGCGGAGTCGTGTGGGCAGCGCATGCGCGTGTTCAGCATCCGGCTCCTGGGACGCAGCTGGGGGGTTCAAGGTCGTTGGGTGAAGAGGGGAGCGCTGGCCCATGCGCATGACGTCACGAGGGTGTTCATGTTTGGGAGGGGTGCGTTGGTGGGCGGGAGGGTGGTGGTGTGGGCGGTCCTGGGTCTCCGGGTGGAGAAATGTCTGATGGGTGTGCGTGTCAGAAGAGGCTGGGTCTGAGATAGGTGAGCGTACATTTGGGTGGTTTAAGCGGTAGGGTGGGCGGTCGTGGTTGTGTGATGGGCGGAGAGTGTGGGCGGGAGGGCAGTGGGCGGTGCTGTCGACGGGAACTGCAGGTGTTGATGCTGGTGGACATTTCTGCAACAGAAGAGAAAGAGCTTGTGATGCTGTTTAGATTTTTCAGGTTTCAGTTTTCAAATGGTTACATATCACACACACACGTGCACATACACACACATATATATGTTGGTGTTCACGTGGGTGTTTGTGTCATGTGGGCTGTGGTGAAGGTGTGCACAGGTTGGAGTGTGTATGGCAAACGCACTGCACAGTACACGAGCATGAGCGTTCGTGCCTGAGTTTTGTGTGCGTGCGGGTAGGTGTGTACGTGCGTGTGCATGTGTGTCTGTATGCAGGGTCTCCGGAGTGCATTTGTGATTACGCTGCTGTGCACCGGTGTGTGCACGTGTGTGTGCGTGTGAAGTGTGCATATCGTGTGTGTTGGTGTGCGTTCGCTCGCAGCTGTCGCCGTCTACCCAGTGCCTGTGCGTGTCTGTTCGTTTTTGAGTGTGTGTGTGTATGTGTGTGTGCGTGCCTCACCCAATGGAAGTAAGCCAGCACTGTGATGGTGAGGAGGACCGCAGCCGAGCGGAGAACCGTCTTCGGGCTAGGAAGCCGCATCTGAAGTACAAAGACTCAACACGGTCAGATGTGCGTGTGTGTGCACGCATACTGGATCCCTCTGGTGTGTGACCCGCTCCACGCTCCCTTCCCCACACATGGCACCGTATCCAGTGGTTGGTCATCCTCACTGAAGAAAAGGGAGTGGTCCTGGGTGAATCTGGATTTCAGTTTTCGTGGCCGGGGGGGGGGGGGGCGGACCACCGTCACCAAGAGTACCCCCCCAAAAAAAAATAAATTACACGAAACAAAATTCTTCCCATAAAGAATTGAAGCCTGATTTTTTCAGTGAGTGAATTTGGAAATGAGGCAAAACAGAATTGCCTGAACAGGTCAAAAGAGGCATCAGAAAAAGAAAAATTGTGATTTCATTGTTGAGGAAATGGATGAAAGAGGGAAAAGGAAATGGGACTCCAGCGCAATGCCTTCTTCTTCCAAAGCAAACTCTTCAGTGACACAGCCTCTCTTTGGGTTCTAGAACTGAGCAGGTCTCTCATGACTTCAGCTATGATGGTGAAGATAGCAATGCAACTCTCAGATACACATGCCTGTCGGGCCTATCACAGCAGAAGCTGAACGGTTCAAGTTGTTGTGCAATGACTTCACAGCAAGACGGACTCCTCGTATGTGGCATCAGCGAGCTCCCAATGTCACCACGGAATGCCAAATACGGAGAGTCTGCCAACAGGTGCCATCAAGCACCCCTTCATCCCTCCCACAGCTCATCCCATATCATGCCATGAGCCCATTTCCCTTCCTTCTCAACCCAAGCCCATGTACCATTGAAATTACTTGAAACTAATCCCCAGGTGAATACAATGGCATGATGAAATTACTCACTTTGGTTCAAAGGGACTTTGAAACCAACATGCTGCCTGAAAGGTGACACATTGCAAAAGTTGAAAGTTTGGAGCCTTGAATGAATAGGGTCTGACCAAATGGGAAATTGAGACCAAAATTATTTTGTGGAGAATATTACCTTTCCAACATTTCAATCACATCAGAATATGGACAGAAGGGTCAAGAGCTCCAGAGCACCATTGTGTTTGCAAAAGTCATAATATTTTTGTGCTGTTGGCTATAAAGCTGTACTCTTGTTACCAATTGTTGACCTGCTCCAGACAAACTGGAATTCAAGGTTGTGTTGCCTCACCAAAAGTGACACAGGGGAGTTCTCTGCAATGTTGTTCTCTCTGTGTGAGAATAAGTGACACTTCAACACTAGAAACGCTGATGCTTCGATTTGCCGATTGTAAGGAGAGTGTCAGGAGCTACTATGGTAGATTTTGCGGTGATCCTCAGAACAGCGGCAGTGGCTACCAGGGTAGCTGAACTTAGTTCCTTGGTTCTGTGGCATCAGCTACCACAGTAGCATCCATCCATTCGCGCCTTTTCGTGGTAGGCAGAGTTTCATTTCCACAGGACTTTTATTTTGCGTTGAAGCAGTTTGTGCGCAAATGGTGTGCACACCAGGTAATCCCATTTGAAACATTTTTGGCATTTTGTGTAAAAGCAACAGCCAAGGATTATGTGCACTGACACTTTGGATGACACCAATTATCACAAGGATCCTTTTCTATGAGCAATGCAGGCCTCTGACAAAGTTATTGTCCTTCTCAGTATTTCTGAAATTGAGGAGATAATTTTGGCATGAGCAGAACATATTTGTGTCGCGTAAGCCAATAACGTTCACTGCTC
>JAAUXT010039022.1_pt1 | contig 13315 bp, 9 predicted proteins | sample 7278171 | NCBI WGS metagenome assembly JAAUXT01 (sample SAMN14350112, study PRJNA611818) | marine sediment metagenome | isolation source: surface marine sediment (1.8m) | place: French Polynesia: Moorea | collected 2018-08
CCTCATGGCCGTCGGTCGATGCCAGGAATCGAGTCCCAACACCGCCGGTGAGAACGATGCGCTGGCCAAACGGGCGCCACGTGGGCTCCATCATCCACGCAAGCAGGGCCTCAGCCAGGTCGGTTGCGATCTCTGTAGCGAATTCGTCGATGAAGCTGGCCGCTGGATGCCGTGGATCGGTAGCAATGTCATCGGCCCAAATCAATAGCGCGCGGGTGGCTTCCGAGTCGCGGCGAAACCGACCTAGCGCTTCTTGGAAGGACGGCAGCGCATGCTTTGAAAAAACGCCTGCGACTGGAACATCGTATGAATCGCGTTCAAGGCCTGCAGAGACAATGCGATTAGCTAGGCGCGCCGCAATGGCCGGGCCTGATAGCCAGTCGGTCATACGCAAACCAGGCACGTTCCTGGGGGTGGCACCGCCTGGACGGTAATGGTAGCTCCAACGCCAAGACTTCGGATCGAACCACAGATGCCTTCCGAGTTGCCCCGCGCCCGAGTCGAAGTCACCGCACGTCCGGAGGGCGTCGCCGACCAACACGCGCCCGTCTCGCACGAGGCCAGCGGCGACACCGGTCGCGAGATTGAGCACTGTAGCTGGTCCCGTGAAGCCCGTGAGTTGACCGCACGGGTGGTAAAGCTCACCACCGGCGTCGGCTTGGGCGTCGAACACCACCGCTACGGATACGGGCCGTACCTCGGGCAAGCCGAGCTCCAAGGTCAGGAGGGCCTCGAGGGGGACGCCATCTCGAAAGGCAGGGGTGAGATTGTTCGAATACCACAGCCCTTCGCGACAGGGACCAGGAAAGGGGAATCCAATGTGTTCAATTTTAGACCATTCGAGATGGTTCGAGGCCACAAACGCATCGAGTGCAGCCGAAACGGCGCGGACCAGAGCTCTAGCGTCGGCGTCGGCCGAGAGTGCGGAGCGGAAGCGGGCATCGGTTCGCCAGGGAATCTCTGGCCCGCCAGAAAAGGACCCATCGGGCCACAACGCCCCAATCTGGAATTTCGTGCCACCGAAGCTGAATACCACTACCTGTGCGGATGCTTTGTCGTTCATACCGATGCCTCGAGCAAGTTCAGCACTTCCTCCACTGAGTGTGCAATCGTACAGCACTTGGCGTTCGGAGGCACGATCCCGCACTCGCCCACGGCGAGCACCTCCACCCCAGCCACGCCGAGCACCGAACGATCGTTGCCTTGAGCCACCTCGTTGCCGAGGAAGTAGACCGGTCCGTCGGCTGCGGTTCGACCAAGCTCGTAGCGAACCGCCGTATCCTTGCCCATTTGCTTTTTGGAGATATAGACGCTGGTTCTGCCTTCCGCCTCTACTTGTAATCCGACCAGCCGGGGGCGCAAGGCCGCTATGAGGCGTATTCGCTCCTCGGGGGCAACGTTGATACGTACGGTCACGCCATCTAGGATGCTGACCGGAATGAGCGGCTTGATTGCGGTCTCGGCGAGCACCTTCGAGATGGCCGACCGAATCCAGTCAACGATATCCGCATCGAGTTCGAAGCGGCAGACATAATCGGTGTCAGGGCGAAACGCACCTTCGTTTCGAAACACCCTTACACCTCCACGTGTTACGTACGCCGATTCGGCTCTCCGGCAAGTTGCGAGCAGTGTGAGCATTGCCTCGACTTGGTAGTCTCCTCGCGGTTGGCCGGTGACCATGATGAGACGTTCGACCCGCTGCCCCACGGCTTGAAGCGTGTGGCCAACGCGTTCCGTCACGGTAGCATCCTGCTCCACCAGGGTGCCCGCGAGATCGAAGAAGAGCACGGCTCCGCCCAGGTGAAGAGGCTGCGCCTGCACTAACTGCCTCCAATAAAGTCGGCGGTGGCTCGGCGGCCCATCGAGGTGATGGCCGCTTGCAAGAGCGAGGCGGTCTCGACACCGTCCTCCAGGGGAGACAGCAAATAGCCAGCCCTTATCGAGTTTAGAAATACTTGGATTTCGGCAACGAACGGATCGAACGGAGGGAAAAACTCTGTGCTGGGCTCCTTATGATCGCGCTCCAGAATCAACTGCCGGGGACGCTCTGGCAGGGGGTTGAAGGCATCCGGAACCACGATATTTCCTTCGGTGCCACAGATCCGGTAGCTCTGCTGCCGAGCCATATGCGTTGACGCCTTCACCACACCCATCGCACCGCTGGATAACTGTACGGTAGCGACAAAAAGCTCGTCGACGCCGGAGCGAATGCCTTGGGTACATTGGGCTTGGATACCAACGATATCGTCTTGGAGCAGGTAACGTACGGCATCGAGCCCGTAGCATCCGATGTCCATTAGTGCCCCACCTCTGCGGGCGGCACTGAGTCGAATATTATTAAGGTCTTCTAAGCGGTAGCCGAAGGTTGCATCGACGAGGCGAACGGCGCCGATGGCCCCGGCCTCGAGCAGCTCCCGGACGCGGGCATAACGGGGGTCGTGGCGGTACATGAACGCTTCGGCCAGGAGCACCCCTGCTGCGGAGCAGGCTGCGCGGCAGGAATCCGCCGCCTCGCGATGATCGGTGAGTGGCTTTTCGCACAACACATGAAGACCGGTTTGCGCCGCGCGCTGAACCCATTCGACGTGCATGTCGTTTGGAAGTGCAACATAAAGCGCATCGGCGACGCTCCGGCCGGCATCCAAGAGTGCGTGGTACGAGGTGATCGAACAGTCGTCTGTAAGACCCAAAGCGCGCGGGTTGAGCCGGTCGGGTTGCCGGGTACCGAGCGCTGTGATGCGTACCCCTGGCACGTGAGAGGTAGCAGGCAGGAACCGTGTCTTGGCGACTTTGCCTAGACCCAGCACTGCGATGCGAAGCGGAATGTGCTCATTCATCACGGCACTTCTGCCAGAAGGCAATCGAGGCCCGGAGCGATCGTCGTTTCAGGTTACCTGTCGTGTTGTCATAGGCAAAAGGGACCGGCATCCAGGGGTCGAGTGGCTCAAGCTTATCCTCAGCTCGAATGAAGCTCCCCAGTTCCCTGGGTGGGATGTGAACCTGGAAGACGTCTTGCCCCTCGTCGATAACGAGGGCGTAGCGCGCGCCAGCCGCGCGTATGACTTTCGCAGCTTCCCAGATCGTATAGCCCTTCTTGTAGTCGTGGCCCCAAGCAAGCAGGTAAAGGAAGTTGCAATCCTTGGCATCGGAATCGGGATTGGGATTACCAAGCCCGACAATCGTGCAAGGATAGACGTTCTCCTTCAAGTAGATTCTGAGAACGGGATGTGCCTTCCCACGCCATGCAAATTCACCACGCTTGGTAGGTTCGAGCATTTTCGGTATTGTTTCTGTGTAGCCTGTTTCCTTAAGCTTCGCTGTGGCCCGTTCGCGGCTGCAGCCAAGTTCGGCCAAAGGCACAGTGATAGGTTCATAACAGGCGATCTTGCAGAGATTGGGATGGCGAAGGAGTATCGGTTCGAGTAGCCACATGTCGGCCTCCTGCTTTTTCCTCCCGAAGAGATGTCCATCTTGCTCTCCATCCTTGAAACGACCGATATTTGGGAGGCAAAACACGTGTCGGCGATCGCTAAACTCAGTTGCCAATTTTCCTCGAGGAATAACCTTACCTTCGGCGACTATTTGGCGGCCAGAAACGGCAAACTGGACGTATCCTCGAAGTTCGCTACCGTCTTCAAGCTGAATGTACGGTTGGGTGGGGAAGAGCCGAGTCCGTATGATGGCTAGATCATGCCCGACTGTAACGCCAAGTCTATGTGTGCGGATTTTTTCGAGAACATCTTCAAAATCTTTAACATGTTTTTCATCGCCCTTGGAGTGTATGTCTTTCCACTTTACCAAGCAACAATAGCTTCTGTGGTCGTAGGGCTCACCATGCGGAATTACAGTATGCTCACGCTCCTGTCCTTCACATTCATCTAAATAGTAAGCGACGCAGCCATTGTTGAAGGATAAGTTGCCCATACCCTGAACGATTATTCTTGGGCTCGGTTCGGTAGCTTGAGTGCTAATTTTCTTAATTTCTGACAATCGATCCCTGCCAAGATGGTAGTCATGTTTAGGGTTTCTATCATGGCTGGGACTATCCGAGTCGAACATTCTTTCTAGAAGCGGTTTGTACTTTTTAAGTTTCTCATCCTTATCCTCAGGGATAAACCTCGTGAACTTGTGCTTTTCTTGATTGCTTAGGATTCCCGCACGCTCGAGTATTTGTATCGGGGAGTCAAAATGGTTTTCATCATTCAAGTCTAGAAATGCGCTACCCAACGAATCGTATGTCCTGTTTATCTCATTGAGAAAATTTTCTTTTTCCTCGGAGTTCAGATTCCATTGAAAATGGGTGCGATCTAGACTCGATGTGGCTAGATCTATAATCCTCTTATTGTCTCTAGGCTCCTTCTTCAACTCTTTCGGCAATTCATGGCCAGAATCATTGATCAGCACAGTACAAAATTCTCCCGTGTCGCTGAATCCGGCAATCGTCCACTCCTCCGAGTTGTTTGTCGCGCGAACTATTAGTACTGCACATTCCTTCTTTTTTGATTCGAACTCCCTTTGGAATTCGCTGGTCCACTGCTCCACCGGCTTATCATCGGAGGCAACCTCCAAGCGGAAATCGCATTTAACGATACCCAAGACAGTGCATAGGATCTCAAGCAATTCCTGCGCGGCAGCATCTCGAGTGAGGAAAAGCGAGCCGATGCGTTGAATAAGGGGATCGGTGATCACCTCTTCGCCAAGACCGATTTGTCGACCGTAAACGAACGGAGGCTGATCCCCCTCGCGTACTATTAGCGGCAATTTATCGATATCAGAGGAGACGTGAATATTCGCACCAAGTTTCTTCTTCGCACTGCAGCGGAAAATGACGAGGCTAGTTGCGAAATCGTTTAAGGTGTCGGGTCGGCGACGCACAAACCTCTCAACGGTACGCAGATCCTCGGCTGTTGCTCTTTCATCCAGCAATTTGAGGATTTCGTAAGGGCTGGACCAGCAGCATTCTGATTTGCTATTCACAATAGTTGTCCTCCCAGATCGCTTCGACCTCCGCTTTGGACGCCACTGCGAGTACGGTTCGTCTGATATCGTGATCTGGTAAAAGGTTACTCATCGTATCTATGAGCAAGTCGCCATCGATTCGGCCGAAATCCCGCCCGATACTACCGGTGAGCACGACGAGCTTTGCGGTGTCGGGATGGAGTCCAATGTCCTTCGAGTAGTGCTCTATGGCTCTGATCACGGAAGTCAGGTCACCAGCCACCTCGACAATAAAGTCTCGAATAATTCTCAGCTCGACATCGTCGTTTCTTTCCGACGAGTTGACTTTGTGCAGGAAGGCGAAACGGTCAAAGTCATGGCGATGAGCTTTAAACTCTTTGTAGGCTTTGGCGTAGCCCTCAGTAGTAGTGGAGCGGTAATCTGGACCGTTTCCCTTGAATAGGTCTTTGAAAAAAACACGTTGCTTATCGGCCGGCAGTCGCCTCAGCAGGCGTAAAGCCAGCGCTAACGTAGAGACGTAGGCGGATAGGCGTGGCCACTCCGTCTCGGGGTCCACATCGTTTACAGAAGCCTTTTGGGATTCATCGACCCAATCTCCCGCCGTACGATGGACCAGTCCCTTCACGGGGTCGATCCACAGCCACCGACCAATCGCGGAGGCCGCTGCGGAATAGTCAGCGACGTGGCTGTTTTCGTCCTTTTCCCAGGCGTCGTTGCTGAAGCCCGCACACAGTCCGGAGCCGCAATTCAGAATCATACCCCGTGTCACCCCCAGCAGACCGCCAACGCGATGGCGCTGCTCGGCCTTGACGATGATCGCAGCATCATTCTCAATAATGAAATTACAATCCCTGATGTTCACCATCTCCGGGACACGTGATTTAAGGCGTTCGATAACATCATTTCGCTCCATCTCCTCTCGGCCCATCCCCTCAAGCAAACTACTAATGAGCCTGTCCCCATATACCGGACCCGGCCAAGCAACTCCAACACGTGTGCTATTGGAGTCCAGATCATTTCCGTCCCCGAGGAGAGGCTCGAAAAGGTTACCTACGAGCTCAAACAGGGAGTCGACGTTCTGATACGCCCGGGCGATTTCCTCTGGCTTGGCGGTTATATACCGTGTCGGAGGAGTTTCCCCCTGCTTCTTCATAGCGACCTCGATCTTAGTTGCCCCCAAGCTTATGAGGAGACTCGTTTTCAAGGAAGACGATACCCGATGGCTGAGCAATAGGACACGCTCGTTTGGATGGCTAGGCGCAACATAGACGTCCGCGCTGCTTTTCACCATCACGGTGCGGAGTGCCGGTACTGAGAGATGCTCCCGCCGCTCAACGTGTTCGTCGACGGCAGTGACTTCCATGGGCCCGTCGATGTTCATGAGAAACATCCAATCCTTGTCAGTGCCGTCTGGGGGAACCTCATGGATTGTTGACCCGATGGCCCATTGAATTTTGCTGTCACTGTACTCGTCGTCCCGAGGAGGCCCAGAGATGCGCTTGAGGTTCAGGTTTGCGTGGAAATTGTCCTGGAGGTCGCCAACATCTGCCTTACGCGCTCCGAGGTGATAAAGCGAGTCCGATGAAAGAAAAGACTCCTCCGAGAGACTGAACATGGCCTTCTCATAGTGCATCTCCCGGCTCGTGGTCTCGGAGAGCTCACGCCCGAAGTCTAGAATCCGATAGGTTTGGTCTGACCGGTTGCTAGCTTCCATCACGATATTGCCCCCTCCTTGCCAAGCGTGCACTACACCCGGAGGAACACGCAGGAACATAGAGGGTTCCACCTTGACAGTATGAAAATAGGTGAGGAGTGGATTGGAGCTGGTAAACGACTTGAACCAATGCTGTCCGTATTTCTCAAATCCGTGCTCGCAATCGTCTCGGATGGCGTCCACCAGTAGTCGCAGTAGATGGATAAGACCTATCCCGGCGAATATGTTCGCCAAGTTAGGGATCTCGCCAGGTTGCTCTGCATTCTCCAGATGGAACGCGATCGCTTCCTGCAAATTTTCGTTGCTGCCCCAATCCTCATTTCGGATGAATGCTGCAGCCGCTTTCCGTGCCTGTTTTTCCTCATCCGACTTGTCGCTCCCGTTGCTATCGAAAGTCTTGGCGTAGGCATGTTTCAGTTCGCTGGCGATTTTCGTCGTTATCTCGGATTTATCCATCGATTTGGCCGTGGCTTCGTAGAGTATGGGGCGCAGTTGCTTGGCAATGGGTTCCATTTCCTTATGTTCGAAGCCTAGAATCAAGTGGAAAGATTGGTCGGAAGGCTGGCGAACAAAGAAGCTCTCTTCTTTCTGGATATCTGCGCCTTCAGACAGTATTCCTTTCTCTTCGTCGCGCTTGCGAAGCCTATTGATAGCAGCCTGTGGAGGGTGGACCTGAACGGACAACTGGTCCTCGCAGTCCAGAAATTTCAACATGATTTCGTAATTAGATCCTAACACCATGCTCATGGGCACTGATTTTTCGCTGTAGCGTACTTTGGCAGGCCCAGCAGGATGCGTGGATACTTCCCAGGTCTCGCCGATCCATTGCTCGTCGTTTAAGCCCTTAATGCGAGCGAGCTCAGTACCCCCCCAGACATTTTTGTTGATGTACGGCTCAACCAGAAGGAGAAGTCGCTTCTGTAAGTTCGCATCATACAGTCTGTCGGGTAAAATTCCCGTCTCTTGCTGCTCGATAATCTTTGACACACGGCTGGTCTGGACCTCTCTCTCGCTGTAAGCGACGACGAAGCGCGGATGTGGGACGGTCTGGTTTGAGTCCGACCGGTAGTATTCGAAGTAGCACACTCCGAGATCCGGGATATGCGTTAGTAATTCTAGGTCCTGGCGCTCTGGCGTTGAGTCAATCCAAAACGGAACCAGACTCTTCTTGTTTATTGATGGATTATCTAGGTCGAAATACCACGTGTGAGAGCTGGCCCAGTACTTATCGCACTCGATAATAAATTTCTTGTAGTTCGCATAATTATGGTCCGTATAATCACGCTTCCAGAGCCTATCGCTGTGCCGGTAGCCACATCGCTCCGTGATCTTGAGCTCTTCGAACACCTCCACGCCCACTGAAGATCTCTTCTTGCTGAAATCAGCAACGTTTTGTGCAATCGCGTCGGCGTTGAGGACTTTACCCAAGTTGTTGTGGGGGAAAGAAACCAAGTAGCTTCGGCACATTTCTTCGTCGGTTTCCCGGATTCCTTCTTGCCAATGCAGGGCGAGATATACTAGGTCAAGGTGTCCCCTAAGTACCAGTTCTCCAGGCTTGTGCTTGGCAGCTTGTTTGGGCCGGACGAGGGGTTGCTGCAACAAGTAGACCTTCAGATCGAGCATGGAGAGCGGCTGTTCCCAAGGATTCCACTCAAGTAACTTGTTATTGTCCTGATCATACATCTCCTTCAGAACCTTAATAACCTCCTCGCGGGTTTGGTAACTCACCATCAGAAGCACGGGGATGGGCTTCTCCAGCTTCAAATCACCTTTTATTTGAGCGAGTTGCCGAAGCCTCCACCCGAGGATCGGCATAATCAAAGAGGTTTCGTCTTTCTTAGGCTTGATCTCGATTGGACGTGAGGGGCGCACGGCTTCCCGTCCAATCGGCGAAACTCCGCACTGAATCGCAACGGCAATTGTGCTCCATATATTTTTTTTGCTGCCTTCGTTGAGTTTGGGTTCATCGTTGGAGGAGCGCGTGTATGTAGTAGAGTGGAATTTCCCCTTTGGCCAGGGCTCCGGGTTAATCTCTTCTACCTTGTTGGGGAAAGCCCACGCGGCTAACTTCGAGGAATCTTCCTCCACTTTGCATGAGCCCGAATTCGGTTTGGGCGTGGTAGATGATGGTATGAAAAATTTGTTGAGCGGTATGGAAAAACCGTTGAAATATACGACTGAGCTTATAGGTCTCCAGGTACAACCCTCTTGGTTTCTCTGTGGTTCTCCGCAAGCATTCAGTTCAAGGCGAAACGGTCCGGTTTCGTAATGAATCGCACCACTATTGGAAAAACCGACAACTACGATTGGTGGTTCGTCCGTTGGGTCGGCTGATAGAGGCTCCTGATAGGTCTGCTCCGTAACATGGCGGACGCGCCGTAAATGGCCTTCAACTTGCTCCGATCCCGCAACGTAGGTGGCCCACAGATCGTGCGTTGTCCAGCATACCAACGTTTTTTTCAGTTCGATCAACTGATCAAGGAACGCTGCCCCATCGATGTGGGCAAGGATAACGTGAAGCTCCCCGTTTCCCCACTCAGGGAGGACTTCTTGCTGTACATAGTCTGGTGAAAGCTGGTTGTGGGCATGCCTTCCTAGTACGAATATGGAGCGCCCATCCACAGAAACTGTGACGATGCCGTCCTTGAGAACCTTGTCGACGCCTTCGGACTGCCCTTGATCTTGCGCTAGATTTTCGTTCATGAATCTGCCCTATTGATCAATAGTGTGCGTATATTGGCGAGCACTAAAAAGTGGAAGGTCTGGCTTCCTGCGATTGCGTTTGGTATGAATCCGGCGGACGAAATCCGGGATACCAACCCCGGAAAACGTCCTTAATATCATCATCCAGCACGCAAGTGCGGACCTGCAACAGAAGGTGCGCACCACGTTCGCTCCACTGCATCTGCTGCTTTCTCTCAATCCGCTTGCTGACCACCTGATTGACCGTCGACTCGACGAATGCCGTGGAGATGGTTTCGCCCTGGCGAAGCTGCTCCCCGTAGTTGGAAATGAACACTTTGTTGTCGCGGATTTAGGCGTGGAATTCTCCAATTTCTCTCCTGAATGAGGTTCAGGGAAATTGCCTATGACAAGCAGTATTCCAGTGTTTCGACACTATACGACGGGCATAACCAGTTTTCCGCAAGCCCGAGGAGCGTTGGCTCCTCTGCTCCTGGAGCAGGGATTTGGGTAGGATGAAAAAACCCGTCAATTTTCACCCCTGTCTTGCAGGCAGGTTCGGCCTATAAAATTTATGGTCATTAATTTTTATATAGCACAAAAAAATCATAATACAATTAAAGTAAATTAATGCGGGTTCATATGGGGTTTTGAGAAGGTGCTATTCTCCGCGCTTCAGGCAAGCTGCGATTCAGGCAATCAAAGCCCGCCGCAATCGCGACTCAAAGGCGCTCGCGGGCGCAAGGAGCTTGGCGGCGGAGAAACCGCCGATCTTCGGGATGATGCAACAGCGGTGGCGAGGTTCGGATCACGCTGCTGGAAAACGATTGCACCGCTCATGCACACAACCATTACCTCGGGGAGCACCGTCCATACCGATGAGTACAACATTTATGATCATTTACCCGCAGTGGAGATACGAACATAAGACGGTTTGCTACGCTCGATGCGGGGTACGTGTGGGATGAGGGTGGCGGCGGATTTCACGAGGTGCATTTCAACCTCCTGGAGGGTTTCTGGTTGTTATCGCGTTTCTGACTACGTCCTCGTTGAGGAATCCCTCAAGAGAAATTCCCCTTATACCTGGGGTTCTTCGAGTTCGTACATAATGCTAAACAGCGAGGAAAAGCACTGTTGGGTTCGCTGATGAGACTCTTTTTGCAACCCACAATAGCGCCTCAAAACCCGATATGAGCCATTACTGTTATGATCGTCCCGAAGGACGGTTCGAGCGCCGCTTGGGAGTGACTCGTTCCCGGGGCGCCTGGCCCCGGTCCTCCGGCTGATTTTCCCGGTCGTAACACTCGAGGCACACTTTCACTCCATCCCGGAACCAGAAAGCGCCCGGTGGGCCGGGTTTGCCGCACAGTTCACACACCAGGTGGCTACTGGTCACCGTAGGGACTCCTTTGGTTGCCGGGCCAATGTCGGTTCATGCTTCGGCGGTCGAGGGGTTGGAAGCAAGCTCTGTCTCCGGGGCTGGTGGCGTCTGGCTGCGTTCCGAGGCCTCCGTGACTAGTTCGAACAGCCGCGCCTGGAGTTGTTCCACCTGACTGGCCAACTCCCGGGAGCGGCGCTCCTCGGCTGCGCGCTCCGCCTTGAGGGCAGCCGCCGTTTCCCGCAACTCCGTGAGCGTATTCTCGTTGTCCTGGCGACGTTGACGTTCGCTCTCCAGGGCCTGCAGCAGCTTTTCCATTTCGGTCTGGCTCTGGGCGTAGCGATCCTGCAGTCGCTCGAACTCATGCTCGCTGCCCTGGCGGTGGTGATTCGCCTGCTCCAGGGCTTGGCTCAGTTGCTGGGCGTTTTCCGCCATCCGTTGGGTTTCGCCCTGGGCCTGGGTCAGGGTCTCGGCCTGGTCCGACAGCTCTTCCTCGAGGCGGGCGATTTCCCGCCGTGCTTCCTGGGTTTCTTCCCGCAGGGAGGTGATCGTCAGCCGGGCCTCCTCGGCTTCCTGACCAGCCCTTTCGGCGCCACTGCGCTCGCGCTCGACGTCGCTCTGCGAGCGTTGAATCTGACTCTGATGCTCCTGCAGCCTCGCATCCTGCTGCCGGGTGCGTTCCTGCAGCAGAGCCAGCTCCGCATGGGCTGCCGCCAGCTGTTCGTTGAGGCCATCGAACTCCAGGCGCGCCAGATTCAAGGCCTCGTCCCGGGACCGGGATTCCCCTTCGAGGCGGGTGATTTCCCCCCGGGCCTCGGCGAGCTCGGCCTCCTGCTGGGCCAGTTGCTGCTGGCTCAACTGTTTGATCTCATCGATGGCAGCCCGGGCATGGCGGGCGGCAGCATGCCACACGGACTGGGTGGCCGCAGCCATCACCCGCTCGATTTCGGGGGGTACCTCCGCCGCCGCGGCCTCCGGCGCCTGATACTGGGCTCGCCAGGCCGCGAGGTAGCGGTTGATGGTGGTGTAGTTACCGCTGCCGCCCAGGGCTTCGCGCACGGTCGAGACGGTGATCGGTTGGTGGCTCTGGGTGAGGTTGAGGGCGGCTTCGAAAACCTGGTCTTCCGTCGGTATGTTGTCTGCCATCGGGGTCTCCGGGTGGATCTCGGGGTTGTGTTTGCAAGGTAATCACGCGCCTGCGCTGGGTCGTTGCGATACCTGAGCATGCCAGCGCCGCAGGTGGTTGTGATCCTCGGGAATGGGAAACTTGATCCAACCGCAAAAATCCACCACCACCAGGGCACTGATATCCACCATGGTGAAGGTGTCGCCAAGGAAAAACGCGTGGTTGGCCAGGTGATCGTTGAGTTGCCGCAGGAAAATGCCAGTGCGCCGGCGTCCACGTTCGGCAAGGGCGGGAATTTGCTCGAAATTCTCCGGCCCGGTGAGCGCACGTCCCTTGAGACCCGGCGCCGCGTTACGGAACGCTTCGGCGACCGCGACAAAGCCATCACTTTCGATGTAATGATTCCATTGCAGCACCCGTGCTTTTTGCACCAGGTCCGTGCCCATCAGGGCCGGTTCCGGGTTCATCTGCTCCAGGTAAAAGCAAATGGCCAGGGTCTCGGCGATGCAGGTGCCATCGTCCAATTCCAGTACCGGCACGGTACAGCGCGGGTTCTTGGCCTTGAATTCGGGGCTGAGATGCTCCCCCTCGGCCAGATTGACTTGAATGGTGGGGATCTCGATACCCTTTTCAGCCATGAAAATCCGGACTCGGCGGGGGCTGGGGGCAGTGGCGCAATCGTAGAATTTCATCGCTGTTCCCTGGTCATGGCCATCGTTGGGGCCGGGGCCCCGATGGCAGATTAATGTCGAGCGCTGATTCTAGAACTTTTTGCCGCGCTTCGACAGCTTCTTCAACACCTTCTTCGACACCTTGGATTCGGGTTTCATCCGCAAGCTTGGCCGCTGCGGTTGAAATCTGCCGGGGGAGCTGTAAAGTGTACCCCGCGTGACGGTATCCAAGCGGATCTGGATCTGGCGTATTCGGGGGGCAGGTTCTGGCACCAAGGCCTTGAGCATGGCAAGGGGGATGGCCGGGCTTGTACGAAGTTCTGATGATGGGGCACAACGTCTCTGAGGTAAGAATAATTATGACACTTTGGCATACACCGGCCAGCGTAGCGGATCTTAACAAGCTCTCGGCGGGAACGCTGGTGGAGCATATCGGTATCGAGTTCCTGGAAATCGGGGATGATTACATCAAGGCACGGATGCCGGTGGATTCGCGGACGGTACAACCGGCGGGCTTGCTGCACGGGGGCGCTTCGGTGGTGTTGGCCGAGACGCTGGGTAGCGTGGGCGCATTCCTGTGCGAGGACCCCGATCAAAAACACTGCGTCGGTTTGGAAATCAACGCCAATCATGTGCGGGCCGTGCGCTCGGGTTTCGTCTACGGCGTTGCCAGACCCATTCACATCGGCGAGTCGACCCAGTTGTGGGAGATCGAGATCAGCAATGAGAACGGCAAGCTTGTCTGTATCTCGCGGTTAACCCTGGCGGTTCTGAGTAAAGATTAG
>JAAUXT010091864.1_pt1 | contig 13315 bp, 14 predicted proteins | sample 7278171 | NCBI WGS metagenome assembly JAAUXT01 (sample SAMN14350112, study PRJNA611818) | marine sediment metagenome | isolation source: surface marine sediment (1.8m) | place: French Polynesia: Moorea | collected 2018-08
CACCACAACACACTCGCTGCAACCGAGTCGCGACAGTGTGTTTGGGGGGTCTCTCTCGAGCTTCATTCACACACACACACACACACACACACACACACACACACACACACACACACCACATTATATACTCTCTGCTCCCTCCTCTGTGTGCAGTGTCGGCATGTTTCATCCTTGCAGACAAGCGAGACTCACACAACAAAGTTGCAAAGCAGTACAACTTCGTTCTCTGGGTGATCACATTCCAACGAAGATGACTTTTACCAAGCCAAAAAATTCAGAGTCCACGCAAAGAGAATTGAAGGGTTTGTCTGATCGGAAAACACGACCAAAGATTTCAAATAAATTTCTTCGTTTTCCTACCAATCCTTTTGCACTGTTTCAGCCTTTGCACAAAATGCTGTTGTTTTCCTTCTTTTGCAAGCCGCACACCAGTCGACAATCGGAACCCTGAAAGGTTGCAGTTTTCCAGACTTTTTGGAACGAGCTGATGTCTGAACTTGCCGTCGATTCACACAAAGGAACCATCATAGTTCTCATGACTTTGACGAAAGAAACACCAGTTCTGGAAAATCCAAACTTGTGCGCGTGAAAAGTTTTATGGCACTGATCTGGTGTATCCTGCCATCCCGACCAAGCTGCACATGAGCCACGAGGCTCTGGCTACATCACCACAACAACGCGCCTTTATCGACCTCCAATCCCACTGGATGCAGAACTGATATCAACCGCCGTACCTTCTGTGCTCAAGTGCATCATATCATCCGGCGGATACGTCGTCTTGCGTGCAGAATCCGACCACAGCAGAACAGCTTCAGTCAGTAAGAGAGACGCGGTGGGGACCAGGTCCTTCACGCGCAAACGACGCTGTCAGAATGCGTGCGCTGTTGGCTTCGCTTCTTTTCGCCGAGAAGTCGGCAAGAATCGAGTCTTTGGGTTGACAGTTGTTTTGCACTTTCAATTTGTGAGACCATCTTTGTTGGAACGTTCCACATAGCGACAGATTTTGCCTTCGGTGCGAGTTTGTGTGCTCGGACTTTCACTGCTCCCACTTCACGTATTCCGCGCAAAAAGGGCAACTCGAGTGAACAGATTTTCTCTCTTTCGTTTTTGTCCATTACACGAATAAATCGATATGAGCGTTTTGTTTGACCCACCAGGCCATTGTTCGTCATTCAATTGTCTTCTTAGAATCAACCCTGCGTCCAATGCCTTGTTGGATTCTTTTCACAGTGCTGGATGCAAAATAACAACAGCGAGAGACTCCAGTTTTTACTGAAAGCAACACCAAGTGCTGGGTCGTTTTCTGACGAACATCACAAAAACGCACGCGTAAACGAAACGTTGGCAACCAGTTTCAGGGTCCGTTCCGGTCGCCGCAGCTCGTGGTGGCAAAAAAGTCGAGAGACAAGTGCCCAAAAGAGGCACACCTACTTCAGCAAAAGGTACTCCTTATATTTTCAACAAAGTGTTGGTGGCGATGACACGGAAAGATAAACTTGTTGTTTATGGCTGTCGAGTTGTCGGTGTTTTGCTGGAAATGTTCAAACTTGTGGTGAACACTGAAACACTCCCAGGGACTCACAGGACCATGCCGACCTCAACACGACAGGTGGAACACAACGCCCAATTTGTCTGATTTTTTTTTTGAAAAAAAATTCCCAAGTTTTGAACAACGTAAATTTTTCTTCTGTTTTTTGTTGTGGTGAATGGGCTTGGCTCAAATTTGGGCCCAACGCGCGAGCAGGACACCTTGTGTCCGGTGACTCCGTGGGTCCCGGCCCGCCTCCAGGATCCACCCTGCACGCACACTTCCACTGTTTGCGTATTCAACGCGGAGCGTTGTACATGTACGCAAACAGCTCCAGCTCCCGGTAACAACGCCCTATTGTCGACTGCTTTTGTTTGTTTAGATAACTGTATCTCCACAAACAATGCCTTCCCCTGTTACTCGAGATAATGCAAAACGCACCGCGCAACACTGAAGAATTCCAAGAACCTGTTTGAGAAAATACTTCTGCGGATTTTATCACAAGACGAACGAAGGACTGAGAGCTCATAAAATGTTTTTCGCACGATGAGAGCTTGAGAATGAAGCATTTCCTCATTTCGGCAAGTATACAAGTGAAAATTCCCCACCACAAAACACCTCCACCACAACTTGGACCCGACAGAATGTTTGTGAAGCGATGGCGCACCAGATGAGTTTGGCGCGTTCTGCACAATTCAAAGTCCCTCCATCAGGGTGGATGGGCAGATGGGCACCCCAGGTGTCCCTCCCCTCACCCACACCCTTGTCAGTCCCTTCCAACCAGCCTGCATGACGAAAGTCAGTCATGTTTCCAGCTGGTTCTGCATGTACACCAACCTCGTATCACAGGCTGGGGCTATGGGTGGGTTTGTGGGCACACTTGTGGTGGCTGGGTCTGTGAGGCCAGATTTGTGGGTGGGTTTGTGGCGGCGACTGTTTTCGCGGCAAATACGGTCAAGTTTCTCGAACTCGCGTGTCTGTCGTAAAAGTGTTCCAGTTTTGTGTGTACAAGGGAAATAATCACACAAACGTTTTGTAGTTTCTTCCCGGTGTGCTCCACAAAGGTGTGGTTTCACACCAAATGCACCCTTTGTAGGTCCGCATTTTACAGGAGGTTTTCGTGTTGCGCGAAGATCATGATCTTGAGAAGTTGCCAAACAACGAAGTATTCCCTTGAAAAGAACACTTCTCACGATTGGAGAAACTACAGGATGTGCGTAATAACTCACACGTTTTTGGTTTCAGTTCGCTCCAGTCCCTCATGAAATTCGCCTTTTGTGGAACACTTTGTTTCACATAAATTTGTGCTTCCAACAGCAGGTGTGTTTTTGGTTGCGGGGAAACACAACAACGTGAGAAAAGTTTGCGGTTGGAGCTACCGATACTCACACAGGCGCAATGCTGACTTTTCAGCATGCTTGTGACGTGCACCGTGAACATTTTCTCTCATCAATGTTGTTCAATTCACCACTGACACTGAGAGAAGCCATTCTTGGGTGCGTCTCAGTCGGAAGATCCTCAAAAAGATCCAATTTCAGAAAAATCATGGCGGGAAAAAAGAGTTGACTCGCTTGAGTCTCGAGGTCGAGTCTCGTACTCGTGTCTCAACTGAGTGCCTCATATATGTTCGGTCTTTTGCGAGGCAACAATTTTCCTGCACCACAAAACGTCAGGGAACAAAATTGTGAGGCCCCACCGTTTTCCACTCCAACAGGATTTTCTCAACTCGTCGGTCGTTGCAGACTGCATAACTTTTGTTCCCTTTCTGCTCTTCCTGGATCCACCGAAGCACAAGCCACGGGCGTAATGCAATCCAGTTTGTGTGTTCGCTGTTTGCTGTTCCGCCCCGAGAGATAAGCGGTTCTGATGGGAACATGCGCGAACGTTCGTGCAGCTGCAGCGATGCAGACGAAGCGCATCTCAACTGAGGAAAGTTCTGCCCCGTCAGAGGCTCTCCATCCACATCAAGTTGTGACCAAGATGACGACAACAGAATCACAATGCTGAAGCAGATGGTTCCCAACGTTGGTCGGCGTGCGTTTCGGTGGATTTTCGTAGTCCGAGTCCCATCGTGGCTGATGCAATGTTTGCACGCCGTGGGCGAAGCTTTGCCATGATGACATCAGCAGCGCGATGTGAGTCTGTCTGCGCGCAAACGTTTTCCAAGGAAAATCGCAGAAAACATGAAAAAATGTGTGTGTGTGTGTGTGTGTGTGTGTGTGTGTGTGTGTAATGGCGTACACGTGTGTTCAGACTCACCCCAAGAGAACTGCATGGCCTCAGTCATCACATCGGCAGCGAAGTCCATCTCCGACTGGTTTTAGTGAGATCAAAACTTCTCACGAACACGCACCGCCAACCTGCCCTGTGGAAACACAAAAAAATACATGTCCATCAGTGTTGCATTTGGTACGTTCGTTCAAATGCGGTCGTCCGTCACACCAACGTGATGAGACACGACGGAAACACGTGACACGCCCAGGACGTCCTCTTGCACGACCACGCCCGATTGCCAACGCCAGTCACAAATTCTGAAATCGAAGACGCGTCGCTGTAGAGCGTGTTTTTACAGGTTCACTTTGACATCCAGTCAACGTTTTGAAAGGTATTTCTGAACATTAGAAAATATCCTACTTCAGATTCTTGTGCCCATTTCTGGCTGGTCTGCTTCTCAACGTATTTGGATGTTGTTTTGGTTGTTTTGCAACAAAACCACAGTCAAACGAAGGAAGCGTGCAAACCCCATTTTATTTCAAAATTACACATTGGTGCGTCTTTTTCCAACAGCTATTTGTTGTTGCGTGTGTTGGCAGGAAAACAAATTCAGCAGCGTAACGAGGTTTGGCGGCATCTTTTGCAGCACGAGACCCGACCTGTAGGACGCACGGCACCAACCTGCAAGTGCCTGAGAACCGATTCATTCCATTCAACTGACACCGGATTGTCTGCAACTGAGTGTACATGCTCTGCAGGCATTCGCGCCCAAGCAGACTCAAAACTTTGGGATTGCCTTTCAACACAAGCTGTGAGGACGGCGCTGCGGTCCGAATGCGGAAACGAGAGTCCTTCGAAATTACAGTCGTGGCCACTCTGATGCGGATGTGGCGACGTTACATCGGTGTGTCACGCAATCGCTTTGCAAAGCGACGGCGACACCGTTTTCTCTGTCACCGCTGCACCTTTTGCATGCAACATTTTTCGTCTGCACATGTTGTTGCGCCATATGCAGACTTTGCCCACAGAATACTGGAACACTGAAAAAGCTTTTGACAAACTTGCACGAAGAATTTCTGAAGCATCAGAAAAAGTTGCCAGTACCCTTTAATTGGACAGACAGATTCCAGGTTTCGAATAAAAACGTTTCCACCAGCGGGTAACACACAGATGTGTGTTCCTCAAGATCCGACATTTTCTTCCGTGCAACAACACAAAATTGTTATGTCATTCTTTTTGCACGTGCGCAAGAGAACCATTTTTCGTGCAAAATAACAACAAAAAGAGAAAAGAAAACCCAACAATTTTCATCACGAAAAAAACCCCCGCCCAACGTCCGTGGGAAGGTGAGATCGATCAATCAGACGAATCTCGGAGTATCCGCTCTGCATAAATTGAGCAGGAGATTCTGTCAGCAGCAGCCGGGTCAAGGGGAAACACTCGTACAGATTCGCGAGTTTCATTCACTTGGAAAAACAACAGCAAGAATTCTTCCCCCCTACCTTTGTTTTGAAATGCAAGAAACAAGAATCCAGGTTGTCGCTTCAGCACAGGAACCGGCTGGCTTGTTTCGAATTTGCAGTCCTTTCGGTGATGGACGTTCCAACCAGCACGCACTCGAAAAAGGTTTCCTTGTTTTGACCAAAGTTTCCTTCCTTTTTCAGGAATGTTTCTTCGCACCAGGTATACGAGGAAATTTCTCAGCTAAATCGTAATCACAAGATCTTATCTGCTGCCATGATTCTTCAATCTCGCACGAGTGTATCCATCGCCTGCACCAAAGATGATTCAAGTCGTCAATGCGATGCGTGCACGCCTCTCTTCCGGGTACGCATCACAAAATTTCCTGACGTGTTAATGTGTGAAATTTGTCACGTGCATTCGTATTTGAACAAATTCATTGTCTTCTGTGAAACCTTCAGGAAAAATATCCAAGCGCCTTTGTCTGTGTTGTTTGGAGTGGAATATTTGAAAAATGTTGTTCAGCAAACCTGTATTGCTGCATTGTACAAGTACTGTATGAAGTGGCTAACAATGCGATCTATCGGTACTTTTTTTGTGGCCCACTTGTTGTTGTAGCTTCTTTCTGAGAATGCGGATCTATAATCAAGACGCGCAGTACAAGCTCAAGATTTCCAGCAGCCTTGGATGAAACAAAGACTCAGAATGTGAATCTGATCCATTTGAATGTGACCCACCCAACCAAATCGAACGCTGACACGCATCACACAAACGCATCGTACGACCTCGTACGAGTATCTGTCGGCGTCGAAAGCGCGAACACCCCAAGATCAGCCAGGCACCACGTTTGATCGCGCACTCCGACTTGGTGTTTAGATACGATCTTCTTCATTGCACAAACCGACAAAGAGAACTGTCAAGTTGGGCGTCGTTTTGAACACTTCTTCCGGGCACACGGACTGTTTTGCTCCTTATCAGAAAGAAAAAAAATGCAAGTTTTGTCACAGTGCTTTGCGATAGCCAGGATCATTCGAGTGCCGCAACAAAAAAGGTGCGCATAATGACACTCCATTGTGCCTTTGCGCAAAACACAGGCATCAGCTGTGGTCTTTTCCTCTCAGTTGGGGCGGTCGTTCCTCCGCGAGGTTTTGAACAAAGGTGTCATGATTGACAGTTTGCTGTTCACATAATACTCGTAAGTCACATTGTGTGTTCTAAATGCTCAGTGTTCATTTCACAAGCTAAGAACTTTTGATTGTCATCGAAATGTAAGAACCAGAACACACACAGTGAAAACTTCATGAAAACTGACAACAGACACACTATTTTCTTTTCTCTGCTTGTGGTTGGTGAAAACATGCTGCGTATCGCTCTTGTAGAGGTGTGGTTTTGAGTCGTGCACATGCATGTGCAGAACAAGCAGCCCATGCAGAGAAAGGTAAAGGACCAAGGTTCCGTTGACGAAATACAACCTCGTATGCGAGCCTTGCCGGTCGTGTATACCTGCAAAGGTCGCCACGTCAGGAGACCAACGCCCGTGGCACCATGCTGGCACAAGAATGAAAACGTGGAGCTTGTGTCTGTTGTACACAAAAATTGTTCAACAACTTCAGTGTACTCATAGTATCAGCCGAAAATTTGAGCTGTGCAAGGCCTGCGGTTCAAGAATCATCACGGTGAGGCTCGGAGCACACCAGGCGACTGCGACTGGATGGGCCCGACTGTCTGGGTGCGACTGCATCAGCGTCGGGCGGGAAGACACACTGACAACGTGACTGGATGGTATCCAGGGACCCGTGATGTGTTTTCCCCCATACAGTTGTGATTAGATTCACTTCCATCCAGCTTGTGTTTTCCCCCATCCAGTTGTGATCAGATTCACTTCCATCCAGTTTGTGTTTCCCCCCATCCAGTTGCAATCAGATTCACTTCCATCCAGTTTGTGTTTTCCCCCATCCAGTTGTGATCAGATTCACTTCTATCCAGTTTGTGTTGCACATCAACTGCATTGATTCTTTCCCAGTGACCATCCAATCGGAGTGGATGACACAGAAATCACATTGCACAATAGGAATGGGTCCGGTTGGTGCAACTGGATGGTGCATCGCAGCAGCAAGTCACAGCTGAGTGTGTTTCATCCATTGAAAATGCCTTGCAGTGATCGAGTGACCCGACTCCGCACTGCTGCGACTGCGATTCACCCATCCAGTCGAGCGACTCGCCACCCAGATCGGGGTTCAGTGTGTCCGCACCCTGAGAACGGAAACTGATAAGGTGCCGTTCTTTGGTGTGTCAGAGGTACCTGCTGCAGTTCTTTGGATCAAGTGTTCTGGTGCATCAAAGCTACGCATCCATCCTTGGCTGCATGAATCAGGAACGTTCACGCAGTGTGCACCACAGGTTTGCAGAATTCGTATGTAAAGAGTCTTGGTCTCAACTACTCGTATTTTGTTCTGGAGCTGGTTTTGTTCCTCTTCGAACCACAGGACCAAAAGACGACAAAGTTCTCTTGTCGGGTGATGGTGTCAATGCACTTTTTGGAGATCTCACTATGCAATTCGAGGTGAAGTGAATGTGAACCTACCTGTTGAGATCCCCGTGGGATGAATCCAGGTTGCACGGGCGACAGTGCGTTAAATGTCCTATCTTATCATTTCATCTCATTAAAAATCTTGTCCGTTTGTACCTGGGACCTGTGCTTGTTGCCGCGACAGTTTGTGTAACCTCTGTTTGAGTGTTCTTTTTTCACAAACGAGCACACACGTTTGGTCCGCTTATTCCGACAGGAACCTTATCAGTCCGTCAACTAAAGCACAATTCTGCCTTCTCGGTTGTTCAGTCGTCAGAGAAGACAAGTTTGTGATTCTGTGACCAGCACAGTCATTATCACATTTGATTGTTTCGTTCAGTTTGCATCAGATTGGGTTTTATTCCACAAGAGTCCACGTTCTGAACAGAGCCTGAAGAACAGCCTCATCCACTTCTAATTTTGTTGCGTATTCCAAATCGCTGGCGCCCACGATTTCGGTTCCGTGCGTGTGCATACACTGCCGCACCACACAACTGAAATATGGCTTCAAAAAGTATGTTTTGGCAACCACCCACATTTTTTCACTGAAATGCTTGCGGATTCAGCAACCCAACATGCAAGGGAAACGAATCCAGAGCGCGAGATACGAAGTTCACCAGACTTGCAAGCGAACAAGTTGAGATAAGAAACACATCCCGACTCAGATTCGCAGAGCGGCACTCAACACCGTGTGGGGCAAAGCGCAAGTCAAGATGATTGCCAATTTTCAGGTCCCCTGCAGCGGGTTAAAATTTGACGAATTCGTGTTTCAACAGAAAATTTGTCAATTTTGAACTGAGGAAAACGGGTATGCGACTGACAGGTCAGACATACATGTGCACATGCAAGCAATTTTGCTAGCTTTGCAATGGCCTGATCGTTCTCCGGTGTTCGTGTGTGCTCGCACTTGCAATAAATACATTGCTCAGTTTGCCTTGCCCTCTACTCTCATTAAAATCTTCTCCCGTGGCAGTCACCCAAATGGTGTTTCTTCGTGTTCTTTCAAACCATTTTTGTGCTGAAGGAGCCTTTACTCGTGCTTTTAAACCTCATGCCTCAGGCCAGGCTGTGGATCCGCCAAGACGACGAACCAGGAAAAGCTCGGCTGGTCTCCACCATGTTTCAAACAATTCGACAAATGCGGCGCACGTGCAAATACAAACAGCGCCATGGCAACTCACTCTGCTGTTGTTGTTTCTGCGTGGGGGAGGCAACATAAAACACAATGTGTGGCCACGCATGCTAACTAAGTGCCGTGGTAATGTACTCTTACCGAACCTCGAGATTCCAGACGAGAGTGAGCGAGTATCGTGAGCGAACCTGATCAGAATCCACAGTTGTTTTGGTGGGGTTTGTTCTCCTGTTGTGACCAAAAAATTTTGTACCACACCTTTGAAGTCTGCCGGAATTATCTCGTAAACAGCAGCAAAATACACCACTGCGGCTTTCAAGTTTCACGGGGAGGAGGTGTACAGGAGACCAGGGACCTGGGCACCACCTCCAGGTCCTGGACCTGGGATTGTGTCAGACGACATGCCCATGGACATTTTCAGGCCAGGCGGATCCAACCGCAGTTCTAACAAAGGACGGCAGCCGTCTGAAATACGAATCTGAATCTCAAACCACAGGGAATCGGAATGACCGAGACTCACGCACCACCTCAATTTCAAAAGAACACTGTGTGGGAACCGTTCTGCTCTCAACAATATTTGCCAAGCGACGTTAAATTGTGTTTGAACTGTCAAAGTAATTTGCTCTGTATGGCCGTTTGTCTGTATTTCGTGTTGGTTTCTCTTGTGAATAATATTCCCAAATCTGTGAGTGAATACCCAAATACCAGAAGATGAAACTGAGTCAAGTACTGGTGTGCACGCCTTTCAAGGCTACGTGCGTGCAAAGCGTGCTTTGTACGAGGGATGTCCTGAAATATGCGGTTTCTGTTCGAATTTGTCAGTGTCCGGCAATGCAATTTTTGTTCAAGACCCTGAGTGTGTTGCAGACACACATGGCAATGTCTGGTCCGCAAGGAAATGTGTCAGTGACCTCTGCCAAGTCTGAGATTGATCCTCAAAGTGCACTGGGTGCAGTTCAGTCAGTGACAGGCAGTGGAGATTTTGGTTTGGAAATTGTCACCATAGACTCAGAAAACCCATCCAGTGACAGTGAAAGTGATGAGAAGGACAAGCAGGACTGACATCCTGATGACCACAAGACTCTGTCGCCAGTGAACTCCATGCATGCACAATTTGAGTCCACTTTTGGACTGTTTACATTGCATATTTTTGAACAAATTTGGTTTTATAGCATGTTTTAAAATGTTCTTTGTTGTCAGTAAAAAGTTCGTGAATTTTACTCCTTGTTGAACTGGAAAAATCGGGACAGAAACCGCATATTTGAGGACATCCCTCGTAAACTGAACAAACCATTTGAAGGAAACTTCTTGTCTTTCTTGCCAAGTATTTCCTTCCAGCGACAGCAGGTTTTTGCTTGCACGATCAAATTGGGTCCAGGGGGCTCAAGTCGGTGATCCGTTTTGTGCAGGACACCACTCAGTGAGTTGATGGCGTTTTGGGGTTCCAGACATGTTACAACTGCAGAGTCAGAGGAACGCATTCGTGTACTTCTAACTGCATGATCGGGGTGAAGAGACGGGTCTGCCCCTCAAGGCCAAATTTTTCAGGCAACTTTTGAAGGCGACTGTCTTCAGGTTTCCGTCCTCACCAAAACTCCAGAAAATAAAGTTCGCAATTTCTGCCATCCGGAAACATTTTCTCACCCCCACACTGAGAGCAGTTGGCTTTTTTCGTGAAAATAACACGCTCTTCGTCAAAAGCGCACCTGGAGAGTCAGACAAGTCAACAAGGGCTTCGTTTGTACCCACACCCAGGCTCTGGAGGGGGCTCGTCTCTTTGCCTTTTCCTGTGACGCGATACAATGAAACAAACAGCACCAAACTGACTCGCTGACACATCGTGTGAGCACAACGCGTGTACGAGTATGTCCTTACGGGGACGTGATCTGAACTTGTCTGGATGCTGATTCAGAAAACAGATTCTTTTGCCCCACCACAAAAAAGAAATAAAGCAACCTTTGAAGATCAGGACAATTTGCAATTCAAATACGACTTCAATGAATGCCCTTTTTTGTTAAATGACTCACACAAACCCGTTCTTCTGTTTGGTACATCGTGGACTTCGGTCGGACGGCCACAGGTTCTTTTCAATTCGTGCGACGTCCGAATTGCCAGAACGGTGACAGAGGACCCTCTTCCAACTGTTTATCACTGGTTGTTCTCTTGCAATCTGGTCATCTGTGTTTATTTGAGTTTGATTTCCGTCGTGCAAGAGACCGCTTGGGAGTCGCAAAAGAGTTGAAGGAGTCCATTGACGAGAATTTGAGTCCGAAAATGCAGAGAAATCAAGGTTTGACAGTGTCTTAGTTGCAGTCGATATCCGAGATCCTGTTGAGGTTTTCACATGCTAAACCCATGATCAGATGGATTCCATAAAGTTGAAGGATCACTCCGGCCTCAAACTTCTTCACAGTTGTGAATGATCAAAACTGTTTAACTTATCACATGCATGACAACATTTCAAAATTTCTCTGATCCTGTTGAAATCACGTCAACTGAGAAACTTCATAGCGTGAGAAGAGCCCGAGACACGGAGGTGTTTAGAGCAGGAAAACAAACAGCCCTCGGTCCGTGTTCACTCAACCCCACCCTGGTCTGGGAGTGGATTCAGAGACCGAGAGACTGCAGAACTCACATTCCTCCAAATCCTTTGATACTTGTGCTTGAAATGATGACAACTGAGCCCAGGACACTTGTTCCTGCTTTATGCGCAATTTCAAAGAACTTGAGAGATTCATTCGCCAAGGTTTCTGCCACCCCCGCGCGCAGTTGCTGGATCTGTTTTTGTGCTCCATTGTGCGCACACCTTTTTGCTGAACTTTTCACAGGATAATTTTGTCCCTCAAGTGCCAAAAACTCATGAGGTAATAAAATCACCAAAAGGCTGCGTTTCTGTGGATGTCATTTTGCTGGGCTTTTTCTCTGGGATCTTGATAGGCGCAGTCCAGTTTGTCCGACGCAGGATGTTTTTGGTGAAGGCGATTTACGACAGAACTTCTGTTGCGACTTGTTTCAAACAGAAAATTCTGTCTCCATTAATTCCAATGTCACATTGAGCAGATTCCATGAATGTCAGTGATCAAGGAGCAGGGTTCATGCTGACAGGATTCTTTTTGGAGTGTTGAAAAATTGGCACGAGAAACTGGACTGACATTAGAAATCCTCCCAGCACTTGTTGCAAAACAATGGGCCAAGAATAAAATCTTCAGCACTGTGTTCGTAATCTCAACCACTTAGACAACCACATCACACAAAATTGCATCCACCTTTGCCAAAGAAAGAAGGGTCTGAAAGCGTAAACTTGGCACACGTGAATCGTCAAGTGCAAAATGGACGGAGCTCAGTTTGAGACATTTCAAACACTTGGCATCCTTGCTGATTCCAAACAGACGCATTCAGTCTCACAGTGTCAATGTAATGTTAGGTTGGCTTTCAGAAAGCAACACGTTTCTCCTTTTGAGAACGCACACTCCACTGAGCAGGTGTCATCCCGTTTTGTCGACTCTTCTCTGGTTGGGCTCATATTTGGCGGCGATTGGCCTTCTGAACTGACTTCTTACGCGGTTCCTTTTATCGTCATCCTTCACACAACAGTGGGTCCCTTTCTCGATTCGCGTGATGGCTTCGTCCGTTGGTTGTTGCAATGGAACCCACGGTCCTTCAGGGTAAAGCCAGGAGGACGCCAGCATCCGAGGAGTCATTTCAGGCGTGGAGACTCGTAAAACAACAAAGCTTTGAACCACAGGCGCGTCACACAATCGTCACAGAGTGACCGCCACCCAAGTCTCAGGGGCCATCACCCCAGATCACTACCGAGCAGCTGCTCGTGGGTGATCACTGCTGATAAATTCCTCCTCGTGATCAGAGGCCCAACTGAGAAATCTCAACAGTGATCACCCATCTGTTGGCTACGCATTGGTGATCAGGTGTGACCTCGAGCAAGAAATTCCCAGTTGTGGTCACCCACGATCACTGCTGACAATTTCTTGGCAGCACCCCTGCCCTGAGTGAATTTAGCACGTGACGTCAATGCCTGATCCAATGCATTTTGCGACAGCCACCCCTGAAACTGACTTCCAGCAGGTGTCTGCTGACGTCGGTCCTGATTAGCGTTATCAGTTCACAACATCGTCCCCTCAAGGCACTAAGTCTTCACACACGGAAAGGGTTTCTCACGAAGACACCGAACACCAGAGCCAGCTGCTTGTTCTTGCAGTGTGACTCTTTTCATGTGCGATCACTGTGGTTGAACTCGTTTTTGGTTGGATTGCTGTGTGAGCATACGAGGCAGAAAATTTAAGTGACCGATTGGCTGTCGTATTTCAAGAATGACAAATTTGAGTTGCTCAGATCTCTGTGTGATGAAAGACCAATAGCAACACAACATTCTTACATAAAAGTTGTCAGGAGA
>JAAUXT010026232.1_pt1 | contig 13312 bp, 13 predicted proteins | sample 7278171 | NCBI WGS metagenome assembly JAAUXT01 (sample SAMN14350112, study PRJNA611818) | marine sediment metagenome | isolation source: surface marine sediment (1.8m) | place: French Polynesia: Moorea | collected 2018-08
CCACAAAAAGGTTCCTGTGAAATCACACAACTCCTTTCTCGACCAAAGGTCTCGAAAAGTCATTGTGTGATTTCACAGGAACCATTTTTGTGCAGTGTGAGAACCCTGTCCTCTGTGCGGCACACACACACACACACACACGCACACAATGCGCAGTTTTCAACACAGAAAGCGACAATTCTTTGAAACGCACTCGGAACTCGGGAGTTTCAGTGCTGAAAGACTGCAACAAATTGTGGTGCCTGGGCGCGCTTGTGCGTAGAATGCGTTTCGACGTGTGGTTGGTGCTCGTAGATCTACGTAGACAACAGTAGACGAGATCTACGTGTGCAGCGAGCGAGATCCACGCATCGATTCGCTTCTGCAGAAGCGTCAATATTTTCGTCAGTTCCCGCTCCATCTGAGCAATCGAGTGTTTACTTTCCGAGTTTTTGCCATTGTGTAAACGAGGTGTTTACCCAAATACCAAAAAGTATCTGTGCAAGTCAATGTGTGGTGAGGTCGGACACCTCAATGCACTCATCACCACGTGAGCCGAAACTGAAAGCCTTGGAGTCTTGTCTCGCATCTCGCAGAACCGCAAAGCCCTTGCAATTTCGAGTTTGAAAGGACACGCTGGTCCGTCGGCACTGATAGCCGACCAGCGCAACAAAACGCTCGGCATTGCACAGTTTGTGCAAAAAAACTTTCTCATCTCCGAAGGCTTTGGTGTTTAGCCGAGAGAAAGGGTTGGCCCCAACCCCTCTCGAGCCACCAGGAAGCAGCGAAGCAGATATCCAGGACCCTGGGCAAGTTTCAAAGCATCTTCGTTGACAATCACCAAATGCAAATTTCTGGGAAGAAGACAGGAAATTTCCACGGGGGACACAGAGTACAATTTGGCTCGGAATACTGAATTGACTGGGACGGGGATTTTTTCTGATGTTCAATGCTCAAAGTTTCTTGAAACTAATTAATGCCTTGAAGCACGAGGCAGCCCGGTCGGTTCTCGGAAGCGTAGCCGGCCCGGCAGCGTGCCTCACCTGACCCGGACAGACCTGGAAGTTCCCCCGCACTGGGAGAACTCCGGATCCGGGCGAGCGGTGCATGCAACCAGCAGACGAAGACTGGATGAACTGCTGCCTCCGGCAATTGTTCAAATTGTTTAAACTTACAAGAGGACTGCAGCCACGAACCCAGGGCGCGCAACCACCCCCTGACCCTGAGACTCCTTAACATTTCCAGTTTTTGCACTGGCGTGCTCTTGGGGGGGGGGAGAGAGGTCCGTATTTTCTCGCCAGCACCGGTCATCAAAGAGAAGTTGCTTTTGCTTTTTCCGTATTCCCGAGTTTTGTTCCCGTTTGTCAACGCAAATCGATTTCATTTTCCATTTTTGCACGCCAGGGCCTCCAGACTCTACCGTGAAGGTCCAGCGGACAAGTTCAGTATCGGCACCAACCGAAAAGCGCCATTTCGACAATGTTCCAAAGGAAATCGTCTGTTTGGAGAAAAAGTTTTTTGAAAATTTTGACTTATGCGAATCACTGCAAAATGTGCCAGAACGTCACGTAGACTCCACTGAGCCCAAATTGCCAAAACTAGATGATATGAAAATCTATTTGTTCGATTCTGCCTTCTTGCGAGGAAGCCGGTTGAATGCTGTGGGCTCCTCAGGAAACCAAGAGCTGCTTCCAGCAAATTTCTCAAGCCCGAGGGAAGAAAAGGCAACAAAAGCAAGACTGACCTGATTCTGTGGCATGACAACTGTTCCTCGACCCTCGGTGCCGACAATTAGGAGCTGAATTACTGTTGTGTCGATCTATCCACCGCTAATTCGCACAACTCGTGGACAGGACGCAAGTTGCTGTGGCCCGAGCCCCGAGCGATCAGCTGTTTTTGTTCACGGCTTGTTTACATCCGGGCCCCGCAACCAGCACAAGTAATGCACACCTGTCAAGTTTACTGTGGAGCAAACCAGGCAGGATCTAACCTCATGTGCAAAACAGCAAGGCAACAAGAGCGTTGATGCTCAGGACAACTGTGCTTCTGAAAACGTACTTGTCATCAAACAGTGCCGATCTGAAAACAATTAAAACTTATTTCATATCTTCTCTGGTCAAAAATCGGCAGAACTTTTTCCAACCACCGAAGTTGACAAAACCATTTGAGGTGGAATTGTGACAGCAAGATTCTGTCGTTGCCGTCAAAACAGCAGTCGCCGTCAATTTCCAAACAGTGTTCATCGGGTCACACTGGTGGATGACATTGCTGTTTCACCTGTATTTTGACCGCTTTGTGTTGATTTGGAGAAATGGGCCACACCGCAGTGAGCACGTATACAGGTGCACAGCGCAACCTGCGGCCTTCACCCCCCAGCGACGGCGAAGCTGTGCAAACCGGAACACAACCGCTTTGCCACAGTTGAACCCTCGAGATCAGAATGTTTGTGCTGCGAAGCCTTCTTGCACCAAGACAAAGCATCTCCGACGGCAATGGCCAGTTTCGTCGTGGAAAACGGGAAACAATGAGAACGGCAGTGTCGGATTTTGCCGGGGCTGACAACAGCGCTACAGGTCGTTCACCTCAACATTGCTCTGGAGAAATAAACCTGTTGATCGCAAATATTTTGTCGTTGGAGCTTCTCACCAGTTTGTCCCGGCGAGCATAGCCCAGGACGTTCTCTCTGCATTTGCATCGCTGAATGATGTTTGCATCAAGCCCCACCTCAAGCATAAGCAATGCAATCAGCTGATGAAAGATCCACACAAATAACAAACATGTTTCTTCAGCATGTAAAATGATACAGCTGCCCACTGCACCGTGACGTCCATCTCGATGGCATTTCAGCATCACCACAGTGAAATCAACATCAAACGCAACACAAAATTTTTGTGGTGACTTTTACAGCGCGACGTTCTGCAACAGTCGTGAGTGACATCAAGGACACAGATTGAGAAGGTTCACCTGAGGCACAGGGCACTGTGAGGGCAACTTGAGGGCACGGGGGGTTCGTGCACCACTGAAGTCCAGGGTTCACAGCGCAGAAAAAAGGCTTGATTGTGCGAATGTCAGTCAACAAGATCCACCTTTTCTCTGCAAGTGCGTGCAAACCTGCATGCAACGGGTCTTCAAGCAATGTTTTGTTTGATGCGCACATGTGTTGGATACCTGGGAGAGTGCACGACTTCCTTGCACTGGAGCAAAGGAAAGTGACAGTTTGAAGGACCAACACTTCTGAAGAAGCCCAACTTGACAAGGGTGTGTGTTGTATGCTCGTCCAGTCAACTGAACTTGACTCGGTCACATAAGACCTGTACGTCCTGAAGACTTGGTCCGAAAGTTTCGTGCAAAGCAACCACAGGGGCAAGTCAGTGAAGGATTCTTGCTGCTGCATAAGTTTGTTGCTGTTGCCCTGTTGCTACACTTCCGCAAACTGAAGTGTTCGGAGAAGCGTTCAGGGTTTTGTCTGTTGTGCTGGAGAGCAGAGGAGGAAATGGTAAACAACAACAAGCCTGTAAACATCAACATGTCACTTGTTGAACATTCCACGAAGATGTTCACATTGCACGTTGCATGGGATCCAAACTTTCCATGGAACTCAAGCAAAAATCAGCTTTTGCAACAAGCTTTTCGAACAAACTTTTTGACAACAAACTCCTATCTTTTGTGTCAGAGCTAATTCACACAAATTGACGAAATTGTTCTTGCAAATTGTACTTGATCAGGCCACGGACCCGAACACAAAATGTGTTACACGACGATCAAACAATTCGTGAGTACAACACGGTCAGTTGAATCGTGGGTCCATGAGCCTTGAGCTCCAAATGTCGCAATCTCATTTCACAGGTTTCTCCACGCCAACTTTTCGCCCATGGAGTGCAAAAAATGATGAAGTCCGTGTTTCAAGTTCAACCAATCGTTTGACGCACACGTGTGTTGTGGCCCTGGGAGAGTAGTGCGCGACTTCCATGCACTCAAAACGAACTGACTGACCTCTGAGCCTCGTTCAAAATTGCATGACTTTGTGTTGATTTTGTGAGTCAACAGATCGATTCACCTCAAATCGTGTGATCACCATAAAGGGTGATATTTCGGGGAGGCGTGAACAAGCCAAAATCGCCCGCTGTCTTCTCCACGCACAAATAGATCTACACACATAAATGCAAACAGAAAGTGGAGAATGGAGCCAATCCCACTTGTGCCAAGGTCACGACAATGAGCGACTCCACCGCGGTATTTGTGCCAACGAGTCACCTGGATTCTTCACTTTGGACCGACATGCCAGGGCTTTTGGACAGTGGGTGGAAAGTTTTCCAACGTGGGCTGTGTCATAGAAATTTTTCTGGCAACCGAAAAGTAGAACATTTTGCAGTGTTCACACAACTTCGTTCTTCGTGGATTTTGGGTCCTCCGGACTGGTACTCAATTTGAATCATTCAAGAAGTTTGGATGCGTTACTCATTTTGTGCCACGAAAGCAAACAAAAGAATACCATTGTTTTGCGGTGTTTTCTTTTGTGGAATTTGAAACTCCACAACCTGAAACAAATCTGGAAGCTGGGGTCTTCTTCCAACCGACCCCTGTGGCCCAGGTGTCCATGCTGAGTCGGTCGCTGTCAAAACCCAAAATTTTCAGTGCGAAAAGGTGGGCAAAGAGATTTGTTTTCCAATGACAGTCGAGCCTTCGTTGATGCACCAAGCGAAAAGAAATCGGTGATTCTCTTTTTGTGTCTTCAATCTTTTTATGGAAACAAACGCGGATGGAAACCGGCAAAAACCGCCGCAAAAAGCTGACGACGAGCGAAAGCACGTGGCTGTAATTTATGTGCGAAATTTGAATACGGAGCAAACCACCATTGAGTCACGCAGCTTGATATCCAGGGTGTATTCAAGCTGACAACCGGGTAGTCAATACAGAATTCGTGTGCTTTTCAGCAATCGTTCGGCAAGTCTGCACAAAAGATGCGAAGTTTGTATGCGAATGTCAAAAGTTGAGACAGCTTACTCTGTTCGAAGACGCGGGGGTTTGGCAACGGATGGCCAAGAAGGACATCCAGGAAACAGAGAAATTGTGAAAACTTTATCTGAGGACTTCAGCTTTAAATAGGCTTGGCGCCACAGCAGCAGCGAGTCTGTAACCACCCACAAGGCGCATGCGTAAACAGCAAAACTACTCACAACGCGCATGGCAAGTAGGGCGGCCCTGGTGCGATCAGCTGTTTTCTGCGCACGGCCAAACCCTCACGCTTTTCCGGCAAAGTCACCAAATTCCCTCCAACTGACATCGCTTCCTGCTCCTGACATCTCCAGTCTCCACAAAAACGCTGAATATAGTGTTGCAGTGCCAAATGACCAGAGAAAATTGCGACGTTGCAAAATGAGGACAAAAATTGATCTGTTTATCATATGTGGATGAGCCAGCTGATTCAGGGCTCGAAATCCGGGAAAAAGAGAAACAAAGAAACGCGCCGTTTTCTCCACACAAACTCAATGCTGACTTTCGGAAAACATTCCCGTTGAAATTTTCTGCGACAACCAAATCAAAAGCAATTTTCTTGTGCATTTCCTGCCTGGAAACAGTGAGTGCATAGAGGTTACTGGCACAATTATCGATCCGCAATGAGAGCTCAACAAAGAAAGCGCTCACCTGGTCGGCTTTTTCCGCCTTGATCTCCTTTGATCCTTCACATGCCGAAATGACAACGCCACAGGTATGTGGACGCGGATTGCGGCTGGATGTCCGACGCGTCCTGGGGCATTTCCAAGTCGTTTTGCGGCGTTTGCAGAGCGCTTTTCCGAGGCCCCTTCTCCCTCTCCTCACAAAGGGAGCAGCTTCGTTGCCTCGCTCAGCTGATTGAAGTCGCCGCAGCCACAGGGGCCAAACGGGGCATGCAGCGCTCAGCCGTGGTGGCAACAAACCCAACGGAGCCCTCAACACACACACACACACACACACACCACACACACACACTGCGCACGCACCATGGGGCAGCACGTTGAACGCCTCCCGGCCAATTGTTTTGAACGACAAACAGGCATCAGAACACGAAATGTTTTGTCCTGTGTCATTGAGGAAAACATGAGATTGCTGCGGAAACTGTTCAGGTCGGAACCTGAGCATTTTGCAACTGAATGTCCCCGGACGTTGGTAAATGCTTGGACGGCCTTCAGTGAATCTATCTGGAGGATGCGTGCATGGGGATTGGGCCTCGCCCTTGTCTCCGGGTCAATTGTTCTCTCATCGAGGACCTTGAACCTGATATTTCATACACGTGTGCAGGACATACGTGAGCGAAACTTTTTCAAAGACGTGAGCTTTCAACCGGTGAAGAAAGCAAATCACGCGCGAACACAACCGTGAGTAGTGAACTCAGAAAAGTGAACGAACGAAGACGCAATTTCGGTACCTCTTCCTTCCCTGTTGTGCAAAATTTGAAATCACTTCGGAATTCCTCATATCCACCACAAGAACCGCATGGAGTGGGGCTCAGGTCACTTTCACGCGTTTCTTCGCTGACCGGACCTGTAGGTGGCGCCCCGTTGCGACCCGGCAGCTGACGGACGGACGCGCACCGGTCGCGCGTCACGCCGCTGCCCCGATCCGGGCACCGCCGCGTCGGGGCTGACCTCATCCTTCTCCCAGGTCAGCGCGCAGGGATGGCAGAATGCCTCACGGATGTAAAAATCGAAGAGACAAAGCAAAAAATATTTTTTTTGTACTTTGTTCGTGAAAGAAAGGCTACACAGTCATATCAAAAAAGTTTTACACTCTCATTAAAAAAACTCAAAAACTTTCAGCGCATTCATGTCCAACAGCGAACATTTGAGCTGACAAAACTCTTCAGTTTTGGAACCCTCCAGACCACCTCAAAATGTTTTCCGGCAATGAAAATTCTCCACAGATCTGCACAGGAAAAACGCCAACGAGTTCTGGCCTGCTCACCCCTGAGGAACAAACTGCGGATTCCGTGTGGACGTCTACTTCAGTTTTTCAAACGTACCTGGGCCAGAGATACTGTGGCGAAAAGGCCAAACATGCCCGTGTGTAATTTGTACATCTTGCATTCAGATCTATCTGATGTTCCTGTTCTCAATAGACTCGTAGTTGAGTGTTGGAACAGAGTTGACAGAGCAGCCTTGCAAGGCGGGGCCAGTGCCGACCCCGATGGAGGGGTTGTCCTCGTCCCGGGGTGTGGACGAACACCGCATCACCAGCAGCGCCCACACAGGAACCATGATCGCGCTCAGAATCTGCCAGAGAGAATGTTCACAGATCGGTTGAACAACGATTCACTCTGTCGGCAGGCAGTCGACGAACTCTTGTCAGATTGCGGGTTTGCTGTGCATTAGTGTCCCCCTGGCATGACTGCGTCCTGTTCGATTTGAACGTAAAACTGGCACAATTCACACGCCATCGGTTGGCGTTGCAAGTGGATGGATCGAATTGCCCTCAAATTTAGCAAGATTCACACAGTCAGACCCAGGAGCGCTTGAAGTTTGGGTTGATCGATCTCAGTGTCTAAGTCAGCAAAGATTGGGAGTTCATAAAAAATGCAGCACCAAGAATCAAAAAAAAACATATGCTTGTTCTGGCGTGCGGCAAAGCAGTGCTGCTTGGTCGTTTTCTTCGGCAGATACTAGCCTTTGGGCTTGTTGCCAAAAGCTTGAGACATGAAGCCTGGGACCAGGGGCCCTTGTAGTGTGATCCCTCTGGCATGGTGAGCAGTAGTCAGATCACAGGCCTGGAGTTTGGGCCTCAGGACCGAGGGCTTGGGGCACAGGACTGGAAGCAATGTCTGGGTTTCGTGCCTGGTGGCTGGGAGACCTGGGGGCTGGAGACCCTGGGGCTTGGGTGGAGCTTGGATCAAGAGACCTGAGGCTTGGGAATGGGATGAGGAGGCTGGAAGCCAAGGGCCCTGGGGGTCCTGGAGTCTTGGGGTGAGGCTTACCACGAGCGCGGCTCCGCTGTACTCCTCAGCGTTCTTGTGGCCCGGATACTTGTGCTTGAAGATGGTGTACTGAGCGATGAGAGCGAAGACGACGGTGAAGGTCATGGACAGTCCCGCCTGCAACCAATCAAGAACAAGACCTGTGTGACTAATCACGGTGGGTGCGCATCCCACAAGGTCAAGCAGAAATAGTTTCCAGAATTCCAAAATACATGTGGTCTCTGGAGCTTGAATGCAGCAGCTACTGTCGTCGGACATGTGAGCTGTTTGAAGGCATTTTATTGGCGATTTCGTCTTGACAAACGTCTCGCGAGTTGATCGGCAAGCTGCTGTGCCACATTCCCCGGTGTTCACACCAGAGGATGTCAACTCATCACAGAGAATCGCTGTGATGCCCTCACGCCCAGCTCACCCACCAGGATGGCAGAGATCATCTGCTGCGACTTGTAGATGAGCAGCGTCGCGATGCCGGTGGAGAACGCATGCGCGAGCAGCAGCCACCAATCAGAGCGCGACGCCGCGTCGGGCAGCGTCGGCCACTGGTCCGGGATCGCCATGAAGGCGGCGGAAATCACAAGTCCGCCCAGTCCGGTCCAGAACTGAAAGCAGAAAATGTCTGCACGTGTGGAGACACGCCTTCATCTGTTGGAGCAGTTTCCTCTTGTAGACGGTGAAACCAGAGGCGCGTATGTCGTCCCCGAGGAGCACGCCCGAGAAACTTTGCAAACAAGCATGAATGCCTGGAACCACTCAACGTCTCAAGAGCTATAGGATCTTTGAGACAGCTTGTAACGAATGTGTCGACTCACCTGCAGTGTTATGACGTAAGTTTTTGGAACAAACTTTTTCTGCACGATGATCTTCAGAGCCGCGATCACTCCTGAAAAAAAACACAGTCGCAATTCATTCAGTTCAGTTCAGTTCAGTTCTTATTCTTCCGCGGACACGACACTGAACGTGTCTGTGATGAACGGGAAACTGTTGTGCATGTTTTCAGAGGCATTTGCCATGACATCTCCTCTTTTGCAGGACTGTCCGAAGGGACTCAATCCAAAGGAACAATGATAATTTCTTGACATTGAACCAATCTCCGGAAGCCACCAACAGAGGGAACGTTTATTTCCGGCGTTGTGTTGTTCAGAGAGACCTTACGAAGAGGAAAGAGCGCTGGTCGGGGTGCAGTTCACAAGCACAAATCCAGACAGAGACAGAGAGACAGAGAGACAGAGACAGAGAGACAGAGAGACAGAGAGACAGACAGACAGACACACACACACACACACACACACACTCACACACACACACACACACACACACACACACACACACACACACACACACACGTATGTCCTGCTATGCTCGCACCTGCCGCAGCAGCCAGCGAGTACCCGAGCCAGCGTCCTTTGTGTTTTTCTGTGTCCTCGCTCGTCCACGGCTGGGTGACCAACAAGACGCCGGCCGTCCCGACCACCGTCGCCACAACCTGAGACCAACATGACGAGGTTTTTCTCACAAACTTCAAGCAAGTCACTGCAAGGTGACTCAGCTGACAACAGTTCAGTTTGAGCCAAATTCAGAACGAATGGGGGGAAACTTGAGCAAGAAGACACGGTCTCAGTCGCTGACGATTTTCCCACCTTGGGCACAGTGATCTTCTCCTTCATGACGCCCCAGCCGAGGAGCATGCAGAAGACCATGACGGCGGTGCGGTAGATGCACTGGGTGACGCCGAGCGCTGCGTACTTGACGGAGCCGAAGAGACACGAGTTGAAGCCGACGTTGAGCAGCGTGACGCCGACCGTGCCCAGGACCTCGCGCCGCCCGACCAGCCGCGGCAGCCGCCGTCTGCGTGTTGGGGGAAATGCACTGGACTCCGAAGGATACACAGATTCAAATCGCCATCTTCAGGTCCAGGGCGGGGCAATCAGGTCAGAACACGTCAGGTTGTTCGCTTGCACAAAGGTCGGATCTCGCACTGGACCAGCAAGTGACAATCACCGTCACAGTTTCCTCGTGTCGTTGCGAAGTTCAACGCCACGAAGATAATTTGGGAGAAGCAGCAGAGTTTTTGTCATCATCTGGACATGGGTACATCTGTCACTTTCCAGTTTTATTTGTTATTGTGCGAGTAATTTTTGTCAGACAGTTGTGATGGTGAAGTGGGCGGCACAATGGAAAGAGCAGTCAAATGTCCATCAAGTCTGTGACAAGCAGAGCGAGCGAAGCAATGTTCCTGTGTGGGAGTTCCGAAAGCGAGTGAGTGAGCAAGACTATTGGTTTCGACACAATTGTGTTGTGGGTTCCTTTCAAAAAGTCAACTGACTGATGATGGCAGTGAAACAAATCACTTGAGACTCGGGGTGTTCCAATTGAAACAATGGAGAGTCGCGAAATGATCCAAACGAGGAAGCTTTTGCGTTATTCCCAAAGGCAAGGAAGGAGTCCAAACCCAAAACACTCAAATTGAAAATTGTTCGTTATGATCGCACACACGAACACACATCACGCACACACGAACACAGCACGCACACATGTACGCACGCACGCACGCACGCGCAAGCACACACACACGCACACACCTGATCAGCAACACAGGTGGCGCCAGCACAAAGGAACCCGCAAACCGGAAGACGTTGAGCTCAAACTCGGAGTAATCTTTGCGCATGCCCTGGATACTTCCGGTGGACACGGTGAGGAAGAAGGTCCCGAGCACGGCGAGCAGGAACCCGACCACGATCGTCACCTCTCCGCGACTCTCTCTGTCCAGAAGACAAAGAAAAAGTTTACGGGGCTTGTGGAGTTCGGGACCAACGGTTGGGGTGGTTCCTCTCCATGGGATTCGTGCGACCTCACCGGTGACCTACACCTTCACAGAATCCCTACATCACGTCCCACCTCTGCGGCCTGCGGCCAGCCCCTATACGTACACACCACAGGACTTTCCATGTACTCTTGTCCCTGCTCCAAGCGAAACCACGCTGCCGCACCGCGCCATGGCTAGCTGTCAACGCCCGCTTTCACTGGGTCTTTGTCTGCCCAAGGTGGTCATTCCCGACTCAACTCGACCCTACTCACACCGCTCCCATCCCTCGGCCGGGCTTGATCCTGCCCACTCAAGCCCTGGCCCAACCTGGTCTCTGACCTTGACCCGCTTCCACCTGTTACGTACGTGGGCTCCAATGAGCAACAAGTCTCTGTCCTGCCACCATGCCCCTCCCATCCCCAGCCTCGTCCCACGTCAGGCCCATGTTGTGCCCATACCCACGCCTGCATGGCTTCACCCCTTTCATACCCTCGCCCGCCTGACCTCGCCCACGCCCCGCTCTCCCACCTGTTGTCGGGCGTGATGAGCGGCGCCGCCGCCCGCGCCTCCTCGACCTCCTCCTCGTTGATGACTTCATAATCTCCGAACTCATGCACGTCAAAGAGACGTCGTGACGGCACGTACACGTCCGCGTCCGTCGATACCTGCCATATACGAGGTTCCTTCAACCCAAAAGTAGACTTTCCGTTTTTCCGGGTTACCGGACGGTGGTTTATTTATTCTGACAGAGGTAAAGTGGCAACAAGGGTACAATGTAAGTATTGCATGAGTAAAATTGAGTAAATTTGTGCAAAAATGTCAATATCACAAGAGATGACCACACCCTTGTCGGACAGTCTTGCGGTTCAAATTCTGGGGTGTGGTCGTGTTGTTCACGTCAGTTTTTGAGTTGATCAGTTCCAGGAGATGTTAGACTTCAAGTTCCACCAACCGAAGGTGAATGTCCACTCCTTCCTCACTCGAAATAAGCCCCTCCAGATTGGATGCACTTGCGCAGGCGTGCGGGATAAGAGACCTGCAATGCATGGGCAAAGTCAGCTGCGGGGATGTTGTCCAGGGCTGCGTCGACAGCTGCTTTGAGGTCTTCCAGGTTGTGGTAGATGACTCCTCTCACCATTTTCTTCAGACGCCAGAACAACCAAAAGTCCGGAGGACTGAGGTCCGGGCTCAGACCTGGGTGTGGCACAACAGAAATTTCCTTATCTCTGAGGAAGTCATTCACAATCCGGGCGATGTGTGCTCCAGCATTGTCATGCAAAAGGACAAACTGGTTTGGGAAGATGTCCCTGCGTTTCCTCCGGACAGACTCATGCATCCTCTGCACAATCTGGAGGTAAAGCTCCTTTGTGATTCCAACACGATCCGGAACATATTCACGGTGGACCACTCCGCGGGCATCAAAAAAGATGACCAACATGACCTTGAGCGTGGTCCGGGGGATCCTGCTTTTCACTGGGCGTGTCTCTCCCACCTTCCTCCATGTCATACTGGATCTCTTGTCCTCTGGATCCCAGCATCGGAACCAAGATTCATCCTCACAGATGATGTGGTTGGGCTGGTTTCTGCGGCGAAGGAATTGGATTGCTTCTCTTGAGCGGTCAACACGGCGTTGCTTCTGGTCTTCATTGAGGAGGTGGGGCACCCATTGGGCGGGTCCTTTCTTCATTTGCAGGTTTTTGCGCACGATTTTGTGTGCAGTTCCAACAGAAATTTTGTTATCCTTGGCCAAAGTAGCAATGGAGAAACGCCTGTCACGTTCAAGTTGTGCAGCAACTTCCTGGACCTTCTTGGGCGTGGCCACTCTGGGTGGAGTTCCTTTGGGTTTGTCCTTCAGATCACGGCCTTCACGCAACTGCTTGTGCCATCTGAACACAGAAGCACGACAGAGACACATCTGTCCATGCACAGCTTTCAGTCTGTTGTACGTTTCCACAGGAGAAATTCCCTCCCAAACACAGAATCTGATCTCTGCTCTTTGGTCGAACTTTGTCTTCATTTTGTGCAATCGGAAGGTCGGAAATACCTGTCAAAATTGGCAGATTTCACAATGTTACAAACAGCCGGCGGCCATGTCCATTTGTGTGCAAGTGCAGAACAGTCATGTCTCTTGACATACAAAAGGAAAAATGGAGATCGTCAACAGGGACGCCATGCGCTGGAAAATCTACTTTTGGGTTGAAGGAACCTCGTACACATGGCGCCTTAGCGGTCGGTTTAATTTTTGTGGTTGCTGCTCTCTCAAAAGTTTGGTCTGATTCAGACCAGGTTTTGCACGTTCGATTATGAAATGAAGTTTGAGTTTTTTTTCAGCGAACTGCGGATTTCATACGGGGTGGGGATGCAGAAACTTTTTGCCCGTGTTTCAGTTTGCGACGGAAAATGACCCATGCAACGACTGTCTACGAACATCCACACAAGATACGTTCGAGCAAAGGAAACGCACAGACGACGTACGAGGGTCTTCTACAAAAATTCCTTCTTTTGAGCATATGGTCAACAATCGGAAAAGAAGGAAACTTTGTGCATTTGGAACAGTTGCATGCCTTTATGTTCTACCTTTC
>JAAUXT010031711.1_pt1 | contig 13309 bp, 13 predicted proteins | sample 7278171 | NCBI WGS metagenome assembly JAAUXT01 (sample SAMN14350112, study PRJNA611818) | marine sediment metagenome | isolation source: surface marine sediment (1.8m) | place: French Polynesia: Moorea | collected 2018-08
ATATATATACACCACTTATATTCTAATACTCACATGGTCACCAAACATCCACATAGATCCACTCACACTCACAGCCCTGCCCCCCCCACACACACACACACACACACACACACACACACACACACACACACAAACATATACACCGGGCTCGGCACGAGCTGCGGTCAGTTCACCTTCATGTGTTGCACCCCCCACACCCAAACTCTCTCTCCCACACCCGCACACACACACACACACACACACACACACACACACACACACACACAGAGCTACTGGACTCAGCGCCAGCTGACGTCCGTTGGCCTCGACTGTTTCACGTCCACTTTCTTCTGAAGCTTCACTGTTTCAATAGGCAGCTCGCCACGGCCAGTTATCCACTCTGTGTTGTGCCGTGCCTGTAGGAGAAGAAGCGTGATTTGTGTGTGTGTGTGTGTGTGTGTGTGTGTGTGTGTGTGTGTGTGTGTCTATCTGTTTATCTGTCTGTCGGCCTCTGTGTGTGTGTGTGTGTGTGTGTGTGTGTGTGTTTGTGTGTATGACTTGCCGGCAGCAGGAACCTGCCCTGCATAGCGCCATCCCTGGAGCACAGATAGGAGGATCTGGACCAGAAGGGTGTCAGTACGTGTGCGTGTGTGTGACTGTGACTCACTGGGACCAGCAGCCAGCTCTGTGCAGTAATGTCCCTGCAGATGAGATAGATCTTGAGCATATCAGTGTGTGTGTGTGTGTGTGTGTGTGTGTGTGTGTGTGTGTGTGTGTAGCAGGGTGTTTTTGGTGTGCTTGTGCGTGGTGAGTGTGCATGTTTGTCTCTGGTTGCCATTCAGAAATCAGCTTGGGGCATCACTGGTGACAAACGGCAAAGGAGCTGTGGGTCGGGTTCTTGGTACAAACAGGGGTTCAAGGTGAATTTGCTTTCTTTGGTCCAAACAATGACTGATGTCTTGAAAAATATTTTGATATTTTTGTCACAAAAGAAGTTTGGTCGTTTGAAATTTTTGTGTTTTTGGCTCTTTCAAAAGCACCCACAGTAAATAGTGTGCACACATATTTGGTGTGGTAGATACAAATCGTATGGGTTCCAAAGGAAATTGGTTGTTGAATGATGCCCAATATATTGAACAGTTTTTGCATCGCTTACACAAATCTGGGTCAAACTGGTGGTCAAAGTCAAACTTTGAAATATTGTTGAAAACATGAAGTTTGTGATCCGGCCTTTTTACATTTGCACTTGTTTGCAAATTTTCATGGCTTGTTGTGGTGATTTCTGAGAGAGTAATGGGTCGAAAATAGACGATGACGCCCAACTGACACAAGCAAAAAGTACAGATTCAACTGTGACCAAGTGGTCAACCAAATTGTGTTCGGTGTTGGTTCATCATCTGTTTGGACATGATTTATCAACATTTCAGTGGCTTTGTATTTTGTTTCAAGTGGGATTTCAAAGTGAACACGAGGAAAACCATTGGATTCACCAATGAATTGAGTGGAACAATAATTACTGATGTCCAAATAATCAATTTCACAGAAAATGTTTTTGTGACCAATGTGGACAGAAAAATCCCATCAGAGGGAAACCAACACAGAACATTTGACAATGAAACCAGAGTCAATTGTCCAACCAAGCTTTTTGACAGATAGTTCTTTCTTTGAAAATTTGTTTCTTCCCTCCTGTTAATCAGTTCATAAATGAGTCTCCCATATAGACCAAGAATAAAAACACAAGAACATATTTGATAACAGGCAACTATTCCTGACATGCATTTGATAAGTAAAGACTTTCCAAGTGGATCTATAAAGGGTGAACACAAGCTGAAAGGCATCTGAACAAGAACTTGTTGAGTTAGAATGGCAAGCGAAAGGCACAAGGCAAATGTTGGGACAAAGGTCATGGTCATGATGTTAACAATTTTTGAATTTTCTTTGAATGAAGAATCAAGAGGATTTGCTGTCACCATTAGTCTTGAAAAGGCTAAAATAGTGAGTAAAGTTGGGGAGTACATGTTGAAAAAAAGGTTAAGAGTGAATGAAAAGAAGCATGGAAAACTGGGCAACCATTTTTCTTCATTATTGTTTTCAATTAATTTTTTGAATGTCAAGTCAGATATCCACAACACTGAAAGATATATTCCACAACAGATATCTAACAAATTGATGCAAATCACAAAATTTTGCCATTGGGAGTCTTGTGTTTGTTTGCAATCACTTGTGCCACAATGGAGAATGCATTTGGAACAAAAATACACAATGATACAACATAAAAAGAAATTTTTATTGACTGTGCAATGAGTATGCTACTGCAAGATTTTTCCCACGGAACTTCAGCTGTGCATTGAGTGTGGCTCAATACCATGCAACAGAAAACATAGTTGTCTGTTTTGAAAAAAGTTAAAGTTTGAATGTGTAAGGCTTTCTCTTCTACTTTTGTTGTTCCATTGTTTCCAAGCAAAAGTATCTGTGATACATTAAGAAATTGACTGGCAATATATTGAATCATGTTGTGTGAAAGGCTTACAACTGTCAAGCTTGATAAGTTGAAAAATGCCTTTGACATTATTTGAGTGATGTTGTTAAAATCTAAATTTATCATCTGCAATGACACGAGACTTTTGACACAGTACTTCTCAAGAAGAAAAATTGAATTGAAGCTGTTGTCTATCAGCACTAAGTGCTTTGTGAATCTGTATGCATCACATATATTTGTGATACAATTTCCTTTCAAATCCAGGAAATGAGAAAAGGGGAAAGAATGTGCAATTTGCAAAACAGAAGTCAGGTTTATCCAAGACAATGCAAGACTTATGTGGGGAAATATTTGGTCAGGGAGAGCCAAAATTGAAGAGCACTTCAGTGAGTAAGCCAGACATTGACATTGTTGGGGACATGAAATTTGAAAAAGTTTGCAATGAAACTCATCTTCACCCAGATTGCAATCTGATCGCCTGTTACAAACATCTCTCAGGTGAATACATGCTTGGGAGTGTTTGCAGCGAAACATGGTGGAGCAGTTTTGGTTTCCATCACAGCCTTGATCTTCATCATGACCAAATGGGCAATCCCATTTTCTGTCACAGACATATGACCACGGAACACAATAATATCCTGGACATTTGAAATATGTATTGCAATCCCAATATGTACAGTTCTGTAGGTGATCCCCAAATTTACAAGGAAGTGTTTCAAGTTGTTCTGATAACCGGAAAATGCATATGTTTTTAATCTCAAAGCAAACTGGAACAGTTTTGCACTTTAGTAAGCCACGTTGTTGACAGCTACGTGTGTTGTTTACTTGCTGTTGCCTCCTGTCCACACTTGCTGTGTCATTGAATGTGGCAAAACGTGCCAAATCTTCTTCTCCTTGTGGCATTACACACTTTTCGTCAATGTGCTTGCAGCTGTAGAACGACAATGTTTGATTCTTGTAAATAATTTTACCTGGATTACTTTTACTGCAGTTTTGTTCATCATAAAGAACCACCTCAGGACAATCCTGCACCCCATCACACAAATAGTCAACAGAGACAAATGAACCATCTCCACATTGGAACATGTTGTGCATTTTGTCTGGCTGCATCACTGATAGTTTGCTCTCAAATGCATGAACTTGTGATGTAGTCTTGTCAGAGACCAATGATTTTCCCAAAATTAACTTGTCGAAAAATTTATGATGGTGCACTGAATGGACCACAACTGGAATCTTGTGTGGAAGAAGGAGAGCTGGAAAATGTTGATCAGTAGCGTAAAAGATAAAGCTGAGTTTGTGAATGTCTTTCAGTTGGATTCTGGTTTCCTCTTTTGCAGGGTGTTGTTGCCAAACAAGCATGATGCAAAATTTACCACTTTTGAACTGATGTGAATCACACCCAACCAAACCAGCAATAGAACCAACATTGTTGAAAGTTATTGTTGTTTGCTGGCAGACTGGACCAGTTGTGTATGGGTTTGAGCAGTTCACAGAAATCCATGTGGGTTCAGCCATATTGTGCAACTTTAGCAGAGTACATGAGGTGCCTTTGTGACTGGTAAAATTCTTTGCTTCACTGCGTTGCTTTAACAATGTCGTCACATTGTGATACCAAATTGACCTTGTGTATTTTGACACGTCATTTTTGCCCCTGGAGACATATTCAGCTTTGGTGACTTCTTCCATGTCAAAGGTATCAATAAAGTTGTAGGTGTGGTGCTCCCAGTTTTGAAATGCTACTGGATGTCCACTTGTCCATTGAGGTTTCTTGCTGGTCTGAAATGTTCAAGCATTTTTACAAAAAATTGAATGAGAGTAACACGTGGCACACATATCTTTCTTTGAAAGCAAAACAAAATTGTCATTTTCTGACCTCTTTGATTCCTACAAAAACAACAAACAAGAATTTTTGCAAACCATCATTCCCTTTGATGATTTTGACAAAGTCCCATTCTTCTTGTTTACTGAGAAGGGTTATCATTGACAACCGTTTGTACTTTTCACAATATTCAAATGTTTCATGCCATGTTATTTCCAAGTGAAAATCAGGAAAGGAAAGTTTCTTCTCATGGTCAGGGCCAAGGACTGTTATATCACAGTCTGCAGAAGTTTGATCGCACTGGCTCTCTTTTCTTGTGATCTTCGAACTCTCCTGATAAAATCCTTTCCGCCAGCTGACACTGATTGAAATGTTCATGTCTTCAACAAGATTTCTTTCCATCTGTGGTGCGATTTGTAATTTCCTGTAGTAACCTTGAATCGCAAAAAATGTTTCTGTTCTGTGCTTGGTAAAATGCAAACAAATGTTCCAACAGCAATCAAAAGCAAAGTCCAGATAGGTTGTGAGTTTTAATTGTAATTTTAGTGCATGAAGGGATGAACTGCTGTTCTGGAATGATTGAACAACCATCAAATTGTCCAAAACAGGTTCTTTGGGGATACTGTGTAAATTGAACGACGCGTTGATAGCAGGGTTCACAATGAAATTTTTTAGTGGGATGACATTTTGTTCTTGATCGTCAGATTCTTTTGACAGAATTTCTATGTCACACCAGCTCTCAGTGAACCATCTCTTCCACACAAACCACATCCCCAGTAAATTTGTGGAATATGGACTGAACACGGTACTTGTGAGCTGAAATCTTTCTTCCACCAAACTAAATTTTGCATGTGAAGTCTTGTTGCGAGAAAAGATGATTGCTGACTTTCTAGTGTCAGATACTTGTTTGTATTTTCCAAAATCTCCTTCAAAAATAATGTGTGACTCCACATGTCTCCTTCTTTCTCCAAATTTCTTCAGTTCAATTTTTGTTGTTTCATCAGGTAATCCATCAAACAAATAACCAGAAATATCAAGTTGTATCATTCTTCCAGGCAATAAAAACTCCTTTGGTGTTATGTACAAGTAACAGTTGTCAAGTTTGCCTTCTACCTCATCACTACGTTGAGAAATATGAAAAACTGTGCAAAAGTCATTTAAAAGGGACAACAGCAGTGCATCATCTTGTCTGAGAAAAAATGGAAAAGGGAACAAGGGACCATGCAAATAACTCGTCCGTACAAAAATATCTGCATGGTTATTTCCAGTGTAGTTTTCATTCAACAGTTTCTGAAAAAACTGGTTTGCTTCAGAAGCTCGCAGCGGAATTTTGCAGATATCAATCTCAATTGGACTACACATTGTTTCTTCAATGGTGACATTCAAAGCAATTTGACCATATTCTGAATAGAGGAAAAACACCACTGTCACTTTTGGTGTGTGAGAATAAAATCTTCTCATTTTAGCTTTTTCGTTGCAAAATAGCTGCCTTCTGTGGTTTCCAGTTGCTGTTGCGAATTCAAAGAGAACTAAACCACCCAATAAACAATTTTCAATGCTGAACATGTTGAAGTAATTTATATCAGAAATAGTTACTTTTTGTTTATTTTCACGTTTCACTTCAATCTCCATCACCAGAAACGTGATATTTTGACATGGTGAGAAAACAAAGTGTCCAGGAAATGTCATGTTCAAACAAAGTTTCTTTGTTTCTTCATTGAAAGAAACATATTGTACTGTCAAAGCCTTTTTTGGTGCCAGGAAAATAATGAGGCATTGAAAAGTGGAAGTGACAACCATGCCTTGCTGTGAATACATTTTTATTGAGTTCATTCTGGTACCAGGTCCATCAAATACCCAGCAGTTGTTTCCACAACCAGATATGTTGATTTCCATTCTTCTTGTTTCTTCGAGTTTGATCAAAGTTTTGCTCAAAAAGCATTCAGTTGTTGGGAAGAAGAACATTTTTCCATAGGAATTTTCTTGATGGGCTTTGTTGCTATAAACATTGTGAATTATATTTGCTTCAATTATCTGATAAAAGAATAACAGAAAATAATCAAATCTGAAGTTTATGTCAAGAACAACAGCAGATCTAGATGTTGCAGGAAACAACACAAATTTTGGTTGAAAGCCACAAAACACATCAGTTGCATTTGAATTTAAAAAGAAGGTTTGAAAGATTATCTTTCCATAGGCACAAAATTTTGAAGAAATATACAAATGATCAACAGAAAAATTCAGTCTCAAACTCTTGTGTACTTGAAAATTCCAAATTGATTGTTGCACACAGAAAGGTGTCTCATCTTGTGTTGTGGAAAAAGCAACATTTGTGAAGTACTTCACACAAATGTTATGGTCAGGCACTTTGACATTTGTTTGCACCCATTTTTGTGCTGGGTAGGTGACAAGAATTTTCTGGTTTCCTGGATGTATGTCAGTTTTTGACAAATTGGCTGAAACACACTCAACAAACTGTTTGACAGTTTTGCTCGTGCTGATCAACTCATGTTGTCCCAAGTTCTTCAGAAACATTTCCAAACCTTTCTTCAGAAATGTAAGAGCGTGTTTTGATTTTGTGTAAAACAAACTTTGTTTCCTCTTTTGCAGAAACACAACAGGATCCTCGAATCCTGTGACACTTGAAGTCATCAAGACTACAAAACACCAAACTATCTTTTTGATGTTCATTTAGAATCGTCCAGCATCTTATCGTTGAAACTTTCGTTGTTCTGAAGTTAATTTCTGCCAGAATGGTTCCAAGGTACCAGCTGGAATGTTGTGGTATGTTCCTCAATATACTGCTTTCAGGGAATGTACTATTTTTTGCCAGCCAAGTGAGCAATCAAAATGTTTGGGACCCCCCCAAAGAAATCAAGTTTCTGTTTTTGTCAAAACTAATTTGGCATTCACTGCTGCTGCCTGGTAGAACCTTTTTTCCACAACAAGATGACCAAAACCTGATATTGCCAAAAAGAACAACATCTGTGTGCTTTTGCTTTCTGTAAAACCTGAACTTTTGAGTCACAACTGTTGGAGGTGGAGACGTTCCAATTTGACAGAATATCTTCCTTGCAACGATCGAGATACATGTGAACTGCTCCAATTGGATAATGGTTCCTGATTGCGAAACAATGACGGTTGTTTGTCAACCAGCTGCCCGGACGGCATCCAGCAAAGGAAGTTTGGCGCAATCCACAGGGGGCCGGCCCAGTCCGACGTTGCAAATTATAGCAGCACACAAACAGGGAGAAATTGGACTTTCGAGATTTAGTTTCCCGCTGACCTCAACCATGGACCAGTCAGATCAAAAGTCCACTGCACATTGAATGTCTTTCTCCTGTCTTGCCGTCACTCCCTCTCTCCATCTAACAGACAGACAAGACAGACAGACAGACAGACAGACAGACAGAGCAGGTGTGAACCAGTGGAAGTCTTTCCATCGCCTCAACGCACATCGTGACAGCTGTGTAAAAATTATAATCTCCATAGAACTCGACAAGTTTGTATCCGTTCCCTTTTTGTTCCCTTTTTGTTTTGAAACGTGCCACTGAACACAATCTTGTTTTGGCGCAGTTTTCATCAACATGGCGGCTTCCGTTTTCCGTGTCAATCTACCTGGTAAAAGTTTCTCAACACAAACGCTCAAAACTTTAGCACGACACGAGAACGACTCATGGCACTGAACGTGTTTTCAGTTCATCTGTTCCAGCCTTATGTTGTATGTAAACAACAGACAACAGGAGATTAATGAATCCGAGCCACAGCCGAGGATTGAGTCAATCACCTGCTGTCTGTTGGTCTGTTGTTGTAAGGCACAAGCCAGGGCAACCAAAGTGCAAAAGTGTCAAACCATTGTACTAGCCAAGTGGATATTACTTGTTTCAAATCTCCTGTTGAGAACAAAGGTTGCCCTTGACGACGTGCCTTACCTGGATCTGAATGCGAGTGCGTACAGAAACACTTATTTTACGCAGCTTCTGAACGATGAGTCTGACAGAAGACAGTGAAAAGAAAATTCTCAGTTTGGTACATCTCCAAACTCGTAAAAACGTGTTTAGTCTCCGTCTTTCTCGGTTGGCGGGCGAGTCAGTGGAGCGTGTCAAGTCTCGCCCAAAATAAAAATCATTTCCAGCACGCAGTTTCTCTTGGGAAGCAGAGTTCTGCCCAGTCGTCCAATTAAAGCTTTGTTCCGCTTTCGCAGACTTCCGCTGTGGTCAGATACGCGTTGCACCGCTCAATTTAAAAAAAAAATTCTGTCTTTTTTACCCCGCGGTTTCTCAGGGGGAAGGGAGTTTGACTCTGTCCCCCTCTTTCCGCAGGGTCCAAAACATTGCAACACATGCACTCACAGACTCATTCTTCAAGCACCTGAGCAATACACGGTCGCAGTCTTTGAGACTGTGAATCTTGATGAGATGGAGACGCGATGTGGATGGTGGTCAGCAGGCCACTTTCTGGTGTGTGTGTTGGAGACGGTCATTGTTTCACACTGTCCCTTTACCGTCTCGTGTATAAGACGCACCCCAAGTTTTGAGGGAACAAACTGCATGTTCTCAACATACTTTTGTATGAGACGCACCCCTTCTTTTGATTTCAGCTTTTGGGGCAAAAAAGTGCACGAGACGGTACGGTACAGAAAGCAACAACAGTCGTTTGCGGCAGGAGGTCTCATGCCCTGTCACGTTGTGTCATGTCCCTCTCAGAGGGTGCATGTTCCCTTCACTGGTACGTTGGGCTTCTCACTGCAGTTGCCTTGAGCACAGCTTCTTGTTTCCACATCAGTTGTTTTCGTCAGAATGCAGCGTCTCTGAGTGAACTCAAGTTTCACGTGTAAGAACAAATGAGGATGTTCAATTCACTTCCTTCAATCTCAGCAAGTACTGGTCGAAGGACGAAAGCAAGAAAGCTCAGGTCGGTGTCTCTCACGCAGGGAGAGGTGTGTGCACGGAGCTTGCAAAGAAGTTGTGGCCGTGTGTGGGTTTTGATTGAGAGAAATTTTATGCTCGAGGCGTGCATCGCCCAGTTGGGAAGACCCTGACTTCTTTGATGTTTTCCTTGACAAGTGACGAACAAAGCAGTGAGGTTTCGCATTGCTAGTAAGAATTTTGTGTCAAACACGACTCACATTTATCGAGATGACTGCAGGGTCCACGCTCAGTTTTGTGTATGTTTCTGCAGAAGGAATCAGAGGAAGAGGATGGAATGTTGTTGGGTGGTGGGGGTCCAGTTCTCCTCTTCTCCACAACAAATTAGCCCGTTCATTTTGGTGCCACAGGGTCAGCCCCCACAACCTTCCATTCCGTCCCTAAAAATGTTTCGTCCGCGAGGAGTGAATGCTGGTTGCGACACGACAGTCTGTTCTCCGCTCTCTCCCATGATTAGTAAGTTCGAAGGGCCGGATGTTCTTTCTTCTTCGCCCCGCAGTTTCAGGGAGAGGTGAGTTTGACTCAATCCCCCTATCACTGCAGGGTCCTAAATATTTGTGCATCTGCACTCAGCTGTATGGTATGTGAAAGCTGAGAGGGCGCGTTCACACTAGATACGTGACTGAGGCATTGGTCCATCAAACAAAAATGGACAATAATGACTCGAAGTCCTGTAGCCAGTGCAAAAACGCATTCGCTCGATAAGCCTCTTGGAGGCTTGTAGGGTGGTAGAGGTTGGGCTGAAATGTTGGGTGACTTCTGTGTGAGTTTCTGGTGTGCCAGAACGTGTGTGAGAATGCGCGTCTGCCAACGTCTGGACATCTGTCTGTCTGTCTGTCTGTCTGTCTGTCTGTCTGTCTGTCTGTCTGTCTGTCTCTCTCTCTCTCTCTCTCTCTCTCTCTCTCTCTCTCGGAGGCACGTCGTCAGGGGCAAGCTTTGTCCTCAACAAGAGATTTGAAACAAGAAATGGTTTGACACTTTTGCACTTTGGTTGCCCTGACTTGTGCCTCACAACAAGTAACCAACAGACAACAGGAGACAAATTTTATCTTCGGCTGCGCCTCAGATTCATTAATCTCCTATTGTCCGTTATTTACCTATGACCTCTCTCTCTCTCTCTCTCTCTCTCTCTCTCTCTCTCTCTCTCTCTCTCTCTCTGAGTGTCGTGATTGAGTGTCTGTGCAGGATCAGTGTGTGTCTTCATACGGGTACATCTGATTGCTTCCTTAAATTTGCTGCAAATGAAAGTTTGATCTGAATCTTGTTTGTGCACGATGCCAGCACGTATGACACGTTTTGTGATCGCAGAGTTGCAGAATCAGAAATCTCAGCGACAAAAACACCAAGGTAAGAGTTTTTTACTTGCTAGGTGGGGTGAATACATGACGACAGATTTGTACACGCAGTTTGGTGCAGCCAAGCCCCTGGAAAGGCCAATACTTAAAAAAGGACAAGGTAAATTTGACAAAAGAAAACAGTTGAATCAAAACGTGTTTCTGTGTGTGTGTTTTTGACAAGGCTGACACTTCTCTTCTTTTCTACCCCGCAGTTTTGTGGGGGGGAGCTGAGTTTGACTCAGTCCCCGTGGAACCGCAGGGTCCAAAATATTCACTGCGTGCGCACCTCAGCTGTTGGCGATGTGAATGCTGTTGGGGAGGCGCGTTCGCACAAGATCCGTGACTAAGTCATTGGTCCATTAAAAATGGCATATAATGACTCAAAGTCCTGCAGCCAGTGCAAAAACGCCACGTGAGCCAGAACAACCTCTTGGAGGCCTGCAGTGGGATAGAGGTTGGGATGAAATGTGGGGTGGCTTCTGGGTGAGTTTCTGGTGTGCTGGAACATGTGTGAGTGAGCGTGGGCGTCTGCGTCTGTGACTTTGTGTGTGTCAGTGCTCGTGAGATTGTGTTTGAGTGTCATCTGTGTGTGTGCTTGTGTGTGTATGTGTGTGTGTATGTGTGTGTGTGTGTGGAGTACGAGTGCGTGTGAGTGAGTGTCCTGAGTGAGCGTCTGTGCAGGATCAGTGCGTGTTGATTTCTTCTTTTGTTACAGATGTATGTTTGATCTGATTCTTCTGTTTGTGCGTATTTGCTGATGTTTTTCCAACCTACACAAGAGGATTTTTGTGTGGGTTGGTTGAAATTGTAGGAAGAAAGCGTTTTGATTGCTGTGAAATCACGCAACTTTTCAAGACCTTTGGTCAAGAAGAGTTGTGTGATTCAACAGAAACCCCTTTGGTGAAGCTAGAACCTCGATGCGAGCACGTGCGACAAGTTTTGTGATCACAGAGATGTGGATCTACATGCTTGAATCCCGAAAAAAGACGACTTGAAGCGAGACAAAAAATCCAACTGGGTGAGGTGAATACATGGAGACTGATTTGTGCAGCCTTCTATTGAGCAATCCAGGGCCTGAACAATCGCAGACATGAAACGGACAAGCAACACCACAGAAACAGGAACCAGTTCAATCTGACTGCTGTTTCTGTGTATGTTCGTAACAGTGCATTGTGCCATTTTCTACCCTGCAGTTTCTCAGGAGGAGCTGAGTTTGACTCAGTCCCCCTCTGACTGCAGGGTCTGAAAGATCGTATACAACCTATGATTCTGCACTAGACTAAGAGGCGCGTTCACACTCGATGTGTGACTGCGTCATTGGTCCATACAAATGGCATATAATGACGTCAAGTCCTGCAGCCAGTGCAAAAACCCCAGGGCCACTCACAAAAGCCTCTTGGAGGCCCGCAGGGGACAGAGTTTGGGATTACATATCGGGTGACGTCTGAGTGAGTTCCTGGTGTGCCAGAACAAGTGAGTCAGAGGGCCCGTGTGCATTTGTGCTCGCGTTGGTGTGCGTGTGTGTTGGAGGTTGGTACGTGTGCATTTGTGGGTGTGTACGTGTGTGTGGACACAGATTACTGTGCAGAATTGTTGGTTTGTGCTGCCCGGTTCAGCTATGTTCCCTGAAACCCTCTGCTGACCAGGCCTATTTGCAGCTTTGCATCAGGAGAGAGGAGCCGATCCCTCCCGTCTCCATTGACTCAGTTGCAGACGCAAACATATTCCTTCTGGTACCACTTCATTGCAGGTTCTCTTTGCATACTGCAGGTCTGCCAGGTAGAAGCCCCGAACTTGGGATCATACGCTCTTTTGTACATATGAAGCTGTGGATGAGCAGCTTTGTAAGGGTGAGGGATAGTCCAGAAACTATGTGATCAAACCGGGTATCGATGTTTGATTGGTCTACATAACAGAATCAGTCTTTGTTTTGCTGTGTGCTTGTCGCACTCAACAGGACACACGACATCGAACACAGACAAGAGAACATTCACGTGCGTTTCGTGAATTTGGAAACAGAAATCCCAACAAAGCAGATTGTGAAGCTGTGAAGCTCAAATTTGCTGCATGACTAAGTTGCACACAGCTTTACCTTATTTAAACTATCTTGGCCCAGGTGATTCAATAATGTTGAGCCCAGGACCTGAGAAGGATAATGAAACCAGGATAGTGTTGAAACAAACAGCTCAGTCAAAGTTTCTGCTTGTGTGTGTGTGATCAGAAAATTGTATTGGCCTTTGTGGAAAAAAAATTCTGTCATTTTTCACCCCGCGGTGTCTCAGGGGGAGCGGAGTTTGACCCAATCCCACTTTTTCCACAGGGTCTAAAACATCACAACACATGCACTCACAGATTCATTCTTCAGGTCATGGAGCAGCGTCAGTCTTTGAGACTGTGAATCTTGTGGCGATCGAGTTGAGATGTAGATAGAGGCGAGCAGGCCAGTTTCTGGTGTGAGTAACAGAGAGGGAAAAAGAGAGAAGAAAGCGATTCTGCCAAAACCTTCTCAAAATGTTCTGGTTTGAGTGAAAATTCGAAAAGGACCAAAGGCGGGCCACGTACAGAGGAACATTACCAAGCAACATAGATTGTTATTACATCAATATTTTATGAATTGTTAAAAAAGAGTGGTGGAGAGAGATGAGAAGAGTGAGAGAGAGGGCAGACAGAGAGAAACAGACAAGGACACCCAGAGATGAAAATAGAGAGTGTGAGAGCATGGAGAGAGAGAGAGAGAGAGAGAGAGAGAGAGAGGGGGGGCACAGAT
>JAAUXT010070923.1_pt1 | contig 13309 bp, 9 predicted proteins | sample 7278171 | NCBI WGS metagenome assembly JAAUXT01 (sample SAMN14350112, study PRJNA611818) | marine sediment metagenome | isolation source: surface marine sediment (1.8m) | place: French Polynesia: Moorea | collected 2018-08
CACTGCGAGCTCCATGGACAAAAAAAGCAACCTAAATCCGAGCAAGCCAAATCCGAACAAGCCAAATCAGAGCAAGCCAAATCAGAGCAAGCCAAATCAGAGCGAGCCAAATCAGAGCAAGCCAAATCAGAGCAAGCCAAATCAGAGCAAGCCAAATCAGAGCAAGCCAAATCAGAGCAACTGAAATTTCCTAAAATCACTGCAAGCTCCATGGAGCTATTTTTTCATACGTATGTCACGCAGAGGAAAACTGCACAAGCTGATGTGGGTTCTGTTGACTGTTCTGTGGCCATCGTTTTCAATTCGTCGGCAAGATTCAGCTCCGTTCCATTGAGTCAAAGTACAATGGTTTTCAGAATATGTTTTGTCATTGCCCATCCACTAACTTGAAATGACGAACAAATCTTGACAATTGAGGAAGCCATCTTGAAGGAAGCAGAACCAAACACAGGATGAAGAAGCCAGAGGAAGCACTGTTTGGCGCTGACAACACAGATCGCGAGGCAGCTCCTTCGCGCCCGTAAAAGTGAACCACGGGTGCAACATATTTGTTGAAATTGGAGTGCCCAAACCTCGCCAATTTTTATTAATTTTGAGCCGCCGGTAGCTGAGACATACGAGAACTTTCCCCTGGCCGGAGCGTGGATCCGCCAAGTTAAAGTTGTTCAGCTATTGTAGAAATCGCGTGATGTTCAGTAAAAATTTATGTTGTGCAAAGATGGCAACAGAGCGTGTCAACCCACAGTCTTTGCTTCGAGTTCCATTGTCACACAAGACAGACAAGAGAGAGAAAAAAAGAATTCAGGTTTTACAAGTCAGGATTTTTTCGGCGAAAATCACAAATCCGGAGCAAGTTCTCAAAAAAATTCCTGAACAACGGAAAAAAAAAAAAATTTCGAAGCCAACCACGGAAACGGAAACAGCCAGCAAGGAAAATGGCTGAGTCGCAGGAATCTCACCGCCTTCTGACCCTGGATAACACAGCAGACCCTGAAGCTCCGGAGGAGGAGAGTGAGGTGAAGAAAATCTGGTGGGAGAATCTCAAAGGAATCGTGGCTGCTTCCCTGAGTGTTATAATGCTTATTCTAGGAGTAACAAGTGTCCAATTGCTGGAGAGAAGGGTTCCAGATCTGGAACTTCAAGTGTTCAGATGTGTGGCTATTGTTGGATTTTGTCTTATGTGGATGTTATTTTTCTCCAGTTCACTGAAAGTTCCCATGTCTGAAACAGGAGCAACATTGCTGTACTCAGTAGTTATCACACTTGATTCTACAACCATTTATATGGCATACTCACTGATTCCAGTAACTGCAGCTCAGTGTTCCATTTCAGGAGGAAGTATTTTGTTTGGGCTCTTGATATTTTGGTTGTGTAGGCAAGAGACATTTGGTCCTGTGAAAATTTTGCTAAGTTTGGTGTGCTTGGGTGGTGTTGTGCTTGTTATCCAACCCTGGCACAGATACATGCACTCCGCAACTGACAGAGATATATCAGAGATTCAGAACTTCAATATGACAACAAATTGCCAAACATTAGATGGAACCCTGAAGGAACTGACTGCTGCACAGCCCCAGATAAACTTTTCTGATCAGTGCAAAAGTGAAATGGAGGAATATCTCTTCATAGCACAAAACTTTTCTGACAAAAATATTCCTGCTGTCAAAAATAAAACAAACCTCTGTAGATCTTTGAGCACCTGTTTTCTTGAGGTCATGGACAATGATGGTAATTTGCAGACAAACAGAGGTGGAACAGCCACTGGAGAGTTCCTGCTCTTCACACTCAAAAGGAAATGGATGGATATCCTTGGATTCACAATTGCAGCAGTGGCAGGCCTGGTTTACACATTGCTCTTTCTTGTCTTGAAAAGACATCCCTGTTTGAGTGAACAAAGAGTTCGGTCTTTGTTTTGGGCATTCTTTGTTGTTTTGGTGCTCAGTACAATTTTAACATATTTGGTGGAGAAACCAGTATGGGTTCAAAGCCCTTATGATATTGCTGCAGTTTCAGTACATTGTATTACTTCAGTTGCTACCTGGTTCTTGTGGATTTATGCTATACAACACACTTCAGGCACTGTAGTGATTATTATTTTGAGCACATGTACTGTCTGGTTCCTTATTCCCCAGTACACCATTTTATCATCTATTTTACCTGGACACAGGAACTGGATGGAAGTTGTGGGAGTTTTCATGGTTCTCATTGGATCAATTTCAGGATCTCTGAAGGAAATGTTGCACCCAACACAAATACACGGTGAAAATGAAAACAATTGAAAACAGTTGACCGTCACACGGGAAAGAAGAACAGTTGGCGGATGCTTATATTTTCTTGTACAGACATTCCCTTTGTTGTGTGGCACGCAGTAAGGATTTATTTCGGATAACTTGAGCTGAACACACGTAGAATTTGAAGGATTTTTCTCGAAACGATGCAGAACTGCTGTGACAAAAAAAAACATTGACCCCGTTGTAGGACAACGTCACATGGCAGCACAAATGAGGGGGAAACATCTCACCCCCGTGTGACCGGAAAGTCTCTGTCAAATACACAAGTTTTTCACAAAAAAAATAACTGCGTGTATGGATTTCTTGTGCTTCAATTGCAACAGTGTGTTGGCCTGAACAAGAGGATACTTTTCAACTGGCCTAAAAGATCAACAAATTGCCAGCGGAGGCTGACACTTGTTCCAGCCCAGCAACTTCGAATGACACTTTTGGCATCTATATCACAACACGAAACGAGTTTTTGACATTTGGAATTGGTGTCCTGCTGGTTTTGTTGAATGGGAAGTCGTCCTTTACAGGAATCACAGAAAGTTGACGAAACATTTCACGGACTGGTGCAAATTTTGTTTGTTTTGATACATTTGTATGGCGATCTCTTACTGTCAATCACTGATAACCCGCACATGTACATCAATGTTCTTATGATGAAAGAAACAAATGTTTTGTTTGTGGTCGAAGATAGTTGGAATATATTTACGGTAAAGTCTCAAAACAATTTCTCGTGACATCCTAAGGCAATAAAATAACTGTTTGGCACCCCGATCTGCTTGCTTGCACCTGGTCACGATCGCATACCTCAATGTTGTGTACAGGGAGACTGACTCTATTGATGCCGTGCAATTGGTGTGGCCCAACAATTTTGAACACACGAGTCGAGCGCACATCGAGCGTCAGGCGACGAAGTTGCTGAAACGCTGTCAACCAGCCGTGCCCCAAACTGCAGCAATCGATGTGGATCAATCCGGAACATTTCAAGACGCAGTCTGCAAAAACCCTGGCTTGGTCATTTCTAATTGTTTTGAAAGGCCCTGACGAAGCCAAAGCCTCAAATTGACCAAACATCGTGGCATATATTTGACGGGAATAGATGATGCTGAAATCCTTAACTTGTCCAAGAAAATGAATTTTCCGAACACAAATCGGCCGAACTGGGAATGCACTACGTACGAGGCGTGCCATTCAAGATAGGACACCAAAACCTTCATGGATTGTCCTGAAAAGTTTTGTGTGCAATCTTGACTGGGATTACTTTATTTTGGAACAACTTTCAGTCAAAATTAGTTTACCATATAGGTTCAATTATCCAACAAAAGACAGTGTCCTTTTGCTTGTGACTATTGATTGTACACTGAGTTGCACAAAATTGAGCCTGTTGACCATTGACTGTCAAAAGCCATATAGGAGGAGAATCAATCAATTTTGGACTTGACATCAACTACAAAAGCAAAGTCCAAAATATTTGATAATTTCTTGCAAGCTGACAGGTGATTGATCTGGTGCCTGCACAATTTTGGTGATCATGTGAGCAATCCTGCTGTCGTACCGGGTGGAAAACGGTGACTCAAATGACAGGCCTCTTTTTCTCTTCTGAGTCAGTTCTCAATTCCACGCACCTGGATTGTCTGCATCAGACAATTGACAATCTTTGACAGCAATGAAAATGCGTTTGGATGCCTGTATTTGGTTCAGTGCCTTTGACGCATCTCGCGCAGTGGTGTGAGCGTTCCTCGATGCACCCTCCTCGCACCTGTGTGACGCCGCAAAGGTCAGCAATGACCAATGAACGCTTCTGTTCTGCCCAAGCAAACAAAAATTTTGAGAACACTTTTGATAGAACCTGGTATACGAGGTGCAAGCTGAGTTCGAGAACCCAGAATGTGTCGTACGTGTGCAGACCTGATGGAGCGGAACCTTGGGTGTAACGTGACTACGACAACCAATCAGGTGACAGTTGCCTTGTTGACGAAAAATTGTCAGGCGCATATTCTTCATTCTGAGAACAGACCCTGGACATTGAAAATGACAGCACCAAACCAACGTTGAAAGGAAACACGCATGTCAAATTTGTTGTTGAGAGAAGACTTGACACAGAGACACATTTTGTGAACATTTGAGCGAATCCACAGCTGACTGATATATATGCTCTTGATGTACCACACAGGAAAATGACACACAAGTTCACGGGAGGTTCAGCAACAGCAACAGTATAGCTACAGAACGCGCGTCTCATTTTCCTCGTAGTATGTGGGTTTGCCAGCATAAGATGGACAAGCGAGAGCAACGAAATATCCAGGCTGGACAAATCGGCTTTTTTCATGGGAATAACACAAAACAGGCGGAAATTCTCAAAAAGCAAGCGAACGCAACGGAAAAGTTGTTTCGCAATCAACCAGGAGTAAAAACTTTGTTTTCCTCGTTTCTTGAACACAAGGATTTGTGAATGTTGAGTGAGATGGCTCATTCGGAGGAATCTCACCGCCTTCTGACTGTGAGTAATAATACTGCAGACGCTGAATCTTCTGAGGAACACAGTGAGGTGAAAAGAAATTGGCAGGAGAACCTCAAAGGAATCGTGGCTGCCTCCCTCAGTGTGGTAACTCTTATTCTGGGAGTCACAAGTGTCCAGTTGCTGGAGAGGAGGGTTCCTGATTTGGAGCTGCAAGTTTTCAGATGTGTGGCAATTGTTGGATTCTGCCTTGTATGGATGCTATTTTGCTCCAGCTCACTGAAAGTTCCTGTGTCAGAAATAGGAGCAACATTACTGTATTCATTGGTTATCACACTTGATTCTACAACCATTTATATGGCGTACTCACTGATTCCAGGAAGTGCTGCCCAGTGTTCAATATCAGCAGGAAGTATTTTGTCTGGACTCTTGATATTTTGGTTGTGTAAGCAAGAGACATTTAGTCCCATGAAAGTTGCACTCAGTTTGTTGTGCTTGGGTGGTGTTGTGCTTGTTATCCAACCCTGGCACAGATACACACACTTGATTCACAACTTGAATATGACAACAAATTGCCAAATGTTAGATGGAACACTGAAGGAACTGATTGCTGTACAACAGGACAGAAATTTTTCCAATCCATGCAAAAGTGAAAAAGTGGAATATCACTACAGAGCAGAAAACCTCTCTGACAAAAACATTTCCATTGCCAACAACAACACAGCATTGTGTCAGTCCTTGAGCCCTTGTTTTCTTGAGGTGGTGAACAACAATGACACTTTGCCAGCAAACAGAACTGAAGCAGCAAAGGAAGAGTTTCTGCTCTTCATGTTGCCACTAAAATGGATGGATATCCTTGGATTCACAATTGCAGCAGTGGCAGGCCTGATTGATACATTGCTCTTTCTCATTTTGAAAAGATATCCCTGTTTGTGTAAACAGAGATTTCGATCTTTCTTTTGGGCATTCTCAGTTGTTCTGGTGCTCAGTACAATTTTGACTTTTTCTGTGGAGGAGCCAGTAGCAGTTGAGAGCCTCTTTGACATTGCTGCAGTTTCAGTACATTGTATTACTTCAGTTGCTACCTGGTTCTTGTGGATTTATGCTATACAACACACTTCAGGCACTGTGGTGATAATTATTTTGAGTACTTGTACTGTCTGGTTGCTTATTCCCCAGTACACCATTTTGTCATCCATTTTACCTGGACACAGGAACTGGATGGAAGTTGTGGGAGTTTCATGGTTCTCATTGGATCAATTTCAGGGTCTCTGAAGGAAATGTTGCACCCAACACAAATACAAGACAAAACAAATTGAAACAGTTGTCAACGGCTGTGTTGTGAAAAAGTGAATCTGTCGCAAGCAACGGTGAAGCACTTTGCAGAAATTGTTCACTTGTGCAATGGTGACAGTTTTTCGGTAGTATCGCTTGACGTGGAAGACAGACCACACGAGTGGTGAACTGAACTTGTGTACCCTGCTCGGAAGAACCGAAGATTTGTGTCAAGACTGTATTCCTGGCAATTACATTGTATTTTTTTTTCCGGAAGCCCAAATTCACTCTGAGCCGAGGCAATTGAATGATGACAGCCAGAACACGCGAAATACGCGGGGTTACGGTTTGAACGAGCTCGCATTGTCCGAGCAGGGTGTAGTTTTCTAGTGCTGCATTCCCTGCATGCATGGAAGCTCAGAAAACGTGACGCGTTTTGTGCTGGGCGGAGGACCACCGCCCTGGACGCTGCTCCCAAGGAATGTGGACGCAGCACTGCAGCAGAATGTTGACCAGTTGCAGGACACCGTCACAGAACTGCAGATAGGAGGAGTATATACACGTCAAAAACTGTGTTGTGAAAATTGTTTTCCTTTTCAGGGAGAAAGGATCACAATGTTGACGTTTGATTTGCGAGAGAGTGCTAACGCACAATGCTTTCTCAACTGGGCTCTAAACGAGCCACAAACAACCATTGCAAACAGAAGGAGACATCTGTTCCAGGCTGAACTTCAAATGGCGTATTGACACCCACATCACAAACATGTCGGCTTGGGAGTCCTTCCGTGTTGACTGGGATCTAAATCACAAGAATCTCAGAAAATTGACTCAACATTTCACGCTTCGTGCCCAGTTTTCTTCACAACTCAGTGAAACACGATCCGGCTCTGGGCCCTTACTGTTGCCAGAGTTCGCGACCTGAATGCTGTGACTGGGGTGGAATGCAGGAATTTTCATGCCTCGCTATCACTAAAACGTTGACATGGTCCATCGATTTCGGACCTGCGGGACTGATTTGCTGCTAAACCCTGTGAACGCAGGCAGAGCGTTATGCCAGGAAGTTCGTGTCTGCAGGAAAACGCTGTCGGTCAGAAGTGTCCCAAACTGCAGCAACAGAAATGAAAACAGCATTTCAAGACACAGTTTTCCAGAAAACTCGTTTGGTTTCCCTGCGGGTCTATGACAAAACTGCAAAGATACCAATGAATGTGCGTCTCGAAACGCTTTGTTTGTCCTGCCTCTCCTGTTGATCTCAAATACGCGCAATCAAAATGTTATTTTCGGGTGTTTCAATGATTGTGGTTTGCTTTGCATGCAGGGAAGAATCAAGTGTTTGTAAAGCTGAAGAAGTGGATCAGGTATCGAAGCACAAAGTTGTGATGTTTCGCCAAATTCTCGAAAGGTACGAGGCGCAGTCATCAAGTGATTTATGATTTAAATTGTTTTTTCATCATCTATTTTGGTATTGTGCTTGAGCACTCATAACCCGTACATTCATACTTTTTACACACAATATGCGCAATGACAACCATTTTTATTGCTACAATTAAAAGGGCAGATATCCGTTTTCAAATACATTTCAAATCTTTTCGTTCTGAGTAATGTTGAACCAAAGTCAAGGTTGAAATATTTGGATTTCTCACGCGTATGGCTCACCGCGATCGTCTCTGAATTGCTGTTTCTGATCAACACAAACTGCAGGAGGCAGCACAATGATGAAATTTCCAACTGTTTGATGACTGAACCTCTTGACATCCTGGACAAACTTTGATGCGTCAATCTACACAACACGAATTCTGAAGGGACTCTGTGTCCTTCACGAGAGCGAGGAGATGGAAGCCGGCGGCGTTCGTTCAGCTGAATGGCACCCGAGAAGAATCACGCGCACTTGACTCAGATTTCACGCTCTGGTGCCTGACGAGTATTATTCACATGTCAATGGAATAAAATGGTGAGTTTATCACCCTCGATCTGCCTCTGCACTCCCATTGATTCTCAGAGTTCGTGACCCCATACCTGAATACCAACACCAGGGAAGAGTTCGTGCCAAGAAAATACTTTTTTTGGTAATTACCCCCCCCCCCCCCACAAAAAAGTGCGCACACAGACACAGACGTTTCGAACAGCCTCCACAGGATTTCAAGACGTGTTGGCGAGAGTCGTGGAGCTGAAGTGTGTCCGCATACACCCGAGTTCGATCAATTTGAATTGGTTTGACCAATTCAATTTTTGCTCAGGGAGCCAAACACTCAAATTTGCCAAGATATTTTGATGCGAAAACGCAACGCGCTGTTGCGTCGTGCTGTTGCATCGCCCCAACTGCTCCAAAAGCAGCCCTTTGCTGACCCAATGGGGCGACGGGGTGGTTGCGCTGCTGCTACGTCGCCGGGAGTGTGTTTCCAGCCTCACAGTTCCCTCGTGACGAGGTTTGTACTGCATGGCAGTAGGACCTCGCAGGCTCAAGTTGGGAGTTCGGAGACCAACCGATCGCGTGTATCTTGTTGTGCTGCTTTGCCAAAATTCTCGAATACAATCACAAAATTTCTGACGCGTGCAGGCCCAACTGATGACACTTCAAATTGAAACTGAACAAAATAAGAGAAATTTGCGGTCAAAAGTTTGTGTGAGCCTGTCCAGACACTGTGTGTCCCCAGCCATCACAAATCTGTGGCTTTTCCCGTCAGCCAAACGAAACAATTGTCCTGTTCTGTTCCGCCACTGATTGAGCTTGCGTCGTGCACCGCTTACGCGTTCAAATTGACCATGTAGTGAAGACTCGAGGTGTGTAGCTGGAAACCTCCATGGGTGAGCTGCGTGCTTTCGTTCAGAAGAGGATCTGCTTTCTTTTCTTTTGCTGATACACATGTGACACTCCCAAAGAAACCAAATCAAGCGTGACATTTCTATTGTCAAAACTGGTTGCGTGATCAGAACTATAACCTGAAAGCCTCGCAGTTTGTTTTCGCTCCCACCGGAACCAGAGCCATGCAGAAAGATTCCCTTGAATTCAAGTTCAGGGTGACAGTGTGTCAGGCAACCTGCCCAAACTGCTGGCCACAGCGTAGCTTCTCTGGTGGTGAAGCTCAACACGTCGTCAGAAAGAGTCCACCTCACCCAGGCAATCGCGTGCGAATTTGAAAAACAAAATTATTTTCGTACACAGCAGGTTCAGTCATTCATACGAAACAATAAAGGGGGTGTGTATGAAGATAATTGCACTTTTTGTTGGTGGTTTATTGGGTATATAAAATGTGTAGACCATGTTGCAGTGTTTTACGAGCGCAGGAGTTGCATGGGTAGTGACACACGAGGACATCAGAGTTGTGCAATCGACACGCTCTGTTTTTCTGCGGCAGGTCAGTAATTCGTCACCGGAGGAGTTTCTGCTGTTGAAGAGGCAAACTCAAGGGCAAACTGGAATGCTTGCACACTTGGAGAAGTCATTGCTGTTCTCTTCTGCAATCAATACAAAACATTGCAGTACATGTAGAGCGTGTTAGGGTTTGATCCGATCACGCGCCAGGCTGAAGGAGGAGGAATCGTGCCGCACAGCAAAGCTACATCTCCAGCAGGTGTTTCGTCCGTTGGTGTGCAGTGTTTTGCCGTGTATGTTTGTGTTGTTTGTTTTCAAAAAAAATTGTGAAAATTGTCTGTAAATAATAATTTCTAAAATAAACAAAACAAAAAACACAGCAAAGCACGGGGATATCAATAGATAAAGCACCTGTGGCAGGTGCCGCGACGGATAACGGCCAGATTCAAACTGAATGGATTGTACGAGTACATGTACAACGTAAATGACTTCTACTGAAATGCAACACACCGTGTGAACTCAGTGCTCTTCAGACGTCCTGGTGAGTGGCATGGTGACATCTTTGGACAGCGGATGCAAGCGCAGCACATCTGGACCATTGCTAAACACCCTCCCCTGAAGTCCTGTCAACTTCGAGACCAGCAGGTATATCTCTCACTCGATCTCAGCATCAAGCAGGTGAGAAACTGACGTGTGTGCAGAAAGGTTCAACCTGACACTGTGACGTTGTTAGAGGTTTTCTACAAGTCCCAGGTGCAACGACCGTTTGTTTTTGCAAAATGGATGGCTCAGACGAATCTCTGAAACTTCTGGACATGAACAAATCAGATCCTGGAGAACTTGACAACAAGGACACTGCAACAAGGTCCTGGTCAGACAGTTTGAAAGGTATCTTGGCTGGGATTTTGAGCACAATCTCTCACATCATGGGTGCAACAAGTGTCCAGTTGCTTGAAAGAAGAGTTCCAGATTTAGAATTACAAGTCTTCAGGAGTGTGGCAATTGTTCTATTTTCTATTCTGTGGATTGTGTACCATCTTCAGTCACCCAAAGTTCCCAAGAGAGACTTACCAGCAACAGTTCTATATGCCTTGATTATTTCAGTTGAATCCACAGCAATATACACCAGTTTTGCCTTGGCACCAGCTTCTGCAGCCCAGTGTTCAATGACAACAGTCATCTTGTTGTGTGGGCTTATTGTGTTTGGGTTGTGTGGAACAGAAAAGATTGGTCCTGCAAAGGTTTTATTTGTTTTGTTGTGTGTTGCTGGAGTTGTGTTTGTTATTCAGCCATGGCACAAGCATAAATATGATCAAGCTGTGAATAATTCAGAAGTCATCAATGATTTGGATACAAAACTGAACTGCACATCAACAGCAGAAGTTCTTTGTGAACTCAATATCATGCAAGCAAATATAGATGAATTTAATCTTTGCACAAAACAATTACTGACAAATCAGAACAGAACAGTTGAGATCCATGAGAATCAAGAGTTCTGCAACAATATTTTAACTATGAAGGCAAACCCTGAACTGTGCAGCCATTTGAGGACTTGTTGGCTTCAGTCGCTGAACAACAGCAGACAAGCCACACAACAGACTGGCCTCAAAGAAGCCAATTTGCTGTTGTTCAGCATACCACAAGGATATGTGACAACAATTGGAGTTGCAGTTGCAGGATTTGGTGGATTGATGTACACAATGCTTACACTGGTCATCAAAATGTACCCTTGTTTGAGTGAGAACAGGTTTAGGTCATTGTTTTGGGCCTTTCTGACCTGCTTAGTTTGTAGCACAAGTTTGACCTTTGTGCTGGAAGATCCAGTATGGCCTGTGACCTTGTTAGATATTGCTGCTGTTTCTGTTCATTGCATAGCATCTGTCTCTACTTGGTTCTGTGCAGTGTATGCCATGCAGTATGCTTCAGGAACAGTGGTGAGCATTATTCTGAGTTCATCTGTTGTTTTGTTCCTCATTCCACAGTACACTGTTCTTTCCGCAGTTCTGCCTGGACATAGGAACTGGATGGAGGTTGTGGGAGTTTTCATGGTTTTGTTGGGATCTATTTCAGGGTCTCTGTATGAACTGTTTTGTACAACTGAGACACAATGATTTTGGGTACAAAGTGTGCCACATGTGAGACTTTTCTTGTTCAAATAATTTTCCCTGGAGCAGGACATCAACTGTTGTTGTAACTTTCTTGTGATTGACATTTGGAATTTAGCTGCCTTGCATCGAGCTGGTCAAGTTCATAAAGCAATGTCAGAGTCACCGTCTCTCTCAGGTTGGCCAACAGTTCAACATCACATGGAAAGGCTCAAGAAGTGACTGCGTCTTCTCGTCTTATTTTATCTTGATCCTGTGCACTTCAAGTTTGTGTCCCAATTCCCTTTGAGATTTTGTCTTCCACAAACATGGCTCCGTCTGATGATCAAACCTCATTGTGTTCTGACTGCCACAGTAGGATGAAGACAATGCAGAGATGTTCACCTGGTTGCTCACACAGGGATGTTGTGTCGTGTCGTTGGTCCGTACAATGGAGGCAGTACTTCAACAAACGAAACGGCGTGGAGGAGGCAGGAGATCCTGGATCCCTAGCCCCTCCCCTCACCCAACCACAGACAAGGAGCATCACCCCCCCCCTTTGTGCCCGGGTGCAGAAAGGTGCCTCTGAGGACGTGCGTCACCTTGTCCAGACCCTGGACCCCTGCAAGGACACCGCACACCAAAGGACACTTCACTTGGAGCCATGTTTCAATGAATATTTTCAATGAGGATTCTTGGAACACAATGAACTCGAAAGGATGTTGCATTATTGAATTTTTTATTGTGTGTTGACAGAAGCTGCACTTGCAACATCTCGAAGGATGAACATTTCGGAATGTTGGATGGTGCACATGCCCTTTGACACACACGACTCGCCAGAATTTTGCGTGTGCCCAGGAAGACTCAACAGAATTCAGATACCGGTACACGTCCCACAGGAATTGGCGATGGCGCGACGACTGTCAACTGGGTCTGAAGAGGGCACTCGTTCCAGTTGAGAGATTTGGAATGATGTGTCAAGCACGCGTGCGAAGGAGATGGTATCTGCGGCACAAATTGGTGCCGTTCACATCGGACGCGATGTGAATGCTGCACCGCCAACACCCGTACAGTCCTTGCAGCGCTTTCCAAAAACATTTGAATTTCCACAACAAATTTGAAAGGGTGCTGCATGCACGCACTTGCACGTTCCAAACTGCAGGAGCAATTTCTTTCTCTCAATTTCCAAAATTGTTGAGCCTCCAGCCGTTGCTTGGACGTCATAGAAGGAACTTCATTCATTGTTCCATGAGAAGAAAGACACTTTCTTCACTGAGCACGAATGGACTGCCCTCTGCAGATAACTTGTCAGCCAGTCAGACCAAACCTTGATCCTCACCCGACCCCCGCCTCACCCAAGAGTTCTCCTTTTCGTTTCTTCTGAATCCATCAGAACCTCCATATGAGATTCCTGTGAACTGTCTGAAAATACCATTAGCCAGTTTCTAATCAGTTGAGGCTGGATTTTGAGCACACGTGGAGCACACGTGGACTGATCCCACCAAACACCGCACGCGAGAGGGAGGCAAGACACATACGAAGCTGTGCAGGCCACCTGGGACAGAGTGGTCGCCCGAGATGGAGTGACCGCCCGAGACAATGGCGAAATTCAGTGGAGCGGCGGCCGATCAATGCAGAGTACCGCCCAAGACAGGGAGCCGCCCAAGACAGAACGGCCGCCCAGCACAAAGCGCCGCCCAAGACAGAACGCCACCCAAGACAGAACGCCGCCTGGGACAGAACGCCACCCAAGACAGAATGCCACCCAAGACAGAATGCCGCCTGGGACAGAGCGCCACCCAAGACAGAACGCCGCCTGGGACAGAACGCCACCCAAGACAGAATGCCGCCCAAGACAGAACGCCGCCTGGGACAGAGCGCCACCCAAGACAGAATGCCGCCC
>JAAUXT010119842.1_pt1 | contig 13306 bp, 16 predicted proteins | sample 7278171 | NCBI WGS metagenome assembly JAAUXT01 (sample SAMN14350112, study PRJNA611818) | marine sediment metagenome | isolation source: surface marine sediment (1.8m) | place: French Polynesia: Moorea | collected 2018-08
GTGTGGGCGGGAGGGGTGTGGGTGGGAGGGGCATGGGTGGGAGGGGTGTGGGTGGGAGGGGTGTGGGCGGGAGGGGCGTGGGCGGGAGGGGTGTGGGTGGGAGGGGTGTGGGTGGGAGGGGCGTGGGCGGGAGGGGCGTGGGCGGGAGGGGTGTGGGTGGGAGGGGCGTGGGCGGGAGGGGTGTGGGCGGGAGGGGGCGCCACGGGGTCTGACCCGTCTAACCCTCGAATCTGAATCCCCTTTCGCCCAACATTGGGCGACAGTTGGCACTGCAGCCACAAAGAAACCTGGTTCCTTTTTCCTGTTCCTTGCTTTCAATATTAAACATGGGCCTTCAAGCTTAAGGGCCCACCAAACAACAATCCTGTGTCCGGTGTAACGAAATAACTAGACACACTGATGGTGTCTGGCTATTTCCGGTTGACCCTGGAACGCCCAGGCCCTCATCAGATCTTTGATTGGCACTTGTCGTGAGGAAGCTTGTGCGTCGTCACTTCCTTTCATTGTGTTTCATTCCCACCTGCATCGTACGAGGACAAGACTTGAGTCTTTTCCGTCATGTTCAACTCTGCTCAACCCATTTCAATTGAAGTGACTTGAGTGCGAAGAAGTGACCAAACTGAAGTCAACATTGGTTCAGTTGAACACGACAAAAATTAAAGTGTTGTCTTCGCAGACCCACCACGACAGCGGAGACTGATCTGTCTGGGCCTCGATGGTATCAGTGTCTCTGTGTGAACGTATTAACAATAGGAAGCACCGCGAGATGTAATCTGCCTCCACCACAAACAGCCTATTATCACTCATAATGAGGGTCTGATGCGACGGGCAAAAAGTGCGCGACTTTGAGCAGCGACTCGGCGACTGTGCAGAATGATGCGACGAAACCGCCGTCACTGGGGAGACGACGATACAGGGCGAGTCCGGATGACCCATCACTGGGGAGATGCCGATACAGGGCGAGTCCGGATGACCCATCACTGGGGAGACGACGATACAGGGCGAGTCCGGATGACCCATCACTGGGGAGATGCCGATACAGGGCGAGTCCGGATGACCCATCACTGGGGAGATGACGATACAGGGCGAGTCCGCATGACCCGACACTGGGGAGATGCCGATACAGGGCGAGTCCGGATGACCCATCACTGGGGAGACGATGATACAGGGCGAGTCCGGATGACCCATCACTGGGGAGAAGACGATACAAGGTGAGTCCGGATGACCTGTCACTGGGGAGATGCCGATACAGGGTGAGTCCGGATGACCCGTCACTGGGGAGATGACGATACAGGGAGAGTCCGGATGACCCGACACTGGGGAGACGATGATACAAGGTGAGTCTGGATGACCCGTCACTGGGGAGATGCCGATACAGGGCGAGTCTGGATGACCCATCACTGGCGAGACAATGATATAGGGCAAGTCCGGATGACCCATCACTGGGGAGAAGATGATACAGGGTGAGTCCGGGTGATTCGTCACTGGGGAGATGATACAGGGCGAGGCCAGATGACCCATCACTGGGAAGACGCTGATACAGGGTGAGTCCTGATGACATGACACTGGGAAGACAGCGATACAGGGTGAGTCCGGGTGACCCATCACTGGGAAGACGGTGATACAGGATGAGTCCGGATGACCCATCACTGGGGAGACCATGATACAGGGAGAGTCCAGATGACCTGTCACTGGGGAGACCACAATACAGGGAGAGTCCAGATGACCCATCACTGGGGAGATGACAATACAGGGCGAGTCCAGATGACCTGTCACTGGGGAGGACGATGATACAGGGTGAGTCCGGATGACCCATCACTGGGGAGACCACGATACAGGGAGAGTCCGGATGACCCATCACTGGGGAGATGATGATACAGAGTGAGTCTGGATGACCCAACACTGGGGAGACAACAATACAGGGCGAGTCCAGATGACCTGTCACTGTAAAGAAGATGATACAGGGTGAGTCCGGATGACCCATCACTGGGGAGACAACAATACAGGGCGAGTCCAGATGACCCATCACTGGGGAGACAACAATACAGGGCGAGTCCAGATGACCCATCACTGGGGCGACAACAATACAGGGCGAGTCCAGATGACCCATCACTGGGGAGACAATGATACAGGGCAAGTCCAGATGACCTGTCACTAGGGAGATGATGATACAAGGTGAGTCTGGATGACCCGTCACTGGGGAGACAATGATATAGGGCAAGTCCAGATGACTCATCACTGGGGAGAAGATGATACAGGGTGAGTCTGGGTGATTCGACACTGGGGAGATGATACAGGGTGAGTCCAGATGACACATCACTGGGAAGATGATGATACAGGGCGAGTCCAGATGACCTGACACTGGGGAGATGATGATACAGGGCAAGTCCGGATGACCCATCACTGGGGAGATGATGATACAGGGCGAGTCCAGATAACCTGACATAGGGGAGATGATGATACAGGGTGAGTCCAGATAACCTGACACAGGGGAGATGATGATACAGGGCGAGTCCAGATGACCCATCACTGGGGAGACCACGATACAGGGAGAGTCCAGATGACCCATCACTGTTGAGATGATGATACAGGGTGATTCCGGATCACCCATCACTGGGGAGATGATGATACAGGGTGAGTCCAGATGACCCATCACTAGGGAGAAGAAGATATAGGGCAAGTCTGGATGACCCATCTCTGGGGAGACCACGATACAGGGTGAGTCCGGATGACCCGTCACTGTAAAGAAGATGATACAGGGCGAGTCCAGATGACCCATCACTGGGGAGATGATGATACAGGGCGAGTCCAGATAACCTGACACAGGGGAGATGATGATACAGGGCGAGTCCGGATGACCTGACACTGGGGAGATGATGATACAGGGTGATTCCGGATCACCCATCACTGGGGAGATGATGATACAGGGCGAGTCCAGATGACCCATCACTGGGGAGACAATGATACAGGGAGAGTCCAGATGACCCATCACTGGGGAGATGATGATACAGGGTGATTCCGGATCACCCATCACTGGGGAGATGATGATACAGGGCGAGTCCAGATGACCCGTCACTAGGGAGAAGAAGATACAGGGCAAGTCTGGATGACCCATCTCTGGGGAGACCACGATACAGGGCAAGTCCGGATGACCCATCACTGTGAAGAAGATGATACAGGGTGAGTCCGGATGACCCATCACTGGGGAGACCACAATACAGGGTGAGTCCGGATGACCTGTCACTGTAAAGAAGATGATACAGGGTGAGTCTGGATGACCCGTCACTGGGGAGATGATGATACAGGGTGAGTCCGGCTGACCCGTCACTGGGAAGAAGACGATACAGGGTGAGTCCAGATGACCCATCACTGTAAAGAAGATGATACAGGGCGAGTCCGGATGACCCATCACTGGGAAGACAATGATACAGGGCAAGTCCGGATGATTTGACACGATTGATTCCATTGACCTCCTCAGTGCAGACAGGCCAATTGGCTTCGTCACTGAGCATGATAATTGTGCAAAGTCCCTTTGGGGTGAAGCACCATGTGGCAGTGCAGTTTATGGCAGGTGGATGGAAATGTCCCCTGCCCCCTCCCCCTAACCTCCTCCCCCTCCCCCAACCCCCCTCCCCTGCCTAACCCCCCCCTGTGGCCAGACCCCCTCCCACAGCTGGATACCCCCCATATGGACAGCATTTCTAGTGGAAGACAAGGAGGACAAGGAAGAACTGATGAACAAGGCAGAATTGACAACATTACCAATGCCACAAGGGACTTGGCACTGCAGTTGCCTTGAACACTGCTTCTTGTTCACACTTTGGATACATAGAACCTCATACGTACGAGGAACTCCTCATATCAAGTCAAAGTGTCAACTAGAAACCCCATCAAGCAGGAAATCTCAGAGCCCACACTTGGCATTTCATGCCATTTCAACATTATTTTGGTGGCATCAAATACCATTTTAATGGTACTTTTTTGTGTGGCATTTCAGTAGCATTTGTTTGGTTGTACAATCATGCCACTTTGATGGCATGTATCTGTCCATCTGGACAAATTGATAGACAGACAGCTAGATGGATAGACAGATGGACAGACAGATGGACAGAAAGGATATACTCCAGAATGAACTCATTCTTCATTTGCACTTGGTCTGGGGTCCATATCAATTCATTTTAGCACCCAGGACCACAGACATGCTGAAACCAACACAGCATCCTCTTGCACAGGCTGTAATGATCATGTCTTGCCCACTCACGATGAAGTGATGAAGTGTGCAGCTTATGCAAATATTTTGCTTCAAACGAAGAATGTGTTCAGCCGCATCCAATTGCTGATCATGACAATTGACACTTTGACTTGATACGTCCTCGTATTTCACCGAGAAATATTTGAAATTGGGATCGGGTCTCCTCAACGACATGAAAGACATCCGACACCCTGCCTGACAAGAAACACTGTGATGCTTTCAGTCACATTCAGCTCTATCAAATGGAAATTCTGACCGTGCCATGTGAAGGGACCAATTTCTTAAGGAGCACCCCACAGTTTGAGTTTCAGGTCAGCCAAACCATGCCCCCAAGTTGCGGGGCAAGTCGAATTGGGCAGGAACGAGTGTTTGGAGAACGAGTGTTTGGAGGTTTCCACGTGAATGACAACTTGAAGACATTTTGACATCGACGTCAACTTTTTGGGTCGACATCAGAAAGGACAGTCTGCATCGTTGTTTGACATTTACCTCATTTGGTCCTGGATTCAACTTGACATCGACAGCACAATTTCACGTCCGCGTCAATTTGTTTGACGTCGACGTCTCACGTCAATTTGTTTGACGTCGACGTGTCAGTGAAAAACGGCTTTGGAATCTCCACAGGTTCGTGTCAAACGGACTGCACCTGCACTCAGCACCCGAGGCTCAATTTCAACACCAGTGCAACCTGTGTACTTTTCGCGCGTACTTGTGTGTACACACGACTCCTCAGTACAAAAGCAGTACTCTTGTGATTCCTCGTGTAACGACTCTCGAGCCTGTTGTGTGGAGTCAGTGGTGCGTGAATATTGCCCAGAGAAAGGACCGCGTTATGTGGTTTCCGTCACTCAAGTTTCCTGCACGAGAGGATGTTTCTGACAGTGTTTCCTGGTTTGGTGTCGTCAGAAGAGTGCGAAAGGAAGAAGCAGTGCTTGACGCAACTGCGGCTGCGATGTCCCAACAGCAGCATGTGGTAGGGTGGCGTCTTGTGTACCTGACCTGTCAGGGAGGGGAAGGGCTTGGGTGGTGAGAGAATGCGCTTTAGAGGGCGAGGGGAGGGGGCTTGGACAGCGGGGGAAGGGAATGCTTGGGCAGAGGGGAGAGTGGTGGGGGTTGGGCGAGAGGGGATATTTGCGTGTATCGCACTGCCACCAGGTGCTCCACCCAAAAGGGACATGCACAACAACACAGGTTTGGGGTGAAAGTGACAAAATCTGCAGTTCTCGTCATCATGGTTCTAGCCCTGCTCCATGCGTCGCCCGTCACATGGACGTAACGCGTAACGCACCCGGTGCGAGCGTCCCTCCCGATGTGACGCACGGTGTCTGGCCCCTGGTCTACGAGCCCGGCGTGAATCTCGGTGTCACGGTGGCTGAGCGTCGTGCCGTGCGGAGCTGGTCACGGTTCGAGTCCCCCGCATCCCCCCGGCACTCTCACTGCTCACGTGCGGGTTTTACGGCTCCCGAGTCAAACATGACAAGTGTGGGGCTGCACATAGGGGCGGATCCAGAGTCTGAGACGGGTTCAAGGGTCTGACCCCAAGGGAGGAACCAGGGTTTCATCCCAAGGGGTGGGTCCAGGGTCTGACCCAGAGGTTTGACCCCAGGGGAGGGTCCAGGGTCTGACCCCAGGGGAGGGTCCAGGGTCTGACCCCAGGGGAGGGTCCAGGGTCTGATCCCAGGGGAGGGTCCAGGGTCTGATCCCAGAGAGGGTCCAGGGTCTGATCCCATGGGAGGGTCCAGAGTCTGATCCCATGGGAGGGTCCAGAGTCTGATCCCATGGGAGGGTGCAGGGTCTGATCCCATGGGAGGGTCAGGGGTCTGATCCCAAGGGGAGGGTCCAGGGTCTGATCCCTGGGGAGGGTCCAGAGTCTGATCCCTGGGGAGGGTCAGGGGTCTGATCCCAAGGGGAGGGTCCAGGGTCTGATCCCTGGGGAGGGTCCAGAGTCTGATCCCTGGGGAGGGTCCAGGGTCTGATCCCCAGGGAGGGTCCAGGGTCTGATCCCAGAGAGGGTCCAGGATCTGGTCCAGGGGAGGGTCCAGGATCTTCTGATGGGGTCGCGGACGATCCGCGTGGGGCACGCGACTTTTCCTCCAACACACAACGCTGCAGTAGATGGAATGCTTGGTCAAACACACACACACACACACACACACACACACACACACACATCACATCACATACGCCCAACAATTTTTCGGGGAAGTGGCACACGTTTCCTCGCAAGCAGGGCGACAGTCCGTGACATAAACTTACAGTCAAAGTTATTCTTATCAGGTACGGGGTGGTATCAAAGTATAGTGACAATCTGCATGTTCAGCGTGTTTGGCAACAGACACGGGTGGTTCATTCGAGACAATATCAGACCAGCCGATTCTTTTGTCCTTCTCAGTGCAGACTGGCCAAGTGACTTCCCCGCTGAACATGCAGATTGTCACTTCATCTTGATACAACCTCCGTGTCACACAGTTCAAGCCTCAAGGACCAATGATCTGAGGCACACACACACACACAAACACACACACGCACAAACACGCATACACACACACACACACACACACACACACACTTCCGTTCCCATATCTGTGTCACGATCACCGGGTACCAGTCAGCGCGCGCGTGTGTGTGTGGGTGCCTGGTTCCCTGACACGACACCCTGCGGTCTGCGGGTACCTGTGCACCGCAAACATGTGTACTCTACATGTACTCCTCCATTCATTCATAACTATGCGTGTGTACACTACTACAGCCACAACCGCACTCACGTCCCATTCACTTCCGTAAGGACAGAGCAAACAAACACCAGCAACAATGTCGTCCCAAAGCTCTCAGAACATGACAGTCACAGAAATGATCGGAGATCAGAAAGGGCCCGCTTTCTTTGATCGTTCACTCATTTTGCAACTCTGCAGGGCGCCTACCTGGGACCAGCAAACTTCGTGGATAGGTCTGAAATTATTTCGGAATGTTTGGGCTGTTTTATTTCTGGATTCCCCTGCCCAGACTTTGGACCATCAATCAGCACGCAGACGAACACACACACACACACACACACACACACACACACACACACACCAAGATGCACGCGTAACGAACAAAACCACATTGGAAACACTGCCAAAGGATCAGACGGCCAGGCCAACCCCCCTGGTTACAGGGCAAAAACCCACACTGGGATCCAGACTCCCATGTCAACTTCGGTGCAGTCTCCGAACTTCAGGGCCTATTCAGACAGCACGCAACAGAGAAAAACTTCTAGGATCCTACTCACATAGGAGTTGTCCTTTGCATAGCAATGAAGACAACTCGTGAGTGTCGACAAACAGTAACAAGAAGCACTGCTCAAGGCAACTGCAGTGCGAAGTCCCTTGCGGCATCGGTAATGTCATCAATTCTTCCTTGTTCATCAATTCTTCCTGGTCCTTCTTGTCCTCCAACAGTCATGCTATCTGCAAGGGGGAGGGGTCTGGTGGGGGGAGGGGGGTCTGGTAGGGGGAGGGGGAGGGGGTAGGGGAGGGGGCAGGGGACATTTCAGTCCAGCTGCCATATACTGCACTGCCACATGGTACTTCGCCCTAAAGGGACTTCGCACAATCACAGGTAGCCAATGCAAGTGTCAATGGGGGACTGTACACAGGTCACGCTGACCAGGTTGTGCGTCTCCGTCAGGTCGTGCGGACGTGGCTGTACTCACCCTGCCTGCGCGAGCACAGTTCGATGTTGATGTTCTGCAGCAGAGCTCGCGAGCGCTCCTGGCTGTCGGAGCGGTCGTGGATCCGGATCACCAGGCTCTGCGGACAAAACGAACGCGCTCAGTATGAGCTAAGTGTTAGATCTCCACACACACACGCACACACACGCACACACACACAAACACGCACACCTCGCTCACTCATTCACTCACGCACACTACTCTTGCGCACAAATGGACACCAACGAAAACACACACGCAAAGATCGCGCTCTCACACACGCACACCCACACCAACAGGTACAACACCACGCACACCCCACACGCACACCCACACTCACACGCACAGACCGACTCTCATGTTGCGCCTGTCTCGGGTTTACCCAGCGGTCGTGCTGTCCAGTCCGATCTCTGTTGCACCCATTCACACGCACGCACACCCACGCACACACACACCCAGCGTGCTTACACACACCCATGCGCACGCACAAACACACGCACACTGACTGACCCGTGTCGCGTCCCTGTATGAGCTCGCTCAGCGGTCTCACGGCTCACTCTGTCACACCCATCCACACTTACACACAGGCACACACAACCTCGACCACACCCACACACCCTCGCCCACACGCACACCCTCACACACACACACACACTCACTGACCCGTATGTTGCGTCCCTGTATGAGTTCGCTCCCCCTCACACACGCACACACACAGAGCCTCGCCCACACGCACACCCTCACGCACACACACACTCACACGCACGCGCACTGACCCGTATGTTGCGTCCCTGTATGAGTTCGCTGAGCGGCCGCGCCGTGCGGTCGGCGTCCGGGTCACGTGGGTTCGGAACGAGCGGCGTCGACGAGAAGTCGAACTGTCGGTGCCGGGGCCCGGGTCCGCCGCCCACATCCGCCTCATCCTGATGGAGAGATGGAAGAAGGGAGGAGTGAGTGAAGGAAGGAAGGAGAGAGAGAGAGAGAGAGAGAGAGAGAGAGACAGACAGACAGACAGACAGACAGACAGACAGACAGACAGACAGACAGACAGACAGACAGACAGACAGACAGATGGAAGAAGGGAGTAATAAAAAAGTGAATGAAGGAAGGAATGAACGAATGAATGAGTGAGTGAAGGAAGGAAGGAAGGAAGGAAGATAGGAAGTAAGGAAGGAAGGAAGGAAGGAAAGAAGAAAGGAAAGAAGGAAGGAAAGAAGGAAGGAAGGAAGGAAGGAAGGAAGGAAGGAAGGAAGGAAGGAAGGAAGAAGGAAGAAAGAAAGAAAGAAAGAAATGAAACAAAAGAGAGAAAGAAAGAAAGAAAGAAAGAAAGAAACGAAACGAAACGAAACGAAACGAAACGAAATGAAACAACTCCACACCTGATCATTGAAAATGACAACAATTGGAGTTTTCCGAAGCAAGAAATTCAGAACCCTAGGCCCCCCCCCTCGGTCATGTGCCACGTACGTCGAACTCGTGGACGGCGATGTCGCGCGCGCGCGTCAGCTCCGTCACCTCGACGTCGTAGCTTCTGACGTTGCGCGCGCGGAACGTCATGCTCGCGACGCGCACCTCCTGGTTCTGCAGCTGCACGTCCAGCACGAAGCTACCCGTCGCTAGGGAAACGAGAATGATGACGTCAGTGTTGCAAGGGAGATGAGAGGGATGACGCACACATCCCCCACGCGCACAAACACCTCCCAACATGCAGGCATTCCAACCTACCTCCCCCACGTGTACGCACACACACCTACCTCCCCCACACGCACGCATACCTCCCGACACGCACACCTCCGCACACGCACACCTGGCTCCCCCACACGCGGACATCACACACACGCACGCATACCTCCCCCACACGCACACCTACCTCCCCCACACGCACACCTCCCACACACGCACGCACACCGCCCCCACACGCGCGCACACGTACCTCCCCTGCTGAGCACGGACGCGGAACTCCCGAATGTGATGAGGTTGGGAAACGTCGCTGTGAAGCCGTCCAGCCGCGCGCCGTTCGTGTAGACGTGCGACGTCCACCCGTCCGGACATACCGCGCCTAAGTGAAGGAAGAGTCACACTGTGAGCCCTATGCACGCACACTCAGCACACACGCACGCACATCCAGCCTCGCGCCGTTCGTGTACACGTGCGACGTCCAGCCGTCCGGACACACCGCGCCTGCGTGGAGATAACCAGCCGTAAGCCTGAGCCTCATGCACGTATACCTCACACACACGCACACACGCACGCACGTCCTGTCGCGCGCCGTTTGTGTACACGTGCGACGTCCATCCGTCCGGACACACCGCACCTGCTAGACTCACGCACGCTTACTTCACACACGCACACACACACACACACACACACACACACACACACACACGTATAGTTGTGGTCCATTCGTGCAGACGTGATACGTCCAGCCTTCCGGGCACACTGCCCCCCTGTGCCAAGGGGAGAATTAACACTGAGTCACGTGCACGCACACCTCACACACACGCACATCCAGCCGTGCTCCGTTTGTGCAGTCTACACTTGAATGCCCTTCCTGTAGCCATCACGATGACTCCGGAACGTTCGCGCAGTATCCTCCTGCGCCCCCTACACCCTCGCCTCTGTGTCTCTGTGGCCACTCGTGCACCCCAAGGTGTTTCTAGCATCCATTCTCCCTGTGCCCCCCCATGGCCAAGCCCCCTGCACCTCTACAGCCATGCCCTCTGCACCCCCAATGGCAGTGCCTCCTTCTGCCCCCCTACGTCCCCGGCGTCTGGCTTCTGCTATAAATCTCTCAGGTGTCTATCTAACCTGTGATGGAGACCCATCTTTGATCCTCCCGCTGGTGTAACACAGTGTAACGGTGTTACAATAGGAGTTACAGTTGTACAGCGGACCGGGCCGCGCCGTGTATCACAAGTGCGCATCACCTGATCCTCAGTCTTCTTCCTGGATGCAGTGAAGAGACTGACGTCTATTGGGCAAAATGAAGTTCGTCTGAGATCGGGGGGGGTGTGTGTGAAGTGGCCATGTCACGTGTTACACGGAAGGAGGATCTGTCCGAGTGTCGCAGCAGCCCAAGGACAAATCCAAGGACGCACACACACGCACACCAGCAGCAACCTCTCTCTCTCTCACTCTCTCTCTCTCTCTCTCTCTCTCTCTCTCTCCCTCTCTTTGTCTGTCTGTCTCTCGCTCACACACACACGCACACGCACACACACAAGCGCACATGCACGTACACACACAAACCTGCACACATTAACACACATACCCACACACGCACACACACTTGGGCGCACACACACAGACAGGCACACACACACAAACAGACACAGACACACACACAGACACAGACACACAGACACAGACACAGACACACACACACACACATGGACATGTCCAATCAATTCAAATTCAACGCAGAAGGCTTGAGCCCTTTCTCACAGACGCCTCTCCTGTGGGGAATTCAGGGCAGATCAAGGCAAGAAGATTCATCACAGAAAGGGTGCGTGGCTACCCAGAATTTTTTCGCTCGTCCCCAACACCCCCCTGTCAAACGCAAAGCGTATTCTTCCGCCATATCCATCAGTGCAAGAGTCCAGGGGCGACGCCATGAAAGGATCGGGGGTGGGGGGGGGTGACTTCAGTTTTTGACAAAAATAGTGACAAAAACCTGGTGCAAGATTTGGGGCTCAGTTAATTTTTTCCAGGGACCGTGGGTTCCCCCCCTGGATCAGCCCCTGGAGACTGCGTGTGCTCCCCCAAAGCTCTGTTGGATCCAACTTGGAGGAAAAGGGCTGAATTCTTCTTTTCACAACACAATTTACACCGTGCGCACCGAGAGGCTGAATGTCTCAATTGAGACCCATTTAAATCTTACTGAAGCCATTAAAGTCGCCTGACGTGCCACGTATGCGACACTTCGGGGTTGTAAACTTCAGTGTGCGCTCTTGTACTGAGAAGTATGCGGTTGTACTTTCACATGTGCGCTGCCAGGCACAGGCTGGGTCAAGACGGATGTGTGTGTGTGTGTGTGTGAGTGAGAGTGAGAGAGAGAGAGAGAGAGTGTGTGTGTGTGAGAGAGAGAGTGAGAGAGAGAGAAAGAGAGAGAGAGAGAGAGAGAGACAGACAGACAGACAGACAGACAGACAGAGACAGAGAGAGACAGAGAGAGACAGAGAGAGAGGGTGTTCGCACGCGTATACGCGTGTGCAGGCTGGGAGGGCCAGCTGTTTGGAAACATGGGCACGTGTGTGCCTGTGTGTGCGTGTGTGTTAGGGTGTGCGTGCGTGTGTATCAAGGTGTGCGTGCGCACACACGTGTACCGGTTGGGAGGGACTGCAAGTTTGAAAACATGGGCACGTGTGTGCGTGTGTGTTCACCTGTGATGGTGAGGGTGTGTGACTGTGGTAACAGGTGCTTGTTGCTGTGCGTGCGTGTGTCTTCAGGTTTCTGTTCTCTGTTGCTGGTGTGTGTGTGTGTTGTCTGTGTGCGTGCTTTTGTACGTGCGTGTTTTGTGTGTGTGTATTTGAGACTTGTGTGTGTGTGTGTGTGTGTGTGTGTTTGCGATGGGGTGTGCGCGTGCGTGTGCGTGTTTCGCTGGTCCAGCTGACCCACCAGAAAATCACCATGTATTTCTCCGCCACAGACAATCTCAATTTTACTTTTCACGTTTTGTTGAATGTCAACTCAAGAAGACAGATGGACGAACGCCAAGACCCACGCGCATACCCGAGCATACCCGAGCACAGAGCGAACGGGGTGTCACACACGTGTGCCAAATCCCCCCCCCCCCAAACACGGTGAGCACAACAACAACTCTGTGCGCGTAACACAAGAGACAAACGACAGAGAATTCGTGACTTGAAGGAACTGACAGTGCTTTTCCTGCCCTGGGGGTCTGAACGCATTGCAAAAACGCTTGTGCCGTGAAATAGGAGTCAAGTCGTCGTGCAGGTGCGGATCCAGGGGCTGAGGTGTGGGGCCAGGGGTGTCCACCCCCCCCCCCAAGAACCCCTGACAATAGACGTGAAACAGCTCTCATGCGGGTGTGGGCCCAGGGGGCATGTGGACCCGAAAAATTGACTATTTCTGTTCAATTTCATGTCTCGATCCGCAATTTCAATTTTTAAGAAATGAAATTGGGCCCCTATTGGGAGGTCGCCCCCTGAACCAGATCCTGGAGCCGCCTCTTCCCTGTCATGCTTGTTAACTTATACTGGTCGTCAGTTTGATTCAATCGAGAAAGCGTGCATGCGAGCGTGTGTCTGGGAGTGTGTGTGCGTGCGTGCGTGTGTCTGAGAGTGTGTGCGTGCGTGCGTGCGTGTCTGGGAGTGTGTGTGCGTGCGTGCGTGTGTCTGAGA
>JAAUXT010088516.1_pt1 | contig 13305 bp, 13 predicted proteins | sample 7278171 | NCBI WGS metagenome assembly JAAUXT01 (sample SAMN14350112, study PRJNA611818) | marine sediment metagenome | isolation source: surface marine sediment (1.8m) | place: French Polynesia: Moorea | collected 2018-08
ACACACACACACACACACCACACACACACACAGAGGAAACTTTCATTTCCTCACCACACAGGCACGATGTTTGTGACTTTCACACAAAAAAATACTTCCTCTCGCTGCGGTGTACTTCATCTCAAAGCAAGCCCATCACTTTGATGCCTCTTGTTCAGCCCGGAAGCCATTTTTAATCAGCAGATGAAAAAATACACCTTGATTTGCATGATGTTGTCAGGCATCAGGTGGGTACTCCATCTTGTCTTTGAAGCTAATTTCATGGTATCTTTTGCATCATGATATCAAAGCGGTTCCTTTTTTTTGTTTTGGAACCGGAAACACCTGCCACAGCGCAAACTTCCCAGCTTTTCCGGCGCTACGGGGTTTTTTGACAAGTGGGTTTGCACCACAATGGAAAGCACGCAGAACCCAGAATTGCTTGGAGATTTTGCCAGAACTTTACAACAGGAGACAACAAGTTCTGATGTGTCGACAACTGTAAGCGCTGAATATCACCTCAATGCCGTGGCAATTTGCCAGGCTCTCCTGGGAGTTTTGGGAGTTCTGGCCAATGGAACAGTTGTCATGGTGTTTGTGTCTCACAGGAAGTTAAGGGGAAAAATACCAATACAATTCCTGATAAACCAGGTGAGAAAAACATGCATTTTTCCTGCAATGCTGTTCTGAAGAAGAAGAAACATGTATTTTAGTCATTTCCTGGTTTTTTTTCAATAATATTCTGTTTTATCTCTCATGCACCTGCTCTCATTTCAGAGTTCAATAGACCTGACATCATCATTGATGCTTACTTTATTATCGCTCACTGTCATCAACCCAGAAAACCTGCACAGCAGTGGTTGGCTGGCACACATTGAATGCTGGTTCTGGAATTCTCAAACATTTCTGTGGGGAGGACTTGTGGCATCATCATGGAATCTTGCCTGTCTAAATGTGGAAAGGTAAGTCTGTGGTCAGGAATGATAAAATTTTTCTTGTTCCGATTCACCTGGATACACCATTGTGATTCCACAGGTACATCGAACTGGTCCACCCCTTGTGGCACAAGGTCCAATTCAAACAGAAATGGGCCCACATAATGATGGCCTTCAGTTGGATCCTTGGAAATGGATTTTATATTTTCTTTAGTCTGCTGACAAGTAAGGTGAGTTGACATGGAAACCCACAACTTTCACGAAGTGCATCATAATGAAGCCTGTTGTGCTGCTGTTCTGAGTCTTCTTGTCTCTATTTTAGATGACAGATGACAAATGTGTGAGATGGGTGTGGCCCAATGAAATATGGCACAAGGCCATGGCTTATGTTCATCTCTTTCTGGAATTTCTCATTCCTTTGTCAATTATTCTCTTCTGTTATTCTGGTATTCTATGGATGTTGTCAGTGAGAATAAACAGATCTAAATTGAGTGAGAATGACCAAGAAGGACAAAAGTCAAGAAACTATAAGTTTGAAGAGGCTAGAAAAAATACACTTGTTACTCTTTTGATTGTTTCATGTGTTTATGTTATATGTTGGATTCAAAATCAGATTCTGTACTTTTTGTACAACATTGGATATCCAATTGACACCAATAGCACCTACTTTAATTTTACTGTCTGGATGATACTCATCAACAGCACAGTCAATCCCTTCATTTACCTGATCAAGCACAAAGATTATCAAAGAGCTTTGAAAGAATTCATCAGCTGCAAGCAAAAGAGAGGAATGACAACAGAAGGTTCAGTATATTCAGTGTCAATTGAAAACACTACAGAATCTGAAATCCAGCCAGCAGCAATTGAAAGTGAAAGGGAAAAGACGAAATCATTGAGTGAAAATTAACAGGACTTTGTGCAACGTTATACTTTCACATTTCGTCTCATCACTTGTGCAAAAAATGCAGAAAATGTGAAAACATTGAGTACCAGGTGCATGGTTGGTTCTTGGAGAAGAAGAAGCAGGAGAGAAGCTTATTAGTTCACCAGAGTGAACCTGCCTTTGTCATTTGTATGTTTATGTTGTGAACGCACTGTGTCATGTGATGTGACAAACTCTTGTGGCACTGCAAGAACAGACACACTTCGTGGAATTTATGTTGGTAATCTGTGTGAGTCCATTTTCTCACCTCTGTGCTTGCCTGTGGATCCTTATTCTTGTGACATACGACTTGTTGTTTTGTTGAGTTCCCTTTCTGTGGTAGAATAGGCATCAGGATTGTTGATGTAGACAAAAGCACAAAAGCATTGGTACAACCTGACGTTCTCCTGTTGTGCAAAAGATCATGAAAGTGTATCTTGGTTCAGACTGAAACCAAGACATTCCTCCGATGGACCTCAAAATTTCCTATGGACTCCAGCCAACCGCTGTTTTCTGTTCATTCACTCATTCAACACAAACAACCACAAGATGAGAGCGACAAGGATGGTGCAATGAAACTCTATTTTACCACAGACAGGATGTCAGTCTCTTCATGGTTGAACTTCCTGAAGCAATTCCGACAACTGACAGAAATTTCTCCTGAGTTGGTCACCTACCACAACAAAAGTGTCTGAATTTTACTTGAACCCAGGTGTAACAGCTGTGACCAAAATTCTGCTGAAGTCCTTGTTTGGTTCTTGTGTGATGTTTGTTTGGTCAGATAGACTGCGTCACAGGAGAAGGAGAGTGCGATACAAAATGTGAAATATCAGTTTGGCCTTTGTCTGGGAGGAGGGCTGAGTTTTTCTATGGCACATCAAAAACGATGCTGGTTGTTGAACGAATTTGAAAACAGACAACAACGAATTGTTCACTTAAGGGGGCGTTTGGCAAAATCATCAAAAAAAACTGGCAGTTCAAGATATTTGAAGTGCTTGCTAGTGTGATGGTTGGTATTTTCCGCTGTCTATTCACCAGATCTGTTGTCGTTACCACAGTGCAAAACTCAAGAAAAATTAGAAAACAATTCTAGAATGTTACAGACTTGGCCGGCAGAAACAAAACAAATATGCTTGGTGTTTGAATGACAAGAAAATAGAAACCAACAAATGATATGGAACCGAAAAAAAAACACGAATTGACAACTCATCACTCAGAAGATGCATTGGAGATGCACAGCTGCCTCCTGTGAACACTGAGGAGCTGAGCAGGGATCAGTGTCTCCTGTGCAGACCCAAGACTCAGGCTCAGGCCACAGAGCTCCTCAAGCATCACCTGGATACACCCTCCTGTGATGCTCAACCTCAAAGCTGACCAGCCACCAGGGTATGTGCACATGAGACCTTGTCAACAACAGTTCGCCGCACCCTTCACAGGCCAGAGCAAATCAATTTGTGTGTGGAATTTTGTGTGGGGAAAGAAAATTCAACATGGCAGAATTTACAATGCAAGGTTTGGATGGTGACACGAACACATCTCCAGTCATAAGTGTGTTTGACAGTGAGCAACCAGATTTCCCAAGTTATTGGACACTTTATGTCAACCAAATTCAAACTGCAGTTGCAGTGATTGGGATATTTTCAAACACTGCAGTTTTACTTGTATTTGCATTGTCAAAGAGAATGAAAACAACATATTTTAACATGTTGATTGTAAATCAGGTTTGTGAACAGCAATGTCTTTGCTCTCATTCAGTCAGAAAAATTGTGGTGAGAGAAAGGCTGTCAAATGTGTTTTGGTTGTCTTTTTCAGAGTGTTGCAGACCTTTTCTGTTCTATTGTGCTGTTTTTCATGTCGTTCTCTCTGATAAACCCGTTTACAACACACAGTGGTGGGTGGCTTGCAGAACTGGAGTGTAGATTGTGGAATTCTCAAGCTGTGCTCTGGGGAGGCTTGGACTGCTCCACTTGGAATCTGGTTTTCCTGGCTGTGGAAAGGTTATGTTTTATTTTCTAAAATTCGTTCATTTCAAAACGAGATGGTCACAAAAATCACATTGGTTTCTTGCCTTCTAGCGTCCAAAACTGTTGATTCATTTTTTCTTATTTTGTTTGTAAAATTTGCTGACACTGGTTTCAGATATCTGGAACTGGTGTATCCACTGTGGCACAAAACACATTTCAGCAAGAGATGGGTCTGGAGTATGATATTGTTCAGCTGGTGTTTCGGTCCAAGTGTAAGTCTGGGAATAACTTCTTATGCCTGCAAGGTAAACATAAATATATATTGCTTGTGGAGATGATCAGTTATTTTCACTCCAAACTCAAACTCTTGTTTTTTGCTTGCTTGGCTGGTTTACCAAGACGTCAAAAACAAATTCTTATTGGTGTTTTTTTAGATGGTGGACAAAATGTGTGTGATATGGGTATGGCCAAATAAAACTTGGGAGAAAGCCACTGGAATTTATTTTCTGTTTTTCCCGTTCACTGTTCCTCTCTTGATTATTATTTTCTGCTATGTATCTATCATGTGCGTTATCTCAAGGAGAATAAGAAATACTCATTTTGAGGAGAATATCACACAGAGAAATAACAGGAATGTCTTTGAATTAGCCAAAAGAAATACCATGATCACTCTCCTAATTGTGGTTGTATGCTTTGTTGTTTGTTGGAGTCAGAATCAAGTACTGTACTTTCTTGAGATAATTGGTTTCAATGTAAATCTCTATGGTCCTTATTCTCAATACACAGTTATCATGATATTTTTAAACTGCACAGTAAATCCATTTGTTTATCTCATCAAATATAAAGAATACCAAAAGGCTTTGAAGGAGCTTACCATGTGCAAGAGACTCTCAGATAGGGTTTCTGAAGTCAACACAATATCATCTCAACTTGATAGTCTTTGAATTATTTTTGATGCAAATAACACATATTTTGGAATTCAACCAGAAATAAACATTCTTCTCCCCAAGTGCTGCAGTTTGAGTGACGTCTGACTCTTTTTTCAGAGTCAAGTCCACGACTAAACCACACGTGTTTGGAGTGCCAGGGAAAAATGGTTTGTCTGTCACAAATGTGCTGCAGAAGAAGCTCATGAGGACTTTGAGCACTACAACCTGTTGTGGGTAAAACACACAGCGCGCGAGGCGTTGGGTGAACAGTGTGGGTTCTACTGCACCACAAACACAACACAAATTTGGGGGAAACAAGATCTGCCATTTTTGTTTGAGGTTTTTGCTTTGTTCCATGTGTGTAGCATGCTACGTGCTTTGTATCCAAGAGAGAGAAAGAGAGAGAGAGAGAGAGAGAGAGAGAGAGAGAGAGAGAGAGAAAGAGAGAGAGTGTGTGTGTGTGTGTGGCATCGGGGAAAAAGGAATGTTTGCACTGGAATTTGAGCAACAGCAGCTGGAACATGCAGGAGGAAGACCAAGTAGCTACTTCCACAGCTGTGTCCAGTGTGTTAAGCTCACAAAGGACGAGCTTCGTCTGATTTCACAGCGTACAAATCTGCTCGTGAACATCAGACGCAACTGTGATGATAAAGGATCATTGTCTCAGCTGCTGGATCCAGTGCCACCCTGGCACCTTCTCCGTAAGACTTCCCTCCCCACCTGAAACACACTTAAAACTTACTGCTTTGCAACAGCACTTCATCAACAAGCGCATATGACTTTACAGTCAACAAAAAAGACAGGAATATTTCACAATGAATGTTGCTGAAGATGAAAACACAACTTTAGGAATAGGTGTCAACTTCTATGATGCACCAGAGATTTTATCATATGGAAAACTGCATGAAAATCAAGTACAAACTGCATTGGGTGTGTTGGGAATCTTCTCCAAAACTGCACTTGTGCTTGTGTTCACTTGTTCTAAAAATATTAGAAAAACTTATTTCAACATGTTGGTTAGAAATCAGGTATCCAGAAACATTTGTCAACAAGGAATGCTTATTCTCAGGGTGGAAAGACAAAATCTGGAAATCACATGATTTTCTGTTTGTTTCAGGGTGTTACAGACCTCTACTGCAGTCTTGTGCTATTTTTGACTTCATTCACTGTGGTCAACCCTCACACAACACACAACAGTGGGTGGCTTGCAGAACTGGAGTGCAGAGTATGGAATTCTACAGTTTTACTTTGGGCAGGCTTGGACTGCTCCTCCTGGAATTTGGTTTGCCTGGCAATAGAAAGGTGAAGGTTCTGCAACTTTTGTGAAGTCTGTGAAAAAGATTTCTTGTATCACAATGCCCATATCTACACATTTACTAGAGCTGTGTTTCCTGCTGTTTGTGAAATTAGAGGGTGATTGTTTCAGATACTTGGAACTAGTTCATCCACTTTGGCGCAAAACACATTTTTCAAAGAGATGGGTTTGGAGTATGACCATATTTTGCTGGTGTTTTGCACCTTCCGTCAATCTGGGAACAACGACTTGGGCTTGTAAGGTATGGAAATCCTGTTTCTGTAGAAATGCAGTAACAGAAACACAAAGAGTCAGTTGTGCAACTGATTCATCAGACAAACTATCTCAATGTCCAACACCAGCCTTGCTCGTCCAGTCCAAGCCATCGGTCTCAGAAAACAGACGGGGTCAGTAAAACAAAGTCACATCCAAGCCAAAGAAACAGCTGATTGGTTTTTGGACATGTTTCTGTTGAACAACTATTTGTTTTGGTATCTTGCAGATGGTGGATGGTGTATGTTGGGTGATGGTTTGGCCAAACAAAAATTGGGAAACAGCCATTGGAATGTGTTACCTCTTTCTTCCCTTCCTTATTCCATTATTTATTGTAATTTTTTGTTATGTGTCCATTTTGTGCATGATCTATAAAAGAATAAAGAATACTAATTTTGAACAGAGTGCCACAAACAAAAGTACAAATACATTAGAATTGGCCAAAAGAAATACAATAATCACTCTCTTCTTTGTCATCTCTTGTTTTGTCATTTGTTGGATTCAAAATCAAGTTGTGTATCTTCTCTATCTCATTGGTTTGAATATAAATTTCTACAGTGCTTATTACCAATACACTGTACTGATGGTATTTCTGAACTGTACAGTAAATCCCTTTGTGTATCTCATCAAGTACAAAGAGTATCAAAAAGCTTTGAAGGATATTATCATGTGCAACAGACACTCAGACACCACAAGTGAAGTTGACACAATATCATCTCAAATTGAAAGCGTTTGAAAACAGCGTTTTGCCTTGAAACAGAGAACCAAAGGAAATACAGAATAGGATATGTCACAAACAACCCTGTGTGTTTTCCTTTGTTGTCAACCGTCGTTTTAGAGTGGCAATGGCCTTCCTGCGCAAAAGTTTTGCAGCGTTATCCAAACCCCAATTTTCGTCTGGTTATGATTTGAAGATGGAAAAAGAACTGGTTGAGAGTGGCATTCTTTTCACTCTAGGCACGATGAATTTTTGCCGTCATTTCTCTCTTGTGTGGAATTTCAAACAACAAACAGGCTCCTTCTCTTCTTTGTGGCTTGACTTCTTTCTCCCTGCAAATACCAAAACTATTGTTTACAAACAAGTAATCTCATGAAACAAATTTCAAGTGGAGATTTTCCTTTTGTTTTGGCAACCATTATAGTCACTTAGCAGCTCAGTTGCTATGGAGATGCATGATGATGTCATAATTCCCAGTCTAATTTGACCCAGTTTGGCCAAATCATCAATGAAAATTACCACTTGAAATCTATTTTGTTATCATTTTTTTCCAAATTGAACGTACCTTGTTTTGAGTAGTAAAAAGTTAGGTCAAGCTCCAAAGAAGAGAAAGAGCCTGTTTGTTGTCTAAAATTCCACAGGAAAGAGAAATGACGGCAAAAATTCATCGTGCCGAGACTGCCCGGTTGAGCTACACCAGAACAACCCGCAAATGTTCACAAAAATGAGCGGACAGGAAAGGTGTTCTTGTTCTTGACAAATCACGTGTCAATAGTTGTTGCGAAGCAACATGTTTACAAGTAACTCAAGAGTTCCTGGCACACCATGGGTGGGTCGTATTGCATCTCTGGACTTCTTTGACCAAGGAAGGTGGCTCAGAAATACGTCCAGGGAGGTCGCGTGATTTGCGTCCCATTATTACCCATCACAAACCAACATTCCAAAGTTGTGTACTTTGAACAAAATCCTTCCTGCCGCATCATGCTTGAACCAAAACAAGTCTTCACACCAAGGATTGACAGAATTGAACACTATCTTGTTGGAGAAACTCTTGTCCACAGAAATTCCCTTGAGGATGCCTTATGTGCTTTGCACTACCCATTCGGGAACCAGGCGCAAATCACCAAAAATCACGTTTGTGGAGTCCTTAGTTGAAACAAAGGAAATCGGTATCTACCTTCAATTCAATGAAAGGAAATTTTTACTCTATGGGAGAATCTCCACAGTTGTCAGCAGTCGGAACAGAGAACCTCTCAGGAGCTTTCAAGTTTCCCATGCAGAGACGCACGTGTGTCTTCCAGAGAGAATTCGATGTGACACAGCTTTCTGGTGATTTACGTTGGGTACCGGGCAAATCACGCAACCTCTGTGGAGGTATTTTTTAGCTCATGGTGCAAATACAACTCAGCTGCTGGGTGATTCCCTTTTCTGCTTGCTGGTGGGTCAGTCTTCTCCACTGAGATACTTCTGCAGTCAATCTCAGTGTTGTTGAGCCGGGTGCTCCCTCCCAGGCACCTGGATTTTTGCCCACGAAGCCTCCAAAAACAATTCGTGTTTGGTCATACACGCTCACAAAGCGTCAACACGAGATTTCACCGAGAAAGTAGAACTCTTCCTTCCCTCCTTCCTCCTGTCTCTCTTTTTTCTCCCACTCTCGTTCCTTCTACTCTCTATCCCCTTCTCTGCATGCCTCTGCCCCTTCTCTCTCTCTCTCTCTCTCTCTCTCTCTCTCTCTCTCTCTCTCTCTCTCTCTCTCTCTCTCTCTCTTGCTCTCTTTCTATCTTTGGGGGAGATATTGACCTTGTTTCACAAAAGACAAACAGATAAACAGATTTTTGGTTCCTGCCAGCAAACCGCAACAAACACAGAGAACGTTCTGTGGAAGACACAGAGGCTCAAGGCTCCAAAGCAAGTCCACATTGAAGGGAATGCAGCATTCAGGCCCAGAGGTTTTTCCCTCTGCGATCTTGGTTCTGCCTGGACCAACCAACACTTGAATCAAGGGCTTCCACGTCAATTGTATGGAGCACACAAAATGAGCAAAGTATTCTTCGACCAATTGGCCAAGCTCGAAAGTGAGAGTCGTACGCGCAAAGTTTTGTGGAGAAGTCAATGTGCATCACAGCTGTTGATCTGCAGGCGTTGGGCGAGCTGGCTTCCTTAGTTCCCTGTGATTGAGTTATGTTTCATCAAGAAAAAGGTTTTGTGGCGTTTCCACATTGGGTGACGCGCCTGCGATTTCTGCGCTGACGCAAAAACAGCCACCAATGGATGCAAAAATTTTGACGCCGACGTCAAGAAACGACCGCGCGTCACAATGTAAAAACGCTTTACCACCTCTGGGCCCAAGCAAAACAGCAAATTTCTCGGGGGGGGGGGACTGAAACGTTTCCTTGGAAAGCGAATCTGTGCCACAGCTGTAGATCTGAATGTTTACGGGGAGGAAACTTCTTTGTTTCTCTGTGAGACCAGCTCAGGTTTGCCGATAAAAAATATTGCACCACCTGAGCATGCTCTGCAGGAAACTGACTTGGTGGCAGATTCAGATTCTGCTTGGAGGCAACCCTGGACATCCTGGTCCTGTGTGTGTTCTGAGGGCTGCAGAGCAAATCTACACTGCAGCAGATCACGAACCAAAGTACATGGGAAGGACAACCACTGATTGTTATAGTGCTGCCTGGAACAAGACAGACTGGGGCCCTGGCAGAAAGATCAGCCACAGTTTCTGAGAGAATTTGAGAAGGGATGTGCTTCATTGTGTGTTTGTGTGTGTGTGTGTGTGTGTGTGTGTGTGTGTGTGCGTGTGTGTGTTTGTGTGTTTGTGTGTGTGTTTGTGTGTGTGTTTGTGTGTGTGTGTGTGTGTTTGTGTGTGTGCCTCTCTCTCACTCTCTGCCCACCAGCTTCCTGCTCCAACATTTGACATCAAAACACAGGGTGCGTGAAATTCTTGGGATGTGTTTTCCATTCTTTCAATGGGAGCTCAATGCCAGAAAGCAAAGTAAATTTTGGGGGGCGACTTCCTCTTGGGTGAACATGGGACTTTCGCGAACATTTTTGTCTGTGAGCATGACATTGCTGATGATCAGTCCTGCTGCCCCCCACCCGCCAACAATTTTGCTTTGAGACTTTGTGCTGCATGTGAGGCAAATGAGGTGGCCATCTTGGATGGCGTGTGTCTGCACCATTTTGCTCCAGTTTCCCCCTCTTGCAAAGTGGCCAATCCATTCTAAAGTGTCCACAAACGAGAGGATGTTTCTGGGAACACCGTTGTGTCTGATGTCACAAAGGAAACGCGACACTTAAAACGCTTTCAAGGTGACCCATTACACAAAAGGTGTGATTTTAATATGGGAATTTCATGTCGTAGATTGCACCGAGAACGCACAACAGATTCAGCGTGCGGTTGTTGAATCACGCCTTCCGCGTATTCAGTGCTATCACTGGGGAGTTTAAGCGCGACGTTTGAAATCACCCGTCGGAGCCCCGTCGCGTCAAAATTGCTATTTCGACGTTCACGCGTCGCCGGCGACGCGACGTTCAGCCGTTTTCAAACGTCGTGCTTAATCTGCCTATTATCATTGTATGTGTATGTGTGTGTGTGTGTCTGTCTGTCTGTCTGTCTGTCTATCTGCCTGCCTTTCTGTGGGCGGGGTTATCAGTGACTGATTCTGACCACTGTAGACAAGTCAGGTCCCAGGGTTGGACCTTGCCCATAGAGACATGGGCAAACTGGACCCTCCTTCCCCGGCTGGCATGGAAATGCGTGATTTCTGACTGTAACCTTCTTGTGGTTGTGAGAGAATATTCTGCCCTTGACTACATCACACGCGCACGAAAGTGAGTGATCATAAATTTCAGGAGAGTCTCCAAACCTCAAGAACATCAGGCACGCACAAAGCGCAAAATTTTGTTTCCAACTAAATCAGCTGAAAAGTGAAATTCTGCGTGGGTTAAAAGTTTCAGGGAAAACAGACCCTGAGTCACAGCTGTAAATCTGCAGTTTCCGGTTCCCTGAGACCTTTTCACGTTTTGTAAAGAAAATTGGTTTTTGCTGCCAAAACGCAAAGTTCTGTCGGGCCTGAAAGTTGCCTGGGAAAGGTAATCCCTGCCACAGCTGTAGATCTGCATGTTTGCTTGGAGGAAGCTTCTCAAGTTCGGCAAAGCCAGCTCAGGTTTGCTGATAAAAATATGTGGCCACCTGTGCATGGCTCTGCAGAAACCTTGTGGTGGTGCCAGATCCACATTTCCAGAGTCTGTGGACGGGAACCTCCGCAGCACAATTGTACTGCAGGGGGTCCAGCACACAGGTCAAGACGAATTCCACAAGGACCAATGCTGAATTCATATAGAAACTGCGGCAGCGGCAGCGGAATGAGGTCACCATTGACTGCTATTTCCGAGTCAAGAATTGGCTCCCATTGATTGTCTGTGGCAAGCTACGTGCGGCACATTGGGCGTCATGTTAAATTCTGATGCCGCCCAACATTTTGCTGCAAATGAGTTTTCCACAGCTCTTGAATTCAGCATAAAGCTGAACTAATATAGAACTGTTGCGTTTTGCGTTTTGCGGCAAAAGTTGTTGCATTTTACGTTTTGCGGCAAAAGTCATGGGTGGCGTCAAAATTTAATGTGATGCCCAATGTGATGCAGGTAGCTTCCGCAGATAATCACTGGGAATCGATTCTTGAGGCAAGAAATGTGAGGACACAGGAGTCAATGACTTTTGCCGCAAAACGCAAAACGCAACAGTTCTATATGAAGCCACCTCAATTCGGATGTATCAACAAGAGGAAGATTCCCCGCCCTCCACTGCATCAAACACACAAATGACCGTTTCCTTGAACCAAATGAGGAAGCAGAGACACGAAGTTCTGTGTGGGCTGTAAGTTTCGTGGGAAAGCACATTCGAGTCACATCTGTGTGTCTGCAGGATCACAGGAAGGTGACCTCTTCTTCCCTCGAGAGACAAGTTCAGGTTTGCTGAAGAAAGTTTTGCAACCACCTGAAACTTTGGGCAAGGCGAAAGAAATGAAGCCTTCGGGGGCATAAAGTTTGGCGGGAAAGGTAATCCCAGCCACAGCTGAAAATCTGCATATTTTAGGGGAAGATTCCTTCTTTGGTTCGGCAAAGCCAGCTCAGGTTTGCTGATAAAAAATATGTGGCCACCTGTGCGATCCCCAACACACGAAAACAACTTTCAGTGGCAGATCCATGGTTGATTCATGTCAAGTGGCAACACTGTCCAGCAGGCATGATTTGTCAGGGAAACTTGGGCCTTGGCTCCCTGAGAACACCTGAAAGAAACAATATACACCCTTCTTCTTGTACCACAAGCACAATAAATATTTATCCTTTCGCACATAAATTTTTTTGACCTTCTTCTTTGGGTCATTTTCTTGTTGATTGGTTGGTCTGTTGCTGCTGTGGGGTGCTTTGTTTTTGGTGGCGTTGGAAATGTGTGGCCATGTTTGATTTGGAATGACGCCAGCACCCACCACAACATGTTCTGGCTCCTCCGCTGCAGTAGTTCGGGATCAGCCTGTTTCGAACATCCTCTTCCTCTTCCTTGTGGAGCAGCTGGTGTTTGCTCCAAGGCTTATGTGGTTTTCACATTGGTGACGGCGTCAGCTTTTTTCACGACGTCAAAGAATGGTCTGGACCGTTTTTTTGACGCCCACCAATTGGGCGTCAGGTTAAATTTTGACGTCGACGTCAAAACTTTGACGTTGACGGCACCTGTGTGAAAACGGCTGTGTGCACACTGGATGTGCCTCTGAGATGGTGTCTCTGAGTTGTGATGTGAACACCCAAGCATCATGAATTGACTTTGCAGGGACGGAACGCGTGACCCTCCCAGTGTGAAGCAAGCCCAGAAGTGCTTGGAGCAAAATGCCATTTTTGTGAGACCAGTTGGGGAGCACATGCGATGTTTTACTCCAAAACACAGCTTCAAATTTGTGGCCGTTTTTCTTCTCAACTGCAGGGTTACGAGAGATTCCGCAACACAGCTTCATGTGACAGAAAATCTACTTCAAGCAGTTGAAGTTTTGGTCAGAAACAAATCGAAGACACAAGAGACAAAAGCAAAGACAACATGGGATTTGAGCAACACAAACTGTGACTTACAACACAGTTCTTTAAACAGCACGATGACTGAACAGTCAACACATCACAGCACACATCAACCTTCTGGTTTTGATATTAATGAGGAGACAACCACACCATTTGGAACACCAATTTTCCAAAATGAAACATCACAAATTTTAAGATACAAAGATCTTCCTGGTCATC